>JAEEGL016265615.1_pt1 | contig 39169 bp, 25 predicted proteins | sample 9134231 | NCBI WGS metagenome assembly JAEEGL01 (sample SAMN16246548, study PRJNA631951) | gut metagenome | biome: gut microbiome; feature: rumen; material: fiber-attached | host: Bos | place: Iran: Karaj | collected 2018-10 | reverse complement strand
TCGCCCTGCGGATACATCTCCTCGACGGTAGGCGTGAAGGCCAGCAGCTCCGTGGCACGGCATTCGGTGCGTTCTATGAGGCTTTTGATGAGTTTGATGTCGGCGTCGATGGTGCGGGGGCACTTCTCGAGGTCCTCCTTGTTGTTGAACTGGATGGGGTTGACGACGAGGCTGACCACGACGAGGTCGTTCTCCTTCAGGGCGCGCTCGATGAGCGAGAGGTGACCCTCGTGGAGGGCACCCATGGTGGGCACGAGGCCTATCTGCTTGCCCTCTTGGCGGGCAGCGTTGACAGCCGAAGTCAGTTCGGCGGCTTTCAGTATCTGTTTCATGTTGTTATAATTCGATTATTCCTTTTCCTTGGCGCACCAATTCGATGCCGTCGGAGCAGTCGACGACCGTCGAAGGCTCGGGGTCGGCGATGCCTCCGTCGACGACACCCCACACGCGGCTGCCGAAGCGGTCATGGATGAGGTCGGGATCGGTGTAGTTCTCTATCTCGCCGTCCTCCTCGCCGATGGGACGCACCGAGGTGCAAATGAGCGGTGTGCCGACCTCCTCGACGATGGCGCGTGCTATGTTGCACTCGGGCACGCGGATGCCGATGGTGTGGTTCTGGTTCTGATAGTTGCGAGGCACAGCCCCCGAGGCCTCCATGATGAAGGTGAAGGGCCCCGGCAGCGACCGTTTGAGCAGCGCGAAGGTGTCGCGATCCATGGCGCGGACATACTCCGAGGCCATGCTCAGGTCGGAGCAGAGCATCGCGTATTTGGCCTGTTTCAGTTTGAACCCTTTGAGCTGGGCAATCTCCTCGACGGCACGCTTGTGCTCCATCGAGCAGGCGAAAGCGTAGAGCGTGTCGGTGGGCAGAATGACCACCTCGCCATTGCGCAACGCATCGGCTATGCGCCTCACCTCGCGCACGTTAGGGTTGTCGTTATAGAGCTTTGTCAACATGACTCGTCTGTAAAAATGAAAGTGCAAAAGTACTATAAATCGGCGAAATGGCAAAAAAAAGTTACACCAGTACGACAATGATGGAGTGTATCTGGTTGTCCATCAGTTGGTTCTGACATTTGTTGCGCTGTAACTGGCTCAAACTCAGACCAACGCCCTATCAACTAGCTGGTAACTGGCTGAAGACTCCCTGAAAAGTAGGGAGGTATCAGCGAGCTTTCAGCAAGGTGTCAGCTAGAAAGCAGCATAAAAGGCTGGCTGACAGCGATTAATAAATGTTAAAATACTGCAACCTATTGGCATTCAGCGGTTAATCGATTGCCTTTTTGACGTTCCGCATTGGCAAACGACCCTTTTTCTTTGCGGTGGGTGCAATAAAGGTCGGAGTTGTGCGTTACTGACAGTATGAAACGAACGACGATAGTATTGCTGCTTCTTATGGCGGCCATGACGGCCATGGGTCAGGGCGACTTCGACCGCTGGTTTGCCGGTGGCACACTGCGCCTCGACTGCACTCGCGAGGGTTCGGCCCAGGGCGACACGGTGAGGGTGGATCGATGGATCGACCGTCAGGCGCCGTGGCACGGCTCGCGAACCCAGATGCTCGACCCCTTCGACAATGGCGACTACCGTGTGGTGATGCGCGATGCCGAGACAGGGCAGGACATCTACTCGCGCGGCTACAGCAATCTCTTCCGCGAATACAAGGACACCCCCGAGGGTCGGACGACGGTAAAGCGTTTCCAGGAGACCGTGCTGCTCCCCATGCCCAAGGGTAAGGTGTTGATAGCCTTCCAGAAACGCGACCGCGACATGCGCTTTGTCGACGCCACGGTGCTCCCCTTCGACCCCGAACATCACTACATGCGGGTGGCACCGCTGAAGGAAAATATTGCCACCACGTTGAAAGAGCCCGGCGACATTGCCACTAAATTCGACGTGGTCTTCGTGATGCAGGGCTTCGACGATGAGACCTACGGCAACTACCTGAAGGTCTGTGAACGCATGACCAACGTGCTTTTCGGCAAGGAGCCGTTCAAAAGCCATCGCGACGATTTCAACGTCTACTTTGTCGATGGCAACGCAGGCGTGGAGTATAACACTTTCGGTGCCGACCGATACGCCATGACCTTCAAGGTGTGGCAGTTGTATGACCTGCTGGGTTCGACGCCCTGCGACCACATCATCGTCGTGCTGAACAACGAGAAGTATGGTGGCGGCGCCATCTATAACTTCTACTCCGTCACCTCGTTGCACTCGATGGCCGAGAGTGTGTTGCCCCACGAGCTGGGGCATGGCATCGGTGGACTGGCCGACGAGTATGTCGATGAGGACCTGAGCTACGCCGATCTGCATCGAACGACCTACGAACCTCTGGAGCCCAACATCACTAACCTGGTGGATTTCAAGAGCAAATGGCAGCATTTGTTGCCCGAAGGCACACCGGTGCCCACGCCCGATGCCAAGGTGCCTCGCACGGAAAACGGCCCGTTGGGCGTCTATGAGGGGGCCGGCTACAGTTCCAAAGGCGTCTATCGACCCACGATGCACTGCATGATGCGCGACTATGCGCCATTCTGCCCTGTCTGCCACGAGCGTTTGGAGGCTGTGATAGGGTTGTATACCAAGTAGATAAGATAGAGCCAATAGAGATTATAGAGGGATGAGACGGTTGATATATATACTGCTGCTGGCGATGTTGATGCCGATGATCACGGTGTCGTGTGGCGAGCGTTTCTATACTGATGAGAACGAAGTGATGCTCAGTTTCTCGCAGGATACGCTGAGTTTCGACACCATTTTCACCACGGTGGGCAGCGCTACACGGTTGGTGATGGTTTATAATAGCAGCGACCACGACGTGCGGCTGAGCACTGTGACATTGGAGAAGGGTCGAGCAAGCCGTTTCCGTCTCAATGTCGACGGCGACACTTCGCTGGTGGCGCGCGATGTAGAACTGCTGGCAGGCGACAGCATCTTCGTCTTTGTCCAGGTCAATATACGCCCCAACGACCAGACATCCCCCTATGTCGAGGAGGATGCCATCCTTTTCGGCAATGGCCAACGCCTGCCGTTGACGGCTTGGGGTCGCAACGCTATCTATCATTCTGCACCTGCCGGGGCGGCCTACAGTGTCATCGACTGTGCCAACTGGGACCACTCACGGCCTCATGTCATCCTTGGCACCGCTGCCATACTCGACGGGAATACGCTCACGTTGCAGGCCGGTGACGAGCTCTACTTCTACAATAATGGCATCTTGGCTGTCGACAGCAATGCCAGTTTGGTGGCCGTGGGCACGTCCGATCAGCCGGTGCTCTTCACTTCGCTGCGGCACGATGGGTGGTATTCATTCCTGCCGGGGCAGTGGCAATGCCTCTGGTTCACCAGCGGTAGCACGGGCAATGTGATGGATCACACGGTGGTGGAGAACGGTACCGGCGGATTGCGTGTCTACCCCGGGGCTGAGTTGACGGTGCGTAACAGCGTCATACGTAATATGAGCGATGGCGCCATGATAGGGCAGGGCGGTTCCATCACGGGTCGTAACCTGCTGGTATACGACTGTTTGACAAGTTTGACCGTCCTGCGAGGCGGCAGTTTTGACTTCGAAGGCTGCACCTTTGCCGACTACTGGCGCTACTCAGCCCGCCGTCTGGAGAGTGTGGTGCTGACCAATTACCTGCTGAACAGCGATGGTTCGGTGCGTGAAGCCGCCGATCTGGTGAAGGCCGACTTCACTGACTGTATCATCTATGGCAACTACGCCTCCGAGGTGATTGTCTCTGGTATCGAGGGTTATGCACTCAATAGCAACTTCTCCCATTGCCTGGTGAAGGGTGGTGAGTGGGACGAAGATCCGCTGTTCGTCGACGTTGAAGAGGATGATTATCACTTGCAGGAGGAGTCTCCTGCCACCGGTATCGGCTATCAATTTGACAATTAAAGAAAGCTTATGTTTGAATATTTCAAAGGAGAATTGGCATCATTGGAGCCCACGCAGGCAGTCATCGACTGCGGTGGTGTGGGTTACCTGTTGGAAATCACGCTGAATACCTATGAGGCTCTGCGTAAGGCTGAGGCTGCACGGGTAAAACTCTACGCCCATCATGTGGTTCGTGAGGACGCACAGCAACTCTTTGGTTTTTATGACCTGGCTGAACGTGAGATGTTCCGGCTGTTGGTGGGTGTGAATGGTGTGGGCAATCAGACGGCACGTGTCATGCTTTCGTCGCTGACCGTTGATGAATTGCGCCAAGCCATTCAGACACAGGATGTCAAAAAGGTGCAGCGCGTCAAGGGTATAGGTGCCAAGACGGCGCAACGTATCGTGTTGGAACTGGCCGACAAGATGGGTGTTGTAAGTGGGCAACAGTCGGTAATTGCTGGTCAAAACACCCAAGCTCGTGACGAGGCTATGCAGGCATTGCTGATGCTTGGTTTCGCCAAGCCGGCCGTTGAAAAGTTGCTTACATCGACTGAATGGCGCAATACTGACGGCAGTGCCATGACTGTGGAGGAAATCATCAAGGTGGCTCTTCAACGTTTGTAGAATATTATAATTATAAAAAAATAACGTTAGCGGAACACAATATATGTTCCGCTTTTGCGTTTTTTATAGGTTAAAGTGAAAATCTGCCTTGAAAGCTAGGTATATAGTCATATTGTTACTACTGCTAATGGGGTGCAACACGGTGTGGGCCCAGACCGACACGGGTTCGTTTGTCCCCATGGGTTCGGGCTATACCCCGTCGGCCGTGAAGACTGAGGTGGAGTATAATCCCGAGACGGGTGATTATGTGAAGATTACCAAGGTGGGCGATATGATTATCGGGCGTGAGTATATGACCTTTGAGGAGTACCAGAACTGGCAGATGGACCAACTGCTTGACAAGTATTGGAACGAGAAAAAAGAGGGTAGTGTGCTCGATAATGCTGGTGGTGGATTGTTGAGTAAGATTCCAGGTTTCGACCAGATCAGCCAAAAGTTGGACTTGCTCAACGGCAAACCCTTGATTAGCATCAATCCCAGCGGAAGTGCGGAATTGACGTTCCAGGTGGTTAACAACTACCGTGACGATCCCCAAGTGGATCAAAGTAAGCGAAGCATAACGACGTTCGACTTTGATGAGAACATACAAATTAACCTCAATGCCAAAATTGGTGACTTGTTCGACTTCGACATTAATCAGAACACCAAGGCAACATTCGACTTTGAAAACAAGATAAAACTCAAGTATGAGGGTAAGGAAGATGACATACTGCAACTGTTCGAGGCTGCCGATATATCATTCCCGCTACAGACAACCCTTATCAAAGGTAGCCAACAGTTGTTCGGTTTCCATACTAAACTGAAGTTTGGTAAGTTGACAGTAGATGCTGTGTTGAGCCAGAAAGAGACTTCAACCGAGAACTTACAGGTGCAGGGTGGTGCCAGTAGTCATGAGTTCGAAATCAGGGCTGATGAGTATGAAGAGAATCGACATTACTTCATTGCTCAATACTTCTATGAGAATTATAATCGGACAATGAGCACCTTGCCCGTGGTCAACACCAACATCCGAATATTGCGCATCGAAGTATGGCGCACCAATGTGGGGGCTGCCGTTACACAAAACCGCAATATTTTAGCCTTGACGGACCTGGGTGAGGCCAGCCCCAGCAACAGTCGTGTGGGTGGTACCGGCATGGCATTGCCTGACAACCGTGCCAATACGTTGCTTCAGCTGGTCAACCCGCCCAGTGTGCGAAGTATCAACTCGGTGTCGAGCTACATGCAGGGGTTGGGAATGGCGAGTGGTACCGACTATGAGAAGATTGAGAGTGCCCGACTGTTGAATGCCAACGAATACACCTTCAATGCCCAGTTGGGTTTCATCACACTGAACCAACCGTTGAGTAACGACCAAGTGTTGGCCGTGGCCTTCCAGTACCAGGTGGTAGGTGATACCAATGTCTATCAGGTGGGTGAATTGACCACCGACGGTGTGAACGATCCCAATACGCTCATCGTTAAACTTCTCAAAAGTACATCGACCAACACACATGGGCCGCTTTGGCGCTTGATGATGAAGAACGTATATTTCCTTAAGAGCAGCCAACTCAGTCGGGACAACTTCCGCCTCAATGTGCTCTATGAGAGTGCCGAAGGTGGGGTGGGGATCGGTTTCTTCACTGAGGGACCACAGCAGGGTAAGCCCTTAATTGAAGTGTTTGGCCTGGATCGCATGGATGCCTCACAGAGTTACTATTATGCGGATGGAGTGTTTGACTGGTTTGACTCGGCAGCCTTTAAGGGAGGAACCATCCAGGCCTCGACGGGACGCATCTTCTTCCCTTATGTGGAGCCTTTCGGCAAAGACCTTCGTCAACTGTTGGGCGATGACGAAATGGCCAATCGATACTGCTTCGACTCGCTTTATACGATGACGCAAGCTTTAGCACAGCAATATGCCGATCGTAACCGATTCTATCTTGAGGGATACTATACCTCAAGTGTCAGTGGCGAAATCTCGTTGGGTTATAGTGTCACACCGGGGTCTGTTACAGTTACAGCCGGAGGAATGCCACTGATAGAGAATGTGGATTACACGGTTGATTACACCATGGGTACCGTGCGCATTATCAATGAGAGTATCCTTTCATCCAACACTCCGATCAGCGTCAGTTCGGAGAACAACTCGTTTAGTATGACAACTAAACGAATGCTGGGTGCACATATCAACTACGAGTTCCAACCTAATTTCAATTTAGGCGCTACGGTGATGAATCTGCATGAGAAGCCGATGACGCAGAAGAATAATTTTGGTGATGAGCCGACAAGCAATACTATTTGGGGAATAGACCTCAATTACAGCCATGAGGTACCATTGATTACTAAGTTGGTGGATATGTTGCCTGGAATACAGACAAAGGCACCGTCGAACCTTAGTTTGACAGCAGAGTTTGCTCATTTTATCCCTGGTATGAGCAGAACTGGATCGAAGGAAGGTTCGGTTTCATATGTGGATGACTTCGAGGGAGCTGAGAATAGCATCAGTTTAACAACGGCTGTTTCATGGTCATTGGCCAGTACACCACAGGATTATGCATCACCTATGGCTATGTTCCCGGAGACGGCTCCCGGTACGGGCCTGGTATATGGCTTCAACCGTGCCAAGTTGGCATGGTATCGCATCAGTACAGATTTCTACAGAGCTGCCTACTGTCCCCCCAATATTACTGCCGATGATCGGTCACAACCCTATGCCCGTCCTATTTATGAGCAGGAAGTCTTCCCCAACAAAGACCTAGCAACGGGTCAACCTACCAACATATATGAACTCAATCTCGCATACTATCCCGAGGAAAAAGGACCGTATAACTATGATGTAGCACCAACAAGTTATAGTGCTGGTATTAACGAGAACGGTGCGTTGTTGAACCCGGCATCCCGATGGGGTGGTATCATGCGTAAGTTGGACTACACCGACTTTGAGACACAGAACATCGAAACTATCGAATTCTGGCTGATGGATCCGTTCATTGAGAACCCCAACCATTCAGGTGGTAAACTGTACATTAACCTGGGTGATATTAGCGAGGATATCTTACGTGATGGACGTAAGAGTTTCGAAAATGGTTTGCCAACCTCGTTAACGGTGATCAACGTGGATACCACCATTTGGGGCCGCGTTCCCACAACACAGCCTATTGTCAACGCCTTCGATAACGATGAATCGGCTCGTATGTATCAGGATGTGGGTTACGATGGCCTTGGTTCTACCCTTGGTTTGCAAGATGAACAGAGTTTCTTTGCAGATTACCTCGAATCCATTGCTCAGCGCTTTGGTACCTCCAGCGAAGCCTATCAAAATGCCTTGCAAGATCCCTCTAATGATAACTTCCGTTATTTTCGTAGTACCTATTGGGACGAGAACGATGTTAAAATCAACGACCGTTACAAGTACTACAACAATGCAGAAGGTAACTCGCCGGTCGATAGTGATATGGAGGAGAGTTACAATACTTCTGGTTCGACCTACCCCAATGTAGAAGATATCAACCGAGACAATACCCTTAGTGAAACGGAGAATTACTACCAGTATGTTATTGACCTCAGCCCCGACAGAATGATGATAGGGGAAAATCATATTGTCGATATCCAGGAGGCACGTAATGTACAGTTGCCCAATGGTGAGACAACTACTTGCAAGTGGTATCAGTTCCGTATTCCTATCCGAGAGCCAGACCAAAAGATTGGTAGTATCAACGGATTCCAATCCATTCGTTTCATCCGTATGTTTCTCAATCAATTTGAGGAACCTGTCATCCTTCGATTTGCCACCCTCGACTTGGTTTATTCCACTTGGAGAAAATATACAGAAGACCTTTTGCAGCCAGGAGATTATGTGACAGGCAATACAGAAGAGACTTCGTTCAATATCTCTACGGTTAGCATTGAAGAGAATGGCAGTCGTCAGCCTGTGCCTTATGTATTGCCTCCAGGAATTGAGCGTGAGACGTGGTACACTAATGGAAGCTCATATATGCAACTCAACGAGCAAGCAATCTCGCTTGATGTCGACCAGTTGGCTTCTGGCGATGCCCGTGCCATATACCGCTCTACCAGCTACGATCTCCGCTTCTATGGCCACATGAAGATGTTTGTCCATGCTGAGCAAAAGTACGCTAATGATATCCTTGAGGATGATGATCTGGTACTGTTTGTACGTCTTGGCAGTGACTATACCAACAACTATTACGAATACGAACTCCCGTTGAAGTTCACCCCCTGGGGAACATCGGTTGATGATCCTTATGCCATTTGGCCGTTGGATAACAATGTCGACATTGACCTACAGATGATGACTCAGGTCAAAACCAACCGAAATATTCACATCCGAGCTGGCGAAAGTGGATATTCTCCGACAGCTCTCTATTCTGAGCGTATTGGTGGAAGGAAATACACCGTCCTTGGTACCCCTAACCTTGGTAAGATCAAGGTCATTATGATTGGTGTGCGTAATCCCAAGAAAGAGACTTTGATTGATGGAAACAATATGCTCCCCAAGTCAGCTATCGTATGGGTCAATGAGTTGCGCTTGACCGACTATATCAACAAAGGAGGATGGGCTGCCATGGCCATGGCACGCACCAACTTGGCCGACCTTGGCAATCTCTCAGTGTATGGTTCCTATACCACTTCCAACTTTGGCAACCTGGAAGATCCCCTCATCAAAGAGGAGCTGATGAACACTTTTAATTTCCAGACCACCCTCGATATGGAGCTCGGTAAGTTCCTGCCCGAAGACTGGGGGCTACACATACCCCTGTATCTTGACTATAATCGTGAAATTGGAAGCCCTGAATATAATCCGTATAATCCCGACATATTGCTCTATGACGACCTTGCTACCTTCCAGACTGCTGCCGAACGTGATAGTGTGGCCCAGATGACACAACGCCGTAAATCAGCCACCAATCTCACTTTCTCCAACGTCCGCAAGAACCGAGTGGGTAAAGACAATCTCAAGCAGCATATTTACGACATAGAAAATTTCTCCTTCTCTTATGCATACAGTCGTGAACGTATGTCGGATGACGAGATTGATCACTACAACAAAGATCAGCACCGAGGCGGGCTCACCTACAACTATTCGCTTCAGCCCAAAGCTGTCAGACCTTTTGAAAATGTTCCTCTTTTCAAAAACAAAAACTGGAAAATAATTAGCGATTTCAACTTTTACTATCTACCTAAAAGTCTCTCTTTTACTACCGAGGTATACCGTGATTTTGAAGAGACCCTGTTACGCAACAAAAGTGCAGCCTTGGTTATCATCCGCCCCACCTACTTTAAGCAGTTTACTTGGCAACGTACCTATGGTGTCCAATATGACATTTCAAAGGCTTTGCGTGTCCAATATAACGCCAATGCCAATGCTCGTATAGAGGAACCCATTGGCCGCCTTGAGACGCAGTCGGCTACCGACTCGGTATGGCATTCTATTTTCGGAGGTGGTACAATGCAAAACTTCCAGCAATCGGTTAATGTCACCTATGACCTTCCTGTTAACAAATTGCCCTATATGGACTTCTTTCGAATGCCGTTGAGCTATCGTACCACATTTATACAACAAGGTACAACTCAGGCCTTGGCCTCGATGGGTTCGATGCTTCAGAGTTCAACAACTGTCCAGGCCGGTGCACAAGCCAACTTCCAGACCCTCTATAACAAGATACCCATCTTGAAGAAAGCCTGGACTAATAATAGCAACAACGTCCGGCCTCCGCAGCGAGGGGTCCGCAAGAATGAGCCACAGAAGAAAATGTCTCAGAAGGATTCTATTGCTATGGCCGATAGTCTGCGCCATGAAAAGGCAAAAGAAACCTTACGTGAGATTGGTTACTTTGGCCTTCGTCTGGTAACAGGCGTGAAGAATGTTAACATTCAGTATAATTCCACCACAGGGTCGCGACTGCCAGGCTACATGGGCGAGCCCAAGTATGTGGGCCTCGACCCGCAGAACTATTGGACCCCCGGCTTGGGATATGTGTTGGGCTATGACCAGGATGTGGTCGATGAATTGTTGCGCTACGACCTTCTGAGTCGTGATACGCTCTTCAACACTCCTCATGAGCTCTCATCTAACCGTACTCTTTCTATGCAGGCCCAGCTGGAACCCATGCGTGATCTGAAGATTGACCTTAATGCCACCCAATCCTCTACTATGCGTGAAGAATACTACTACAAGTATATGTCCTCTGAAAATGCTGTCACAGGCCCCCTTTCCTATGTCATGAGTGGCAACTACACCTCTACCACATGGGCTTTCGCGACAGCCTTTACCGATCGAGAGCAACTGTTCCAACAATTCCTTGATAGCCGTAGCGTCGTCGCTCAACGCCTTGCTGACGCCAACTCTGACCCGTATAGTTCACAGATGGTGCTCGACACCATGAACGGCCTGTATTATCCTGCCGGCTATAGTGGTAACTCCCAGACTGTCCTTTTAACTGCATTTTTGGCTACATACCTCGGCAAAGATCCTGCCACACAGGGATTCTCGCCCTTCCTCGGGCTGCCTTTACCCAACTGGAATGTCAATTATACGGGTCTCAACAAGGTGAAGTTCCTCAAAAAGTGGTTTACCAATATCTCCATAGCCCATAAGTATTCAGCCACCTACACGATCGGGCACTTTTACACGGATCCTGCCCTCTCGGCGCTTGATGACTACGACTACGGACTCGAGACAGCCCTTAACAGTACCGGCGACTACATACCGCCTGTCAGTGCTGATGGTGTACAAATCAGCGAGCAGATGAATCCCCTCATACGTGTTTCCGTCAGCATGGTCAACAGTTTGCAATTCAACTTCTCTATCCAGAAAAACCGAAACCTGTTGCTCTCCTTCTCTAACAACCAGTTGACCGAGACTACCCGCGACGGTATAACAGTGGGTGCTGGCTACCGCATCAAAGATGTGGCCTTTTCTGTCCAGTTTGCTGGCAAGCAACACGACCTCAAGAGCGATATAGTGCTACAGTTCAACCTTACCTATAACAGTAATATGACCAATATCCGCAAGATCAATAGCTATAATCCCGAGGTGGGAGGCCAGATCTCGTCGGGTAGTGAAGTCTGGATGGCCGAACTCAGCGGTGAATATGCCCTGACCAACAACCTCTCTGTCCGAGCATTCTTCCAGACCAATATCAATAATCCATACATCCAGAATACTTACCCCAACTCCACCACCAAAGGTGGCTTGATGGTAAGGTTCTCATTCTAAAACAGCCAATAACAATGGACAAAGATAGATTTCAGGATTTCGATGAAGAAGAACGCCAACTCGTGCTCGACTTTGAGAACACAGTTCTCAAGGGTGGCATGCAGTTCTTCGATGTCGATGAGTTGGAGGTCATTATCGACTACTACTTCGAAGTCAACGACCTCAAACCTTTGCAACGGGCCGTCGAGTATGCCGAGCAGCTTTATCCCGACAGCACTATCGTGCGTCTGCGTCGAGCTCACTTGATGATTGCCAACCAGGATTTTGAACCAGCCCTTCGCATCATCCAACAGCTTCGACGTCAGGAACCCAACAATACCGATGTGGCCTACTCGTTAGGCGTGGCCTATGGCGCTATGGGTGAACATGAGAAAGCCATCCAGCACTACCTTGAGGCTGCCAACGACGGTTGGCTGCTCGGACGTGTCTATGCCAATATAGCCGAGGAATACTACCAAATGTTGGACTATACAGAAGCACTGCGCTATTATAAACTCTCTCTCGACACCGACAGTTACGACACCTCGACTCTGTACAACTACCTCGACACTGCCCTCCAGGCACAGCAGATCGACGACGCCATTGGCTACCTGAAGTCATTCGTCGGAGAACATCCCTACTGTAGCGAAGCGTGGCAGTGTCTGGGAACTGCCTATCGTGACCTCGGCCTTTTCGAGCAAGCTGAAGATGCCTATGAATATGCCATTGCTATCGACAAGAAAAATGCCGGTGCTTATTCCGACCTCGCGGTGGCACAAGAGATGAACGACCAACCCGCCAAGGCTGTCAGTACCCTCCTTCGTGCCCAGGATTATGTCACCAGCCGTTCGAACCTCTTCCGTCAGGTGGCCTATATTTACTTGCGTTCCGGCAACAACGAGACTGCTTTGCTCTACCTTCGCAAGTCGGTCGAAGAAGACCCCGAAGACGCTGCCTCGATGGCTACGCTGGCCTTGGCCTACGCTTTCAGCAATGACCTCGACATGGCTCTTACCACTATCCGCAAGGCTCTACGAGTTAATGCGCAGAGCGCCGACGTGCTCAGCATTGCCGCTTCCATCTACGACATGCGGGGTAACTTCGAGGCTGCCAGCGACTACTTCGAGCGTGCTATTGGCGCTGAAGACTGCACAGAACCCATCTGCCAGGAGTATCTTAAATTCCTCTATCAGCACAAGGTCTATGATATACTGATCGACTTCGGTACAGAATCGCTCGAACTATACCCCAATCACCCCTTCTACTGCACCTTCCTTGCTGCAGCCTACTATTATACCAACCGTTACAACCGCGCTAGCCGCGTCCTGCCCCACGTCGACCCCGAACTATTGGCCGAGATCTGTCCAGAGATTGTCGCCCATCCCCGTCTCGGACCTCTTGTCCCAAGTGTAAAAGACTCATAATCATCCGAATAAGTAATAATTGTTTAATTTATTGAAAATCAGATATGTTGACCCATCATCCTTACACCATCCTTACACCATCCTTACACCATCCTTGCATCACCCATACCCGTCGATATGGAATGGGTAAACCGTGGGTGGTGTTCGCCCTGCTGATGTTACTGGCTGCTCCTTCGGTACGGGCGCAGAATGTCGCAGGTGTGGCCGAGGCGGTAGACACCAATAAGACCGGTTGGGTGGCGTCAGTGCTCCATTGGTACGACGCCCATATGAACTACCTGGCTGTAGGTGGCCTGATGACCCTCGAGAGTTCGTTCATTCCTTTCCCTTCCGAGGTGGTCATTCCACCGGCGGTCTATGTGGCCGCCAACCCCGAAAGCCGTGGCGGCATGAAGATATGGCTTGTCGTGCTTTTCGGCACGGCGGGTGCTTTGCTGGGTGCATTGATCAACTACTTCCTCTCCATGTGGCTCGGTCGCCCCATCGTCTATGCATTTGCCGAGAGCAAGTTGGGCCACCTGCTGCAGCTATCGAAAGAGAAAGTCCAACGAGCCGAAGTCTACTTCAACGATCACGGTGTGGTCTCCACCCTCGTGGGCCGCTTCATTCCTGTCATCCGGCAGCTTATCTCCATTCCGGCGGGTCTGTCGCGGATGAACCTTGGCGCCTTCACGCTCTTTACAACCCTGGGTGCACTGGCTTGGAACTGCATCCTTGCCCTCCTCGGATGGCTGGCCTACAAGGCCGCCGATCCTTCGGTCATTGAACGCTACAGTCACCAGCTCTCAGTCATCATCATTGTGCTTTTCGTAGCCCTGGTAGTGTTTTTTGTCGTGAGGTATTTTATGAAGAATAGAGAAAAAAACAATCGAGCGGTTGGCATTTTGTTCGCCATATTGTTTGGTGGATTTGGCTTGCACCATTTCTACACGGGTAATGTGAAGCATGGCCGATGGTATTTGATATTCTTTTGGACTGGTATCCCCGCAATACTCGGTTTGGCAGAGGGCCTTTTGTGGTTATTGAACAGAAACATGTATGGTAAACCGATAATTGGAAATGGCAGATGAAGCCCGCATCGCGGGCAAAGGATAGTAGCCGTGGGTGCAAACCCACGGGGGGGGGATATGACGGAATAAATAGAGCCCCATAGGGGCGATGGAATAATGGCAAATAGTTACATACAGATAAACGTACATATTACATTTCATGTCAAATCTGGAGTTACTCCAATTATCCAATCAGATTTGCCACGTCTTTTTTCATATTTGGGAGGATGTGCAAAAGAACAAGGCGCCAAAGCCATAGCAGTGGGTGGAATGTCGGATCATATTCACATGCTTGTCTCCATTCCGGCAACGGTAACTATATCGGATTTTGTAAAGAAAGTCAAGGTATGGAGTAGTAAGTGGCTAAAAACATTGGGAAATGAATATTTCAATTTCGCTTGGCAGGATGGTTATGGGGCATTCTCAGTAAGTCATTCTGTTGTTCCCAGGACCATTAATTATATTGCCAACCAAGCAGAGCACCATAAGGTATTGTCTTTTAGAGAAGAATATCTCCGTTTTCTACAGGCAAATGAAATCGAATACGATGAACGATATTTATAATATCCGTCGCCCCTATGGGGCTCAAATAATGGGAAAAACATCCGCCCGTGGGTTTGCACCCACGGCTAATATCCATTGTCCCTACGGGACTCTTAATAAACAACATCAATAATATCAAACGACACTATGATTGACATTATCGACATACGTCGTCAGTTCCCCATCCTTGACCAGCAGGTGCATGTTCATCCGTTGGTCTACCTCGACAACGCGGCCACGACGCAGAAGCCTGTCCGTGTCATCGATGCACTGGCCGACTACTACCGCCATCTCAACGCCAATATCCACCGTGGAGCCCACCATCTAGCCGCTGTGGCCACCGAACGCTACGAGGAGGTACGGCGGCAGGTGCAGCAGTTCATCGGGGCTGCCAGCCACGAAGAGATTGTCTTCACCCGTGGCACTACCGAGAGTATCAACCTGGTGGCGGCATCTTTCGGCAAGAAATACATCCAGCCGGGTGACGAGGTTATCGTCAGTGGCATGGAACACCATAGCAATATCGTGCCATGGCAGCTCGCGGGTGCTCGTCTGCGCCCCATTCCATTCAGCGACGATGGGGTGCTGGATCTTGATGCCTTGGAGTCTCTTTTCAACGAACGTACCCGGTTGGTGGCTGTCTGTCATGTGAGTAATACCCTCGGCACCGTCAATCCGGTCCGTGCCATTGTCGAGAAAGCCCATGCCCATGGTGTTCCGGTGCTTGTCGATGGTGCCCAGGCTGTGTCGCACCTCAGGGTCGACGTGAAGGCTCTCGGTTGTGACTTCTATTGTTTTTCAGGTCATAAAATGTATGCCCCTATGGGGGTCGGCGTGATGTATGGCCGTGAAGCGATCCTCGATGAGTTGCCGCCTTATCAAGGTGGGGGAGAGATGATTGAGGAAGTTACTTTCGATCACACCACGTATAACCATCTGCCCTTCAAGTTTGAGGCGGGCACCCCGTCGGTGGGCGACGTCCTCGGATTGGGGTGTGCCATCGATTTCATGCAAGAGGTCGGAGTCGATGCTATTGCAGCTCACGAGGCCGACTTGCTACACTATGCTACTGACCGCATTGTATCCTTGCCGGAAGTCCGCATCTACGGACAGGCTCCCGACAAGGCTGCCGTGCTGTCGTTCCTCGTCGGCGAGGCACATCCATACGACGTGGGTACTTTAATCGACCAGCTTGGCATCGCAGTTCGCACCGGCCACCACTGCACCCAACCCGTTATGGATCGCTACGGCATCCCAGGTACAGTCCGTGCATCCTTCGCCGTCTACAACACCCGCACCGAAGTCGACCTCTTTATTGAAGCCCTGGAAAGAGTCTTACCCATGTTGCAATAGACCATGCTGACCGCCTTACATATAGAAAATTACGCCCTTATTCGTGAGACCGACATCTCTTTCGGACCAGGTTTTGTGGCGATCACCGGCGAGACAGGTGCAGGTAAGAGTATTATGCTTGGTGCCTTGGGTCTGCTGCTTGGCCAGCGGGCCGACAGTGGAGTGTTGGCCGACACTGGTCGCAAGTGTGTTGTCGAAGCACAATTCGATATCTCCGACCTCGGTATAGAGCCGCTCTTTGCTGAAGCTGATGTCGACTATGACGATCGTCTTATCATAAGGCGCGAGATACTGCCCACGGCCAAAAGCCGTGCCTTCGTCAATGACACTCCTGTGCAGCTCCCGTTCCTCAAAACCCTCGGTAGCCATATCGTCGACATTCACTCGCAGCATCAGACCCTCACGCTGGCTGACAGCCAGTTCCGCCTTGCCCTGCTTGATACGTTGGGTGCCGGCAAGGCCACACAGGCGTATACCAAAGCCTTCGCTCAGTACCAATCGCTCAAAAATCAGCTTGAAGAACTTACCGTTGCCGAGTCTCAAAACCGTCGCGATCAGGACTATTTGCAGTTCCAGTACGATGAATTGGCCGCGGCCTCTCTTGTGGAAGATGAGCAGGAAACTCTTGAACAGGAGTCACACCTTTTGGCCCATGCCGAAGGTGTCCGTGAAGGATTGGCCACTGCAGCCACCTTGCTTGACGACGATAGTGAGCAAGCCATCCTGCCCCGGTTGCGCGCTGCCAAGGCTGCCTTGTCCCATATTGCAGCCTACCATCCTGATGCTGAAGCTCTCATGAAACGGCTCGACTCGGCCCTCATCGAGCTCGATGATATTGACCGGGAGCTACAACTGACTACCGATGCAATCAGCTACAGCCCTGAACGACAGCAACAAGTCGATGAACGTTTGGCGCTCCTCTACCGGTTGGAGAAGAAACACGGGGTTGACACCGTCGCTGCTCTCATCGCCCTTCGCGACGACCTCGACACACGCCTCCAGTCTATTGCCAGCCTGGGTGACCGCATCCAAGCCCTTATGGAACAGGTCGACCAGGCCTTCGCTACAGTACAATTGACAGCTGAGGCCCTTACAAAAGCCCGTCAACAGGCTGGACAACTGTTGGCAAAGCAGATTCTGCCTACCCTCCATGAACTTGGGATGCCCGAAGCTCGGTTCAGTGTCGAGTTGACTCCCACCGCCTCCTATGGTTCTACAGGCCATGACACGGTACATTTCCTGTTCAATGCCAATAAAGGCGCCGCTCTGCGTGACCTTTCAAAGGTGGCTTCTGGGGGCGAGCTCTCACGTTTGATGTTGGCCATCAAGAGTATGCTCACCAGTCGTTCCTTGCTCCCCACCATCATTTTCGACGAAATCGATACGGGAGTCAGTGGTGATATTGCCGGTGCTGTGGGACGTATCATGTGCCGTATGGCGGAGAAGATGCAGGTCGTCGCCATCACCCATCTGCCACAGATAGCCGCCCGTGCCACCCAACATCTCAAGGTCTACAAGGAGAACGAAACAGATCGCACGGTCTCTCGCATCCGCGAACTTGACGAACCCGAGCGTGTTACCGAACTGGCCGTCATGCTCAGCTCAGATCCTCCTACCGCAGCTGCCCTACAGACTGCCCGCGAATTGATGGCTTAACCCTTAAAAAACATGAAGTACTACCTGGTTGGCTATATGTACTGCGGCAAAACCACCTTCGGCCGTCGACTGGCGAGCGAAAAAGGGATGGACTACCTAGACCTCGACCAAGCCTTCGAAGCCCGCTATCATTATACCGTTCCGATGTTCTTCAACCGTTTCGGTGAGGCGGCTTTCCGTACTCTCGAGACTCAGATGCTGCATTCTACCGCCGGGCTCGACAATGTTGTTATTGCCACCGGTGGGGGTACTCCATGCCATAGTGGCAATATGGATTTCATTCTAGCCAACGGAACTGCCATCTACTTGCAGATGAATGTCGACGACCTCACTGCACGCGCCCTCCGTAGTCGCCATCCTCGGCCTTTGATGCATGGCCTGCCCGAGTCTGAAATGCGGGCAACCATCGAGAGACAGCTAAAAGAAAGGGAGCCCATCTACCTCAGGGCCCCCATTGTCTTGGACGGGATGAATCCAACTCTTTAGGTTAATAGTCAAAGGTACTGCCTCCTAAGAACTCGCGCATAATCGAGTTGTAGGGGATGAACTTGTCTTCAATGGGCAATAACAACTCCGAGAAATTCAGCAGTTGTTGCGCGATGGAGTACTCTTCACAGTCTTCAGGCACCTGCTTGAGTAGCGGTTCAGCATAGCGTTTCAGGACTCCCAACTCGTAGAGCAGGGCAGAGTTGAACATCACGTTGGCGTTCTCCTGGTAAGGGAAGATGTGTTTGCGCTCGCCACGAACCACCTCGGGCCACCGTCTGAGGGTCTCATAGGCATTCCAGCCCCGGAAGTTATTGTCGCGTACCAACCTGCGTACCAGTCGATTATCGGTGCCATGGATGATGTTTTGCTCGTCGATGGCCAGCTGAGTGAGTGCCGAGACATAGACCTTGAACTTCAACCCTTCGTCGATTTCGGCCGTCAGCTTGGGGTTCAGGCCGTGGATGCCCTCCACCACCAAGATGCTACGGGGCCCCAACTGCAGCGTCTTGCCGCTGTAATAGGGGTCGCCTTTGATAAAGTCGTAGGTGGGTATCTTCACCTCTTCTCCACGGAAGAGGGCGTTGAGATGCTCGTTGAGAAGCGGTATGTCGAGGGCGTCGATGCTCTCGAAGTCATACTCTCCGTTGGGCAACTTGGGGGTGCGATCGCGTCCGAGGAAATAGTCGTCGAGCGAAAGCTGATTGACATCGTATCCGAGCACCGCGAGCTGTACGCTCAGGCGACGGCATGAAGTGGTCTTGCCGCTACTCGACGGGCCGGCCAGCAGTACCATTCGGGCACCGCTTTGGCGCACCTGATCGGCAATCTCGGCATACTTCTTCTCGTGCAAGGCCTCGGCCAGCAGGATCAGCTGTTGTCCACCGCCGTCGTGCACGATGCGGTTATAGTCGCCCACCGTCGGCGTATGCAGCAGGTCTACCCATTGGTGATGTTCGCGGAAGATGGTGAAGAGCTTGGGTGTGTTCTGGAAGATCGATAGCTTGTCGGGGTGCTCGGGGTCAGCGCACATCAACAGGTAGCCCTCCTCGAAGGTACGGAAGTCCCATGTGGAGATGCAGCCTGTGCTCGGGGCCAGCTTGCCATTGATCTTGTGTACCGTGTCGCCCAGGAAGTTCATCTCGATATAGAGCTGCTTGAGGTGCTCCATGATGTAGAGCGTCTTTGGCATGTGACGCGGACGAATGAGCTCAATGGCGTCGCTCAACAGCATGGTCTTCGAGGTGAAGGGGATGTCCTTTTCCTGCAACTCGATCATGCGCTCGCGCACCGTGCGGCACACCTCCATCTGGTCGGGCAGCACAAAGTCGTCCACGGCGCTCTCAATGCGGCAGTAGAAACCGTTTTGGAGCGAGTGGTCGAAATGGAGCACCGCCTTGGGGTAACAGTCATGTACCGCGGTGTAGAGCATGAAGCAGAGGGCGTTGCGGTACATCCGGAAGCCTTGTCGGTCGCTGATGTCGATCAGCTTGACCACCTTGGGGTTGTAAATGCGATACTGCAGGGGCTTCACCTTGTTGTTTATCAAGGCGCCCAGGATGGGCCATCGCAGTGGTTCGCCGCTAGTGGCTTTGCGTTTGGTGTACTCTTCGGCCAGGTCGGCCACACAGGTGCCTTGTGGCACCCACTTCCGCTCGCCCGTATTGGCAAGCACAATCTCTACGTCAGTCATCTTATCAAGTAGTTAAGTAGACAGGAGTTAAGTAGTTAAGACAAATGCATCGTCCGTCGCCTAATCATCCCACGTCTGCTTGTTTTTAATTGCAATAATGTAACTATTCAATATTTTGCTCGTCTCCTCTATCTCATCAAACATCTTTTCTGCTTCAGTGGATGAGATATAACTGAAGTCGTTGGCAAGGTAGATATAGCATCGACATTCCTCAAGGCTCCCTTGTGAGTAGTTGTAGAACCGCAGTTTATCGTCTTTTCCCATGCGTTTATATCCTTCGGCAATGTTGGCTGCAATTGACACAGCTGCACGTTGAAACTGGGAAGTCAGTCCAAACCTTTCTTCTGATGGGAACTCCTTTGTGATGCGATACACATGGTTGATAAAAACACGTGCTTTTTGCCATGCAATCACATCCTCAAACCGCATCGTCATCGGCATTGTCTTAACTACTTAACTACTGTCTACTTAACTACTTTGTTTGAATGAGCGTGGCTACTGCGCCATCGTCTCCTCGATTTCTTTGACGGTCTTGGGGATGGGTTTGCCGAGGATGCGGGCGCCGGTATCGGTCACCAGCACGTCGTCCTCGATGCGTATGCCGCCGAAGTCGCGCCATTTGTTCAGCTCGTCGAAGTCGATGAAGTCCTTGCAGGTGCCTTCAGCTTGCCACTTGTCGATGAGGGCGGGGATGAAATAGCAGCCCGGTTCGTCGGTGATGACGTAGCCCGGCAGGAGGCGTCGGCCGCAGCGCAGGCTGCCCAGACCGAACTGCTCGCTGGGACGCGTCTCCTCGTCGTAGCCCACATTGATCTGGCCGTAGTTCTCCATGTCGTGCACGTCGAGACCCATCATGTGGCCTAGGCCGTGGGGCATGAGCAGACTGTGGGCGCCGGCCTCGACGATGTCGTCCACCGACCCCCGGAGGATGCCGATGCTGCGGTAGCCTTCGGCCAGCTTGCGGCTGGCGGCCTGGTGCACCTCCTTGTAGGTGATGCCCGGGCGGGTGATGGCGGCAGCCTCGAGCTGGGCCGCGAGGACTATCTCATAGATGGTCTTCTGACGCTCGTCGAAGCGGCCTCCCACGGGTACCGTGCGGGTGATGTCGGAGCAGTAGTTCATCGGTGTCTCACAGCCGGCGTCCATCACCAGCATGCGACCCTTCTCCAGACGGTTGTTATGGCCGTGGTTGTGGAGCGTCTCGCCGTGGACGGTCATGATGACGGGGAAGCTCACGGGGCCGTTGCCCTTCCAGGCTTCGCCCTCCATGAAGCCGGCCAGCTCGTACTCGTAGCGGCCCGGCATGGCCATCTTCATGGCGCCGACGTGCATGTTGTAGGCCGTGGCGATGGCGCGTTCGATCTCCTCGATCTCCTCGGCGCTCTTGACGGCGCGCTGTTTGACGCAGGCCAGGATGAGCTCCATCGAGGCAAAGCGGTTCACCGAGCCGTAGCTCACGCCGATCAGGTCGGCCAGGTCGGCACGGATGTCGGCCCGGTAGGGAGGCAGGAAGTGCGGCATCGGCTTGCCGTTGACGGGCGACTTCATGGCGGCAATCATGTCGCGCAGCATCTTCGGCGTACCGGTGTTCTCCACGCCCACGCTGGCTGCCAGCTCCTTGACGCTCGGCAGCGGGCCTGTCCAGATGATGTCGTCGATGTCGTAGTCGTTGGCGAAGATGTAGTCCTTGCCCGTCTCGCAGTCGATCACGCCCACCAGGTCCTCGCGCTGCAGGCCGAAGAAGTAGAGGAACGTGCTGTCCTGACGGAACCAGTAGGTGTTGTCCTTGTAGTTGCAGGGCGCCTCGTGGTTGCCGGGCATGATGATCAGGCCGTGGCCGATATCCTTGCGCAGCTGTTCGCGCCGCGCCATGTAGGTCTCTTTTTTGAACATATCGTGATGTGTTTTATTGTTTTCCGACTTCCATAACGCTTCGGCGTCCGATTTAGTATGTCGTCCGACGGAATAATTTATCAAACAGCCGCCTTGCACATCTTTCCCCCTGAACACCAGCCGTTCTTGCTGCCTGGTTGCTGACAGCTCCCTGACAGCTCCCTGACTGCTGGCTGGAAGCTGGCTGAAAATAGGGAGTTTTCAGCCAGTTTCCAGCCAGCAGTCAGCCAGCAGTCAGCACAACAGCCTGACAATGAGAAAATAAAGTCACTGCAAATTCCGTGCCAATCCCTGGTAATGAGTGTGTTATGCCTGTGGCATGTCTGGCTTGCGGGTCACAATTTCTCCCGGGGCAGGGGAGGGTGGTGTGCAAGAAAGTGGATGCATCGGGTACCTAATGCTTGTGGATGCGTAGGGGCGTGTTTTGGGGAAAAAAGTTAAAAGCAAAAATGTAAACCATTGAAAATAAATGATGAGTCTTGGAAAAGTTGTTAAAAAACGTTCCGGGGCTTTGCCGAACGGAGGAAAAAACATACCTTTGCATTTTATAAAAGTGGAAAATGCAAGGACGAAATATGTCTAACAAACTTATTATAAACCCTTTAAAACAAAACATCATGCAAAAGTTTTTACGAACTTTGATGCTTGCGGCAATCATGTTATTGCCCTTTGCATCGCAGGCACAGAACCAGTGGACTGTGGCCGATGGTACTACCACCCATGCCAAGGTTCCTCTGGATTTCTACAACTGTGATGGTAGTGGTGTCAGGAATGCACAGATGCTCTATCCGGCATCGCTGCTGACCGACATGGTGGGAAACAGCCTTTCCGCCATCACCTTCTACCACCAGAGCACTGCAAACAAAACTGTCAGCGCGTCGACATGGTACATCCTGATCGGCACGACGTCTGCCACCGACCTGGCCAATGGTTTCAGCACCGATGTGCTGGACACCGTCTATGCCGGTAATCTGGTGGTCGAGGGTGGTGTGTTCACTTTCGAGTTCAACACCCCCTACGTCTACACGGGCGGCAACCTGCTCGTCGAGATCTACACCACGGGTGCCAGCGGCAACTGGTTCGGCAGCTCGAACCAAGGTTGCTATGGTGTCGACAGCCTCGGCTCGACCTACTCGTCGATGTCCAATCCCAACTACACCGCCTTCCTTCCGAAGACTACCTTCCACAAGACTCCGACCTGCTTCACGGTGACCAACCTGGCCGCACAGGCCACCCAGAACAGCGTGATGCTCAGCTGGGACGACGCCATCAACACCGGCGCCACCTACAGCATTTACAATGCCAATGATTCCACGCTCCTGGTCAGCAACCTCAGTGCTACCACCTATACTTTCGACAACCTCTCCGCCAACACGGCCTACAACTATGCCGTTGTTGCCGACTGCGGCGGCGGCGACCTCTCCAATGCTGCCGTCATCAACGTCCGCACCGAATGCGGTGCCATGGGCCTGCCTTGGGTCTGCGGCTTCGAGGAGAACGAGATCGTGAGCACCACTCAGGCTACGGCTCTGCCGTGGTGCAGCCAGCGCTACGTTTCGGCTGCCACCAGTGGCACCAACTACCCCTATTCCTACAGTTCCAGCACCTATGCTCACGAAGGCAGCCGCTGCTTCTACTTCTACGGCAGCACCAGCGCCTCCTACCCCGACACGATGGCCTTCATCCTGCCGCAGGTGGATGTGGCCTCCTACCCGATGAACGCCAACCGCGTCAGCTTCTGGGCCCGTATGAGCAGCGCCAGCTACAGCAAGAATGTCTATGTGTGCACCATGAGCGACCCCACCGATCTGACCACCCTTACGGTTGTCGACAGTGTTCTGGTCAGCGGCAATACGCATACCAAGTATTCCGTCGCTCTGTCCGGTGCCACCGCCACCGACTCTTATGTTGTGCTGGTTGTGATGAAAGGTAGCGGCTCCCTCTATATGGACGACCTGACTCTCGAGGAGATGCCCTCTTGCATCGATGTTACTGGCCTCACTGCCAGCGACATTACCAGCAGCAGCGTTACCCTCAGCTGGGTCGATGCCGGCAATGCCAGCGCCACCTACAGTGTCTATGACATGAGCGATAGCACCCTTATTATGAGTGGTATCACGGCATTGACCTATACGGTGACCGACCTTACTGCCAACACGCCCTATGTGTTTGGTGTGCAGGCCAACTGCGCCACCGGCGATGCTCCTTTCGCTACTGTCAACGTCCTCACCGCCTGTAGTACCGAGACGATGCCGTGGAGCGAGAACTTTGACGAATGGACTGCCAAGTCACCCTGCTGGATGTTCCTGAGCGGAGCTTACAACATGGGTGCTGGTGCTCCCACCACTACTACTGGCGGCTGGGCTCTTAACACCGGTAGCTATGGTAGCTATATCACTCTTAGCGGAAAAGCTTTGGCTTTCAACCTCTATAGCACCAACCGTTACTGGGCTGTCACCCCGAATATCAACATCACTAGCGACGCCGCTATGCTGAACGTTGATGTGGCCGTGTCTGCTTGGAGCAACGCAACTCCCAACTATGACGCTGACGATACGTTGGCCTTTGCTATCAGCACCGACGGCGGCACCACCTTCACCAACCTGATGGTGCTCAACAACACGCAGCTCAATGCCCTAAGTGGTAGCTACACCACTATCAATGTCCCCGTTAATGGTTACAACGGCCAGACTGTTCGTTTCGCCATCTTTGGTGGTAGCTCTGCCAGTGGTGGTGACAACCGCATTGCCATCGACAATGTGTCCGTCGGCGAGGCTCCCAGCTGCCCCGCTATTATTGGTCTGACCCTCGACAGCTTGGTGGGTACTACTGCCTACATCAGCTGGGACGACAATGAGACTGGCTACAATGTCGAAGTCCGTCAGGGCGAGACTGTTATCGATACGCTCTATATGCTGGTTGATGGCAACTCTGCTATCATTGGCAACATGGCCATCGACAACGACTATCAGGTCTATGTCCGCTCCATCTGCGGTGCTGATGCCGGTCCTTGGACCTCTGCACTGAACATCCATGTTGGCTACTGCCTGCCCAACCCCACTTCGGTTGACAACAATGGTATCTCCAGTGTGAGCTTCGGCGGCATGACCAACACCACGCACAATGCCGTTAGTGGCAACGCCATGTATGAGAACTTCAGCAACATGGCTGGTAGCGTTCCCGCTAGCACCACCGCCAGTGTGGACATCACCTATGCCACCGGTTACACCTATGGTACCATCATCTGGGTTGACTGGAACAACAACATGGGCTTCGAAGCCAACGAGGTTGTCTATGCCGGTACTTCTGAAGGCTCCAACCCCACTACGCTGACGGCCACCTTTACAGTTCCCGCCACTCAGGAGCTGGGTAACTATCGTATGCGTATTATGGGTGCCGACAGCTACTTCGACAGCTACACTGGCTCGCTCGAGGCTGCTGCCGCCGCCAACCCCTGCGCCACCTTCTCTTGGGGCGTGGCCGAGGACTACACCCTCACCGTTACTGAGGCTCCCGCCTGTATGGCCGTTACTGACCTGACGGTCGACAGCGTGACTGCCAACAGCGTGTTCCTGAGCTGGAACGGCGACGCCGCCACCTACGACATCTACAGCTCCACGGGTGTTGTGGTGGCCACCGGTATCACCACCACCAACTACGAGATCACGGGTCTGACTGGTTCCACCAGCTACACCTTCGGCGTGGTTGCCAACTGCGGTACCTCGACCGCCTCTGCTGTGACCATCGATGCCACTACCGACTGCGAGGGTGGCAGCTGCACCATCACCATTGCTGCCGTTGACAGCTATGGCGACGGTTGGAACGGCGCTGTCCTCATCATCAACCAGAACGGTGCCGCCGTGGCCACCTACAGCATGGCTAGCCAGGGCCTCATGAGCACCCCGATCTACGACACCTTCCAAGTGAGCGTCTGCAGCAACTCGCCCGTCAACTTCAGCTGGACGGCTGGTCAGTATGACGACGAGATCAGCTTCAGCATCATCGACGGTGGTAATGCTACGGTCTACACGGTTGCCGATGCCTCCGAACTGACTGCCGGTGTCATCTACACCTTAACTTCGCCCTGCCCGAGCTGCGTTATGCCTGCCATCACTCTTGACGGTGTGACCCAGACCACGGCCACCATCAGCTGGACTGGCAATGCCCCCAGCTACAATGTCTACAACAATGACGTCTTCGTGACCAACACCACTGCCAACACCTACACCTTCGGTGGTCTGACTCCTGGCACCGCCTACACCTTCGGTGTTGAGGCCATGTGCGCCGCCGACGATGTGTCGGGTATGGCTACTGTCAGCGCCTTCACGACCTGCGCCGATGTCACCGCCCTGCCTTACGATTATGGCTTCGAGAGTGGCCTTGGTTGCTGGAGCTCTGTGAACGGCAGCGCCGACGGTGTTGATTGGTCAGTGATTGGAAACAATTCCAGCTTCACCGCCCACTCCGGCTCGTATGTTGCTATGTCCAACAGCTACTACAGCGGTCCTATGCATGCCAATGCATGGCTGATTTCGCCGAAGTTCATCCTGCCGGTCCTTGGTACTGGCGACACGCTGAACTTCTCGTGGTGGCATAGAGTGAGTGCGTACTATCCCACCGAGCTCTACGATGTGATGATCTCCACTACCACCAACGACACCAGCGCCTTCACCACCACGCTGCTTGCTGTCAGCCCCGATAGCACCAGCGAATGGATCCAGAAGGTTGTCAACCTCTCGTCCTATGCCGGACAGAGCATCTACCTGGCCTTCCACCACCACGACAGCTATGACCAGAACTACCTGCTCATCGACGACATCTACATGGGTGTTGGTGCTGCCCCGCAACCCGCTCCCGACAGCATGTTGGTCAACATCGCCGTCAACGACGCCACGATGGGTACCACCATTCCTGCTCCTGGCGTGCACTACTTCTACGAGGGTGACACCGCTAGCGTTATCGCTGTGCCCAACACTGGCTATCAGCTGACCGGCTGGAGCTTCGTGATGACCTACGCTGGTTCGACCATCTATGACACCACGGTCAACGTAGCCGTCACCAATTTCTTCGATCTCTTCACTGGTGACTTTGTTGTCGGTCCTGGCGACAATGTCTACGCCTTCAGCGTCACTGCCAACTTCGCCGCTGGCGAGGCTGAGCCCGACACCGTCACGGTGAACATCACCGTCAGCGACCCGACCCAGGGTACCACCAACCCCGCTCCCGGCACGCACCACTTCACCGATGGTCAGACCCTCTCGGTGGTTGCCCTGCCCGCCACGGGCTATGAGATTGCTGGCTGGTATCTCCAGGTTATCGACAACACTGGCGACACCATCATCGACCAGGCTGTACCTCTCGCTGAGGAAGATGTCTTTGATCTCTTCGATTCGCCCATCACCGTCAGCCCGGTCTACGATGGCTACATCTTCAATGTTGAGCCTGTCTTCACCGCCGGTGGCATTGGTGAGAACGACAGCCTGATCATCATCACCGCTGTCAACGACGCCACGATGGGTACCATCGTCCCCGCTCCCGGTACGCATGTCTACTATGCCAATGACACCTTCTCGGTCTATGCCGTTCCCAACGAGGGCTACCACGTGGAGAGTTGGCACATTGCCTACATGTATGATGGCGAGATTCTCCAAGACACCACCATCTACATTGGCATCAATGAGATCTTCAGTCTCGACACTGCCGACTACTATCTCGGCATGACCTTCAGCTTCACGGCCAACTTCGCAGCTGGTACGATTCCCGGTGGTGATGACACTGTCTTCACAGTGATTACCGCTGTCAACGATGCTTCGATGGGTACCATCAATCCCGCTGCAGGCACTCATACCTATGTTGTGGGCGATGAGTTCCACATCAGTGCCACCGCCAACAGCGGCTACTACCTCTACGGCTATCACTTCGTCATCAGTCACCCGCAGTATGGTATGATGATCGACGAGACTGTGGCCATGGATACGGTCTCCCCCGACGAACTGTACGAGATGCTCAACTACGTTGTTGAAGAGGAAATGCTCGGCTTCACCTTCCAGGTTACTGCCATCTTCGAGCGCAACCAGGGTATTGACGACATCGATATGGATGATGTGACCATCTACAGCACCGACAACATGATTGTTGTCCGCGGCGCCGAGGGTAAGCAGGTTGTCCTGTTCGACGTCAACGGTCGCATGATGAGCCGCGAGGCCAATGCCGGCGAGCGCGTCGAGTTCCGCGTCAGCAACAGCGGTGTCTACCTGGTGAAGGTGGGCGATGCCGCTGCCAAGCGCGTTGTTGTGATCCGCTAAGCGTCCAGAACGCTACACTATTGAATGCCAGGGGCGCCCCGACGGGGTGCCCCTGGCTCTTTTATTGTGGCCAGGGGTGGGGGAGAGGAGAATGGTACGACCAGCTCGGCTGGTCGTACTGGTCCACGGAATAAATGCCATCTTCCATACACCATCCATACACCTTCCTTACACCATCTTTACCCTTTTATAACAAAAGTGTATCGAATATACAATAATTATGTTGATTCGACGTTTTATCAAAACAATTAAAAATCAACATATATACCATGAGACAAAACCAACTGAAGTTCAATCCCAACCCCCTGGTGGCGTTCGTCGGCAAACCCAAGAGCGAGTTCACCAAGGATGATATCCTCAATATCATTGAGGAGTTCCAGATAGAAATGATCAACTTCCGCTATATGGCGGACGATGGCAAGCTGCACACCCTCAACTTTGTCATCCAGAGCCTGGAGCATGTCGACGAGGTGCTCACCAGCGGCGAGCGTGTCGACGGCTCGAGCCTCTTCCCTTACATCGAGGCCGGAAACTCGGACCTCTATGTCATCCCGCGTTTCCGCACGGCCTTCCTCGACCCCTTCACCGAGGTGCCGACCCTCGACCTGCTATGTTCGTTCTATACCAAGGATGGCGAGCCTTTCGCCATGGCCCCCGAGTACACGCTGCAGAAGGCTGGCCGCGCCTTCCGCGAGGCCACCGGCGGTATGGAGTTCGAGGTGATGGGTGAGTTGGAGTATTATGCCATCGCTCCCAAGGAAGAGGACTACATGCCCGAGGATCAGCATGGCTACCATGTGAGTATGCCTTTCTGCAAGTTCGAGGATTATCGTACCGAAGCTATGCGTATGATTGCCGCTGCCGGTGGTGAAATCAAGTACGGTCATTCGGAGGTGGGTAACTTCACCCATGGCGACTTGATGTACGAGCAGAACGAGATTGAGTTTCTGCCAACGCATCTCGAGGATGCCGCCGACCAGCTGGTCATTGCCAAGTGGATTATGCGTGAGCTGGGTTACAAGTACGGCATCACTATCACTTTCGCCCCGAAGATTACCGTCGGCAAGGCCGGTAGTGGTATGCACATCCACACCCGTGTGAGCCTTGATGGCAAGAATATGTATGTGGGAGAGAATGGACTGAGCGACACGGCTCTGAAGACCATGGCAGGTATTCTGAGCCTCGCCGGATCCCTCACCGCCTTCGGCAACACCAATCCTACCTCTTACTTCCGCCTGGTGCCTCATCAGGAAGCCCCGACCAATATATGCTGGGGTGACCGCAACCGCTCGGCAATGGTTCGCGTGCCGCTGGGTTGGAACAAGGGTAGCGGCAACATGATGGCCCACGCCAACCCCTTGGAGAAGAACGAGGAGGTGGATTTCAGCCACAAGCAGACTATCGAATTGCGCACGCCCGACGGGTCGGCCAATGTGTATCTGCTACTGGCCGGTATGGCGGTGGCTGCACGCCACGGTTTCGAGATGCCGGACGCCCTGCAGTATGCCAAGGATCGCTATGTGAGCGTTAATATTTTCGAACATGAGGATGTCCTTGCACGCCTTGACGTGCTGCCCGACAGTTGTGCCGCCAGTGCCGACTTGCTGGAGCGCGACCGCGCCCTCTATGAACAAGACGGCATCTTCGCACCGCAGCTTGTCGATGGTATCATCAAACAACTCCGTGCTTTCGACGACCGTACCCTGCGTGCCGAGATAGGCAAGGACAGTGAAAAGACTCTCGCCCTTGTGGAGAGATTTATCCATTGCGGATGAACAAGGTGGCACTTCTTATCGGCGGCAATCAGGGCAACAGATTGCAGTTGATTCACCAAGCGACAGAGCTGATACGGCAGCGTATCGGCTCTGTCGTTGCATTGTCTGCGATATATGAGACCGAGCCTTGGGGAGACTTCGATGACCGTCCTTCGGCTTTCCTCAACCAGGCACTCCTGGTGGAAACACCGTACACGGCCCATGAAGTATTGCATGAAGCTCTAGCTATTGAGAAGAGTCTAGGCCGCTCTAGAAGTGCCGATGGAACTAGGAAGTATCTTTCTCGTCCCATGGATATCGACCTTATCTTTTGGAATGATGAGGTGATAGATTCTCCTGACCTTACCATCCCGCATCCTCGAATGCATCTGCGTCGCTTTGTGTTGGAGCCCCTGTCCGAGATAATGCCCGATTACTGTCACCCGATACTCCAGAAAAAGGTGTGTGAGTTGTTGAAGGAAGTGTAGATATGATTGAAATGAAAGAAAAGATAGTGAAAAGATTGGCATTGCTTATTCTGCTGTTTTTGCCATTTACGGTAGAAGCACAGAACCACACTGTCAGCGGCACGGTAACCGATGCTCGCAGTGGTGAGACCCTGATTGGTGCCACCGTACTGGATACTCGCTCGGGCAAGGGTACAGTCACTAATCTCTATGGCCACTATTCATTGACCCTTAAGGGAGACAGTACCACGCTGCGTGTCACTTTCGTGGGCTACGAGCCTCAGTTTTTTAATATCAGGCTCGACCATAACCACGAGATCAATGTGCGACTGCGTGAGAGCGTCACTTTGGAGGAGGTGGTCATTACAGCCGAACGTACGGGTGATGTGCGCAGCGTCCAGATGAGTGCCATGGAGGTGCCGGTGGAGAAGATCAAAGCTGTGCCAGTTCTTTTCGGAGAGGCCGACCTAATTAAGGCATTGCAGTTGATGCCCGGTGTACAGAGTGGCTCGGAGGGTAACAGTGGACTGTATGTGCGTGGTGGTGGCCCTGATGAGAATCTTTTTCTGCTTGACGGTGTGCCGCTCTACAATGTGAGCCACCTCGGCGGCTTCTTTTCGGCATTCAATACCGACGCCATCAAGAATGTTACGCTCTACAAGGGATCATTCCCAGCCCGCTTTGGTGGCCGACTCAGCGCTGTGCTCGATGTGACACAAAACAACGGTAACGACCAGGAATTACATGGAAACGCCTCCATTGGGCTCATCTCAGCCAAGTTTAATCTTGAAGGCCCCATTGTTAAGGAAAAGACCACTTTCAGTCTCTCGGCCCGCCGCACTTATGCAGAATTGCTTGTGATCCCCACGATTATGTGGATCAATGAGTTGGATAATGACGAACCTGCCCCTGACGTGGTTGAAGAGGCAAAATTCGATGCTGGTTACTATTTCTACGATCTTAACGCCAAGTTGACGCACAAGTTCAGTGACAAGAGCCGCTTCTACGGAAGTTTTTACATGGGTGAAGATGAGGTGTATGGTAAAATCAAGACCGTCACCTCGCTCGACGAGGACATGCGACTGGGATTCCGCAATCGCTGGAGCAATCTTATCGGTTCTCTGCGATGGAACTATGCTCTCACACCCAAGCTCTTCATGAATGTCTCCACCTCCTACACGCAGTACAAAAACAAGATAGTGGGCAGTATTGAGAAATTGATGAGTCCTAACGATCCGCACCCATCCATCATCGAAGGCGACTATAGTTCGGGTATACGTGAAATGACAGCCCGCACCGACTTTGACTATTCGCCTTCACCTGACCATAGTATCAAGTTTGGGGGTTGGTTCACCCGCCATTGGTTTCAGCCCGAGGTGGCCAAAGGTAGTGTTGACTACTACGACTCTATCCAGATGAACGGTGCCTTCACGATGGACAGTGCCATTTTGAGTGGTATTACGCCAGCCAACGAGATGGTGGCTTTTGTCGAGGACGACTGGAGCATCACCGATGTATTGAAGCTCAACTATGGATTGCATTTCAGCGCTTTCCGTGTTGAAACATCTTTCTATCCCTCTTTGCAACCACGAGTGTCAGCCCGAGTCATGCTGACGCCCGACCTCTCATTCAAGGCTGGCTATGCCTGGATGCGCCAGTATGTACATCTTCTCTCCACCACGAGTATCACACTCCCAACCGACCTTTGGGTACCGGTTACCGATAAGGTGAAACCCATGGAGAGTCATCAAGTGGCAGGTGGTATTTTCTATAGCCTCAGTGGTATTGCTGACTTTAGTGTCGAAGCCTACTACAAGCACATGGATGATCTCATCGAATATCGTGACGGCGCCACCTTCTTTGGTAGCAGTGAGAACTGGGAGAATCTTGTTGTGGCAGGCAAGGGATGGAGCTATGGTATTGAATTCCTTGTACAGCGTGATATTGGGCGGCTTACCGGTTGGGTGGGTTACACTTGGAGTCGCACGATGCGACTCTTCGACCGCGAGGGACAGATGCTCAACAACGGCAACCCCTTCCCAGCAAAATATGACAGGAGGCATGACTTGAGTGTGGTGCTCAGCTACAAGATTAGCGACCGTTGCGACGTCAGCGCCACCTGGGTCTTCTCGACAGGCAACACCGCCACGCTCTCTACACAGACCTATCCCATAGCCAGTGACGACCCCGACGACTATGACCTCCCGGGCGGTACCGGTTCGCTCAACTATTTCGAGGGACGCAACAACTACCGGATGCCAAACTATCACCGGATGGATCTTGGCGCCAACTTCCATCGTACTTTCAAACGTGCTCGGCGTACAATCAACGTGAGCGTCTACAATGTCTACAACCGCCAGAATCCCTATATGCTCTACCAGAGTGCTGCCGACGGATATATGGGGTATCCCTACTCTCTCAAACAGCTTAGTATCTTCCCTATACTGCCTTCGGTAGCCTATACGTTGTACTTCTAGAACGTAAAACTAATGAAAAGGAATATATATATTATATGTTTTGTTCTGCTCGGCCTGATGCTGACGGCTTGCGAGAAAACTGTTGAAATTGACGTGCCCACGGAACGCCAACTGGTTCTCAACGGCGTCCCTTCGGCCGGTCATCGTGCTTTCGTATACTTTGCCCACACCCGTTTCTTCCTTGATAGCAGCAACTATCATCCGGTCGACGGCACCGACATCTCCCTTACAGTCAACGGAACCCTGATGACTCCCGATTCGGTGTCGCGATGCCGTTACTTCTTCCCCTACACCCTGCAGGAGGGCGATAGCCTGGCTATTGACATCACCGCCGTCGGAGGGCATAACGTACACGCACGTACTTATGTGCCATATTTCCCGGATATCGTGGGTATGACCGCCGCCAACTATGCCAGCCCGTCGTTCAATTTCCACGTGGTGGGTTTCCAGCTCAACGACCATGCCGACAACAACGAATACTATAGTGTTGTAGTCAATGAGCGTGACAGCGGCCTCCGCTACAATGAGTGGGGCGATTCACTCGAGCTGGTTGATACGATACACTCCGCATTCTTCCTCGTCCCCAACAATCCCGAGGTTACCGCCAATGACGTATGTCCCTACATTCCCCTTGGAGGATATCTCTACAGCCGGTTGATGTTCAAAGATATACATATCGATGGGCAGCAATATCCGATGCAGGTATTCATCATGCAGACAGTTGACACCAACGAACGTCCCCCATTCAAACATGAGTACACCGTCACCGTGGAAAGTGTCACACCGGCCCGATGGAACTACACCCTTTCTGCCTCGTCGCAGAACAGTATGTTCGGGTATTTTGCTGAGCAGGGACAGGCCTATGGCAATGTCGAAGGGGCTCTGGGTGTTTTTGCCGGTAATGCAGTACGACGATACATTTTCAATCCGGACACACTAAGTGTTGTACCCACGCCAATACCCCTTATACAAGACTAATACTGGCTCATAACACGCTGGATGCTGGCTGAAAATAGACAGTTATCAGCCAGCATCCAGCAAGGTATCAGCTAGAAATATACATAATACCTATAAATATCAGATGCTTAAGGTGTACTAGTTGCGGGTCCTTAAGATATGTTAAATAGAAAAATATTTTGTCAGAATAGAAAAAGTTTGTATCTTTGCAGTCCGATTTGTGGGTGAAAAGTGAGGTTGAAATACATGCAATATATTAAAATACAAATAAATAAACAACAATGTACGCAATCGTAGAAATCGCAGGAAAGCAATTCAAGGTCGCCCAAGATCAGAAGATCTTCGTCAACCGTCTGCATCAGGACGAGGGTAGCGAGGTTTCTTTTGACACCGTGATGCTGAAAGACAATGATGGCAAGGTCGAGGTAGGCAAGCCCTACATAGCAGGCGCCAATGTCAAAGCTACCGTCCTTCGCCACCTCAAGGGCGATAAGGTTTTGGTGTTCAAGAAAATCCGTCGCAAGGGATTCCAGAAGATGAATGGTCATCGCGACTACTTGACCCAGATCAAGATTGACAGCATCAACTAAGTCTAACCTTTTAAAAGCAGAATATCATGGCACACAAAAAAGGTGTTGGTAGTTCCAGTAATGGTCGCGAAAGCGAAAGCAAACGACTTGGCGTTAAGATCTTCGGTGGTCAGAAGTGCGTCGCAGGTAACATCATTGTCCGTCAGCGCGGTACCGTCCACAATCCCGGCCAGAATGTTGGTATGGGTAAAGACCACACTCTCTACGCACTCATCGACGGTATTGTGAAGTTCCACAAAGGCCGTGAGGACCGTTCGTTCGTCAGCGTCGTTCCCGCTGAATAAAGAATCCAACGTAAAAAATGAAGGCTCACCGATTGGTGAGCCTTTCTTTTTTTTGTCTAAATCTGTGTTTAGCCTTCCACAATAGCGCCGGTGGGGCAAGCGCCTGCGCAGGTACCGCAGGAGACGCAAGCGTTCTCGTCGATTTTGTAGATGTCGCCTTCGCTGATAGCTCCGACGGGGCACTCGTCGATGCAGGTGCCGCAAGCAACGCAGATGTCAGTGATTTTGTAAGCCATTGTTTTTTTTGTTTTTAGGATTAATATTGCAATATTTTTTGCTCTTAAAGCGAATGCAAAAGTACGATATTTTCCTCACATGGCAAAATTATTTCACCATTTTCACTATGATTTGTTGTGACCAGGCCCTTCGGGAAACCATCCCTTTTCTACACGACGATACTGTTTGAAAAGCTCGAGGATGGACCAAAGGCTGCTGAACCCTACTACGCCAAGCAAAATACTCCACACTCCGGTGGTGAAAAGCGAGCTGACGATGCATGCCAATCCCACCAGCAGAAAAAGCCACCAGCTACCGACACCAAGGTGGTATTCGGCCTTGATGACCAACGGGTGGAATGCCCCGATGGTGAGGAATGTGGCAGCGCCGATGATAATGCCAGTCAATTCAATATCCATAGCAGGTCGTTATTTCCTAATGATAACTGCATTGGGGTATTTTGTGAGATCAAGTTTAAAGTAGTTGTCCTTAAGGCCGACCCGTATCTTGGTGATGTTCATGGTCATCCTGGCTCCGCGAGCGCTGGTGTGCATCTCGCGGATGACGTAGTTCTTCTCTGCTATCTTGACGGTCATACTCTTCGCTTCGTTTTTTTTGTCCTTGGGTTCACTAAAGGTAATCTCATAATATCCGTCCTTGTGTTTCATCTTGGCCTTGTTGTACTTTTTGTCGAGTTCGAGAGAGAGGTTGTCGTCGCTCTTTTTTTGAAGGTTGCCGTGAGTAATGGTAATAGTATCGCCCTTTGATGCGTGGTTGACTTCCCAGGTGTCGGTGCCGTCGAAGCCCGATTCGGTAATCACTTCCATCCCCAATACCTTGGTAGTGACTGTGGTGCGGTTGAGGTTTCCCTTGTTGGCAACGACGAAATGCATCTTCATGGCCACAGGCCCCATTCCGGCTTTCATATCCATCTCGTACTCAAGGCCGGTGGGATTGGTCATGGCAGCACGGCATTTCTCCATCACATCGGTGACTTCGGCAGGTATCTGTGCCTGTGCACTGGCGATGCCAAGGATCAGTGCTAACAGGATAAAAAGCCTTTTCATACTGACATTCTATTAAAATATCAAAGCCAAAAGAACCCAGAGCCAATGGGCTGCAATGCCGGCGCATAGACCACCGACGGTGTGTGCTCCAATGGCTTTGCCGATAAGTTTACGGTAGCCAAGCGAGTCGAGCATGGCAGTGTGGGTGCTCAGATAGCCACTCCAGCACATACCCATGGCAGTGAACACGGCGATGGCGTTATTGGTAATGATGCCGTCGGCGACGAACTTGGGCACCAAGCCGATGGCAGCCCCCACAGCACCAAGGGCTGTGATGGGGAATGAAACCAGTGCGCCGCTCTCAAAACCGAAGAGCCAGTAGAAAACAATGTTGATTTTATCGGCCAGCCATGTGATGACCGGAACACCTTCGTAAGCCACGCCAGTGTACTCGCCGTTGGCACCCGCGGGGCCAAAGGTGAGCATCATGACGATTGTGCTGATACACAACACGCCGGGGATGATAGCCACACCGATACCGACACCGCTCTTGCCACCGTCGAGCATGGCGTTGAGGAAGCGTTGGAAGGCGTTGCCCTCACTCTTGAACGAGATATTCTGCTCGGTACCCTCCTCTTCCGTGACGGGACAATCCATCTCAGGATATGTTCTTAGGGTCGAGCGTTGCATGATGCGGGTGCTGATAATGCTGCCGATGACGGCACCCAGCAAACCCACCAAAGCACCCTTGCCGAAGCCCAGACCCGTCATGAAGGCAATGACCACCAGGCCCATGCCGAAGGCGGTGCCGAAGTTGGTGAGCGATACCAGCTGGTATTTCTTGAAATAGCGGGCAAAATTGTTGTCCTTGGCCAACGAAATGATGGCAGGGTTATCGCTGAGGAAGGTCATAACGGCGCCCAGAGCTGCCACACCCGGCAGGTTGTAGAGCGGTTTCATCAGCGGACGCAGGATGTTCTCCATCAGTCGTACCACGCCAAACTCGGTGAGCAACTTGGAGATGGCACCCATCAACACGCAGATAGCCATGATGTAAAACACCGTCTCAAGCAGCAGGTGGTAGGCCGTCTGCATGAAGGTGTTCAGCATGTTGGGCAGCGTCATCCTGTAGGCCAGAAAGCCGAAGAAGCCGAAGAAGATGATCAGGAAGATCAGTGCCTCTAGGCTGCGGCTGGTGGTAAACTTCAACCGGCGCGGCTTGCCGTTGTGGCGATTAGGGTCGGTCTCGTGGTGACGAAACACCTGGAAAGGGTCGAACACGCTCAGCAAACTGTGACGCGGCTTGTCGTTGTTGGTATTGTCGCTCATGGTATTGTGTTGTTTTATTTCATTTGTGGATGGCACAATGTGTTACATCTGTGCATCGTCATTTCTTGAACAGTTGGTAATAGTCCATCGTCCAGGTGGCACCGACGTTGAAGTTCCACGATTCCACCTGTTGAAGGGCCCCTACAGCGTCTGTGTAACTGTCTGTCATACGGCAGCCATAGATGTGCAGGCGTACGTTTTTCTGCTCGTTGGGGAACCATTCGAAGCCCAGACCGTAGCGCATCGATGTGTGGCCGGCTGCCAACTGGTGGTCGAGCGACACGCTGGATCCCAGGTTCACGTTCGACTTGTTCTGCTCGTACATGCCTTTGATGAAGACGTTGAACCGCGGCGTGAAGTAGTAGTTGGCGCAACTCACCACACCGAAATTCTTACCCCAGTCGTCGAAAGCCAGGGCATGGTGCATCAGGTCGACGTAGATATCCCACTTATCGTAGATGAGTTTCATGCCCAACATTGTCATGTTCAGGTAGTTATTCCACTTGTATTCCACCATGCTGGTGCTCCAGAGGGTGTGGAAGTGGCCCATATTGCCGGCCCAGTAGAGGTTGTAAGCCACAAGGCCTGCGTCGTAGTTCAGGCCGCCATAGTTGACGTAGGGCGAGTTGGAGACCTGCGCCACGAACGTGTGGTTGCCGTCGTCGCTGATCCATGCTGCGCTGGCTGCCAGCTGGAAGCAGTAGATATTGCGCCAGAGGTTGGTCGGGAAATAGACGTCGATGGGCGAAGCATCGTACTCGAAACCGCCAAGTGCCATGGCATCCTTGCCGAAACGCAGGCGCCAGTTCTGCGTGGGCTTGTAGTCAAGATACAGGAAATCAGTGTTGTCGAAGAAGGTTACAGTGCCCTGATCGGCCACGATGCGCTGCTTGAAGTAGTAGCTGAAGCCTCCCCCCAGGTCGCCTCCGAGCATGAAATTGAAGTATTTGCCGTGGAAGCCCAGGTTGGGTTTGGCGGCAGTGTCGGTGGTAGTGTACTCGCCGTCGGCGCGCACTTCGAGTTTGAACTTGTTGAAGGCGTTGCTCCAGTGGGTCTGTGCGGTGGCAGAGGTGGTTCCCCCAAGTGCCATTGCAACCATTAGCGGAATTAGTATTCTTGTTTTCAACTTCTTATATATTTTATGTTCTTATTATACAATCTGCAAAGATACAAAAAAAATGCAAAACAACCCAAACAGAGAACGTGAGGGGGGGAGAAAATGTTAAATTAACCATAATTAACATTTGTAACAACGGCAGTGACAGGCTGTTGCAAGGTAAGCTGGCTGGAGACTTGCTGGAAGCTGGCTGAAAACCCCCAGTTTCCAGCCAGCTTCCAGGGAGCATCCAGGGAGTTGTCAGGGCGTGCGGGGGGAGGGGCGCCGGACGGCGGGGCGCTGACCCGGGGAGTGCCACGTATGGTTGAGTGCACAATACCGCCCCCTGGACCTACACCCTCCATACACCTTCCTTACACCCTCCTTACCCCCTGCACGGAGTGTTGTAGGCATAGTGTCTCCTATGTGTTTTGTAAATGACAGTCATTCAGTATGATAAATGTGTATTTCTGCATTTTTGCCGTTTTTTGCGCCTGAGGACGTCCGATTTCCGCCTGTTCCGGTGCCGACGAGCGCTTTTTCCGACCCCGGAACGGCCGTCCGTGAAAAATATTTTCGTTTCTTTAGTTCACGTTTACAATGTGTTGTGAAAATAATTCGAAAAAATGTGAAAAAATATTTTGCCGGAATGAAAAATGGTTGTATTTTTGCAGCCGTTTTCGACCGGAAAACGACAGTTCATAGAAACGGATGAGAAGAGAGAGATAGCGTGTGTCACTTATTCTATAATAGATAGGATGGGAGATACAAGACGAGTCAAGAAGGTAACAAAAGCAATTCTTACAATGAAGAGTTTGATCCTGGCTCAGGATGAACGCTAGCGGCAGGCTTAACACATGCAAGTCGAGGGGTAACAGG
>JAEEGL010132182.1_pt1 | contig 39172 bp, 38 predicted proteins | sample 9134231 | NCBI WGS metagenome assembly JAEEGL01 (sample SAMN16246548, study PRJNA631951) | gut metagenome | biome: gut microbiome; feature: rumen; material: fiber-attached | host: Bos | place: Iran: Karaj | collected 2018-10 | reverse complement strand
CGTGGTCACCCTGCCAGAGGCACTCCAGGCAAAACTTCCCATCCTCAGAACGACCTACTCTGTAACACAGCTTTTAACAGCTCTTATCGGGGTAGCCTATACTCTTGTTATCTGGACAGCTCTCAAAAAAGCTTTCACAACCGAATAAATCAATAGGAACGGTTCTTCTTAGCTAATGATTTGCTTCCTGGGACAGAGGGGGGCGCTTTTGCTGTGTCAACAAAAAAGCTGACAAAAACAAAAGCGTCCCCTCTGTCATCTGATTACATGTTAGACGATTGTAGTGAAGCCTATAGCATGCTGTGAAACTAACAAAATGAATTTTTAGAAAGGTTTTAATGAGAAAAAATCACAAAAAACTTGATATAAGTCGCTGAAAATGATACCCTCATGTATGAGGATTCATAGATATGATAGGAGGGTTATCATGTTAGCTCAGTTTACTATGAAAAATGTTCTTTCCTTTAAGGATGAGACCACTATCGACTTGACTTCAATTAATGCTTATAAACAGCATAAATATAATCTAATCAACGGCGTTAACGATAATTTTGTAAGGTTTGCCGCTATTTATGGTGCAAATGCCAGTGGAAAATCAAATTTATATTTTGGGTTACTTTTTTTTAGCAGTGTTGTTGTCAGTTCGATGAATAACACAGTTGATAAAACTGAGGATAATATTCTTAAAAGGTATTATCATCCATTTAAATTTACCGAGGAAGAAACTCCGTCGGAATATCAAATTGTATTGGTTGATGATAATAATGAATATAGATATGGATTTGAATTTACCTCTGAAAAGATTGTTAGTGAGTGGCTTTATAGAAAAGACCTCTCAACAAATCGTCAATCTATGATTATAGAACGATCTGAAGCTGATATTAGTTTAGGGGCATCAGTTAGAAAAGAATGTGAAAAGTATAAAGATGAGATTCCTGGGTCTGCATTAATGCTTACTTTTTTTAGCAGATTATCTCTTCAGGCTGATATTTTCACTAAGGTTTTCTCAGATATTAATCATATGATGTTTTTTGATGCAAATCATTTTGAAGAGAGACGATATATTGAAAAATTGCTTTCTGGTGCGATTGATGAAAATAAGGAACAGTTGATTGATTTCTTGCATGCGATTGATACCGGAATAATTGATATTGGATATGAAAAGGTCCCTCATGGAGTAGCTTTTTATACTTGTCATGTCGGAGAAGATAAAAAAATATATCAGTTAAATTTGTTTAGAGAGTCACAAGGCACTTTAAAAAGTATTGTGATTTTTATTTTGGCGTCTGCAGTTATTAGAGATAATGGAGTAATGATAGTTGATGAATTAAATACTAAACTCCATCCGTTGCTGATGAAATTCATCATTGATCTCTTTAAGAATGAAAAATCTAGGGCACAATTAATCTATACAACGCATGATACCACTTTGCTGGATACTAAATTTTTCAGGAGAGATCAGGTATGGTTTGTCGAAAAGAACGAATTTGGTTATTCAAAACTGACTGCTCTTTCAGACTTTAAGATTCGCTCAGATGCATCTTTTGAAAAAGACTATCTCTCAGGTGTATATGGCGGAATTCCAACCCTTTTGGATTATGAAATGGAAATGGGGGATTAAATGGGAAGTGATGATCTTTTCAAAAAAAGAAGACAGGAAAGGGAGAAACGTTCTCATGATTTCAAACTTCCCAAAGCAAATTCCTATCTAATTGTTACAGAGGGAACAAAAACTGAGCCGTTTTATTTCGATGGCTTGAAAAGGGCTATCAGGCAATTTGTCGGCGGGGCTATTGATGTTGTTACAGCTCCTGAGATTGATATTCAAGGGAAGGGAGCATCGACGGAAAAACTGATCGAGATAACAGAACAACTTGTTAGTAAAGCCAAGATCATATACAAAAATGTTTGGGTGATTTTTGATAAAGATGATTTCTCAGATTTTGATGATGCTGTCGAAATCGGAAAACAAAAGGGATATTCTGTTGGCTGGAGCAATCAATGCTTTGAATATTGGATATATCTTCATTTTGAATACTGTGATTCTGACTTGCATAGATCAGAGTGGGTGAAAAAACTCGATGCTCTCTTTGTGGATTACGGATTGACTGAAAATGGATATGAAAAGAATATGGAAAATCTTTATGAACTCCTGAATTCGTTTGGTGGGATTGGTACTGCCATCAAAAATGCTAAAAGAAGGATGTCAGACTATGATGAGGCTAAACAGAAACCTTCTGAGATGGCTCCGGGGACAATGGTTTTCAAACTTGTGGAGGAATTAATAAAATATATAGAGGTCTAATTTTGTTGTAAAAAATTTAACAAATGTGAGGCGATACTTATATAATGATGCATTTTTATGAAAAACTAGAGAGGAAAATCGATTTTTCAAAGGAATATTTAAAAATTGAGAAAATCGTCTGCAATGAGAACTATTTATCATCTGATGTGTACGGTCATTACGTCACTTTAGATAAATGGATTGAAGAAAATTTTAGTAAATGGAAAAATAGAAAGAACTATACATCATTTGCTGAAGTAAGGGAGCAGTGTGGTTTTTCTGTTGAACATAAAAAAGATCAGTTATTATTTCGATCAAAGGTATCGATGGAAGATTATTTTTTGTATGCTGAGATGCTGTCAAATCTTGTTATTGATTTGGTAATGGTTTCGTCTTCTGAAATGAGCAGAGACTTGAGCAAACGTTTTTCATTTGTGTTATCTACGATTAAAGAAGTAGTCGAAATATGCGGATATGAGCTTGTTGATAATGGCGGTACTAAAATGATTATACTAAAAAATCCGGCGGCTATAGAGGTTGCTGATAAAAATCCGGAGCTAGCGGAGGTTATTGTTGAATATAATCACTATTTATTAAAGGGAAATTTAGATAAAAAGCAAGATATTTTGATGAAAATCGCTAGGGCGTTGGAACCTAAAAAAGATGTGCTTAATCAAATAGATAAGAACAAGACAACGGATTTCTTTTATCTCGTTAATGAAATGAATATCAGGCATAATAATATTGAATCGGGTACAAAAAACTATAGTCCTGCGTTTGATACTCTTTCTGCTAATGATAAGGAAACGTATTATGATCTTATTTATGAACAAGCTCTGTTATTATATATGCTTTTGGGGCAACTCGAAAGAAATAAATTGATTGAGACATACAAGGAGAACTCAAAGGCTTATAAAGAATGACTTTTGAAACAGCTACCCCCTGTTTTGCAATGAAATCATTAATTATCATGGTAAGTTACAGGTTTTTATTCGGATACTGAATTGATAACTGGAGTACATAGGTGGTTCTCAGAAATATTTAGCTATAGCCGAAAAACATAGTGCGGGAGGTGAACAATTCAAAGTCTCCATGGGGGAAAGACTGAAAAGGAGCTTGTTGCCGAAGGGTAAACTACTGACTGGGCTGGAGGTAATGATGCTAAACCAGAACTGTCTCCCTGGATCTTACACATAAATTAAAGAAACTTTAAATATCCAAGCTGCTCTTTATGGTATAATACCCGTGACTATGAACAGCTTTATCACAAAAGTTAAAAATGATAAGCCCCTGCAGCGCCGCATCAATATCTTCATAGATATCTGCCTTATCGCCGCAGCCATCCTCTCCACCGTAAAGCTCATCATACTGGGACTTACCGTTGATGAAGAATACGCCGTGATCATGGCCTACCGGAATGCCATAGGAGATGGAATGTTTAAGCTCATGTGGGAACCACACCAGACATCCGGCTTTATCTGCACCGCCCTTATAAGGGCCTTTATTAATGTTACGGGTAAAACAGATCACCTCGTGATCTTCCTACGCATCTGCGGCTTATGCATAGAAGCCCTTGTTTCCGTATTCGTCTATACCACATTTCGTAAAAACTACTCCCGCCATTTGGCGTTTTGTGCATTTCTTTTATCTTTCCTGATCCTTCCCAAATGGATCCTCACCCCAGAATTCTCAAATATCCTCATATGGAGCTTTATCTGCCTTATGATGTGCATCATGAGGATATATTCAGGTGACGGTAATAGAACACTTTGGCCTGTTCTGGCAGGAGTCTTCACCTGCATCGCAATACTTGCCTATCCCAGCTGTATCCTTGCGGCTCCCTTTATACTGATTGCAATTCACTTTGCGGGTGCGAAAACAAAACCTTCCCCCGCCCTTATAACCCTCATCACCTGTGTAGCCTTCGGGCTTGCCTACATCGGATACTTCCTGACTAAGATGTCGTTAAGCGATTTTGTCTTCGGAATTAGACAGATGCTCTCCGACGGATCACACAGCTCCGCTACGGGCAAAGTATCCTGGATCCTGACGGAAGCAGTCAGCTGGATCATACCGCTATTGATCATTACAACAGTCAGTTTGCTGATATATATAATTTGCCAAAAAGTCAATAAACGGAAGGGTAAGTCTTCATCCTTTGCCCTGACCATGCTGATCGTCTCCATACTCCATCAGCTTATCTACTGGCTCATTCCATCTAACCTTTACTTCAACAGGCCTTTATTGTATCTTTACATAGCCTTTATCACAGGTCTTATAGCCTGCCGGGATAACAAATCCCTAATCCGAATCTTCTTCATCCCCAATATAGCCATATGGGCCTGCGTAATGCTGGTGACCAATACCGGCTTCAGAGTGACCGGAGCCTTTCTTATGCCCTGTATCATCTTAAGTATGGTTATCCTGTGCGATGAGAAGAGCTTCCCTGCAGCAAGGCATTTCATGTTCCTGATGATCTTTATCCTGTTCTTCGCAAGGGGATATCTGGTCATGGAAAACAACGGGTATAAGGAAAATGCCCAATACGTTAAGCAAAAGGCATTGTCAGGTCCTGCGGAGGGCATCTACTGTGTATACAATGATGGCTATGACTATAACACCGCAGCAGAACTCCTTTCTGAATATGCCTCGGAGGGCGATACAATCCTAGTAGCAGGAAGTCACAGCCTCTGGTATATGCTGGGTGATTATAAGATTGGTACATACTCCACTATAAGTACCCCTACCTTCGATGAGAGACTCTTTGAATACTATGAGCTGTATCCTGACAGAAGGCCGGATCTGGTCATAGGCGAAGAGGGAGATAACGGTCTTGAAGCAGTAGAAAAGCTCATGGGACTTGGCAAGCCTGTAGAAAGTCGCAATGGACTGGTAATATACAGCCTAAAAATGGTATAATAATTTGTCACGCGGTATAGACCGCGTTATAAGAAAACCACACAGATTGTAGAGATTAAAATGAACGAGATTAAGAGTTTTATCAAACATATTGAACATTGGAAAGTAATATCAGCATGTCTGGTAATATATGACATCATAGTAGTTAATGCATCATATTTCGGAGCTCTTTGGCTTAGGTTTGATACAAGGTATTCTTCTATACCTGTTGAGTATCTTGATGCCTTTATTAAGTTTTCTCCTATCTATACAGTTGTCTGCTTGTTTGTCTTTTGGAAACTCCATTTATACAACAGCATATGGCGATTTGCCAGTTATAACGAATTGATTAGGTGCATTGCCTCATCGGTATTGACATTTGTTGTTCAAACTCTGGGCATAACTGTGATATTTCATAGGATGCCTATTACATACTATATTACGGGTGCTGTCCTTCAATTTGGTTTGGTTGTTGGAATCCGCTTCTCATATCGTTTTGTTCTTTTGATGAGAGGAAGAAATCGTAGCAGAGGTGATGATGAGAAAAAGTGTATGCTCATTGGAGCCGGCAACGCGGGTCAGATAATATTGCGAGATATCAGGAATGCTGTTGAACTTCATGAGAAGGTTTGCTGCATCATCGATGATAACCCGAATAAATGGCACAGATATATCGAAGGCATTCCTGTCGTGGGTGGCAGAGATGATATCCTTATGAATGTTGAGGAATACGACATTGATAAGATATATATAGCTATTCCTACCGCCACTCCCGAAAGCAGACGCGATATATTAAACATATGTAAGGAAACAAAATGCGAACTAAAAAGCCTTCCTGCGCTGTATCAGCTGGCTAACGGCGATGTATCTGTTAAGGATATGAAAGATGTTGCCATTGAAGATCTCTTGGGAAGAGATACTATTGAGCTTGACCTTAATAGCGTTTTTACGTTTCTTCACCGAAAAACTGTTCTGGTTACCGGAGGTGGAGGCTCTATCGGAAGTGAGCTTTGCAGACAGATAGCGTCTCACAACCCTGGAAGACTCATAATCTTCGATATTTATGAGAATAATGCCTACGATATACAGAATGAACTTCGCAAAAAGTATCCCAATCTTGACCTGGTTGTTCTTATAGGATCTGTCAGAGACAGCGGAAGGCTAAAGCATATATTTGATACATACAAACCTGATGTTGTATACCATGCTGCTGCACATAAGCATGTACCTCTTATGGAAGATAGTCCGTGCGAGGCAATTAAGAATAATGCTATAGGAACATATAAGACAGCATATGCGGCTATGAGGGCAGGCTGTGAGAAATTTATCCTCATTAGCACTGATAAAGCGGTCAATCCAACCAATATCATGGGTGCCAGCAAACGCCTTTGTGAAATGGTCATTCAGACTTTCGATCTCATGATTCAGAATCATAGAGAGTCTGAACTGGTACAGCTGTCAGCTCATCTAGATAAGAAGACTATGTCTGAATCAGATAAATTGCCTGAAGGATTTATGGGTAAAACTAGATACGTGGCTGTTCGATTTGGTAATGTCCTTGGAAGTAATGGATCCGTGGTGCCTCTTTTCAGAAAACAGATAGCAGCTGGAGGGCCTGTTACAGTCACTCATCCGGACATCGTAAGATATTTTATGACGATACCTGAAGCGGTAAGCCTAGTTCTTCAAGCGGGTGTTATGGGAGAAGGCTCTGAAATATTTGTTCTCGATATGGGCGCACCTGTTAAGATTGATACTCTTGCAAGAAATCTCATTAAGCTCAGCGGATTCAAGCCAGATGTGGATATTAAGATTGAATATTCGGGACTAAGACCTGGAGAAAAATTGTACGAAGAGAAGCTTATGGCAGAAGAGGGGCTTAGAACAACTCCCAATAAGCTTATCCATATAGGAATGCCCATTGCCTTCGACAACGATGAGTTTTTAAAACAACTGACTGATTTGATGGAAACAGCATACGATGAAGATGAAGTTGGAATAATCAATAATGTTTGTGAGATTGTTACAACATATCATCCTAATAGGGATGAAACTCGTTGAATAGGAGATCTTGGTATATGAAAGAAGTGGAAATCAGTATTGTTGGATTAATATTTTATATTCTTAAGCACTGGAAAAGTATTGTTATCGGATCTTTACTATGTGCATTAGTGCTTTTAGTATTTAAAAATGCGGTGTTTTTTTTGAAACCTCAGGCTGTTTCTACACATGATCTTGGCGAATTACTCAGCGATGATGAAAAAGCATATGTAGAGTCTATATTTGAATATGTTGAGAATCTTAGAATTGCTAATGGTAATAGGGATGATTCTTTTTTACTTGGATTGGACGCTCAAGAATTAACCAAAACTAAGGTGACTTATCTGATTCAAGTCGAAAATCCTGAGGATTTGGAAGCTATTGATCAAATATATAGAAGTTTGTTTACGGCTTCTGAGTGCTTGGGATATATAGCTGATAAAACGGACATTTCAGTGGATGATGTTTCTCGAATTATTAACTTGGCTGATGAAAGGGTTAGAACCTTTTCCAGTTCTACGGTATTGTCAATTGTCATTTATTCAGATGATAAAAAACGCTCTGAGAAAATTGTCGATAGCTTAGATGAGTTTCTGGTAGAAAAGAGCCATGCTTTAATAACTGAAGGACTAGTACATGATTTGGTACTTATAAACAATAGCACATTTATTGGGGCTGATCAGGATATTCTATCCCGTCAGAATCAAATTCTTAGAGAGAAGTATTCTGATTACAAGACGATTATTGATGTTGAATCGTCTTTGGATACCACTCAAAAAGAATACTATGATAGTTTAGCGGAACATCAAGAAGTACTTGAAAATGAAGATGATACTCAATTGAGCGATTCAAATACAAACTCTTCTTTTCCGATAATTGATAAGAAATCTATAGTTATAGGACTTGTGCTTGGATTTTTGGTTCTCTGCTCATATCATTTTGCTATTTATCTTTTTGGAAATAAGCTTGCTGAAGAAGATGATGTGGAAAGACTTTTTGGCATATCTTCACTAGGCATAATAACGGGCTCTGATTATGGCAAACCTTTATATAGACTCAGAAATCTAGGTAAAAGAACATTTGATTACGAAGAAAGCGTGAAAATTCTTTCCGCACGAATAAGCATGCTTATTCGAAGCGATAAGTCCGGAAAAATTGGAATTGTCGGATGCGGGATGATGAAGAATTCGGAAAAAGCGGTTAAGGAATTAGTAGGAATTCTAAAAGAGCGTGGTATAGAGGTGGTAGTTGTTGATGATCCGCTCTATGATTCTTCGAGTGTGGAAGTGTTGGGTGGATTAGATAGCGTTGTGCTTTTAGAAAAAATAGGAGCTACATTTAGAACAGAAATACTGAAGGAAACAGAACTTTTACAAAAGATGGGAATAAAAGTAGAAGGCCTGGTAATGGCTGAATAGGTGACGAAATGGTAGATATTAAGAATGATTCGAGATTTGCTGGAATTGAGCAGTTTCCTTCCAAAGTATGGTTGGCTTCTCCAACCATGCATGGTGACGAAAAAAAATATGTACAGGATGCTTTTGACACCAATTGGATCACCACCGCAGGAACAAATATAAATGAACTAGAAAAGGCAATAGCTGAGTACGTTGGTGTTAAATATGCGGTTGCGTTATCATCGGGAACTGCATCTTTGCACCTTGCGACTAAACTTGCCGGTGAGAAATTGTTCGGGCAAGCAAAGCCAAATCACGGTACGTTGGAAGGGAAAAAAGTATTTTGTTCCGATGTTACCTTTGATGCCAGCATTAATCCTGTTGCATATGAAGACGGCGAGGCTGTATTTATTGATACTGAGTATGACACATGGAATATGGATCCCGAGGCTTTGAAAAAAGCCTTTGAAATCTATCCGGATGTTAAACTTATAATAGTTGCTCACCTCTATGGAACTCCGGGAAAAATGGAGGAGATAAAAGCCATAGCAGACGAACATGGCGCATTGATTGTTGAAGATGCTGCTGAAAGCCTTGGGGCAAAGTATAAACTTAATGGGAATTGGGTTGAAACCGGCTCTCTTGGTAATTACAATGCCATAAGTTTTAATGGTAATAAAATTATAACTGGATCCTCTGGAGGAATGTTTCTTACCGATTCTAAGGAGGATGCTGATAAGGTCCGCAAGTGGTCTACTCAGAGCAGGGAGGCCGCCCCATGGTATCAGCATGAGGAAATAGGCTATAACTACCGCATGTCCAATGTTATAGCCGGAATAGCACGTGGACAGATGAATTATCTGAAAGATCATATAGATGCAAAAAAGGCGATTTGGGAGAGATATAGGGAGGGATTATCGGGCCTTCCGGTATCAATGAATCCCTTCGATGCCGATAAATCAATCCCTAATTATTGGCTATCCTGTATGCTTATCGATAAAAGGGCGATGAGCGAACAGGTTCGTGGGGAGGCTGATTATCTCTATAAATCTGAGGCAGGAAAAAGTTGCCCTCAGGAAATATTGGATGTATTAGCTACATTTGGAGCGGAGGGAAGACCTATATGGAAACCCATGCATATGCAGCCAATATATAGGATGCATCCGTTTATAACTGTCGAAGGCAATGGCCGTGGGAGGACGAATGCATATATCAGTGGTGAAGGCGTGGATGTAGGCGCTGATATTTTTGCGAGAGGACTATGTCTGCCGAGTGATAATAAAATGACAATTGACCAGCAGAAAAAAATAATAGATTTGATTCACAGGTGCTTTGAATGTAGGAGTGCCGTATGAATCACAAAATGTATGGGCCTTATGAGCGCTTTATAAAGCGACCTCAAGATTTTCTATGTGCATTATTGGCTACGATTTTGCTGTCCCCGATTTTGGCAATAGTGGCGATTTTGGTTCGAGTAAAACTTGGTAGTCCAATACTTTTTACTCAGGATAGACCGGGGAAAGATGGTAAAATTTTTAAATTATATAAGTTTCGTACTATGCTTCCGCCTAAAGATGGAGTGATTGATCCAAGCCAGGATGCCATGCGCCTTACCCCTTTTGGAAAAAAATTGAGAAGTACCAGTCTGGATGAACTTCCGGAACTTTTTAATATTCTTAAAGGAGACATGTCTATAGTTGGGCCAAGACCACTTCTCGTTAGGTATTTGGATAGGTATTCTCCTTATCAGGCTCGAAGGCATGAAGTTCGTCCTGGATTTACCGGTTTGGCTCAGGTGAAAGGTCGAAATGCAATTACATGGGAAGAAAAATTTGAATGGGATGTTAGGTATGTAGACAAGATTACTTTTCTGGGCGATTGGAAGATAATTTTTAAAACATTTCTTACAGTTATCAAAAAAGAAGGAATCTGCGAAGTTGGCGTTGAAACGGTAAGTGAGTTCATGGGGAGTTCCTCAGATGAATAGACTTGTAATAATAGGTGCGTCCGGTCATGGGAAGGTAGTTGCTGATATAGCAAAGTTGTCGGGCTATGAAGATATAGTTTTTTTGGACGATAATTCAGAATTAACTACCTGCGCCGGATTTCCTGTGATAGGTCCCAGTTCACATATAGATGAGACCACAGGGGATGTGTTTGTAGCTGTTGGAAACAATCAAATTCGAAGCAGATTGATGACTGTAATCTGTGATCGTTCAATCCCGGTTTTACGACATCCAAATTCTATAATTGCTGAAGATGTAAAAATTGGACGTGGAACGGTTGTTATGGCGGGAGCAATTATTAATTCAGGTGCTCTTATTGGAGAGGGTTGCATAATTAATACGTCATCATCTGTAGATCATGACTGCACAGTGGGCATGTACTGCCATATTTCTGTTGGTGCGCACTTATGTGGAACTGTAAATGTTGGAACTAAATCCTGGGTGGGAGCTGGTGCGACAGTGATAAACAATATTAATATCTGCCATGATTGCTTGATTGGAGCGGGCGCGACTGTAATTGAGGATATTGTTGTTCCCGGCACTTACGTTGGGGTTCCTGCTAAAAGAAAATAGTTATATGTCGCATGCAAGGGAGTAGACTACTGTGAACAAGACAGTAATGATTATTACAAACAATGGGAATGGTTTATATAGCTTTCGCTATGAACTTATTGAAAAACTAGTTGGTTTAGGCTACTTAGTACAACTAGTTTATCCTGGTGCTGATAGACGCGATGAGTTTGAGAAACTGGGATGCAAATGTATTGATTTGACATTTGATAGTTCGTCAACAAATCCAATAAAAGATATACAGTTGTATCATAAATTGAAAAAGATCATTTCACTACATACTCCGGACATTGCTCTGCTGTACACCATAAAACCTTGTATTTATGCCGGATATATACTGCGAAAACAACACATTCCCTACATATGCACGGTAACAGGTATTTCACCTGCATTGATAAGTGATAAAGTATACATACGTTGGGTTACTATAATTTTATCGCGTATTGGGTATAATGGTGCCTCGTTGGTGTTTTTTCAAAATCAAATGAATGAGGAGCTGTTTTCGAAATATAGAATTGCAGTAGGAAAACACTCAATGATTGCAGGATCGGGCGTGAACTTGAATAAGTTTCAATATGTTGAATACCCGCCTGAAGATGGATTTTTGAAGCTTTTGTATTTGGGAAGGGTCAAGAAAATAAAGGGCATTGAAGAGTTTTCACTTGCTGTTTTAAAAGCACATGAAAATGGACTGAAAATTCAGTGTAAAGTTGTTGGTGAACTTGGAGATGAAATGCCTGCTTTTTCTCAGGCTGTTTCTGATGGGGCTATTGAATATATAGGTGCGACAAATGATGTGATTCCATATATAAAATGGTGTGATTTTTTGGTTTTGCCTTCTCATACGGAAGGGATGTCTAATGTATTGCAAGAAGCCAGCGCTTGTGGAAGACCGGTTTTGGCTTCGGATATCCCAGGGTGCAGAGAGGTCTATGATCAAGGGGTTACAGGATTTGGGTTTGCTGTAAATGAATATACCAGCTTATATGATTCGATAGAGAAGGCATATGGTTTGTCGTATAAATCTAGGAAAGAAATGGGCATGGCAGCTCGTGATAAAATGATTGGTGAATTCGATAGAGAAAAAGTGATAAAAGTTTATTGTGATAAGATTTTTGAATTGACTCATAAATAATTCGGTTAATATCACCATGGGTTTTTAAGGAGGCATAAATGTTGCTGGTTGGTAAGACGGCGGTTGTTACGGGGGCTTCGAGTGGAATCGGTAAATCTATTGTTGAAGTGTTCTTAGAGAACGGAGCTGAAGTTATTGGCTTGGATTTACTATCGCCTTCACTTGAGAATGATAAATTTCATTTTGTTAAAGTGGATGTTTCGAACGCAAATGATTGCAAAAGGGCATTTGATGAGTTCACGTCTTATGCTGGATTTATTGACATTCTTGTAAATTGCGCCGGAATAACGCAGGATGCCATGACCTCTAAAATGACTGAGGAACAATTCGATAAAGTCATAGCAGTCAATTTAAAGGGAGTATGGAATGTCACCAGATTGATTGGACCCGAAATGCAGAAAAACAGAAAGGGCTCGATTATCAATATATCTTCAGTGGTCGGGGTGTATGGCAATATCGGGCAGGCTAATTATGCCGCTTCGAAGGCGGGGGTTATCGGAATGACCAAAAGCTGGGCAAAAGAATTCTCTCTCAAAGATGGGAATGTTAGAGTAAATGCCATAGCTCCCGGTTACACGATGACAAATATGATGAAGACCGTACCGGATAAGCTGTTGGAGAGATTCAGGGGGCTTACAATGCTTGGAAGGCTTGCTGAACCTATTGAGATTGCAAATGCTACACTTTTTTTGGCCTCGGATCTTAGTAGTTATATAACCGGTGAGGTATTGAATGTAAATGGCGGAATGAGATTATAGAGAACTGCTATTTTTGAAGGTACAGGTTTTGCTTCGGCTAGAGGAAGGAGAAACAATCCTATCAGAAGTATTTAGCTGAATGGGTTTAAATGTGTATATATGAAATTAGATGAAATCTTATTATGGCTTGAAAAAAATAGTTATTCTTTCTCTTTTACTGGAGATAGAAGTATAGAAATAGATAATTTTTCTTCTCTGAAAAATTACAAGAATCAATCTTTGACCTGGATAAAAAATCAGGAAAATTATGATAGATATAACACCGGTCGCAATATACTATGCGCAATAGTAGAAGATGGGATAAAAACCAGCATAAAAAACATTATAGTTGCAAAGAATTCAAAAGCGATTTTTTTCGATGTTCTACATGAATTTTGGGGGGATGAAATTTCAAGAGGCTTTGTAGGTCAAGGTACAGTGATTTCTCCAAATGCTGATGTCGATAAAACTGTGAGTATTGGCTACAACTGCAGTATTGTAGGAGAAGTTCATGTGGGGGCTAATACGGTTATAGAGAATAATGTGGTTATTCAGGGCAGGGTACACATAGGAAACAACTGCTATATTCAATCTGGGACGGTTATTGGTGTATCCGGTTTTGGATACACTAAGGATCCAGATCTTGGAACTCGGACTATGGTGGACCACTTTGGCGGAGTAGTAATAGAAGATAATGTATTTATAGGAGCTCATACGAACATAGCTAGAGGGACTATCGATGATACAGTTATTTCGCGTGGAGTTAAGATAGCTCCTTCGACACATATCGGACACAATAACTATGTGGGCGAAGATGTTGTGATTATCTGTTCAAAATTGTTTGGGAGTGTTTCAACAGGAGATGATTCTTACATCGTAGATAGCACTATCAAAAATCAATCAGAAATTGGAAATCATACAGTTGTTGGCATGGGATCGGTTGTTACTAAAAACTTGCCTGATGATGTTGTTGCATTTGGTATTCCCGCTAAACCTGTTAGAAAAAATGATACAAATCTATAACATACCCAAAATTTAGGAGGTCAATTATCAATGGAATTTGTTCCCAGTTATAGTGTTTATGAGAAAATCATAGAGGATATGAAAGCGACCGGAAAGGCGATGTCGTATGCTGAGGCAATCGGAAAAGATGAATTTGCGATAATGAGACATGACATCGAGTTTTCTATTGAACGTGCATATGATTTATCGTTGATTGAGTCAAAGCATGACTTTACCAGCACGTACTTTGTACAGATCACCAATAATTCGTATAATGCATTTTCTAAAAGAAATGTTGATATGCTGAAAGATATGGCTGCTAGAGGGCATCATATTGGTTTGCATTATCATTGCAATGGACAGTTGGATCCTGTGTTGGTTAGAGATGGTGTAAGAGATCAAATGCGTATTATTTCGGAAATGTTGGGAATGGATGTGAATTCCTATTCGTTTCATAGACCAGTTAAGGAAATTTATTATTACAATATATCTATTCCTTACACTATTAACGCCTATTCAAAGGAGTTTTTCACATACGCTGAAAATGTAAGTGAAGATGATGAATTGGAAGTTAAATATATTGCTGATTCTAAACATAGATGGAATTATGGCTTCCCAGATTATGAAACTCTTATGAAATATAAAAAAGTCCAGTTGCTAATTCATCCTTTTTCTTGGACTAAGGATGGTTATGATAATTTGGGTAATTTTATGACATTGATAGATGAAAAAGAAAATGAGTTAATAAACACATTAAATGATGAGTTTCAAAGATTTAGAGAAGTAAAGAATGAAATACTCATAAAGAGAGGATTAGCGTGATGGATTTATATGAGAAACTGATAAATAAAGAAGAAAAACTTTCTCTGGTTGGCCTTGGATATGTAGGAATGCCCATTGCTGTGGCGTTTGCAAAAAAGATTGACGTTATTGGTTTTGACCTGAACAGCCATAAGATTGAATTGTATAAGAATGGAATAGATCCTACTCATGAAGTGGGAAATGAAACAATATCTAAAACAACTGTTGATTTTACAGATGATGAGACGAAACTTAGAGAAGCACGTTTTCATATCGTTGCCGTTCCAACACCTGTTAATGATGATCATACGCCAGACCTTTCTCCGGTAGAGGGCGCCAGTGAAATACTCGGTCGAAATCTGACAAAAGGCTCTATAGTAGTTTTTGAATCGACGGTTTATCCCGGAGTTACTGAGGATGTTTGTGTGCCTATTCTCGAGCGAGAATCAGGCTTGAAGTGCGGCGTCGATTTCAAAATCGGATATAGCCCTGAACGCATTAATCCCGGTGATAAAGTTCATAGATTGGAAACTATTAAAAAGATTGTATCTGGTATGGACGAAGAAACACTGGAATGCGTAGCAAAAGTATATGAATTAGTTGTAGAGGCTGGCGTTCATAGAGCAGAAAGTATAAAGGTTGCTGAAGCTGCTAAGGTTATAGAAAATAGCCAAAGAGACATAAACATAGCCTTTATGAACGAACTTTCTATTATTTTCAACAAGATGGGAATTGATACAAAGTCGGTGTTGGAGGCTGCTGGGACTAAATGGAATTTCTTGAATTTTTATCCCGGTTTGGTTGGCGGTCATTGTATTGGAGTGGACCCTTATTATTTGACTTATAAAGCAGAAATGCTCGGTTACCATAGTCAGATTATTCTTTCCGGCCGAAGGATTAATGATGATATGGGAAAGTATTGTGCTGAAAATTGTGTAAAAAACATAATTGCAGCTGATAAAGCAGTAAGGGGGGCAAAGGTTGCAATCTTGGGTTTTACCTTTAAAGAGAATTGCCCTGATACCAGAAATACAAAGATTATAGATATTGTCAATGAATTGCGCGAATACGGAATAAATCCCTTAATTGCAGATCCGGAAGCGGATGCTGATGAGGCTAAACATTTATATGGAGTTGAGTTTGTTGATATGGATTCCATCTGTGATGTGGATGCTGTGATTTTGGCTGTTGCACATAAAGAATTTGCTTCATTGAGTAAGGAACGTATTGATAAGTTTTTCAGAGATGGGAAAAAGGTTCTTTTGGATCTTAAAGGATTGCTTGATCGTAAAGAATATGAAAATGACGGATATAGTTATTGGAGATTATAAGTATGGGATATGAGAATTTAATCTTCCCTGAGAAGAGTGTATTTCTTGTCACCGGTGGAGCAGGATTTATTGGTTCAAATTTGTGCGAAGCTATTTTAAAACTTGGCTATACGGTAAAATGCTTGGATGATTTATCCACCGGAAAGCAAAAGAATGTAGATCTTTTTATTGATAATCCGAATTATACATTCATAAAAGGCGACATAAAGGATTTCGATGTATGTATGAACGCCTGCGAAGGCGCGGATTATGTTCTCAATCAAGCAGCGTGGGGCTCTGTACCTCGTTCTATTGAAATGCCTTTGTTTTATTGCGCCAATAACATCATGGGTACACTTAATATGATGGAAGCGGCTAGAAAACAAGGGGTTAAAAAATTCGTTTATGCAAGCAGTTCATCTGTCTATGGGGATGAGCCTAACCTTCCGAAAACCGAGGGCAGAGAAGGTAATCTATTAAGCCCTTACGCATTAAGCAAACGTGCAGATGAAGAATGGGCTAAACAGTATACAATGCATTATGGATTGGAAACATATGGTTTAAGATATTTTAATGTATTTGGACGTCGTCAGGATCCTAATGGCGCTTATGCAGCAGTTATTCCTAAATTCATTAAACAATTGCTTGGTGGAGAAACCCCTACTATACACGGAGACGGTCGCCAAAGCAGAGATTTTACGTATATTGAGAATGTTATTGAAGCTAATTTAAAAGCATGCCTTGCCGACAAAAGTGCTGCGGGTCAAGCTTACAATGTAGCATACGGTGGGCAGGAATATCTTTTAGATATTTACTATGGATTGGTTGATGCTTTGGGAATTAAAGACTCTAATGGTAATAGATTGGAGCCTGTTTTTGGACCCGTAAGAGCCGGAGATATTAAACATAGTAATGCTGACATCAGCAAAGCAAGAAAAATGCTGGGTTATGATCCTGATTGGAGCTTCGAACGTGGAATAAAGGCGGCCATTGAGTGGTATAAGGAGAATCTGTAATGTGCGGCATTAATGGTTTCTTGGATTTTAAAAGAAAATATGCCAGAGATGCACGACACGATATAGTTCATCGGATGAACGATAGAATTATATACAGGGGGCCCGATTCTGAAGGCATATACGATGGCGATTGGTTTACGATGGGAATGAGGCGATTGGCCATTGTTGATATTAATTCAGGAAATCAGCCGATTTTTAATGAAAATAACACCATTTCCATTGTGTTTAATGGAGAGATTTATAACCATAGAAAACTCAGAGAACAACTGAGAGCAAACGGACATATTTTTAAAACAGACAGTGATACGGAAGTAGTAGTTCATTTGTATGAGGAAAAAGGAACGGATGCATTTGCAGAGTTAGATGGAATGTATGCGTTTTCGATTTTTGATTATAATAAAAACATTATGATTGTTGTGAGGGATAGAATGGGGGAAAAGCCCTTATACTACTCATATTCTAATGAATATTTTTATTATGCATCTGAGCTTAGAAGTATTATAGATTTGGGTGTGGTTTCAAAGGAAATAGATAGCTATGCTTTGCAGTTGTACTTGAAATACACCTACATACCGGCTCCCTATTCCATTTATAGAAATGTAAGAAAACTTCGCGCCGGTCACTATTTAACCATCAATTCGGTCGGAGAAGTGAAAGATGACCAATATTGGAACCTAACACGGAAGTCGGAATATGAAAATATATCATACTCGGACGCAAAGGAGAGGTTAAGAGAACTTTTAGATGATTCTGTCAGATTAAGGATGGATTGCGATGTGCCGTATGGGGCATTTCTTAGTGGTGGAATAGATTCCGGCGTTATTTCTGCGTTGATGGTTAAAAATTCTAAAATTCCTATTGATACATTTACAATAGGTTATGAGGACAAAAGTTATGATGAGAGTGAAAATGCCAGATGGATGGCAAATCACTTAGGGACACGACATCATGAACATATCCTTACTTATAAAGATACGATAGATGCCATGAACGTGGTTTCCAACCATTTTGATGAGCCGTTTGCTGATTCGTCTGCAATCCCTGTTTTCTTAGTTTCTAAGTATGCCTCACAATATGTGAAGGTTGTACTGACGGGCGATGCCGGAGATGAAATGTTTTTGGGATATGACAAATATGCCATAGACTATTATCTGAATATGTATCGAAGAATGCCCGCCATTGGGAAAAAATCGTTGGATGTGTTGTTGAAAATTATTCCGGACAAGTCGGTTTTGTCGAGAAAAATTAAAAAGGTGATTGCCGGATCCAATCAGGATTCTTTTTCTAAGCGCAATAATCTGATGAAATTGGGTTTTAAAGACAGTGAAGTGGATAGATTATTGCTCATAGATGCTGTGAGTGCAGACGATATTGATCTGGCTAAAGAGTTTTTTGAGACTTCTCCACTTGCTGATGAACTGGCCAGAACCCAATATACAGATATAAAGATGGTATTAGAGGGTGACATGTTCGCTAAGGTAGATAGGATGACCATGCTTAATTCATTGGAATCCAGAACGCCTCTAATATCTAATGAAATAGTTGAATTTGCGTATAATATACCTCTTGATTATAAACTGGACGGAAAAAATAAGAAAAAGATTCTGAAAGAGACTTTTGTTGATTTGCTTCCGGAAGGGTATGATAAGCTACCTAAAAAGGGTTTTGGAGTTCCGCTTGATCATTGGTTTAGAAATGAGATGAAGGAAGAACTTACCGATTTGTTGAGTGCGGAAAGAATAAAGAAACAAGGCATATTTGATGCAAAATATGTGGAAAACATTGTTGCAGAACATATGAGTGGAAAAATGAATCGTAAAGGTGAACTTTGGAGCTTGTATGTGTTTGAAAAATGGATGGATAATGTCGGTGGAAATATCTGAAAAACAACAAGATAAACTAAATGGTCATGTGGCTGTATATGTTAGAAATCATAACCTTGGACCGTCGGATTATTATCGAATTGTACAATATTTGGATTTCGAAAGGTATGACATAGTTATACACGATGCTCTTCCTGATTGCCTATTTAAGCTGAATCTGAATATTAAACCTTCGATTTTCAAAAAGATATTTCAAGCATTTTTATACTTGGTTATATATGTGAGACGCCTTGTTTCTTTGCTATACGATGCAAAAAGTAATGTCAGAATGGTGATCGTGCAGCGTGAAGTATTTCCACACATGATAACTCCGCTTTCTTATACGATTTTAAAAAGAGTTCTAATGAATGCGGAGGTTGTTTGGGATTTTGATGATGACATTTATTCGGGTGAAATATCTGCCCGAGAGAGTAGTTTGTTAGAAAAATCTTCAAACAGAATTGTAGTGACTAATTCTTTTTTGAAATCAAGAATTAATGTGAATTATCAAGACAAAGTAACACTTCTTCCTACTTCAGATAAATTGGCTGAAGAGAATGAGGTATATGACCTACTGAAACAAAGGGAAAAAGATTACGAAAAAATCGTACGATTGGTTTGGACAGGAACTGCCAGTAATCTTATTAACTTAGATATTGTTTGCCAAACTCTGGATGAGTTGGGACTTGAACTTAAAAATCATGGAAAAGAATTACAACTATATGTTGTGAGTAATATTCCGTATGCTTACAATGCATCAAATTATGAAGTGATTAATGTTAAGTGGTCACGTGATGTTGCCAAGGACGTGATAAAAAATTCACATGTGGGTATTATGCCACTTTATGATACGGAGTACTCAAAAGGTAAGGGCGGATTTAAACTTATTCAATATATTTCGTGCGGATTAGCTGTTGTGGCCTCAGCAGTCGGATTTAATAGGGAAATAATTGGTGATGATCAGTATGGCTTTTGCTGTGATACGTCTAAAGATTGGAGTGATGCACTTAGATGCCTTTTGATGGATAAAACATGTTGGAAACGGTATTCTGATCTTTCCTATGAAAATTATCTACAAAACTTTAGCAGAGATAAGAACAAACAATTTTGGAACGAAGTGATTTTAAAAAACTGATTGAAATATGACTTACAAAAAATACAGAAATAAAAAAATGATATTGATAGGAATTTTATCTTTATTCTTTTTCCTTTTCACTTTTGTGCCGACCAGCTATTCGGCTATTAGAGTGGCCGCTTTAGCAGCTGTAATTGTTCTGTACACCTGGAATTGCTCTTTCAAACTTAAAATTGTGAAGTCATCTACTGTAATTATTGTTCTATATGTAATGTATTCGCTATTTGAAGCTGCTTGGGGCTTTGTTAATGGCGGAGATGTGGCTGCTATTCGTACAAATGTCGTCTATCCCTTGTTGTTTTTTTTCGTATTTTCATTGATTGTTGAATATATTTCGATAAGCACCCTTACTACTATTTTACTGTGGTGTGCCTTTTTTGTCAGTGCTTCGGATTTGTGGGTTGCGTTTTACAGCTTGGGCATGGTCCCAATTTATCCGGGTATTTTGTATTCAATTGATTTGGGCTATATTTTTAATGCGGGATATGCTTCGTATTTCCAATATACTTCAACACATATGGTCAGTCACTTTTTTTTGGCGCCTCTAGCCACTTCACTTGTACTATTTAATTTGCATCACAAACGATTTAAGATTTTTCCTGTAATTGTAATGCTGATGCAATGGATGTGTATCTATTTTAGTGGAAGAGCTGCATTGATTCTTTCGTATGTAGTTGTTGCTTTTTTGATTCTGATTTTTGACTTCATATATGCTTACAAAAAAGGACAAATATTTTATGCTAACAAAATAGTAATAATTCGTTTTATTATACTTATGAGTATTGCGGTTTGCGCACTTTTGTCTTTAGTTCTTATGCACATTATAAACATAGGTGGGGTTTATGAATATGTGCTTTTAAAATTGAATGGGGTGTATTCATCCGGAACTTCTATTCTTGATACCAGATCCAGTCAAAGGATTGAATATATGGCTGGGTGGCTACAATCTCCTATCATAGGACACGGTATGGGGACGGGCACTCCCTATATAAGAAATGGTATATGGGTGGATGACAAAGCAATAGAATTAACCTATGTTAGTATGTTGTATCAAACTGGTGTTTTGGGCGTGATTTTCTTCTTTTCAATGATAGCCTATACAGTTACTAAAATATTGAAAGGCGTATTTGAGAATATAATAGATTATTGTGATGGAATGCCCTACTTATATGGAATGATAGCGATTTTGCTCGGCGCTGGATCAAATCCATATATATTTACAATGGGATGCATGTGGATGGTTTATTTACCCCTGGCCATCGCATCAAAGAAAGAATATATGAGGTTTGAATGATTGATGAGTTATGATAATTCTCCATTAGTAACGGTTTTGATCCCTGTTTACAATCGCCCTAGTGTTACGAGTACAATTAAAAGCATTTTGGGACAAACATATAGCAATTTAGAGGTGCTAATTGTTGATAATGCATCAACAGATACTACTGTTAAAGAGATTGAATCTATTGATGATCCCAGAATAAGACTTCTGATTAATGAAGAAAATAAAGGACAAACATTTTCTCTGAATAGGGGGTTAAAAGAAGCAAAAGGTAAGTATATTGCCAGAATAGATTCAGATGATATTGCAGTTCCTGAAAGGATAGAAAAACAGGTTCGATTTATGGAGGAGAACCCTGAATATGTGCTGATTGGTTCATGGGTAAGATTTATTTCTGATGATGATAAGTTGGGGATGGTTGTTAAGATGCCGGTAACCGATGAAGGGCTGAGACTGATGCATACAGTAGCCTGTGGAATGTATCACCCTTCTGCAATGTATAAAACTGATACAATAAGGGTTTTTGATATTTCATATGATCCCGAGATTCATATGGCAGAAGATTATGATTTATGGGTCAAACTCATGGAGCATGGAAAAGCGTGCAATTTGGGTGAAGCGTTAATATATTATAGACGTGGAAATGATAATGATAGTAGACGCCATGAAAATGTTATGCGAAAGGAGAGCACTGAGATACGAAGACGAGTGTGTGGCAAACTAGAATGCTCGGAAGAACAAAGAACTGAGATTTACAATATAATTGATATAGAAGATAAAAAAAGAAAATCACTTCTTCAATGCATAATAATACACCAATTTTACAAGAAGTATATTAGCAAGAATATAGACAAGACAAGTATTGATTACAATATTTTGCGACAGCATTTTAGGATAAAGGAATATGGATCCTGCTTTGCATATAACTCATCGTGGTACGCACACATAATTCGAAAACTATATAGACTATTGAGGAACACAAAAAATAGATTAGCGGGAGTGAAAAAGTGAAAGTAGTAATTTTAGCCGGTGGTTTTGGAACAAGAATATCTGAAGAATCCATATTAAAGCCCAAACCAATGATTGAAATTGGTGGAATGCCCATACTGTGGCATATCATGAAGACATATTCGTATTACGGATTTAATGAATTTATTATATGTGCAGGCTATAAGCAACATGTTATTAAGGAGTGGTTTTCTGATTATTTTTTACATACTTCGGATGTGACCTTCGATTATACTAATGGCAATAATGAAATGATAGTTCATAATAAACACATAGAGCCTTGGAAGGTTACTATTGTTGATACCGGGTTGACGACCGAAACCGGTGGAAGGGTTAAGCGTATAAAGGAATACGTTGGTAATGAAGATTTCATGCTTACTTATGGAGATGCCGTAGGAAACGTAAATATTCGTGAGCTATACGATTTCCATATTAAACATGGAAAAATCGGCACAATGTCTATGTATAATTTTGAACAAAACAAAGGCGTTGTTGAAGTCGGCGAAAATTGCTTGATACAGGCATTTCGAGAGAAATCGGATTTGGATGGTAATTTGATAAATATCGGATTTATGGTGTTTAAGCCTCAGATATTTGATTATATAGAGGGCGATGAGACATCTTTTGAAAAAGATCCTATGAAAAAATTAGTAGACATGCAGGAATTAGTTGGATATGTTCACGATGGATATTGGCAATGCATGGATACCTTGAGAGAAAAACAGCAAATTGAGAAACTATGGAATTCCGGAAATGCTCCCTGGAAGGTTTGGGATTGCTAAATAATATCAGGTTTGCACTAATAGACTATGAGATTATGTAAGACCGAAAAAGATAATTTTTTTTACAGAAAGCAGAGGGGGGTGTTTACCCTTTGCTTTTTTGTGCTATGTATACTGGATTGGATGAAAAGCAGTCTTAATGGAAGACTTCAAATGATTGCTACGAACAGTACTGGAATAGTGGTAGCGTTTGTTATTATTTGCGCATTGGGCGTAAAATCATTCAGCAAAAAGAAATCTTTTATTTGGTTTATTATGTGTATCGCAGCATTTCCGATAGCAACGATTCTGATTCTAAAACACATTCCATATAGGGGACAAATTATCTCGGCAGAAATTAATGTATTTATGTATGGGGTTATATTGATTCGTGTTATTCCGAATTTTCTATCCAATGATGGGATAAAAAAAATCCGAATTCCGATTTTTGCAGGTTGGCTTTTGATGCTTCTTTTGATGTTATTCTCTGTGAATGAGAATATATGGCCAATTTGGTATGCTTTAGTATTTGGTTCATTTTATTGTTTGCAAATAGATAAAGAGATTCAGAACACTTTGCTTAATTCGATAATTGATGGTATTCTTCTTGGATTTATAGCACTTCAGGGAATGGCTTTTCTATTTAGACCGTACGATATATACAGATATTTGGGAATGTACATTAATCCAAATTTTAATGCGTTATTCTATCTTATGGTTTATTCTGCTTTATTGTGTAGATGGTATATATTAAAAAGGGATAACGCCGGTTATTTTATTCGCTTGATCGTTATTCTTCTGTCGGGAACTATGTATGGATTCTGCATATTTACTGGGTGCAAGGCTGCTTTGCTTTCTATGTCGTGTGTGACCTTAGGATTTACTATTTATTATTTAAGGATAATTGATCATAAAGTATTTGAGTTCTTTCGTATATGGATTTCGTTGGGGGTTATAGCTATTTTTTCGATACCGATTGTGTATTATGGTATTCGCTATCTTCCGACACTGCATTTACATCCTTTGTTTTTTGAGGGTGAATATTCGGAAGATCGAGTTTTGCCTGGGGAACCGTCGGATTCTGAAAAGTATATTAGCTATGAATACGCTGTAAAAGTGAACGCAGAACGTTTATTTTACTATATTCCCAATTCATCTGATTTGTTTCGGCTAGGCTTTGTAATGAAAGTAAAAGCTGCGGGATTAACTGAGCTTGATGAGACTGAGGAATACTTGTTCAGTCAAGAGGAGGTGAATGAAGGGGTTGATCCTATTAAACTGCGTTTAAAGATATATAAGTATTATTGGGACAGATTGAATTTGTGGGGACATAAAAATAATTATCGAAGCGCTATGCTGTATGAAAATGCTTCTGCTCCTCACGCTCATAATGCCTTTATACAGATTGCATTTTTATATGGGATTCCTGCCGGAATATTGTTTGTTGCCATGGCAATATTGAGCATTTTAGGGAGCATTAGACAATTGTTGGCGGGAAACGATACTAATTCCTTAATTATGTTATGTTTTTCGTTATCTTTTATAGTATTTGGTCTATTTGAGGTGGATTGGATGTGTGGACAGTTGCCCTTTACACTATATTTTTTGTTGTTTCGCGGAACAGTAAGAACTTGTGATTAAGAGGCTCACGATTATAGAAAAAATATCAAGAGGAATAATGCATGATCGATTATAAAGAAATAATGAATTTTTACAATGGAAAAAATGTTTTGGTCACAGGAAATACGGGCTTTAAGGGGTCATGGCTTGTTGAAATATTACTGATGGCAGGAGCGAATGTTGTGGGATATAGCCTTGAACCGTCAACATTTCCATCCTTATTCAATGTGCTAAAGCATGAGGAAAATGAAAAATTTAAGCAGTATTATTCGGATGTGAGAAATTTGGACTCATTAAAAGAAGTCTTCTCTTCTTCAAAACCGGATGTTGTCTTGCATTTAGCTGCTCAGCCTATTGTCAGAGAATCGTATAGAAAACCGGTTGACACATATTCCACAAATGTCATGGGTACTGTTAATGTTTGCGAATGTGTAAGGCTCTCTACTATTCCGGTTTCAGAAGGTGGAATTGGCGGAAATGGTTGGAAAGGAGTCGTTTCTTTTGTAAATGTTACTACTGATAAGGTATACAAAAATAATGAGTGGGAGTATGGGTATAGAGAAAACGATCCTTTAGATGGTTATGATCCCTATAGTAATTCAAAATCCTGCTCAGAACTGGTGACGCATAGTTACAGAGATTCATTTTTTAGGAATGGTTCAGATGGTTACTCCGTTGCGATTTCAACCGCACGTGCAGGGAATGTTATAGGGGGGGGGGATTTTTCCGAAGATAGAATTATCCCTGACTGCGTGAGAAGTGTACTGAATTCGAAAGAGTCCGGGAAGAAATGTGAAGTGATTATTCGAAATCCAAATTCCACCAGACCTTATCAACATGTTTTGGAGCCATTGTTTTTGTATCTTCTCATTGCAAAGGAACAATACAATAATCCTACTCTTTATTCGGATAACTATAATGTTGGCCCTGATGATTGTGACTGCGTTACAACTGGCAACTTAGTTAATCTGTTTTGTAGATTATGGAACAACAATAAAAATAGCCTTCCCGAATTCATGTGGACAGTTAAGACTGAAGCCAATGCTCCTCATGAAGCAAATTTCTTAAAACTTGACAGCAGTAGGGTTAAAAACAAATTTGGATGGCAACCTAGATGGCATATTGAGGATGCGGTTTATCAAACCGTTATGTGGACGAAGGCTTGGCTGGAGGGGTCGGATGTAAAGAAAGAAACGGATAGGGAAATTGTTGAATTTATCACAAAATAAGTACATTAGATAATTAATATATTATTAGAATTTGATGGAGGATAATAAGATGATTAAATCTTCAAGAGGATGTTGTGGAGCTGAGGAATTAGCAGAAGTAAAAGAGGCATTTGAATATGGATATTTTGGGCTTGCATATAAGACTAATGAATTCGAAGAGAAAATTGCCGAATATTTATCAACTGATCGCTTTGTAATCACTACGAGCACTGGAACTAACGCTCTTCATTTAGCACTGGATACCATTGGAATATCTGAGGGTGATGAAGTTATTATGCCCTCATTTACATTTGTTGCTACTGCTCAGGCTGTAGAAATGTGTGGAGCAACCCCTATCTTTTGTGAAGTTGATCCTGTAACCTTTCTTATGGATATAAATGATGTGAAAAAGAAAATAACCGAAAGAACAAAAGCGATTATACCGGTTCATTATGCAGGACGCCCTTGCGATATGGATTCTTTGATGAAAATAAAGGAGGAAACGGGTATAAGGATTATCGAAGATGCGGCACATGCTTTCGGAACATATTATAAAGGAAAGAAGATTGGATCGTTTGGGGATATTACATGCTTTAGCTTTGATTCGATTAAGGTAATGACTTGCGGAGAAGGTGGAGCTATTGTTACAGATGATTCCGCATTTGACGATCTTTCTAGAAAAAAGAGATTGCTTGGAATTGATCGTAAAACTATGCATGTTAAAGATTGGAAAAAACGTTCGTGGGTTTATGACGTTCCGACACTTGGATATCGCTATCATATGAGTAATATCAATGCTGCAATTGGTTTGGCACAGATAAAAAAAGTGGATAGTTTTATTAATAGAAGAAGGCAACTGTGCCATTTATATGATTCTGAACTTAAAGGTATAAGTGGCATCGAAATAATGCCTGATGAGTACGATACAATCACTCCATTCATGTATGTTATCAGGGTGAAAAATGGAAAGAGAAATCAACTTAAAGATTATTTAATGGAACATGACATTGAATCGGGAATAAGTTATATTCCTTGCCATCATTTCTCACTTTTCAAAGGAAATGATGAATTGCCAGTTACCGATGCAATATATGAGGAGATTCTTTGCCTTCCAATGCATTATGAGTTGAGTGATGAAAACATTAAGGAAGTAAGTAACTGCATCAAAGATTTTCTGGCTCAGTAATATAATATATAGGTTAACAAAGGATATCTGACCATGATACAGAAGTTTGATTTTCAAGAACTTGATTTGAAAAATGCATATATAATAAAACCTTTTTATGCGACTGATGAGCGTGGTGGTTTGATTAAGGACTATAACATTGACACTTTTCGTGAAAATGGAATAGAGCATGAATTGAAGGAAACATTCTATACTCTGAATAAACGTGGAGTTATAAGAGCAATTCATTTCCAACTTGATAAACCTCAACCTAAATTGATGAGATGCATAAGCGGGCACGTGTTCCATGTAATAGTTGATCTCCGACCGGATTCATTGACATTTGGCAAATGGATGCATTTTGACCTTCGAGGAGATGATCCTACAAGTATTCTTGTTCCTGCAGGATTTGGACAGGGATATCTTGTCCTTGAAGATTCTGTAATGAGTTATAAGGCATCGGAGGTGTTTTATGGTCCGGGTGACGCAGGAATCATGTATAATGATCCGGATATCGGTATTGAGTGGCCTTTTGAACTTATAGGAGGAGAAGGTAATAAAATCATAAGTGAAAAAGATTTGCATCTTATGAGCTTTAAGGAATATATTAATAGATGAGTGAGAAGCGTTATAATCTGGCAAAAGCATTATCTTGGTATACCATAGGAAATTTGATGATTAAGTCTGTCAATTTCCTGACTTTGAGATTGTATACGGAGTTGATCAATAAAAGCGATTATGGCGTATTTGGAATTTATCAATCATACTTAAGCATATTTGAAATGATTGTATTACTTGGCGCTGCCCATACTATTAAAATGGTTAAGTATGATGAAAAGATTGAGTATGATAGGTATTTCAGCTCAGTGATTTATATTCCAATTGTTGGAACGATTTTACTTTTGGCTTTAACAACTCTTTGCTCGGCCTTTTCGCCTACGTTTTTTTCTCTGGATATAGAAATTTGGCTATGCATATTCTTAGCTTCAGGAATGAGCGCGGTCACAAATTTAATATTGGCCAAATTGGTGTTGGAGGGAATGTATAAGGCTTTTATTATTTATAGCTTTATTTTTACTCTGACTAATAATCTATTATCTATATTTTTGTGCTTATATGTATTTAGCGAATCAACCGGTTATTGGGGACGGATTATAGGAAATCTTGCTGCTTTGGCGGTGGGAGTGATGTACTTGTTCAGATTTGCAAAATTTGGAAAACCGAATTTCTCATATATTAAAATGGGTATAGTATATGGTTTTCCACTTTTGGTTCACTCGGTCGCGACTCAACTCCTGGTTCAATCAGATAAGCTGATTATCAATGAATTATCTCCCAGTGGCGCCGTGGGAATATATACGGTAGCAACGAATATAGTTGTTATTCCAACGACTCTATTGAGTTCTGTTGAACACAGTTGGGCTCCGTGGTTTTATGAAAAGCTATCGGAGAAGGATTTCTCATATATAAGAAAGAATAACAATTTGATAGTTGGCGGATTTGCAGTGATCTTGATTCTCTTTATTCTTGCATCTCCAGAGGTGGTTGGAATAATGACTTCAGTGGAATATAGGGAATCAATTCATGTGCTTATTCCGTTATCCATGGCAACCTTGGCTGAGTTGATATATTTAATTCCGTTAAATGTTGAATTGTTTTATAAAAAAAATAAAGAAATTTGGATTTTTACCGTGATTGCAGTTGTTTTTAATGTACTTCTGGATGTTGTTTTTATATCTGTTTTCGGCTTTTTGGCGGGAGCTTATGTGACTTTTGCTTCGAGGCTTTTGCTGTTCTTTATGCATTATTTGCGCGCTCGAAGAATTTGTGGAGAAAGCGTAATGAATATATCCGTATCTATTTTTGCGGTATTTATATTGCTTGTGACAAACATGTTTGTAGTTTGGTATGCTCAAAATCTAATTCTTAGATATTCTATTATATTGATTATATGTGTTTTTGTTTGTTTGCTTGGGAAGAAAAAAGGCTTTACTGTTATTGAAATTATTAAAAAACTGAAGTGACTACATCGATAAAGCTGTTGTGCGATTGAAAAAGAAAGACGTAGACGTTTATGAATCATTTGATTATATGTAATTCTCCATATCAAGTATTTAATTCAATTAATATATTAAAAAACGACATTAATTTGAATCATCATGACTGCGATGTTATTATTGATGATTCATTTAATGCATTTAAAAATGCAAAAAATATTGGGGATAAACTAATTGAGCGAGGACTTTGTAGGAATGTGTATTATTCTCATAAAAAACCTTGTTCATTTATGAAAAAAATAGCATTGTTTTTAGAAATGTTATTCTGCAATTATGATTATGATTTTTCGGATGTAAGTTTATTGAGCGAGAACTATGATGCAATCTGGGTTGGGGATGGAAATCCATTGGGGTGCTTTATGTACACCAAGCAAAATAAACCACAAATGGTTTGGTACGACGATGGGTTGTCGTCGTATTGTGTGTCTCCTAGATCTTTTGGACATGGTGTGTTCTATGACTCTGTTATGAAGATGTTAAAATTGGCACATTATAAATACAGACCTGGAAGACTATATGTGAATAATTCCAGAATGGCTAAAACAAAGGATTTTACCATACATTCTCTTCCGTTGCTGGATTCAAAAAATCCTGCATCGTGCGAATTGAAGCAGGTGTTTGGATATAGCGAAGAGAAAAGCAGGTTGAAATCATTTAAACTTATAGTACTGGGGCAGGTATTAAACTCTATGCAAGGTTATAATGGGGATGAAATGCTTCATTTGCTTAATGAGTCGGGAATGAATAAACAGGATATATTGATTCGAAAACATCCTAGGGATAAAGCGGATTATTCTGACTATAATGTGGATTTTGGAGATAATATGTGGGAACTAGAATGCATGGAAGCGGTTCGCGAAGAACAAGTGCTTGTTTCTTGTTGCTCAACCGCACAATTAACTCCCAAATTGTTAGCAAATAAGGAACCTTACTTGGTGTTTTTGTTTAAACTTTGCTTGAATAATGATAGTCCACTTATAAGTGTGAATACAGATGCAGTTAATACCATTAAGGAGATGTATGTGAATAAAGAGAAAATTTGTATTCCTGAGAATGTAAATGAATTATCTGAGTTTATTAATAGAGCGATTTCATAAAGGAGATGAACGGTATGAAGATAATTGGAGTTATTCCTGCACGTTACAAATCATCAAGATTTCCGGGGAAGCCATTGGCGGATATATGCGGAAAGCCTATGATCTGGTGGGTGTATAAACAGTGCAAAAAAGTAGAAGATTTTGATGCTGTATATGTTGCAACTGATGATGAACAGATTTTTAATGTGTGCAAGCAACTAAATATTGATGCCTTGATGACTTCGGATACCCACAAGACCGGAACAGATAGAATAGGTGAAGTATCAAGAATGATTCCATCTGATCTAATTGTGAATATTCAGGGTGATGAACCTTTACTTGAGCCGGAAACAATTAAAGCTGCAATCACTCCGTTCTATGATAATCCTGATTTGGAAATCTCTAACCTTATGACCAAAATAACAGATCCTGTTGATGCTGTGAATTTCACAGTTCCTAAGGTTATTACCAATAAGGATGGAATAGGCGTGTATTTGACTAGATCAACAGCGCCTTATCCAAAGGGGAGTTTGGATTATGACTATTATAAACAGGTGTGCGTGTATGGATTTAAGCCTAAAGCACTAGATTTTTTTTGCGATTATGGAATGAAGTATGGAAAAGCAAAAATAGAAAACATAGAAGATATAGAAATTCTTCGATTCATAGAAAATGGGTATAAGGTTCAGTATATAGAAGTGAATTCGGATACTGTAGCTGTTGATACGCCAAATGATCTTGAAAAGGTAAGAGCAATAGTTGCTGGCAAGCTTGCATCAGGCGATTTATCTATAGAATAAAACACATTGGAGGAATTTCGATGAATAAAATTCACGTGCTGGATTGTACGCTTCGAGATGGAGGTTATTGTAATGAGTGGAAATTTGGACATGAAAATTCAAAAAAAATAACTTCTGGTTTGACAGAAGCGGGCATTGAAATCATAGAGTGTGGGTTTATTACCGAAAAAGTTTCCTTTGATCCGGAGATAACTCGTTTTTCGTCTGTAACTGATGCGTCTTCTATTGTCCCTTGCGATAGAGGACAAACAATTTTTGTTGCAATGATGAATTATGGAGAATACGATATTGAAAAATTACCTAGGAGAGATGATGATTCAATCGATGGAATAAGGGTCGCTTTTCACAAAAAAGATCGATATGATGCAATTAAGTTATGCGAACAAATAAAGGAAAAGGGTTATTTGGTTTTTGTTCAGCCAATGGTTTCTCTGAATTATACGGATGAAGAATTTCTTGAGATGATCAGACTGATTAATGAATTGAAACCGTATGCATTCTATATTGTAGATAGTTTTGGCATGATGAAAGGAAAGGATTTAACACGTCTTTTCTTTATGGTTGAACACAATCTGATTGAAGATGTTTGGATAGGGTTTCATAGCCATAACAATCTTCAGCTTGCGTATTCGAATGCGCAAAGATTAACAACTGTTCAAACAAGTAGGAATCTGATAATAGATTCTTCTATTATGGGAATGGGGAGAGGGGCTGGGAATTTAAATACTGAATTATTTGTTGATTATTTAAATGAGAATTGTGGAAAAAAATATGATATAAGTCCGTTGCTTTCTATAGCAGACAATATTTTGAGCATATTTTACGAAAGGAATTTTTGGGGATATTCACTTCCAAATTATATATCTGCGACTCATAATGCTCATCCTAATTATGCAGGATATTTGGACGCAAAGAAAACTTTAAACTTTGAAGATATGAATAATATCTTTTCGTTGATGGATGAGGAAAAAAAAGCAATATATGATGTTGAATACATAGAAGGCTTGTATCTTAAATATCAAGAAAAAGAAACTGTAAAGGAAGCTCATTTATCTGACTTTTGTACAAAATTATATGGAAAAAAAGTGCTTATTATTGCACCAGGTCAAAGTACGTCTATAGAAAGAGAAACTATTATATCGTATGCTCGTAGAGATGATGTCGTATCAATTAGCATAAATTATGACTTTGATTCATCTTTAACAGATTATATTTTTGTGAGCAACATTAGACGATACAGAGAATTGGATGAAAAAAAGAGAAGCAAATGTATTGTTACTTCAAATATATCGGCTGTAGATGTTTATCTTCAAATAAAATATAAAGATTTGTTAAATGCTGAATGGGCAGTTAAAGACAATGCAGGGTTGATGCTGATTAAATTTTTAATCCGCATGGGAGTGAAAGATGTACTTATTGCCGGTATGGATGGATATAGCTCGGATGAGAGTGAAAACTATGCCGTTAATAAATTACAGAAAAAGATAGAACATGATATGGTGATTAACCTTAATGCAGGGTTGAATAAAGTGCTTCATGATTATTCGCAGGCCATATCTATAACATTTATAACCACTCCTAAGTATGTAAATGTTTGAAATGTATATAGTATAAATAATGGAGGTATATATGAATTATTTAGTTACTGGTGCGGCAGGATTTATAGGTGCGGCTGTTGCTTCAAAACTAATTTCTGAAGGCAACAATGTTACGACTATTGATAATCTTTTTACTGGATATCGTGAACATATACCTGAAGGTTGTACCTTTATAGAAGGATCGGCTGCTGATGATAGTGTGATTAATAAATTGGCAGGGATCCATTTTGATGCAATAATACATATTGCTGGACAAAGTTCCGGTGAGGTGAGCTTTGAGGATCCAGTTTATGATTTACAAACTAATGCTCAATCCACACTGCTGTTGCTGGACATGGCTCGTAAAACAGGTTGTAAAAAGTTTGTATATGCTAGTACTATGTCTGTATATGGAGATCATATTCCACCTGAATGCGATGAAGGTACAGAGCTGTGTCCTAAAAGCTTTTATGCTGTAGGTAAGATTGCAAGTGAACATTACATGAGAATATATGCTCAATCATATGGAATTACATGTACGGCTTTAAGATTGTTTAATACTTATGGTGTTGGGCAAAATATGAAGAATTTAAAACAAGGCATGGCAAGTATATACATGGCAATGGCAATAAAAGATAGAAAAATAGTTGTAAAGGGGAGTAAAGATAGATTTAGGGATTTTGTATATATAGATGATGTTGTTGATGCGTTTATCAAATCTCTAAATAGAGATGAAGGGTATGATTGCTTTAATGTATGCACCGGAGTAGCAACTAAGGTTGAAGACGTTGTTTCGAAAATATGTACGAATCTTCCGTATGATGTGGATGTGGAATATGTATTGGGGACTCCAGGTGATCAATTTGGTATATATGGAAATAACCAGAAAATTTTTAATTCTCTAGGCTGGAAACCGGCATTCTCATTTGATAAAGGTATAGAAATGATGACTAAATGGGCTATGGAAAATTGTTGATTGATTTTTCATTTTCAAATTCAATGCTGTCAATTACTCTGTTTACCATTTTATCTATAAGAGGTTAAGTGATGAAGGTTATTACTTTTGGTGAACTGCTTCTTCGACTGTCAGCTCCTGGTTACACTAAATTATTTCAAAGGGATGCTTTAGAGGCATCTTTTTGTGGCGGAGAGGCTAATGTTGCTGTTTCTTTGGCAAATTTTGGAATAGAATCTGTATTTGTTTCAAGAATGCCTAATTCAAGCGTTGGAAAAGCGGGAGCCCATTCGTTAGACTATTTCAATGTAGATACATCTAAAATTGTTTATGGAAGCGGTCGGATGGGACTGTATTATCTTGAAAAGGGGGCTTCTCAAAGACCGTCAAACATTATTTATGATAGAGAGTATTCCTCTTTTGCTTTGGCTCAAAGAAGTGATTTTGATTGGGAACATATTTTTGATGGAGCGGACTGGTTTCACTGGACGGGGATTGATCCTGCATTGTCAGATGAAATGGCAGACATCTGTGATGATGCCTGTAGATATGCCAAAGAAAAAGGAATTACTGTTTCTTGCGATCTCAATTATAGAGGAAAACTTTGGAGCTCTAAAAAAGCTCAAACTGTAATGAAGCCGTTGATGAAGTATGTGGATTTATGCATATGTAATGAGGAAGATGCGGAAAAAGTATTGGGTATAAAGAGTGAGAATACGGTTGTCGAAGAAGGTAAATTAAATAAGAGCGATTATTCAAATATAGCTAAGGAAATTTGTGACCTATATGGATGCAAATATGTAGCGACAACACTTCGAAAAAGCTATTCTGCCAGTTGCAATGGATGGGGGGCTATGCTTTTTGATGCTAAGGAATCCCAAAGTTATTTTTCACGGGAATATGATATTTGGATTGTTGATCGAGTTGGAGGAGGAGATAGCTTTAGTGCTGCTATGATATACACATTTAGTACATCTAAAACTTGCCAAGAGAAAATAGAATTTGCTACAGCAGCTAGTTGCTTAAAACAAACTATTGAAGGGGATTATAATAGGGTTTCAGTAAATGATGTTGAGGATTTAGTGCATTCTAGTGGAAATGGACGAGTGAGAAGATGAAACTTTAATGATTAGGCTTGGGTTGATTTTATTATTTGGGGTATTATTATGACAACTTCACATTCTAAAAGAATTAGTTATATTGATTCTCTTAGAGGATTAGCTTGCATACTGGTTTTTCTCTGTCATTATTTGGATACGATTTTGGGAGGACATCCTAATTTTTTTGGCAGAGCAGGGGTTTGTGTGTTTTTTATATTAAGCGGTTATTGTATAACTGAAAGATATCATCCTTCCGAATATGCTTACTGGTCCTTGCGACGTATTATTTGCTTTTATCTGAAAAGATTTATTTCTATCATTCCTTGCGTGTATCTTTCTTTTTCTTTCTGTACATATATAGGCTATTTGCACAATGTAAAATTTTCTTCTGCTTTTAATCTATTTTCACATGGTGTTGGATTTTACTGGACAATAAATGTTGAACTGCTGTTTTATTTAGTGTGGCCAATCATAAGCTTGGTTATCCTAATGCTTGGGCAATATAAAAGCAAAATTGTGTTTTTTATTTTGATGTTTGTATGGTATTTGAATGTATGCTGCATTGTACATCTTCCTCAAGACAATTTTACTGTGTATGTGACTATGATTTATCCTGGTATCGCAATTTCTTTATGTAGAAAAGATAATGTGAGAAAGTCTAAATCAAAAAAAGATATCATTTTTTTGATTTTGTTTATTATATTCTCGCTGAGTGGTGGATTATTATATTGTTATGAAAATGATATACCTTATAATATGGAAATTATAAAGAACGTTGCCGGGATGATAACAGCTGCTTTGATGGTACACTATATTATCAAGTTAGATAATGTAAAGCATGTACTTGAATCCGGAAAAATGCGTTTTTTATCAGATATAGGTTCAATTAGCTTTGAAATATATATGGTTCATTACTCTGTTTTGTATATGATGGCTGAGTGGATGCGAAATCAAGAAGAATACTCTATATTCATATGCACGGTTATATCAGCTCTTATAGTCCTGATGCTTGCTAACTTTTTGCATTATTGTGTTCATATGCCTTGCAAAAAGTTTGCTGATTGGATTTCTAATAGATGCTTTAAATGTGAGATGTAATTTCGTATATTTTATTCGTCAATGTAAGAATCTTAAGATTTATATATTCTGATTTACCATTGAGTATTGTCATACGTATTGGAATCAATAGAAATAATTATATTGATACTACGGGCAATGATGGATGGAAAAGGGCATGTCTCAAAACTGACGATTAACAGTTTTGATTTGAAAAAGACTTAGAAAATAGAGTGAGAATATGAAATCCGCTTTTTGTCTTCTGATAACCTCCAATATATATTGGTATGCAAATAGTCTTTTGCAACTTTATGAATAATATTTGATTTTGGGAGTATGACTTATGGGCTTTTATGAGATTGTATCTGCGATAGTTTCGATCGTTAGTTTTTTTGCACTTATTGGCAATGTGTTGCAGTATACAAAAAAACGAGAAATGGCCAAGGATTTATATCAAATGGTTCAGACTCAGTATAATAACTATTATCTTATTGCTAGAGCTGTTACAAGAATAAGTGAACTAAAAATTCAAGGCGATTTTTCAGAAACTCAACTCATAGATGTATATGATAATTATGTGAATTATATCCGAGGGGTTGCTGATTCTGCTAGAATTCAAATGATTAATTTTTCTAAAAGTCAGCTTGGAAAGAATTTATTTTATCAACATCCTGCATTTCCTGAAAAAATAAATTTTTCTGATGAAGTAAAAATGGGATTGCCTCCTGAACTGGAAGATAAGGGGAAAAAAGTTGAAATTGCAAAAATGATTCTTAAGAATAAGGAATATATAATCAAACCACAAAAAAGTATTATAAAAGAAAAGAACCAGATTAATCGATTTTCTTTATTAAATGAGAGCACCGGCGGAGTTCCTGGAAGTGATATTGGAATAGTAGAATATTCAAACACTAGATATTGCGAAGCGGAAAAGAATGATGATCAGGAATTCATATATGTTCTTTCTGGTAAGGGAAAAGCCCGAATAGGAGATTGTGAAATTAAAATTTTAGGCGAAACAATGTTTGCTGTTCCTCCTAATACGTTTTATTCAATACTAACTGATAATTCTAAGGAACCAGTAAGGGTATTATCAGTACATAATAAGATTTAATAAGTTAGTTTTTGCATTGATTTATTAATGTGAAGTGATAACGTAAAAGTAGACACCTAACTAATTTTAGTAAACACGATACTTTTTGATGATACACTATAGTAACAAGGTATTATTCATGCTTACAAAAGATTTATTCAGGGAGGTCTGCATGTCACAAAAAAGGCTGAAAGGATATCCATCGGAGAGCAAATTTATAAGCACGAAATCACAAAGAGGGAAGCAGTGGATAAGTATGGTATCGGCAAATCTACTGCTGAACTCTATGTGCGTGAATATAAAAAAGCAAACGGAATACCTATCAAAACGCCAAGTTTAACTCCTTCATCCAACGAAATCAGATTACGATCAAAATTTCCTGACAGTCCCGAAATAAGCGAATACATGGCTATGCCTAAGGAAGAGCTGATCAGAGATCTGATCAGTAAATACTCAAACATGGGTACTGTCACATAAAGAAATCCGCTCTGTGAAGCGGATTCCGGTGGATTGTTATATTTTTGTTCCTTGAAAAATTTACTTGGATTGTCTCTTGCAGTGTTTTACCACTTCGGGAGATCAGGGGAGAAGATCGGTTATAAATGACCGGTCACTGTCATCAAGAAGATCTGGCATTTTTGAGAAGAGGTATTCGAAGTGATCATAGACATTGATGTGATTGGCCAGAGCAGTTTCAACGATGCTGTATGCAATCGCACTGGCGTTTGTACCGTTTGTGGAGTCGATGTTCACCCAGTTCTTCCTTCCGAGAGTGAACGGACGTATGGCACGCTCGGCTGTATTGTTGTCCATTGGTACATGGTCATCTTTCAGGAATACACGGAGATATTTTTCCTGATTAAGACAGTATTGCAGAGCCTTGGCTGTCTGTACATGGACGTCTCCTGCGTCGATCTGTTTTTTTTCACGCAAAAAAGTCATTGACCTTGGGCTTGATGTCAATGTTTCGCCTGCGTTTTCGTTCTGTAGCGGATAAGCCGTCAAGCTGGTTGTCCAGATGGAAGATCATCGATATCCGGTCCGCCGTCTCTTTCGCTATGGTGCCTTTTGAGCCGGTCTCGCTGAGAGATTTGATGATCTCAGAGAGTCCGCGTTTTGCGTGGATCCAGCATCCGGCAACGGTCAGGGCTTCACGTTCATTATCTATGGTGTGATATACCTGGTATCCGTCGGTGACCACTATTCTCGAGTATCTTGAAAGGAAATCCCTTGGGTGGTCTGCCTTGCGGGTCTTATGATAGTCGTACAGTATTATCGGATTTTTCTAGATGCCCGGATTGTTACAGTAGACCCACATGTGACTTTTGGCATTTGAATCCCTGCCATTCCGTATGACTCTCACCGAAGTCTCATCGGCCTGGGGTGTTCCTATCGGACTTGCGTCCGAAAGCACGCTGGTTCATGAGCGCGATCTGTTCAGTGAGAAAATCGAGCTGTCTGTTTATCTCATCAAGGTGTCCCTGCTGGGCAAGGAAGTCTGTGATGATGACATACTTATCAAGTTTGCCGAGATCCTCTTCAGTGTATTGCTTCATGATATATCCTTCCGACATGGAAGATTATACCAAAAACCCAGTATTTATGCGAATTTTGGGAGTTCCTGCCATGGTAAAAATGCCTATAGGTCAGACGCATCACAGGGCCCGATGAGAGATGATCCGTAGTAGATGAAAATACAAAAAATACGCCCATGAGAGGCTCGTGTCATGCATCGGAGATGGTTCCGGATACATGATAAAACCTGACATAAGCGTATTTTGAGGACGGTTTTTAGGTTCGAAAAAATCTACGTTTTGCACAAAAGAAATCTTAGGCAGAACGTTCGGGGCTGATATCTGAGATGAGCGGGTCTATGCTGAACCCTTTCATGAGCCAGGAAAACTGTTCGGCATTTATATCCCGGAGTTCATTGGAATTGCGTGGCCATGAAAATCTTCCTTCCTCAACTCTTTTGTAAAGAAGAAGGAATCCGTCCCCCTCCCACAGGAGACCTTTGATGCGGTCAGCTCTTCCTCCACAGAACAGGAACAGGGTGTTGGGAACAAAGAGGGACATGTGAAAGCGTGTTTCGATGATGGCGGCCAGACTGTCAATACCGTAGCGAAGATCGGTATGACCGCAGACTATATAGACTGCAGCGAATTTATCGAACTGGGCATCCCTAAGCATTACGCACCGCCTTAATGATGCCTGAGATGAGCTG
>JAEEGL013335598.1_pt1 | contig 39173 bp, 25 predicted proteins | sample 9134231 | NCBI WGS metagenome assembly JAEEGL01 (sample SAMN16246548, study PRJNA631951) | gut metagenome | biome: gut microbiome; feature: rumen; material: fiber-attached | host: Bos | place: Iran: Karaj | collected 2018-10 | reverse complement strand
CAAAAGTTTCCTGCCGAGAAACCTTTGGTTTCCTGCCGAGAAACCGATGGTTTCTCGGCAGGAAACTTTTAAAACCCATGCTGCCTTGAAACTGCAGGGTTCTCACATGGGTTGAAATCCATAGAAAAGCTATTGTCCCAAATTGTTTTTATTTGTTTTTCTTGTTTTTATTTGTTTTTTCTAAGTCCGCTTAGCGGAACAAACTGACTTAATTAGCGACGCAACTATGTCACTCCATCTGTACAGCACGAAAAAACAGGCAAGAACAGCTTCTCAAGAAATCTTGCTCCAGTCGATGGCACTCTTGCGCAGCTGTTTCAGGCGTGTGAGCAGCATCTGGTGCTGCGGCTGCTCGAGCATCGGGTCGGCGTCGATGATGCGCTGCGCCTCGTCGCGTGCCATCTGCACCAGCTGTCCGTCGCGTGCAATGTCGGCAATCTTCAGGTCGAAGGCCATGCCGCTCTGCTGTGTCCCCTCCAAGTCGCCCGGCCCGCGCAGCTTCAGGTCGGCCTCGGCTATGCGGAAGCCGTCGTTGGTCTCGCACATGATGTCGATGCGCTTGCGCGTCTCCTCGCTCAGCTGGTAGGGCGTGACGAGGATGCAGTAGCTCTGGTCGGCGCCGCGCCCCACACGGCCCCTCAGCTGGTGCAGCTGCGAGAGGCCGAAGCGCTGGGCGTCGAGGATGACCATGACGGAGGCGTTGGGCACGTTGACACCCACCTCGATGACGGTCGTAGCCACGAGTATCTGCGTCTCGCCCTTGACGAAGCGTGCCATCTCCTCTTCCTTCTCCGAAGGCTTCATCCTGCCGTGCACCTTGCTCAGCCGGAACTCGGGGAAGGCCTCTTTCAGCACCTCGAAGCCCTTCTCCAGCGGGGTGAGCGGCGTGCCCTGCTGCTGAGACCCTCTCACGCCTCGCGTCCCATCCTCCTCCTCACTTTTATCCTCGATGAGGGGGAAGACGACGTATATCTGCCGTCCCTCGAGTATCTGCTTGCGCATACCGTCGTAGAGCCAGGTCATGCGGCTCTGGAAGACGTGTGTGGTGCGTATGGGCTTGCGTCCCGGCGGCAGCTCGTCGATGACGCTGACGTCGAGGTCGCCGTAGAGCGTCATCGCCAGCGTCCGCGGGATGGGCGTGGCGGTCATCACAAGGACATGGGGGATGAAGGCCCCCAAGGAAGCCCCCCCTACTGCCCCCGAGGGGGCTTCATATGATTTGTAGGCGGGCTTGCCAGCATGAGTGTCCCCCTCGGGGGACGAAGGGGGGGCTTGTGGGGTTTGTGCTTTGCTCCACAGCTTTGCCCGCTGTGCCACGCCGAAGCGGTGCTGCTCGTCGATGACGACGAGGCCGAGGTTGTGGAACTGCACGGTGTCCTCGATGACAGCATGGGTGCCCACGAGGATGTGCACAGAGCCGTCGAGGAGGCCGTCGAGCACCTCGCTGCGCTTCTTGCCTTTCACGATGCCGGTCAGCAGCTCCACGCGCACCGGCATGTCGTGCAGAAACGCCTTGATGGTCTGCAGGTGCTGCTCGGCCAGTATCTCCGTCGGCGCCATGATGCAGGCCTGGTAGCCGTTGTCTATGGCTATGAGCATCGCCATCAGCGCCACCAGCGTCTTGCCGCTGCCCACGTCGCCCTGCAACAGGCGGTTCATCTGACGGCCGGAGCAGAGGTCGGCGCGTATCTCGTGCATCACCCGCTTCTGGGCGCCGGTGAGCTCGAAGGGCAGGTTCTTCTTGTAGAAGTCGTTGAAGACGGGGCCGATGCGGCGGAAGATGTAGCCGCGATACTTCTGCCGCTGATAGCTGGCATAGCGCAGGATGTTGAGCTGCACGAAGAACAGCTCCTCGAACTTCAGACGCACCCTTGCCCGCTCCAGCTCCTTGGCGTTCTGCGGATAGTGGATGGCGCGCAGGGCCGCGTCGCGCCCCATGAAGTAGTGAGGCTGCAGGATGAAGGGCGGCAGTGTCTCGGGCAGCGGCTCTTTCATCTTCGCCACCAGCGTCTGCGTCAGGCGCTCCATGCCGCGCGACGTCAACCCCATCTTCTTCATCTTCTCCGTGGTGTTGTAATAGGGGCGCATGCTTAGTGGAGAGTGGAGAGTGGAGAGTGGAGGGTTTGCTGCCGCCGTTCCTTCAGCTGATGGGATGGCGGCAGCATACTCTACACTTTCCACTCTACATTCTCCACTGTATTCCTCTATCTCCGGGTGGCTGATCTGTATGCGGTTGTTGAAGACCGTCGGCTTGCCGAAGACGATGTACTCCTTGCCGATGGTGTACTTCGTCATGATGGTCTTGCCGTAGTTGAACCAGACGAGGTCCATGATGCCGGTGCCGTCGGAGAAATGAGCCACGACACGCGTCTTGCGGGCACTCATCTCGAACTTCTCGAAACTGAGGATGCGCCCTACCACCTGCACGAAGGGCATCTCGCCCGACAGTTCGCGCACGGTGTAGAACTTGCTGCGGTCAACGTATTTGTAGGGGAAGTACTCCAGCAGGTCGCCAAAGGTATTGATGCCAAGCTCGTCGCTTAGCAGCTTCTTGCGGTGTGGGCCTACGCCCGGCAAGTACATGATGTCCTGCTGAAGAATGTCCATTCGTGAGGGCAAAGGTACAAAAAAAGTTGTAAGTAGGGCTTTTTAGCGGCATCATTTTTCTGATTTCTTTTTCAAATCATAGATTTTTGTATTACCTTTGCACAAAAATAGTGATTGAGCATCCATGATCAGCGTCATCAACATCATAGAAGACACGATGGTGGACGGGCCGGGCTTCCGCACCGCCATCTATTGTGCCGGCTGCCGCCACCAGTGCCCCGGCTGCCACAACCCGCAGTCGTGGGACTTCGAGGAAGGACGCGCCATGAGCACCGACGACATCATGCGCGTCATCGAGGCCGACCCTTTTGCCAACGTCACCTTCACAGGCGGCGACCCGATGTACCAGCCCGAGGGATTCGCCGAGCTGGCACGCGCCATACGGCAGCGAACACCCGAGAAGGACATCTGGTGCTACACCGGGTTCACCTTCGAACAGCTGCTGAACAATCCGCGACAGCGGGCGCTGCTCGAACTGCTCGACGTGCTGGTCGACGGGCCTTTCGTCAAGGCACAACGCGACGAGACACTCCGGTTCCGAGGCTCACGCAACCAGCGACTCATCGACGTACAGGCATCACTGCAGCAGGGCCACGTCACACTCTATCAAGAAGAATAGTCTTAACCACAGAGAAAGCCACATGAAAACATCAGCCAGAATCCTTCTCACCGCGTTGGCCGTCGGCACCGCCCTCACGGCGAAGGCCCAGACCGACAGTATCTTCATCTACTCGCCCAACGAGCGCCAAGGCCTGCACGCCGCCGTGAAGGACAGCACCGGATGGCAGCACCTCGGACAGCTGTGCAGCAGCGACTACGGCACGTGGGGCGCTGAGAAACGCATGTATCACCCCTCGCTGTGCCGCGCCAAGGACGGCACCTGGCGACTGGCGTTTCAGGTGAACAACACGGCGCCGCTCTTCGCCGCAGCCTATAGCCGTGACCTCGTGACGTGGCGGCCGCAGGACTATCCGCGCGTGGCATCGGCCAAGTGCCTGCAGCCCGTGGTGAAGCCGATGGACAACAGCTTCAACATCTACTACCGCGACGCACAGGGGCAGGCACGACGCATCGCTGCTTCCACCGATTTCAGGCGCTTCACCAACGACATCGCCATGCCTTTTGCCGACGAGAAAATGTGGCAGCGTGACAGCGCGAGCATCGACGGGAAAGTCATGAGCGGACAGAAGTTTGCCGTCACTGCCGACGTGGTGCAGCACCTGCGCACCCACTTCGAGACGCTGGCCAACGACGCCCGTCTCAGCAGTGAGCGCATGCACGACGACAAGGACCGCCTCAGCCATCTGCCGCCGGTCCTCAACGCCACGCTCACCGTCCGGCCGGACAGCACGAAGGCCATCAGCGACAAGCTCATCGGCATCTTCTTCGAGGACATCAGCTATGCGGCCGACGGCGGCCTCTATGCCGAGCTCATCCAGAACCGTGACTTCGAATACAGCGGCAGAGACCACAGAGGATGGACGGCCACCACCGCCTGGCACTCGCCGGCGCCCATCACCATATCCCAAGACCAGCCGCTCAGCTCACAGAACCCGCATTACGCCCTGCTGAGAAACGACTCGCTGTGGAACGAGGGCTGGGACGGAATAGCCGTTGAAATGGGCAAGAAATATGACTTCAGCATCTTCGTGCGCGGCAAGAAGCAGTTTGACGTGTGGCTTTGCGCCAGCGACGGCACCGCCATCGCCAAAGCCACCGTCAAGGCCAACAGCACCGATTGGAAACGCTATGAGTGCACGCTGACCGCCTCGCGCACGGAGAGCAACGCCCGCTTGCTGCTCCTGCCTCGCAAGGATGGACACGAGGCTGCCATCGACATGGTGTCGCTCTTCCCGCAGGACACATTCAAAGGCCGCAAGAACGGCCTGCGCAAGGACCTGGCCGAGGTCATCGAGGCGCTGCACCCGAAGTTCGTGCGCTTCCCCGGCGGATGCATGACGCATGGGCAGGGCCTGGACAACATCTACCACTGGCAGCACACCGTGGGCCCCTTGGAGCAGCGCAAGCCCGACTTCAACATCTGGAACTACCATCAGACGCGCGGCCTCGGCTTCTTCGAGTATTTCCAGTTCTGCGAGGACATCGGAGCGGAGCCCCTGCCCGTGCTGGCTGCCGGCGTGCCCTGCCAGAACTCGGTTGCCAATGCTGAGGGCATCGGCGGACAGCAGGGCGGCATACCCATGAGCGACATGCCGGCATACATCGACGAGCTCTGCCACCTCATAGAGTGGGCCAACGCCGACCCCGCCACCAACGAGTGGGCACGACTGCGCGCCGACGCCGGACATCCCGCACCGTTCAACATGAAATACCTGGGCATTGGCAACGAGGACATCATCGGCACGGTCTTCGAGGAGCGCTACGAGATGATATGCAAGGCCATTCGCCAGCGCCATCCTGAGATAAAGCTCTGCGGCACCGTCGGCCCGTTCCATACACCCAGCGCCGACTACATAGAGGGCTGGGATTTTACCCGTAAGCATCCTGACCTGCAGTACATGACCGATGAGCACTACTACGAGAGCACCGGCTGGTTCATGCATCATCGCGACTACTACGACAACTACCCAAGAACGGCCTCTCTGTCGTCCTCCAAGGGGGACACAAATGTGGGCAAGCCCAGTAATGAAGCCCCCTCGGGGGCCGTAGGGGGGGCTTCCGTTACCAAGGTGTACTTAGGCGAATGGGCCGCCAGCACACGGGTGAAGCGCCCCAATGTGGAGACGGCGCTGGCCGAGGCGCTCTACCTGACCGACATCGAGCGCAATGGCGACATCGTGGAGATGACCAGCTATGCCCCGATGCTTTGCAAGGACGGACACTCGAACTGGAACCCCGACATGATTTACTTCTCGAACACCGACGTGCGCACCACGCCGGCCTACGAGGTGCAGCGGCTCTTCTCGGTGAACAGCGGCGACACGTGGGTATGCACCGAGGTTTCCGGCGATGCTGTCAGCAATCTGCGCCACCGCATAGGCGCCAGCCTCGTCAGCGACTCGCGTACGGGCAAGCGTTACTTGAAGCTCGTCAACGCCCTGCCCGTCACCCTCCAGCTGACGGCCGACGGCCTCACCCTGCCCTCCACCGTCGACTGCGAGCAGTTCACCGGCAGCATCGAGGACCAGCACGCCAAAGCCGTCCGCCTCACCACCGACGCGCCGCTCACCCTGCCGCCCTACTCGCTCCGCGTGATAGCGTTGGACGGCGCTGCCAAATGACGTAAGGACAAAAAGAGAGAGCCGACAGTCACGCTTGACCGTCGGCTCTTACTCTTTGGAAAAATGTGAAGCTTCGCAGCTTTTGATTGTTTTAATCCTAAATGATATGTTATAGAGAAAGCATAGAAATAATTTCTGTTTCGTTCAGTCCACGTTGCTGCCCAGCAGCGAATCGGTGGGTATGGAGGTGAGGATGTTGTCTTTCGCCAGCGTCAGCGAGTCGCTCACCTGGTCGTAGGCCACGGCAGGCTCTTGGCTGTCAACCATCATGCTGGCATACTCGTCAGCATCCATCCACGTGGTGTCGGGCCGCATCGACTGGTTGATGGCATTGCCCACGGTGAGCAGGATGGCCACCATGGCCGCGGCGCTGAAGAGCGGGCGCAGGCGCTCGGCAATGCTGATGGTGCGCGCCTTCACCTGCTTGGGCTGCAGGGCAACGGTCTCTGCAGGCAGCATGTCCAGGATGCGCTTGTCGAAGTCATCGCCCAGCACGGCATCGTCGTTGAAGGCGGCGAACAACGGGGCATACTGCTTCAGCTCCTGCGGCATCTCCTCATCGCCTTGCGCGAAGAAGGTCCTCAGGATTTGCTCCTCCTGCACGGTGGTCTCCGCGCTGAAGTAGCGGTCAAGCAGTTGTTCTATGTATTTATAATCCATGTTGTTCTATTTGTAGGAACTTTTGTTTGATGGCCTGTCGGGCACGGAAGATGTTCACTTTCACCTGTTGCTCCGTAATACCCATCACCTGCGCGATGTCTTTGTAAGCCTTGCCCTCCATGTCACGCAGCTGCATGCAGGTGCGCTGTTTCTCGGGCAGCTGGCTGACCAGCTTTCTCACCAGCTCGACGCGGTCGCGCTGTACGGCCTGCTCTTCGGGGTTGGCGGCGTAGGAGCGGTCCACCCGCTCATATCCCCCTCCCTCTTCGAGAGATGCGTTCTGGTTGTCGGCGCGTTTCATCTTGTCGAGCGCCACGTTGCGGCAGATGGTGAGGCAGAAGGCTTCCACGCTGTCCAGATCGCTCCACTGCTCGCGGCGGTTCCATACTTTCAGCATCGTTTCCTGCACTACATCCTCGGCATCAGCTCTGTTGAGAGTGATGCGCAATGCCAGCCGGAAGAGTTCGTTCTTCAAAGGCAGGATGTTGGTGCGGAAGAAGCTGATTTCTTTCATCCTCTCTAATGATTAAGACGACTGTGCGAAGCAAAAGTTACAGTGATTCTTCTCTTTTTTCATTTTCCTTCATTTTCTTCCGCTTTTCGGATGGCTGGCTCGTGTCGGCTATGGCTTCCAGCAGGATTTCGATGAGGCGGGGTATGGCGTAGGCGTCGATGTCGGCCTCGCTGATCCAGATGTAGTCGGGAGGGAGCGTGGGGCGCTCGTCGGTCTCCAGCAGGTAGAAGTCGGCCAGCAGGATGCGGTGGGTGAGGACGTGGCGCACGCCCTTTCTGACGAGCGTGAGCCGAGGGGCGGGGAAACCGCTGGACGCATTGGTGGCGGCGAAGGCAGGGCCAAGAAGGGAGCTGGCGGAGGCAAGAACATCAGCTGCTGTGGTGGCGTCGGCGGCATCGCTGAGGTTCAGGGGCTCCCACAATCCCTGCCAGATGTCACCCTCGCCACGGCGGTGGATGGCCGTCTGCCCTTTACATCTTATATATATATATAGGAGGCGGCGCGTCTGCACCTTCAGCTTGCGCTCCTTGACAGGCAGCAGGCATACGCTGTGGTGAGCCAGCGCCACGCACGTGTCGCCCAGCGGACAGTCGGCACAGCGCGGCGACAGCGGCGTGCACCAGGTGGCGCCGAAGTCCATGATGGCCTGGTTGTAGTCGGCAGCCTTAGCAGCCGGCAGCAGCTGTGCCGCCAGCTCGTCGAAGACATGCCGGCCCTGCGTGCTGTTGATGGGCGTATCGATGCCGAAATGACGGCTGAGCACCCGGAAGACATTGCCGTCGACCACGGCGGCGGGCAAGCCGAAAGCCATCGAGCCGATGGCGGCGGCGGTGTAAGGCCCCACGCCCTTCAAGCTGCGCAGCCCCTCGACGCTTTGCGGAAAGCCGCCCATAGCCACCACCTGGCGTGCGGCAGCCAGCAGGTTGCGGGCACGCGAGTAATAGCCCAGTCCCTGCCACATGCGCAGCACCTCCTCCTCGGTGGCCTCGGCCAACAGCTGCACCGATGGCCAGCGGTCGACAAAGCGCTGCCAGTAGTCGCGGCCCTGCTCGATGCGCGTCTGCTGAAGGATAACCTCGCTGAGCCAGATGTGATAGGCATCGTGCGTGCCCCGCCACGGCAGCTGCCGCCCGTGCTCCTCATACCATCGCAGCAACGTGGCGGCAAAAGGGTGGATGCCCGTTTCGTTATTTGCTTTCATGTGTGCAAAGTTACGAAAAGACAAGAGAAAAAGCAAAAATTTCTTGGTTTTTCTCATGCTTCTTCGTACCTTTGCAGCCTATAACAATAAAAACGAAGCGAAAAACATGTCGTGCATCCTGCATATTGAAACCAGTTCACAGATGTGTTCCGTGGCCGTCAGCGAAGACTCTCAGGTCATCTATCACGATGAGAGCGCCAGCACCGAGAAGGGCGCCAGCGCCGAGCGTTTAGGCCCGATGATTGACGAAGCTATGTCGTTTACCGACAGCCATGCCATTCCTTTCGACGCGGTGGCCGTCAGCGGCGGGCCCGGCTCCTATACCGGCCTGCGCATCGGCGTGTCGATGGCCAAGGGCATCTGCTGCGGCCGCGACCTGAAGCTCATCAGTGTGCCCACGCTGCAGCTGCTCTGCGTCCCCGTGCTGCTGAGCCAGCAGCTGAAGGTCACCGACCGCGCCGCGCACACCACGCTGCTCACAGAGCTGCCTGACGACGCGCTGCTCTGCCCGATGATGGACGCCCGCCGCATGGAGGTCTATGCCGCCCTCTACGACCGTGCGCTGCATGAGGTGCGCGGCATACAGGCCGACGTGGTGGATGGCGACACCTATCGCCAATGGCTCGACCAACGGCCCGTCTACTTCTTCGGCCCCGGGGCAGCGAAGTGCATGGACACCATCGGCCACCACAATGCCTTCCTTGTAGCCGGCATCATGCCCGTGGCACGCTGGATGCAGCCACTGGCCGAGCGGCGCCTGCTGAACGGGCAGACAGAGGACGTGGCCTACTACGAGCCGTTCTACCTCAAGGACTTCGTGGCCAAGATGCCGAAAAAATTACTTGAAACATGAATATAGAAGGATTAGACTACAACACCCAGCGGCAACCGCTTCTATTGCCGGAGTACGGACGTGAGATACAGAAGATGGTGGACTATGCCATCAGCCTGCCCGACCGCGACGAGCGCTTGCGCTGCGCCAAGACCATCGTGAAGATGATGGAGACACGCGATCCGCAGATACGCGAGAACACCGGCTACCAGCAGACGCTGTGGGACCATCTCTACCTGATGAGCCACAAGAGCCTTGACATAGACTGGCCCTACGACGTGAGCGACGCGGAGCACATCCACGCAAAGCCGCAGCCCATGGGGCGGCCGGCCAACCGCATCCGTCTGAGGCACTACGGCCGACTGGTGGAGGAGCTGTGGGAGAGGCTGAAGCAGATGCCCGATGGTGCCGAGCGCGACCAGCTGGCCAACTACACCGCCAACCAGATGAAGCGCGACCTCGTGCTCTGGGGGCATGGCTCCATAGACGACGAGAAGGTGATCAGCGACCTGGCAGAATATACCGACGGCAAGATACAGCTCGACCTGAACAAAATCTCCCTTGAACGATTCGTACCCGCAGACGAGATGCCTGTTAACAACAAAAAGGGAAAGAAGAAGAAGTAGGCGATGGCATCATTCATCATTGAGGGAGGCCACACACTGAGTGGAACCATCACGCCACAGGGCGCCAAGAACGAGGCCCTGCAGGTGATTTGTGCCACATTGCTGACCAGCGAGCCGGTAACCATCAGCAACATTCCCAACATCAGCGACGTCAACAACCTCATCCAGCTGCTGAGAGAGATAGGGGTGAAGGTCAGGGTGAGAGATGAGCGTTCAGAGTTGAGTGACATTACTCCTGCTCACTCTGCCCATGAGGAACAGTCGCTCAACTCTCAACACTCAGCTCTTAACACCCTCACCTTTCAGGCCGACTCGCTCAATCTCGACTACCTGCAGAGCGATGCCTTCGTGCAGAAGTGTGCACAGCTGCGCGGCTCAGTGCTGATGATAGGCCCGCTGCTGACTCGCATGGGCAAGGCCGTCATTGCCAAACCCGGCGGCGACAAGATAGGCCGGCGGCGCCTCGACACCCATTTCCTTGGCTTCGAGCGCCTCGGGGCGCACTTCAACCCTGTGCCCGAGCGGGGCGTCTACGAAATCAGCGCTATTCATAATTCCCCATCCTCTGTTCCCTGTTCTCATTTCTCAACACTGAAGGGCAACTACATGCTGCTTGACGAAGCCTCCGTCACGGGTACGGCCAACATCATCATGGCAGCAGTCCTGGCCACCGGCACCACGACGATTTACAATGCCGCCTGCGAGCCCTACGTGCAGCAGCTGTGCCGCATGCTCAACAGCATGGGGGCACGCATCACCGGCATCGCCTCCAACCTGCTGACCATCAAAGGCGTCAGCCGGCTGCACGGCACGACGCACCGCATCCTGCCCGACATGATCGAGGTGGGCTCGTTCATCGGCATGGCAGCGATGGTGGGCGACGGCATCCGCATCAAGGACGTGTCGCTGAGAAACCTGGGCATCATCCCCAACACCTTCCGCCGCATGGGCATCAAGGTGAAAGAGGAGGGCGACGACCTCTTCATTCCGCGTATGCGCCACTACGAGGTGCAGTCGTTCATCGACGGCAGCATCATGACGCTGTCCGACGCACCGTGGCCCGGCCTCACGCCCGACCTGCTCTCGGTGCTCATCACTGTGGCCACGCAGGCACGCGGCAGTGTGCTCTTCCATCAGAAGATGTTCGAGAGCCGCCTGTTCTTCGTCGACAAGCTCATCGACATGGGTGCACAGATCATCCTCTGCGACCCTCACCGTGCCGTCGTCGTGGGTCACGACCGCAAGCTGCAGCTGCGCGGCGGGCGTATGTCAAGCCCTGACATCCGCGCCGGCATCGCCCTGCTCATCGCAGCCCTCAGCGCCAAAGGCGTCAGCCGCATCGACAACATCGAGCAGATAGACCGAGGCTATGAGAACATAGAGAGCCGCCTCAACGCTCTCGGAGCTAAAATCTCAAGAATGACATAGGACCTATAGACCCTATAGGTCTTATGAGACTTATAAGTCTTATGAGTCCTATAGGTCTTATAGGTCATATAAGTCTTATAAGTCCCATGATTAAGCAAGAAGAAGTATTCCGCATAGGTCGCCTTGGCAAGCCCCACGGCGTGAAGGGCGAGGTGACGATGCAGGTCGACGACGACGTGTTCGACCGCGTTGACGCCGAATACCTCATCCTCAAGGTCGACGGCATCCTTGTGCCGTTCTTCATGGAGGAATACCGGTTTAAGACCGACACCACCGCCCTCATCAAGTTCGAGGACGTAGACACCGTAGAGCGGGCCCGCGAACTGACCAACTGCGAGGTGTTCTTTCCGCGACGTCTGGCCGACAACGACGAGGAAGACTACACCTGGTCTTTCTTTGTGGGCTTCGAACTGATAGACGATGCGACGGGGCAGGCCGTAGGACATATCACCGACATCGACGAGACAACGGCCAACGTGCTGTTCTGCCTTGACAACGGCATGCTTATCCCCGCCACCGATGACTTGGTCGTCAGCATTGACGACGATGCGCAGCGCATCACCATGCGCCTGCCCGACGGGCTGCTCGACATCGGGTAACAGAACACGCCCCAAAAAGTCCGAAGGCTTCGGACTGTTTGTCCGAAGGCTTCGGACGCTCTGTCCGAAGGCTTCGGACTCGTCGTCCGAAGGCTTCGGACAAAAAGTACGAAATGTAAAGAAAAAAAGCGGACAGTTTTAAATGGCTAAAACCGACGGGGCTTCAAACACTTCGGGCTATGCTCAGCGAAAAAGCGAGCGCACGGCAAACCAGCCATGCATGAAGAAGGTGCTCAGCTGACCATAGTGGTGGGCCATCACCCGGTAGCGCTCGCGCAGCGACTCGCGGTGATGGCGCGTCGTTGCGCCCTCTTCCGTATAGTTGGCCACCACCATACCAATATTGAATAAGGGCAAGCCGAGGCGTTCGGCTTCCTTCATCACGCGGATGCACCAGTCCACATCGGCCGAATACTTATACTGCGTGTCATACTGCAGGTTCTTCGCAATGTCGGTGCGGGCGTAGAACGCCTGATGGCACACCAGCATGCCTTGGCGGAAGGAGCGCCACGTCAGCTTCGCGGGCGGCTGCAGGCGGCGCGGGTGCAGATATTGGCCGTGGCTGTCCACAATGTCGGTATTGCCGTAGAGCACGGCGGGCAGCGAGTCGGTTGGCAGCTCGTTCAGGTGACAGCGGTGCGCTATCTGTTCCAGCGTGTCGGTATGCGGGAAGCTGTCGCCGGCGTTCATAAACATGACATAGTCGCCCGAGGCCTGCGTCAGCCCTTTGTTCATCGCGTGGTAGATGCCGTCATCGGGCTCTGAGCGGACGATGACCTTGTGCCCGTTGTCCGAGGCGTCGCTGCGTGCCTTGTAGGCTTCGGCGAGGGCCAGGGTGCCGTCGGTCGAGGCACCGTCGATGATGAGATGCTCCACGTCCTCGTAGGTTTGGGTCTGCACGCTGTCGAGGGTGCGCTGCAACACGTCCTCTGCGTTGTAGGTGATGGTGACGACGGTGAACTTAGTCATTTTTGCGGGATAAGGGATTGGTAAAGATTCATATATTGGTTGGCCACCACACTCTCGCCATAGCGGCGCACCACCGAGCGTCGCAAATCCTTGCGCAGCGCGGCACCTTCGCTCTCCGACTTCTTCAGGCCCCACTCCATGCCGTTGGCCAGGCTTTCAGCCGACAGCCGCCGGGCTAAGTAGCCGTTCTTTCCGTGGGTGATGATGTCGGCCTGGCCAGAGCCGTCGAAGGAGACGGGCACGCAGCCACAGGCCATCGCCTCGATGAGCGTCTGGCCGAAGGTCTCGTAGAGCGACGACGACACGACGATGTTGGCCGCAGAGTAGACCTCTGACAGCCGATAGGTGTCGTTGATATAGCCAAGGTGAGTATAGCTGACGGGCAGGCTGTCGAAGATGCTGGCGTCGCGCACTGTGCCGAAGAGCAGCAGGTGCACGTCGGCAGGCTCCTGACTTCCCTGGGCCGGATGGGTGTCGTTCTTCGTAGATGCCAGCGAGTGGGCCAGCAGGTGCAGGGCTTCTGTCAGATAGCCAAAGCCCTTGATAGGATCGTCGAGGCGTGCAGCGCCGAAGGCGATGACAAACCGCGCATTGACCTCAAGCGCGGTACGGGCGTCGGTGCGGTCCACGATGGTGAACTGCTGCAGCGAGAGCACGTTGGGTATGACGCTGATGGGGAAGTGGCCTATGAGGGCGCTGTTACGCGCTTTCTCGGCCAGCCACTCACTGACGGCCACAAAGTGCAGGGGAGGGGAGGGGGACGGTAGGCGCTGGAGGCCGTGCAACACGTTTTCCTTTCGGCGGAACACACGCGCCGAGAGGTCGTTGCTCGCTGGATGGCGCAGGAAAGGACAATGGCTGCAGCCAGTGCCGTAGGCTTCACACTCGTAGGCGTGGTGACAGATGGACGTCAGCGGCCACATGTCGTGCATCGTCCACACAACGGGCTTGCCGCTTTGCAAGATTTTCTGTAGTCCGCCCAGTGAGAGCAGACCCTGGTTCACCCAGTGCAGGTGGATGATGTCGGCTTTTTGAAACTCCGGCGTGCCGGTGATGTCTATCCCCGCATTGGCTATCGATACCTTGAAGAGGTTTTCGCGGCTCAGCCGGTTGTTCAGCCAAATGACGAGGCGCTCCCAATAGAAGCACCATTTCTGCTTCAGCTTTCCTCCGCCGCAGGTCACCACGGTGCTGTCGTCGGTCTGCCTGTCGCGCACCATCATCATGGCTTTCACGCCGTTGTTGTTCAGCGCGTCGCACAGACGCGAGGCCGCCACGGCAGCACCGCCATTACTTTCACTGGTGTTGACTATCAGTATTCGCATTGCGAGGTCAAAGGTACAAAAAACTATGAACTAAACGCCCCAAAAGAGACTTTTTTTCATTGTTTTCGTGCACAAGGCTTGATTTTTGTCAAGAGAAGGCGTTTTTTCTACACTTTTTCTTCGTAATATTTGTGCGCGCACAAAATTCGTTGTACCTTTGCACCGTCAAAAGGTTAATAGATTGTTTTAGGTTAGTAGTAATATTTATAGTTTTAGGTTTTTAGTTATTGGTAAAAGAAAGTTTTCAACTGTGGATAACAGGTGGTCGCTGTGAAGCTCCCATTTAAACTTTCAAATTTTTAGCCCTGTGGGCTGAAAATTTCTTTTAGAGAAAAGGATTTTTAGTTAAACATAGGCTTGTAAGTGTTGCGGCTCGTGAGGGTCGCAGCACTTCGTTTTTGTGGGTAGGTAGGGTAGGTTTGGTAGGTAGGAAAGGTTTAGTAGGTTTAGTAGGTGTAGTAAGTAAAGTAGGTTTAGTAGGTGTAGTAAGTAAAGTAGGTTTAGTAGGTAAAGTAGGCTAAATCTCTTCTCTTTACCTACTTTACCTACCAAACCTACCAAACCTACTAAACCTACTCAACTCCTGCTACGCCCACTTGCTGAGGTCTTGCTCGGCAATGAACTTCAGGTTGTTGAGGATGATGGTCTCGCGGGCTTTCTCGCGGTTGTCGGTGCGGAAGACGAGGATGCCCTTGCCGTTGTAGAGGAAGGTGTACATATAGGCGATGCTGATGCCAGCATCGCTGAACAGCTTCACTGCATCGGCGCAGCGGCCGGGCTCGTCATCAAGCTCCAGGGCCAGCACATCGCTCAGGGCGACGGCCACACCGGCTTTCTTCAGCTCATCGTATGCACGCAGCGGCTCGCTGCAGATGAGACGGTAGATGCCATACTCAGCCGTGTCGGCAATGGTGGAGGCAATGATCTGAATTTTCTGTTCCTTCAGCACTTCGAGCACCTTGATGAGCGTGCCCGAGCGGTTCTCGATGAAAATGGAAAGTTGATGGATTGTCATGGCTTTTTTCGTTTTTGCGTTATTTCGTTATTTCGTTATCACGTTATTACGTTATCACGTTATCACGTTATTACGATGGCCGTTATCACGTTATCACGTTATTACGTTATCACGATGGCTGTTATCACGACATTATTGATAAACCTTGCGCTTATCAACGACGCGCACGGCCTTGCCCTCGCTGACGGGCAGGGTGCCACGGGGCACGAGCTTGACACGCGGAGTGAGCAGTATCTCGTCCTTCAAGGCACGGGTGATGTCCTTACCGAGCTGCTGCAGACGGCCGTAGTCGTCGGTGAACATCTGGGCCAGCTCCACCTCGACGGTCATGTTGTCGTTGTCCTCGTCGGTGGTCAGGGTGATGAGGTAGTTGTTGCCCAGCTCCTTGAACTGCATCAGAATCTTCTCTATCTGAATGGGGAAGATGTTGACGCCGCGCAGCACCATCATGTCGTCGCTGCGGCCGCGCATACGGTCGAGACGGATATGATTGCGCCCACAGGGGCAGCTGCGTCCTAAGACACGGGTGAGGTCGCGGGTGCGGTAGCGCAGCAGCGGCATGGCCTCGCGGCACAGCGTGGTGAGCACCAGCTCGCCAATCTCGCCGTCGGGCACCGGCTCCAACGTCTCGGGGTCTACTATCTCCACGATGTAGTAGTCCTCCCAGAAGTGGAGTCCGTTCTGCTCCTTACATTCGAAGCCCACGCCCGGGCCGCACATCTCGCTCATGCCGAAGGAGTTGTATGCCTTCACGCCCATCATGTCCTCGATGCGCTTGCGCTGCTCCTCGCTGTGAGGCTCGGCGCCGATGGCCAGCACCTTCAGCTTCGTGTCGCGGCGCGGGTCGACGCCCTGCTCGCGCATCACCTCATAGAGGCGGGTGACATACGACGGCACGGCATGGATGGCCGTAGTGCCGAAGTCCTTGATAAACTTAATCTGTCGCAGAGAATTGCCGGCAGCAGCGGGCACGGTGAGCATGCCCAGCTTCTCGGCACCATACTGGAAGCCCAGGCCGCCAGTGAACATGCCGTAGCCGCTGGAGTTCTGGAACACGTCGTCGGGCCGCAGGCCCACCATCCACAGGTTGCGAGCCACCTGGTTGGCCCATTCGTCCAAGTCCTTCTTCGTGTGCAGGATGACGGTGGGATTGCCAGTGGTGCCACTCGACGAGTGCAGGCGCACGCAGTCCTTCAGGGGGACGCACGACATGCCGAAGGGATAGGTCTCGCGCAGGTCCTGCTTCGTGGTGAACGGCAGCTTGCGCACATCGGCCAGTGTCTGGATGTCGTCGGCGGTGATGCCGGCCTCCTTGAACTTCTTCTGATAGAACTCGTTGGTCAGGCAGTGGCGTACCGTAGCCTTGAGGCGCTCCAGCTGGAGCGCCTCAATCTGCTCACGACTCATGGTCTCGAGTTCCGGATTAAAGTAGGGTGAATACGTTTCGTTCATTGTTGTTGATTACTTGATCACAATCTTCTTGCCATTCTTGATGACCAGGCCCTTGAAGCCCTCGCTCACCTGCTGGCCAGCCATGTTGTAGACGGCTGTCGTGGTGGGCTGTGCCTTGACCTGAATGGCCTCGATGCCGCTGGCATACTCCTCCCAGCCGGGGAAGTCGGCCGTCATCTGAGCCTTGATCTCGCCCTGAGTCATCTTCGTGTTCTTGATGAGCAGGCGGGCAAAGCGGAACGGTGAGTCGTTGTCGTTCCAGTCCCAAGCCTGGTTGCCGCCAAGGCACACATACTTCAGCTCGGCACCGTTGTTGAACAGTCCGCTGACAACCTGTCCGTCGGTGACGCCGTCGACGTTCCACTCGTTCTTCACCTCGCCATCCATGAAGATCTTGACGTTGGTGTCGGTGAACACGGCGGTGTAGTAGTGCCACTTCTGGTCTTCCAGCCAGTTGTCCACGAACTTGAAGTTAGCGTCGCCAGCCTCCCATGCGTTCTTGTTGTAGAGGTTGTTCTTGCCTTCCACGTTGTTGGCGGCGGTGAAGTCACACCATCCGGCGTTGTTCACCTGTGCGAAGCCGCGGCTCTGCAGGGCCAGCATCGGGTAGGTGTTGGGAGAGTTCTTCTGTGCGTAGGCAGTGAACATCGGTGCGTAGGTGTACTGGTCGGGTGTGAATCCCTCGGCGCTCACCCAGAAGGCGATGGTCAGCTCGTGGGTCTTGGCTGAGTGTGCCAGCACGTCCTCGGGCAGCAGGCAGTAGCTGGTGCGCACGGCGGTGCCGTCGTTCTGGAAGTAGTCGCCGAAGACGGCTCCCTCTTCCTCAGTGCTGACAAACTGTCCCTTGCCCACGGCTTTCTCGCCCTTCCATGTCACGCGCTCACCGGTCACGTCATCCTCGTAGGTAGAGAAGTTGGTGGTGTAGACATACTTGGCCTCGATGCCGGTGATGAGCTCCTCGGCCGTCTTGCCCTCATGGAACTCGAAGCCGCCGAAGCCTATCTGACTGGAGTGCTGGAACACCCAGTATTCCTCGCCCGGATCCACGTCGAAGGTCAGCCAGCCCCAGAAGTTCTGGTTGCCGTTGCCTATGACATACTGGCGCTCAATGGCCATGGCCTCAGCGCTGGCCTTGGCTTCAGCCAGCTTCTCTTCGCTGTTGGGCAGCTCCTCGCCGGCAGCGGCGGCGTCCTCATTCTGCTTCACCATGTTGTCGTAGTTGCCCCAGATATAGATATGGTGCACCGAGTCGACCTGCTCGACAGTGAGCAGCTTCTTCTTGCCGTCGGCATCGTTCACGCCGTTGATGTAGCCGGAGGCCAGCAGGCGCTCAGCCTTCATGGTCTTGGCATTGACGACGAAGGTCTTGCGGTTGCCCTTGTTGGCCCACACCTTCACCTTGAAGGCACCCTGAGCCGTGGCGGTGAACTTGTAGTAGAGACCCGTGATGGGCATACCCAGCGAGCCGTCGGGCTCGTAGTAGACATAGTCGGCCTTGTAGGTGCCGAGCCAGTCGCCGTCCTTCGAGTTCTCCACTGCGTTCATCTTCACGTAGGGGTTGCCAGTGCCGGTGACATACCAGAAGTCGATGTCGCCCTGGTTCTTCAGGCCCCAGTTGATGTCGTTCCATGCTTCGACCGACTGCACCTCGTAGATATGGTTCTCTGCGTCGATGACCTCGCCCGGAGTGATCTGCTGTGCGCCTCCATCGGCATTGGCCGGCGTCGTGCCGCCCACGGCAGTGACGGTAGCCTTGCCGGCCGTCATCGTAACAATACTCTTGCCGTCGGCAATGTTGTTGGCCACGCCGCCACCCTCGCCGGCTACGGCAGCAAACTCGGGAGCCAGCTTGCCGTCGACGATAGATTCGTAGATGTCCTGTGCGTTAGCACTCATGGCCATGAGCGTCACGCCCACTAAAGTAAAAATTTTTTTCATACGCTTTTGAAAGTTGGTTTAGTTAATAAGAATGTTATGTAGTCGTTGTTGACGCGTTTAACGTACAAATGTAACGCTTTTATATGAATATGTTTGCAAAAAGCAATAAAAGTTTATATTTATTTAACGTCCTGTATGCCGAAGTCCTGCTGTTGGCGCTCTACTTCCTCTAACATGCGGCGGCGCTCGGCCTCGGAAGTAGACCCACTGGCAGACCTACTCCCAGCAGACCCACCCCCGATCCCTCCCTGTGAGGGAAGGAGGTAATTACCTTGCACGCCATGATTGTCTATAGAGGTATCCTCTCCCCTCCCTCGCAGGGAGGGGTCGGGGGTGGGTCTGATGGGTCTAACGGTCGCGGGCCTGCTCTCTATGACCAGCGTGTCGGCCGTCGGGGCGTGGATGCCCTCAAAGGTGGGCCGTGCGATGATGCGTATCTTCCCTGCCGTGTGTGTCGAGCGTATGAGCACCGGCGCCGAGCCCCATTCCACCACGCGCGGGTTGGCCATGATGTCGGGTCCGCCGATGATGGAGCCTTCGCCTTCGACGGTGAAGGTGACGTGCTCGCGGGCCTGGCGCCGCACGTTGCCGTTGTCGTCGGTCACCTCGGCGACGACGACGATGAAGTCTGAGCCGTCGGCGACAAGCTGTTGGCCCATCTCATCGGCATACAGCCGCAGTTTGGTGCTGCGCCGCGCCGGCATCTTCTCTTCGCGGCACACCACCTGTCCGTCCACGATGCCCTCGGCCACCAGCTTCACCTTCTGCCACGAGCGCTGGGTGTAGCTGAGCGAGCGCGCCTGCCAGAAGTCCCAGAAGCCTTCGAACACCACGGGTGCGTTGGGCATCCCCTCGGGGTCGTGCACCACGGGCAGCGTCGCCGTCTTCCAGCCATCGAGGGCCGTCAGCCTGACGCTGTCGCAGTTGCTGAAGATGGTGACGTCATTAGGCGACGACTGCGTCATCTCATGGGCGATAAAAAGATGAGGTGAGGTGAAAGATTGACTTTGGATGGCCTCGAAGGCATACTTCTTCTGCCGGAACGCATCGTAGAGGCCGCCGAAGTAGGCATCGGGATGATAGCCGCGCTGGTGGTCGAAGGGATGCCACTGACAGCCGCCGATGAACAGGCGCTGTCCGCGGAACATCATGCCGTAGGTGTTTGCCAACGACAGCGCCTGCGCCAGCTGTGCGTGCTCGCCCCAAGCGCGGCAGGCACGGTTCAAGGCGTTGTGGGCATACCAGTCGTCCACGTACTCGCCCCATTCGCGGGTGAAAATACACGGAGCCCCCCCTACGGCCCCCGAAGCCCCCCCTACTGCCCCCGAGGGGGCTTCATTACTCTTTAGGACATTTGTGTCCCCCTCGGGGGACGAAAGGGGGGCTTCGGGGGCAGTAGGGTGGGCTTTGGGGGACGAAGGGTGGGCTTTTATGTTATCCGCCCAGTCGTACACTACCTCGTAGTTCTCCTTCACGCCCTCGGAGTTCAAGTCGGCGGCAGCCACGGGACGGCCAGGCCATGGGAACTCATCCCGCGTGATTTGCAGGGCCTCTAATGCGAAGTCCTTGGGATAGCGTGTCTCGTTGAGGATGGGCTCCCACATCAGCACACAGGGGTGGTTGCGGTCGCGGCGGATGATGCGGCGGGTGTTGTCGTGCACCTTTGCAGCCCAGCCCTCCTCCTTGTTCCAATACTGCCAGCCCGGCGTGGGAACGATGACGAAGAGGCCCAGCTCGTCGCAGGCATCCATAAACGCCGGGTCTTGCGGATAGTGGGCGGCACGGACGATGGTGAAGCCGGCGTCCTTCAGGCGCTTGGCGTCGCGCCACTGCTGACTGTTGGGCAGGGCGTTGCCAACGTATGCAAAGTCCTGGTGGCGGTTGGCACCCACAAGCTGATGATAGGGCTTGCCGTTGAGCCAGAAGCCGTCATAGCCGCGGAACTCCGCCTTGCGGATGCCCATGCGCACGATGCCGCCGTCCAACCCACCCCCTTGCCCCTCTCTGCGAGGGAGGGGAGAGGTTACCTTGTCCCTTGTGGTGACCCTCAGTTCTACGGTGTAGAGGTAAGGGTCTTCGGGCGACCACAGGTGAGGGCTCTTTAGTGAATAGTGAAAAGTGAAAAGTGAATGGTTTGCTACCGCCTTTGTCTGGCGCAGGGTCTTGACGACGCGCCCTTCAGCATCCTTGATGGTCACTTCCACCTTAGTGGTGATGGCTCCCCTCGCTGCAGGGAGGGGCTGGGCCTTTCCCACCTCCACGTCGATGAACACGTCGGCACTCTTTTCGGTGATGTTGTCGTAGTGCAGGAAGACACCGCCTCCCGCCACCTGGCCCCGTTCCAGCGGGTCGGTGATGTGCACGGCACTGCGGCCGATGAGCCACACGTCGCGGTACATGCCGCCGTGGTAGGCAAAGTCCAACTGTGCCTGTTTCTTGCCCGGTGGGTAGCTCTTGTCGTCGCTGTTGTCGGCCTTCACCGCGATGAGGCAGCTGTCGCCCGCGCTGACACCGAGGTCAGAGAGGTTGACGATGACGGGCAGGTAGCCGCCCTCGTTGGTCGTAGCCAGCTGTCCGTTGACGAAGACCTCCTGCTTGCCCATGATGGCCTCGAAGTGGACGATGACCTCTTTATGCTGCATGTCGGCAGGCACCACAAACTGTTTCCTGTACCAGCACACGCCTTGGTAGTTGCGGCCTCCGCTGGCCTCGGCGGGCACGAGCTGGGCGGTGTGCGGCGCGCAGACCACGGGCCAGCGGCTGTCGTCGAAGCCTGTGGCCTGGGCGTTCTCTGCATCGCCGAGAAAGAAGCGCCAGCCATCGTTGAAGTTATAGATGATGCGGCCGGAGTTCTCCAACGGGAAGAGGCCGGCGACGGAAGGGGGCGTTAGGGCGGCTGCCGGGGAGGCGGGGGCGGCCACACTGTGGCCGCATAGCAGACAGAGGGCAGAGAGAAGGAAGGGGAAGAGTGCTTTCATTTTGGGGCTAAGGCATGATGGAGGTTTGGGCTTTGTGCAGGTAGTTCTTGTCGGCATCGATGGCGATGAGCACACGGTCGCTCTGCCGCAGGTAGGCACCGTCGAAGGTGAAGTCCTGCGCTTTCCGGCTGTCGTACTCGCCGAGGAAGGCCAAGGAGCCGTCGGCGGGGTTCATCAGCCACACGTTCTTCTTCTTTCCCGTGATGCGGGTGAGGTCTATCTGCATCGGCCTTCCGCTGTAGTTATAGACCATGAGGTAGTCGTTGCCGCGTGTGGCGATGATGCGGTCGTAGCGCTCACCGTTGGGGCTGGCGATGACACTCTGGTCGTTGCGTCCCTCGGTGAAGGGCACGCTCAGCATCAGCTGCTTCAGGTATTTCATCTGCAGGTAGCCCGGATCTCTCATGGCGTCCCACCACGCCTTCTCTGCGCCGAAGGAGCCGAGTACGCCGGGCCGCATGAACTGCATGATGCTGTTGTGGCCGTAGGTATGGCCGCAGCTGCCGGCAAAGACCGACCAGTAGGCATAGCGGCGCACGTCGTAGTCCTGCCAGCGGGGTGCGGAGAAGTCGTGCAGGCCCTGCGGGATGTCTTCATAGCTGGGCTCGCCGTCGAGTACGGGCTTCATCGCCCCCTTCACCTCACGCCCGGCTATCTGCTCCTGCCGGTCGCCGAAGCTCATGGCCACGAAGCGCCAATTGTCCTCCTCGGTATTGTCGCGGATGGTGTAGTCGCCGTCGCCGTTGCGCTGGCCGTAGCGCCGGTGCCCGCTCTGGAACATGTTGAAGTCGAGCCACTCACGGTCGTTGTACCACCAGGCGCTGGTGGTGCGGCCCCGTGGGTGGAAGGTCATCAGGTGGTTGGGGTCCTCGGCCTTAATGGCACGCGCCAGGGCGTCCCAGCTCTCCATGCCCTTGTCGCCCATGATGTCGCCGCCAATCATCCAGATGATGTTGGGCTTGTCCTTGTAGCGCTGGCCGATGAAATGGCCGTATCTGGCCGCCCCCTCGGGCGTGAGGCGCTTGATCTGTCCGCCCCAGATGCAGTCCATGGCGATGTAGATGCCCTGCCGCTCGGCCATATCGACGATATAGTCGAGGTGATCCCAGTAGCCATAGACGCCGGCCTTGGTGTAGGGCGCAAAGTCGAAACTCTCGTCGAAGGCCTGCTGCCCGAAGACATTGAACGTGGGATAGTTCGAGTCGAGCACCTGTATCTGCTCCACGTTGTAGCCCTGCTCGTGCTCGCGGGTGAGGAAGAACTCCACCTCGTCGCGGTTCAGCCGCTCGGGCATGAGCCAGGCCGTGTTGCCCAGCCAGAAGAACGGCGTGCCGTTGTCGTGTACGAGATACTGGTGATTGGCTGATACGCGCAGGCGTCCGTTGTCCCACGGCTTCTGCGCCGTCGCCGTCATGGCGAAGGAGCCCGCCACGGCCAGCGCGGCAATGATGATTCTTTTCATGGTCGATGCTGTCATTAAGTAGTTAGGGCGCAAAGTTATCACATTATTTTTAATTACGCAAACATACGACATCTTTTTTCGCACAAAGCCCGGCAACTTCCTCTGCGTTTTGTTTTGAACTTTGCGGGAAAAGCATTATATTTGCACCATGAAAACAAAGACGATGCTTAGGACGGCCGCCCTTGTGCTGGCCGTCATGATGTGCGTTCCGCTGAGCGCTGACAAGAAGCCCTATATGCCGAAGGACGTGGTGTGGACAACGCAGAGCCGCAACAGCAGTGAGTCGATGCCCTGCGGCGGCCACGACATCGGCATGAATATCTGGGTGGAGCAGGGCGACCTGCTGTTCTACGTGCAGCAGAGCGGATGGTTTGACGAGAACAACACGCTGCTGAAGGCGGGCCGCTGGCGCCTGCACATCGACGGCGACCCCTTCGGCCGCAGTGACTTCGAGCAACGCCTGTGCTTAGAGGACGGCGCCGTCTATGTGAAGGGCGGCGGCGTGAAGGTGCGCATCTGGGCCGACGTGCAGGAGCCGGTCGTCTTTGCTGCGATAGTATCGCAGCATAGCAGGCGGGCCGTGCTGAGCTACGAGAGCTGGCGCTATCGCGACCGTCCCGTGACAAAGGCCGAAGGGCAGCAGTGCTCGTATAAGTGGACGGTGCCCAAGGACTGCGTGACCTACGCCGACAGCATCGAGCCTGATGACTACTGGCTCACCTTCACGCACAAGAACAGGGAGAAGACCGTCTTCGACTATACCGTGGAGCGCGAGCACTTAGAGAGCATCAAGGACTCGCTCTACAACCCCATCGGCTCGCTGCTGAACTATGGCGAGATGATGGCGCCGGGCTTCCGCTACACCGGCACCACCGACGGCACGTATGCCGGCACCGACTACCGCAGCTGGAACTACGTGTGCGACGGGCTGAAGGACAACGTGGTGCGCATACGCCTCAACCAGCTGCCGCTGGTCACTGCCGAGGAGTCGCAGCGACGCAGCGACAACTGGTGGTACATCTACTGGCAGACCAGCTACATACAGTTGGGCACTAAAGACAAGGCGGCGCAGACCATGGTGCGCAACTACGAGCTGATGCGCTACATGCTGGGCTGCAATGCCTACGGCGAATGGCCGACGAAGTTCAACGGCGGACTGTTCACCTTCGACCCCGTTTTCGTCGATTCCACCGCTACTTTCACGCCCGACTACCGCAAGTGGGGCGGCGGCACGATGACGGCGCAGAACCAGCGGCTGGTCTATTGGCCAATGGTGAAGAGCGGCGACTGGGACCTGCTGCTGCCACAGCTCGACACCTATCTGCGCATGATGCCCAACGCCAAGCTGTGGAGCCGCCACCACTGGGGCCACGGCGGTGCCTGCTTCAGCGAACAGATAGAGAACAGCGGGCTGCCCAACCCTGCCGAATACGGCAAGCACAAGGAAGGCGACGACCTGGGCGTGGAGAAAAACAAATGGCTGGAGTATGAGTGGGACACGGCCTTGGAGTTTGGTAAGATGGTGCTCGACATCATGCCGTGGTACCCTGACACGACGTTAGAGAAATACCGTGCGCTGGTGGAGGAACCGCTGCGCTTCTTCGCCGAGCACTACACCTGGGAGGCGCGCCGGCGTGGTCTCAGCTGGCAGGACCGCCACGACACCCTCGTCATCTTCCCCGGCTCCGGCTGCGAGACCTACAAGATGGCACGCAACCCATCAAGCACCGTAGCTGCCCTGAAGGCACTCAACAGCGATCTCACTCTTCTGGGCTCTGACTGCAGCTATGTTCCACGTATTCCCCTGTGTGTCATCGACGGCGACACCTGCATCGCGCCGGCCGAGAGCTGGGAGAGGATACAGAACACGGAGGTGCCGCAGCTCTATCCCGTGTTCCCCTGGCGCATCTACGGCGTGGGGCGTCCGCACCTGAACATCGCGCGTAATACCTATTATAAAGACCCACATGCCTTAGAGATGCGCAGCACGAAGGGCTGGAAGCAGGACAACATCTGGGCAGCGTGCCTTGGTCTGACCGATGAGGCGCGCCGCCTGAACACCGAAAAGCTGAGCGACGGGCCCTACCGTTTCACGGCCTTCTATGACGCGGGCTTCGACTGGGCCCCCGACCACAACCGTGGCGGTGCCGGCATGATTGGCCTGCAGGAGATGCTGGTGCAGGAAGATGCCGACAACAACCCCGTGCTCTTCCCCGCCTGGCCACGCGACTGGGACTGCTCCTTCCGCCTCTACATCTCCGGTCGACGCTGCATCGAGGCCACCCTCAAGAACGGCGTCATCACCTATACCGAAGACGGCATCTCACCTGAGTAAACCTACTCCACCTACAATACCTACCTCACCTACCTCACCTACTAAACCTACTAAACCTACCTACCAAACCTACCAAAAAAACACGGATTCAGCCTCGCAGCTGAATCCGTGTAATTCGTTAGATCAGTAAGAATGTGTTCTCTTACTTCACCATCACCTTCTTGCCGTTGACGATGTAGAGGCCGCTCTTCAGCGTGCCGCTCATCTTCTGGCCGTTCAGGTTGTAGATAGCGCCGTTGGTGGTGTCGAACTTCACAGTAGCGATGCCGACGGTTTCGTCGCTCAGGCCAACTTCGGTAATAGGCTCCACATCGGGTCCCCAAGCGTAGTCGAAGCCGTAGAAGCCAAGCTTCGAGCCGTCGCACCAGAACTTGTAGGACTTACCAGCCTCAACATTGAAGGAGAAGGTGCCGTAGTATTTGTTGGTGAGGGTATTGCCGTCAAAGACAGGATTCTGCACACCGTCAACGGTGAGGTGGAAAGCCTTGCCTCCATTCAGAACGATACCTGCAGAGATGACACCGTTGTACTTCGGAACGATGGTATAGAAGGTGCCGCCGGCCTTGTTGCCGTTGGTTCCGTTACCCTCGGTAAAGGCGGTGAAGCCTTCAACTTGTCCGTCAGCCTTGGCAGCCTTGAAGTCTGCATAATCTTCACCGGCCTCACCATACTGGATGGTAGCTACGGCCTCTTTGTTCTCGTCCATTACCTCAACCACCTGGCCGCTGGTGAAGGTTTCGCCCTCGGTAAGTGCATAGAGTACCTCACCGGCAGCGTTCAGGCTCTCCCAATACTCAGGATACATGAATGCCCAGTAAGCATCGTCCTCAAGCTCCTCGGTCAGAATCAGGTTCTTCAGCCAGTTGTTGTCGATGGCCACATACTTCTTCACACCGTCGATGACAGTGCTGATAGTGAAGGTGAATCCCCACTCGTCGGGCTCAACGGTCCACTTCTTGTCAGCGAAGAAGTCGTTGCCAGTGATGGTGTAAGCACCATTTTCGAAGGCGAAGGCCAGGCGGACGCCCTTCTCATTGACCTTCTCACCATCAGCAATCAGCAGGGGTTCGTCATAAGCCACGTTCAGCACATAATACTCGCCATCGGGAATGGCGGGCTCAGCAGGTGCCACATAAGTGATAGTCCAGCGGGGGTCGCCCAGTCTCTCAGGAGCCTCAGCGCCCTCGGCCAGCTCAAATGTACCGTCGAAGTCGCCAGCAGCGGCGTCGGTGAAGGTCAGCAGACCATCGACGCTGTTCTTCACGATGCCCTCACCGGCCTTAGAAGCCTCTTGCTCATTGACGCACTTGCCACCCCATGCGAAGTAGTTGCCGTCAACATCCCATGTAGGATTAGCGCTGGTCTGGCCCTTGTTCAGGCCCACCACCACCTGGTTCTCCTTGCCGCAGTCTACGAAGATGCTGTTCAACAAGCTGTAGCGATTCTGTGCGGTGCCATTCTGCTTCAGGTCACACATGTTCTTGCCATTGGCAATGTTCACGATGGTGCTGTTCACGAAGAGGAAGTCCTGGGTCAATGTTTCGTTGACGTTCTTCGGACGGCTGCCGTACTGAGCAAAGAAGCCAGTGTTCATGCCCTTAGCCCAGATGGTGGAATTGGTAACGCTGACATTGCCGACATAGCCCTTGCCGTTGAAGTCGATGACGTTCTTGCTGGAAGCAGGCATCTCGATGTTGCAGTCAAGAATAACCAAATAATTCAAAAGGGTCTTCTGGTTGTCCTTGACGATAGCGTTCTGCAGACCTTTAATGGTAACATCGGTCAGGATGACGTTTTCAATCAGCTTATGGTCAGAAGCCTCCGTCTCGTTCTTCATGGCAAATTGCTCAGTGCCGTCGAGTGTGATAAAGGGAGCTGTCATTCCCTCTGCAACTGTCAAGGTAGCATTGTTACCCCAAATGGTAATGTTGTTGGGAGCGGTGATGGTGCTGCCAACGGTGCAGTTTGCATCCTTTGACATATAGACAGTGATGTTGCCCACCTTGTCGCCTTTGTTCTCAATCTCAGCCTTGGCAGCAGCGATAGCTGCAGCAATGTCACCCTCGCTGAGGGTCAGCTCGATGTTGGTGATAACGGGCTCCTTGTAGAGCAGCAAGTCGGTCACGGTGACATTCTGCCAGTTGGCACCCTTGATAGCATTCAGGTGAGCAAATTCATACTGAGTGAGGTCAACCTCTACAACACCGTCGACAGGAGCGTCAGTAATCTGTACATAAGCGCCACCGTTGGCGTCATAGCCTTCGGAACCCTCGGGCAGAGGCTCGGCACGGTTGAGCATGATACGAGGAGTACCGGCAATAACGCCAACAATCAGCTTATCGTATTTCGAGATGTCGGCATAGTTGAAATACTTCACGCTGGGATCGCCATAAGGCTGGCCTGTTGACTGGAACAGCACTGTGGCAAGGTTAAGAGCGACAGGATTCTCAGGATCTTCCCAGTTCTTGAACATGTCGGATGTCAGGGCGGTATAGCCCTCAGCCAGTGTAAGGCCAGTAACGGCATCATCAACGCTCGTCTTGGCAGCTGTCAGTGACTCCTCGGTGGCGTCAGCAGCGGCAAGTGCACTTTCTGCGTCTGCAATAGCCTTCTGAAGGGCATTCCAGCTTTCCTCGGTCTTACCAAGGGCGGTGCGCATCTTGGCAGCGTTGATGGCGTTCTTCAGATCGGTCTTGAAATTGGCCAGCGGGTCGGCAGGCTTCACCAGCTTGATAGCGGTGATGGTGCCTGAGGGGCTACCCCAGCCAGTCTTGATGGCATTGAGGTGAACATAGGGCAGCTCGGTGAGGTCAAGCTCAGCAGAGCCGTTGTCACCAATGGTGGGGTTCTTCTCCACCAGAGGGCCATTGTTGCTCTCCTGGCGGTTCATCAGCACACGCAGCTGAACGCCTGTCGTGCCTTCGAAAATCATCTTTGTGCAACCTGTCAGGTCAGCATAGATGAGGTAGTCAACAGTGCCTGTACCTGCAACCAGGGCACCTGCACCTAACTCTTTGCCAACATTGAAATCAACAGTAACCTGGCCTGTGCTTGAAGCGTCAGCACCAAAGCCATTCCAAGAATAAAACATGTCGGCGGTCAGGTCGATAGCGTCGTCCTGAGCACTTGCACTCACGTATCCACCTAAAAGCAGGAACGCTGTGCAGAACAGTTTCGTAAATTTTCTCATAATGTTAATGGTTTTAGTTAATAAAAAAAGAATTGTATAAAAAAGGTTTGATGTTCTATTTGTCGTTGTAGTGTCCCTCTACTTCAATGACCAGCACGGTAACAACGTCGTCGTAGATGTCGTAGATGATGCGGTCGTGGGCTGTGATGCGGCGGGAATAGGTGATGCTGCTACCGCCTATTAAAGGTTCTGGATGGCCTGTTCCTGTACGAGGATGGTCGGAAATCTCGTGGTAAAGCTTTTGGTACTTTTTAAAAAGCTGCGGATTTGATTTCTTCCATTCCCTTAAGACCTTGTCAGCCAGAGGTGATACTTTGATTTGATAGCTCATAGTGAATTAAAATAAGCATCAATCTCTTCATGTGTCTTTAAAGAAAGGCATTTCCCCTCGCGCCACTCTTTGCGTGCCTGGTCAATCTTTGCTTGCAGCTCTGGTGTGATGACATTGTCGTCATATTGCGGCGTGAGCTTTACGCGCCCTGCACGGGTGCTCAGCACAACATCCTCGCCGTTGAAAGCCATGCCGATATACTTCGTCTGGTTGGCTCTGAAATCTCTTGCTGTGATGACTGTCATAATAGTTGTTGATTTAAGATGTTTTTTCTGATTTTCTCCATAAGTAGCATCACGGGCTTTCTCTTAGGGCAGCACTGCGCCTGCTGTCTGACTGATGCTGTCAATGATGTTTGTCCGCTCCATCTTAGGTTTTTGATTTGTCTTTGGCCGCAAAGTTACAAAGTTTTTTTCTATTCGATTAAGTTTTTTTGAAAAAAATGAGGGCAAAGAATAAAAAATGGTTAACTTTGCGCGTGAATTGCACAAATAAAAAACCTATTAAAACAAACAGAAAAACTAATTAAATGAAATGAATCAGAAAAAGGTTGCCTCATTGATTATAATCGTGGCATTTTTGTCCGTCATGTGTGCTCGGGCCAAAGATGTTTACGTGTCTACCTCGTTCCATGAGCCTGCCACCGAAGGGCTGCGTTTCATCTACAGCTACGACGGTCTGCGGTGGGACAGCATCGAGGGTGTCTTTTTGCGGCCGGAGGTAGGCGCGCAGAAGGTGATGCGCGACCCGTCCGTGGTGCAAGGCCCTGACGGCACGTTCCATCTGGTATGGACATCGTCCTGGCGCGGCGACCGCGGCTTCGGCTATTCGTCATCGCGTGACCTCATCCACTGGACACCGCAGCGATTCATCGCCACCGGCATGGACACCACGACGGTGAACAGCTGGGCGCCGGAGCTGTTCTATGACGACGTGAAGCGGCAGTTCCTCATCGTCTGGGCATCATGCGTGCCGGGCAAGTTTCCCGACTATCAGGAAGACCCGAAGAACAACCACCGCCTCTACTATATGACCACGCGCGACTTCCGCCGCTTCTCCGAGGCCAAGCTGTTCTATGACCCGGACTTCTCGGCCATTGACGCCACGCTGGTAAAACGTGGGACGAGAGACTACGTGATGGTTGTGAAAGACAACTCCCGTCCCATGCGCAACATCAAGGTGGCCTTCGCCTCATCGCCCTACGGCCCGTGGAGCAAGTCGTCAGAGCCTTTCACCGAGAGTTTTACGGAGGGGCCAAGCACGGCAAAGGTGGGCGACTGGTACTACATCTACTACGACAGCTATCAGCATAAGATCTACGGTGCCCACCGCACGAAGGACTTCAAGACCTTCCAGGACCAGACCGGCGCCGTGTCGTTTCCCGTAGGCCATAAGCACGGCACCGTGTTCATGGCCCCCGAGGAGTTGGTCGACGGTCTCATCAAGTACAACCGTGACGTGGTGCACTACAGCGGCACGACGATGGCCCTCACTGAGCGCCATGACGGCGGTCTGAAACCTGTCGTCGGCGTCCACTCCATCCAAACCATGCGTGGCGGCACGGCGGGCGGCGGCATCAGCACCGCCTCTCAAGACACGACATGGCTCTATAACCACCAGCCCATGCTCACCTACTGCAACGGCAAGTATTACATGCACTATCTCACCGACCCGCGCCATGAGCACGAAGCACCGGGCAAGACGATGATGCAGACCAGCAACGACGGCTACACGTGGACGCCGCCCGTGGAGCTCTTCCCCGAATACCCCGTGCCAGAGGGCTGGACGAAGGAGAGCCGCCCCGACTTGCCCCCCGCCCACAACCTCAAGGCCGTGATGCACCAGCGCGTAGGCTGGTATAGTCCTACCCAACCCACCACGCCTACCCCCATCCTTCTCGCCACGGGCAGCTACGGCATCTGCCTCACCATGAAAGATGACCCCAACGACGGCAACGGCATCGGTCGTGTGGCGCGCCGTGTCTTCGAGGACGGCACCCTCGGGCCCATCTTCTTTATCTATTACAACCACGGCTTCTCAGAGCGTAATACGGAGTATCCATATTATAAGAAGAGCAAAGACAAGGCTTTTGTAAAGGCCGTTGACCAGATGCTCAAAGACCCGATGCAACTGATGCAGTGGGTGGAGGAGGCCGACCGCGGTGACACGCTCATCCCGCTGACCAAGCCCTACAAAGCCTTCTCCGGCTACACCCTGCCCGACGGCCGCAAGGTGGCGCTGTGGAAGCACGCCGTCACCTCGCTCTCGGCCGACGGTGGCAGGACATGGCGCCTCACCGATGTCAACGGCAATCCGGGCTGCGACCGGGCGCCGGGCTTTGTCAACAGCAACGCGAAGATATGGGGACAGCGACTCAGCGACGGCACCTACGCCACGGTCTACAACCCCTCGGAATATCGCTGGCCCTTGGCCATCTCGCTCTCGGCCGACGGTCTCGACTACACCACGCTCTCGCTCATCAACGGCGAGGTGACACCGCTGCGCCACGGCGGACAGTTCAAGAGCTACGGCCCGCAGTATGTGAGGGGAATAGAAGCCCCCCTGCCATCCTCCGAGGGGGACACAGATGTCTTAAAGAGTAATGAAGCCCCCTTGGGGGCCGTAGGAGGGGCTTTCCCTCTCTGGCTCACCTACAGCAACAACAAAGAGGATATCTGGGTGAGCCGCGTCCCCGTGCCCGTGCGCCTCAATGCCGCCACCCATGCTTCCGCCCCGTTCAGCATGTTCACAACGCTGTCGCAGCTCACCGACTGGAACATCTACTCGCCGCTGTGGGCACCCGTCGCCCTCGATGGCCAATGGCTCACGCTCAGCGACAAAGACCCCTACGACTACGCAAAGGTGGAGCGCGTCATCCCCAACACTCGCGAGCTGCAGGTGGAGTTCGACATCCGCGCCGACCAGGCCAGCCACGGCGAGCTCGATATCGAGTTCGTCGACGACCACGGCACCGTCTGTTCGCGCATCGTCGTCGACTCTACGGCGATGTTCCGTGTGAAAGGCGGCGCCCGCTACGGCACCCTGCTGAAGAAATATGAGCCGGGCACGACCTACCATGTCACTGCCACCCTCTCCTGCTCCTTACACCGCGCCACCTTCGCCGTCCGTATGCCCGACGGTTCAGCAGTCGGGAAATGCACCCGCCAGTTCGACACCCCTGTGGAGAGCATCTCGCGCATCGTCTTCCGCACCGGCCCCCTCTTCAAGGAGCCTGACAGCGACACACCGGCCGACCAGCTCTTCGACCAGCCCTTGGCCGATGCCTGCCTTCCCCTCGCCCGCTTCTCCCTCGCCCGCATTTCCTCCCGTTCCCTTTGCTGCGACAGTGTCGCAGCCCCCGCCGTCCTTTCCTACGACGCCTTCGCCCACTACGCCGACCGCTTCAACACGATGGAGGACGAGAACATCGTCACCACCATCCCCAACGCGCAGGCCTCTGAGTGGATGCGCGAGAACATTCCGCTCTTCGACTGCCCCGACGAGCAGATGCGCGAGATGTTCTACTACCGCTGGTGGACGCTGCGCAAGCATATCAAGCGCACGCCCGTGGGCTATGGCATGACCGAGTTCCTCGTGCAGCGCAGCTACGCCGACCGCTACAACCTCATCGCCTGTGCCATCGGCCATCACGTGATGGAGAGCCGTTGGCTGCGCGACACCACCTACCTGCACCAGATCCTGCGCACTTGGTACTTCGGCAACGACGGACAGGCCATGACAAAGATGAACAAGTTCTCCTCCTGGAACCCATACGCCATCCTTGATATGTGGAAGGTGCAGGGCGACACCGCCTTCCTCTTCTCCTTAAAGCCCCGCCTCGAAGAGGAGTACGCCCGCTGGGAGCAGACCAACCGCCTGCCCTCCGGACTCTACTGGCAGGGCGACGTGCAGGACGGCATGGAGGAGAGCATCAGCGGCGGCCGCAAGAAGCAGTACGCACGGCCCACCATCAACAGCTACATGTATGGCAATGCCAAAGCCCTCGCGTATATTAATAAGATGTATGGCGACAGCGACAAGGCCCGCCTCTACGAGCAGAAGGCCGACACGCTGCGCCACCTCGTCGATAGTCTCCTTTGGAACAAGGAACACCTTTTCTACGAGACCCTGCGCGGCGACACCTTGGCACAGGTGCGTGAGGCCATCGGCTTCATCCCTTGGTACTTTAATCTGCCGGTGTCTGATTCTTTATATTCTATGCTTTCCCATCGGCCAGACTTCTTGCACGATGAAGCATGGCTCCAGATAAAAGACGAGCAAGGCTTCTCCGCCCCTTACGGTCTGACGACTGCCGAGCGCCGTCATCCCGAGTTCCGCACGCATGGTGTGGGCCGCTGTGAGTGGGACGGTGCCATCTGGCCCTTCGCCACCAGCCAGACGCTCACGGCATTGGCCAACTACCTGAACGAATATCCCGCTCCTTGTATTCGTGATTCCGTATTCTTCCACCAGATGCATCTCTACACCGAGAGCCAGCACCACCGCGGCCGCCCCTATATTGGCGAGTATCTCGATGAGACCAACGGTGCCTGGCTGATGGGCGACCGTGAGCGCAGCCGCTACTACAACCATTCCACTTACAACGACCTCATCATCACCGGCATCTGCGGTCTGCGCCCCCAGGCCGACGGCAGCATCGTCATCAATCCGCTTGTCCCCAAGGATGCCTGGCCGTATTTCTGCCTCGACGGCATCCGTTACCGCGGTCACACCCTCACCATCATCTGGGACCAGGACGGCCAGCGCTATCACCAAGGCAGCGGCCTCACGCTCCTGGTCGATGGCCATCCCGTAGCCAGCCGCAAAGATTTAGGCGTTATCTCGTTATCACGTGATAACGGGATAACGTTATAACGAACAGTCGTGATAACGTCATAACGTGATAACGTGATAACGAACAGTCGTAATAACGTCATAACGTGATAACGTGATAACGAACAGTCGTAATAACGTGATAACGTCATAACGTGATAACGAAAAAAAACGAAAAAAAACAAAACCCCATGCAAATCTCTAATTTCGGATACTTCTGGCTCGACACCTGGGTGATGGCCAACATCATTCAATTGGCGACGCAAGACTTTTGCGCCCGCTTCCTTAACCGCACCAATGACCCTTGTGGACGCCAGTATGACCAGATGACGATGGCTGCACGGGCAGCACCCGCCAACATCGCTGAGGGCAACTCCCGCCACTCCACTTCGAAGGAAACAGAAATGCGCCTCACCGACGTGGCTCGCGCCACCCTGGCCGAGCTGGCCAACGACTATGCAAACTGGCTGCTACGGCACGAACAGATTCCGTGGTCCATTCATTCGGCTGAATACAAGCAAGTGGCCAATGTCCGTCTCGACAAGCCCAACTACCAGGACGATGTGCTGCACCAAAGCAGCATACACATCCTCAGTCAGAAACACCGCTTCGACACCTGGCTGCTTTCCGACAACTCCATGACAGTGGCGAACTGTATGCTGGTGCTCTGCAACCGTCTCATCCTGATGCTGGGTAAACAGATAGAGAATCAGTTGTCAACCTTTAAGGTGGAAGGCGGTTTTACAGAGGCGCTGACCGCTGAGCGTCTTTCCTATCGTGCCGAGCAGAGCAAGCAGGACGAGTCCCCGCTCTGTCCCTTGTGCGGCAAGCCCATGATCAAGCGTATGGCAAAGAAGGGAATCAACTCCGGCAGGGAGTTCTGGAGTTGCTCTGCCTATCCGCAATGCAATGGAACAAGAAACATCATATAGAATCATTTCGTTTTCAAGTTATCCCGAAAGAGTCGTTATAACGTTATAACGTGATAACGTTATTACGAAAGATTCGTTATAACGTGATAACGAGATAACGTTATAACGAGGGTTCGTGATAACGTGATAACGAAATAACGAAATAACGAAAAAAACAATGAAACCTTTATCCTTTATCCTTTTATTCTTCAGCCTCAATGCTGCCGCCCAGACCTACGAGACGCAGTACGCCCGCCCCGTGCACCATGTCATGCAGGACGTGGCAAAGCGCTTCGGCGTGAAGTTTAAGTTCGATGCCAACGTCGACACGGCGGGCGTCATGCTGACCTACGCCGACTTCCGCATCCGCCCCTATTCCTTGGAGCAGACCTTGGACAACATCTGCAAGCACTTCGACTGGAACTGGTGGAAGCAGAGTGGCAACAGCTACAAGATCAAGCTCTACGAATACCCGCGCCGTCATGAGGACGAGGGACGGCAGATGCTCGACTACCTCTCTACATTATATCATAATAAGGAGCAGTGGGAGCAGCGCCGTGCCGTGCTGAGGCAGGAGGTGCGCGAGCGCCTGCAGATCGACGCCTTCCTCGACTCCTGCGTGAAAGATGCTCCCGCCATCCTCTCGAAGGTGACGAAGCACGACGGCTACACCACGCAGAACATCTGCCTCGAGCTGACGCCCGGCCAGCATGTCTTCGGCACCATCTATAGCCCTGCCCCCTCTAAATCCTCCCGAGGGGGGACTTCCGGCCGCGCCGTCTCTCCCCCTCGGGGGAGCAGGAGGGGGGCTTCCCCTCTCATCATCTGCCCCGACGGCCACTGGCCCTCGCGCTACCGCGACGATGAGCAGCAGCGCCTGGCCACGCTGGCCCGCATGGGCGCCGTCTGTGTGGACTTCGACCTCTACGGCTACGGACAGACGGAGGCCGAGGTGGGCGACCATCACACCGCCCGCGCCCATATCTTCCAGGCGGCCTGCGGCCTGAAGCTGCTCGACTGGATGCTGGCCAACAGGAAAGACATCGACACCACGCGCGTTGCTGCCTGCGGCGGCTCGGGCGGCGGCACGCACACCGTGCTCCTCGCCCTGCTCGACCCGCGTGTCAAGGTGTCTGCCCCCGTGGTGCATGTGGCCAGCCACTTCGACGGCGGCTGTCCCTGCGAGAGCGGCATGCCCGTGCAGCTGGCCGCCGGCGGCACCTGTGAGGCAGAGCTGGCCGCGCTCATCGCCCCGCAGCCCCTGCTGCTCGTCAGCGACGGCGGCGACTGGACCTCGACCACGCCCGAATTAGAGTATCCCTTCATCCGCCGCATCTTCGCCTTCTACGGTGCCGAGGACCGTGTGCGCAATGTCCATCTGCCCGATGAGCGCCATGACTTCGGCCCGAACAAGCGCCAGGCGGTCTACGACTTCTTCGCCGACGTCTTCCACCTCGACCGCACGATGATAGACGAGAGCAAGGTCACCATCCAGCCCGCCGAGGCTTTGCAAAGCAAAATAGTGAATCGTCGTGATAACGTGATAACGAAATAACGTTATTACGAGGCATCGTTATAACGTGATAACGTGATATCGTTATAACGAAGCATCGTTATAACGTGATAACGTAATAACGTAATAACGAAGCATCGTGATAACGTAATAACGTGATAACGAGAAAAAAACGGAAACCATGAAAAGAAGCGCCTTCACACTGATAGGTTTATCCTTTATCCTTTGTCATTTATCCTTTAGCCACGCCATGGCGCAGCAGCTGTGGTACGACCGTCCGGCGGCGACATGGACGCAGGCGCTGCCCCTTGGCAACGGCACGCTGGGTGCGATGGTCTATGGCACACCCGCCGTCGAACACCTGCAGCTGAACGAGGAGACGCTGTGGGCAGGACGCCCCAACCAGGTGCTCAACGCCGAGGCACGCGAATACCTGCCGCAGGTGCGCCGCCTCATCTTCGAGGGGCGCTACCGCGAGGCGCAAGAGCTGGCCGACGCGAAGGTGATGCCTTTGGGCGCCGGCAAGAACTGCGGCATGCCTTTCCAGCCCTTCGGCGATGTCTTCATCGCGCAGCCCGGCCACACGGCCTACAGCGGCTATGAGCGGTGGCTCGACCTTAGCGAGGCCCGCCACATCGTGCGTTACACCGTCGGCGGCGTGCAGTACGAGCGTGAGACCATCGCACCGTTGGGCAGCAAGGTGGTGGCCGTGCACTTCAAGGCCTCGCAGTCTGGCAAGGTGACCTTTACGGCCTCGATGCAGACACCGCACGACTATCCCCTCGTAGGCATGACTGACCTCACCCCTACAAGGGAGGGGAGTGGCAGCGCCGTGTATCTGCATGGTGTCACCGGCAAGCATGAGGGCGTGAAGACTCAGGTACGTTTCATGGGACTGATGACGGCTCAGGCGAAGGGCGGCACGGTGACACAGGCCGACGGCCAGCTATCCGTCGTTGCTGCCGACGAGGCCACCCTCTTCATCACCGTAGGCACCAACGTCATCAGTTACAACGATGTATCGGGTGACGAGCAGGCTCAGGCAAGACAGCGTCTGCAAGATGCCCTCACCCTCGGCTACGACAGCCTGAGAGTGCGCCACGGCAAGACGTACCACCGTTATTACGACCGCGTGAAGCTAAGCCTGAAGACCCAGCAGACCCAGCAGACCCAGCAGACCCAGCAGCCCCAGCAGACCCACCCCCTGCCCCTCCCTGCAGGGAGGGGAGTTAATACCTCTATAGATAATATGGGCGTGCAAGATAATGGCAATATGGGAGTGCAAGGTAATGCCTCCCCTCCCTCGCAGGGAGGGGCAGGGGGTGGGGCTGCCCTCATCGAGACGTTCTTCCAGTATGGCCGTTACCTGCTCATCTGTTCTTCACAGCCCGACGACATCAACCCTGCCAACCTGCAGGGCTTGTGGAACGACCGTATGTGGCCGTCGTGGGACTCGAAGTACACCACGAACATCAACCTTGAGATGAACTACTGGCCGGCGGAGGTCTGCAACCTCACGGAGCTGAACGGCCCGCTGTTCCGTCTCATCAGTGAGGTGAGCCAGACGGGCCGTCAGACCGCCCGCGACATGTATGGCGCCGACGGCTGGGTGCTGCACCACAACACCGACCAGTGGCGCATCACCGGTCCTGTCGACCATGCCGCCACCGGCCTGTGGCCTATGGGCGGTGCCTGGCTCTGCCGTCATCTGTGGGAGCATTACCTCTTCACCGGCGACAAGGATTTCCTGCGCCGTGTCTTCCCCATCATGGCCGATGCCGCCCGTTTCTTCACCCAGACGTTGGTGGAGCATCCCTCTCACCGCTCGCCCCTCACCGCTCGCCCCTATCTCGTCGTCTGTCCGGGCGAGTCGCCCGAGCATGGCGGTCCCGGCCGCGGCAGCTCGCTTGACGCTGGCGTGACGATGGACAACCAGCTGGTCGCCGAACTCTACACCGAGGTGCTGCAGGCAGCAGAATTCACCCAACACTCAACACTCAACACTCAACTGTTAGACACCCTCCGCCACCAGCTCGCCCTCCTCCCGCCGATGCAGGTGGGGCGCTGGGGACAGCTGCAGGAGTGGCTCGACGATGTGGACGACCCGAAGGACGACCACCGCCACTTCTCACATCTCTACGGTCTCTTCCCCTCCAACCAGATATCGCCCTTCCGCACGCCGGAGCTGTGGCAGGCAGCGAAGACCTCCTTAGAGGCGCGCGGCGACATCAGCACAGGGTGGAGCATGGCGTGGAAGGTGTGCTCCTGGGCCCGACTCTTGGATGGCGACCATGCCTACAAGCTCATCTGCGACCAGCTGACGCTCACGCCCGACACGTTCCTCATCATCGGCACGACGAAGCAGCGCGGCGGCACCTATCCCAACCTCTTCGACGCTCATCCGCCCTTCCAGATTGACGGCAACTTCGGATGCACGGCGGGCATCGCCGAGATGCTGCTGCAGAGTCATGACGGCTTTGTCTTCCTCCTGCCTGCCCTGCCCCAGGCCTGGCCCGAGGGCAGCGTCACTGGCCTGAAGGCACGCGGCAGCTTCGAGGTGGACATGCAGTGGAGCGACGGACACCTGCAACAGGCCGTCATCCGCTCTGACCGTGGCGGCGTCTGCCGTCTGCGCTCCTACGTCCCGCTGAAAGGCAAGGGTCTGCGCCGCGTCCGCGAAGCCCAACCCGCACCGTTCCTGCCCAAGACCTACCTCTATGAACTGACGACGAAGCCCGGCGGCATCTACACACTGCATGATTAGGCTTCGCAAGTTTGGGAGTTAAAGGAGTTAAAGGAGTTAAGGGAGTTAAAGACAATAGCTTTGCTATGGATTAAAACAACGAATTTTACGTGCTGTGCGCATAGTTACGTCGCTATTTAGGTCTGTTTGTTCCGCGAAGCGGACTTAGAAAAAACAAATAAAAACAAGAAAAACAAATAAAAACAATTTGGTACAATAGCTATCGCCTTGCCCGCTGCAAGGACTCCGTGAGGCAGCAAATAGTCCCGAAGGGACGACGGATTGCAGGCAGGGGCAACGCCCCTGCTAATAGGCGACACAAAAATAAGGGCAATGATATAGCAGTTGACCTATTCATGCGCAGCCATCCCCTCCCTTCAAGGGGAGGGGTTAGGGGTGGGGTCTGTAATATCAGTAATATCCTGTCAGCGAAGAGTGTGGGCGAAGAAGTTTCAGCGAAGAGTGGGCT
>JAEEGL015812071.1_pt1 | contig 39188 bp, 33 predicted proteins | sample 9134231 | NCBI WGS metagenome assembly JAEEGL01 (sample SAMN16246548, study PRJNA631951) | gut metagenome | biome: gut microbiome; feature: rumen; material: fiber-attached | host: Bos | place: Iran: Karaj | collected 2018-10 | reverse complement strand
TTTACCGCGCCGAAAGGGCCTGAGACCGCAATGGCAGGGAGTTTCCCTTCCACATTTTTGGGCACGTACATATCGGCGGCCAGTTCAATGCCATAGCGGTTGTGGAAGGTGACTTTGCAATGGTTTACCAGTTCAGATTTGGCAAAGGTCTTGTCCCATTCCTGGGTAAGGGATAATGTGTTCATATTCTCTGTTTTAGTCTTGCAGCTTAAAAGCATCAGGGATGCCAGGAAGATGGGTATAATCTTTTTCATACTCATGTTTTTTGCAAAGATAGGCGGTTCGCGGGAGATTCACTTACCGATATTTGTTCAACATCTACCAATATCGCAGATATTTGGATTAATTGCATGGAATATTTACCTTTATAGCCGTTATGAAAAGCATTTTACGGGTCGCAACACCTAATGATTACGCCAGCTATCTGGGTGCACCCATCTTGCATCCACTGGTAAGTGTCATCCATTATGACGAGGTGTCCCCCATTCGCTCCAGCTTGAACCGATACGGTGTCTATGGTCTTTTTATCCAGCGAAACTTTCCGAAGAACCTCACGTATGGAATGAAGATGTTCGATGCTGCCGACGGCTCCATCATCGCTGTCGAACCCGGGCAGATCGGCGGGAAGGAAGACAATGGAGAGAGAATCTACATCAGCGGATGGGCTTTGTTGTTTTCGCCGGAGCTGCTGCATGGAACGGATCTGGAACAACGGATGAAAGATTACCATTTCTTCTCGTATTTTGCCACGGAAACGCTCCGGATGGATCCCGCAGAATGGGGCAGGATCACGCAATTGCTCACACAGATGCGGCATGAACTGCAAGAGAGCGCCGACTCCCCTTCCCTCCGTGCCGTTATCCTTGGATACATACGCCTGATCCTGGAATATTGCGACCGGATCTATCTGCGCCAACTTTCAGCAGAAGATAAAACCTCGTCCGACATCCTCAAACGCTTCCACCAGCTGCTCCGTGATTACTACTTGGATGGCCGGCAACTGGACTTGGGCATCCCTTCTGTCCAGTACTGTGCTGGGGAGCTTGCCTACTCGCCGCGCTATCTGGGCGATGTCATTCACCGGGCCACGGGAGGTACGGCCATCGGCTATATCCACTCTTTTGTGATCGAGCAAGGAAAGAATCTACTGATGAACGGTCACAACATCAGCGAAACCGCCCACTTGCTGGGCTTTGAGTTCCCTCACCATTTCACCCGCCTCTTCAAGAAAATGACGGGCTTCACCCCGTCGGAGTTCCTCGGGAAATAAAGAATTCGTATCTTTGATAAGCAAATTTCAATAACATGAGCACTCTTGAATCTCTCAAATTAGTTCCCGGCCGCAAGAATTTCGGTCCGGACCATGCCCTCGTAACTACTCCGCAACCCTGCGTAATGATCGCCACCTGGGACAAAGACCATAACCCCGACGTTATGATGGCCGCTTGGGCCGGGCAGTATGACTACAAGCAGATCGTCGTCAGCCTGTCGAAGCACAAGACGACCGAGAATCTTGAACTCACCGGCGCTTTCACGGTCAGCTTTGCAGACGTCCGCACGGTGGCCGAGTCCGACTATTTCGGTCTGGTAAGCGGCAACAAAGTTCCGGACAAGGTCGCCAAGGTCGGCTTCTCAGTTTCTCCCAGTCCGAATGTGGATGCGCCCATCATCAACGAGTATCCCCTCACGCTGGAGTGCAAGGTCATCAGCTGGGAGGATGGCATCCTTGTCGGCGAGGTTGTGAACATGAGCGCTGATGAGTGCATCCTGACGGACGGTAAGGTAGATCTGGAGAAACTCCAGCCGGTCGTTTTCGATGCCGCCTCCATGACTTACCGTTCCATCGGCAAAGTGGTCGGAAAGGCCTGGGGTGACGGGAAGAAATTCACGGAGTAACGCCTTTCCGCTCCGTCTGGTTCTCATCCGTTGAAGAAACTGCGGCATTCGCTGAATACTTGTCAGGAGACTCGATTTTGGTTTAATTCTTGGTAAACAGCCGGATATGTTTACTAAAACCTGTCGAGTTATGAAAAGTAGTGTAATAATCCTCGCGGCCATGATGCTTGTAGCAAGCAGCTGCGGGCAAGATGATTTCCCGTTTGGCCCGGACTTTCCGGATGATATGTTTGGCGGCCAACAAGCCGTTACTGACTTGAAAGACCCGGCGCTTAGTTGGAGTGCGGACTCTTTTGAAGCCACCCTCGGTGCCCAAAACAATTTCCCAACGCTCACGAACACTTCCGGCGTCAGCATCACGTATGCGTCTTCAAAGTCGGAAGTCGCCACCATCAACGGGAGCGGAGTCATCACGCTTCTGTCCAGTGGATCGACCCTGATTTCTGCCACCTCTGCGGCGAATGAGACGTATTCTTCGTCCAGCGTATCATTCGTCCTGACTGTCCTGAACGCTTCAGGAAGCGAAACCGGTGATGATGCGCTCAGCTTCGAATCCACCGGCGATCCCACGTCGGACGATGACATTTCCACCACCATATTCAAGAGCAAGATCACCATCGCCTTTTCGGAGACCGGCAATGCCGCCGTCACGGGTGACAGCTATGGCTACGTCAGCGTTGATGGCAATAAAGTCACGGTGAACAACACTGGCGGCGAAGTGCTCATCTATGAACTTACCGGGACCAGTTCCAATGGCTTCTTCAAGGTGTATGGGGCTAAGAAACAGGCCATCGTCCTGAATGGGGTCAATCTTACCAATCCGGACGGTGCGGCGCTCAACAACCAGAATAAAAAGCGAACGTTCATCGTGGTCAAAGGCACGAACAGCCTTTCGGACGGTGCTTCTGCTGCCTATGCGGCAGAGGGAGAAGAAGACATGAAGGCCGTTCTCTTCAGCGAGAGCCAGCTGATCTTCAGCGGCACGGGTTTGCTCACTGTCAATGCCCGGAACACACAGGGCAAGGCCGGGATCTCTTCCGACGACTACATCAGGCTGATGAACAGCCCCACCGTCAAGGTCATTGCAGGCAATAAAGCAGGCAACGGTTTCAAGGGTAAGAATTATGTCCAGCTTTCCAGCGGCGCCTTGGTTGTCTCCATTGCTGCTGCCATGGCAAAAGGCATTTCCACCGATGACTATGTCTTGGTGGAAGGTGGCACGCATATGGTCACTTCTACCGGAGGTGTGGCTTATGACGAAGAAGATGCCGAGTATACCGGGACATCCTGTGTCAAGGCTGACAACTATTTTGCCATGACCGGCGGCTCGCTCACCCTGAAGAACACAGGGGACGGCGGAAAGGGCATCCGGGCAGGCAGCTACGATTTTGACGAGACGAACCACACGCTCACTGACAGCCATATCTCTGGCGGCACCCTCACCGTGACAACGTCCGGACGGGAAGTCAATGACGTTTCGGCCAAGAGCATTAAAATCGGCTGGGTGACCAAAAACGGCACCGGAGACGACGCCACTGTGACCGGAAACGCCGGCAACCTCCTTATCGACGGTGGCAGCATCCTGGTTAACTGCGCTTATGGTGAAGGCCTGGAAGTCAAGGGGGACCTCACGTTCAACGGGGGCGAGACCCATGTCACTTCTGCCAATGAAGATGCCATCAACTGCCAAGGAGACCTGATCGTAAACAATGGTTTTGTGTACGCCTTCTCCTCTGGGAATGATGCCATGGATTCGAATGGCGACACTAAGCTCAACGGCGGCTTTGTGATGGCAATCTGTACGAAAGGATCCCCGGAAGTGGCCATTGACGCCAACACAGAAAATGGTAAAAAGCTCTATATTAACAGCGGAGCGACCGTCGTGGCCTATGGCGGCTTGGAAAGTGGCTATTCTGCCTCTCAAAGCGTGTACGGCATGAGTGGGACCGCCGGAGCCTGGAACGCCTTATATAACGGCCAATCCTTCATTGCGGCCTTCAAGGCCCCGTCAAACATCTCCAGTTTCATCGTTTCCGCGCCCTCGCTGGCCAGCGGTTATCGGGGTGTCAATGTAAGTGGAGTGAGCAAGTGCAACGGAGTCTGGGCCGTTGACAGCATCTCGGGCGGCTCCGCCGTTTCCCTGTCCAACAACATCGGTGGCGGTGGTAACGGTGGCCCCGGAGGCGGTGGCCCAGGCGGCGGAAGACCCGGAGGATGGTAATTTTTTACCATCCTTCTTTTTTTATTCATAGCTATTTGTACCTTTGTCTTTGTAGTTACAGTAGTGTATGAAAAAAACATTTGTCACCCTCTTGTCTGCCCTTGCGCTTTTCGCGACGCATGCTTCGGCACAGTCTGTTTCCGACCTCGGAACCTGGAGCAGCATCCAGCTTGTAAAATCCTTCGGTGCACCCTATGCCATGGCCCGGCTGGAGCACCGTTCCTTCGACCATATCAGTAACACGGAATGCTGGTTTGCCATGGCCGGCGGCGGCTACAATTTCAACAGCTGGCTTAAGGGCGACCTGAGTTATGAGTACTGGCGCATTCCGGCGGCAGGAGACCTGGTCCAGCACAAGGCGGTCCTGTGCCTTACTGAGACCCTCAAGCGCGAGGGGCTGGCTCTTGCCCTCCGGGAGAAGTACGAGCTGGCCTACGATCCGGGCTCCCAATCTTTCAGCAACACCCTCCGGACCCGTCTCCGCGGACAGTACAAGGCCCCGGACAGCATCTTCACACCCTATCTGATGTACGAGTTTTTCAGCAGTTTCGACAGCATGAAATGGGTGCGATCATTGCACTATGCCGGCACGGAAATCAGCTTTGGCAAAGGTCATTCGCTAGATCTTTTCTACATGTACCACCTATATGACAAAGGCGGCCTGACGGCCGCCTGTCACCTTTTGGGTGTCGGTTACACCTTTGTCTTCTAGTCCGCTTATTCCGCTTCCTCTGCCAGCGAGTCTGCGGCACGAACCGTAACGGTATTGTCGTAGCAGCCGAACATTTCTTCCACTTCCTCTTTCCGGGTCATCTTAGAACAGAGGCTTACTACCGGTACGACCACCAGACCCAGCAGCATCGCCAGCATGCCAGCGTTGATCGGTGATGTGAAATAGGGGCTGATGAAAGTCTTTCCCGTGAAAGTACAGTACATACAGCCGCACATGACCCCCACTCCCGTAATAAAGGACGCCCAGACCGATGCCGACGTCGTACGTTTCCAATACAAGCCATAAAGGAACGGAGCCAAGAAAGCGCCGGCCAGTGCGCCCCAGGAAATGCCCATGAGTTGGGCGATGAAGGTCACGGAACTCTTGGCTTGGATGATGGCAAGTACGGAAGAAACGACGATAAAGAAAAGCACCAGCAAGCGGATGCACAGCAGTTGCCTGCGATCACCGAGGTGCTTGCCTTTGCGCGCCTTAGCCAGTGCCGGATCAATGATATCCAGCGTCAAGGTGGATCCGGAGGTGAGCACCAGCGAGGAGAGGGTTGACATGGAGGCCGAGAGCACCAGGATGATGACTACGCCGATCATCAGGTCCGGCAGGGAAGCCAGCATGGAAGGGACGATGCTGTCGTACACCGGAGTGCCGGCAGCCGTATACTCGATGCTCTGGCTGTAAAGCCGTCCGAAGCCGCCCAGGAAATAGCATCCTCCTGCCACGATGATGGCAAAGAAGGTGGAGATGAACGTGCCTTTGCGGATGGCGGCTTCATTGCGGATAGCGTAAAACTTACCCACCATCTGCGGCAGGCCCCAAGTGCCCAGGGAAGTCAGCAGTACAACACCGAGCAGATAGATGGGCTGCGGTCCCAGGAAAGAGACGAAGGCACCATTCAAGGCAGGCGCTGACTCGGAAGGGATCTGCGACAGGCTCGCTACAGCGGCGCTGAAGCCTCCGTTGCCGCTGAGCACGGAAGCGATCACGGCACAGATGCCCACCAGCATGATCAATCCCTGGATAAAATCGTTCACGGCGGTCGCCATATAGCCGCCGACCAGCACATAGATGCCGGTAAGGATCGCCATGCCCAGCACGCACCAAACATAATCTACCTTAAAGGCCATGCTGAACAGTCGCGACAAGCCGTTATAAAGCGAAGCGGTATAAGGGATGAGGAAGATGAACACGATGACGGAAGCAGCCACTTTGAGGGCATCACTGAAGAAACGCTTCCCAAAGAAATCGGGCATGGTGGCGCTCTGCAAATGCTGCGTCATGAGGCGTGTCCGCCGACCCAGGATCCGCCATGCCAGCAGCGAGCCGATCAGGGCGTTGCCGATACCGATCCAGGTGGCGGCCAGGCCATATTTCCAGCCAAACTGCCCAGCGTATCCGACAAAAATAACTGCTGAAAAATAAGAGGTGCCGAAGGCGAAAGCCGTGAGCCAGGAGCCGACATTGCGGCCTCCGAGGACGAAACCCTGCACGTCAGATGCCGTCCGACGGCAGTAAATGCCGACGCCGATCATCACGGCGAAAAACAGGATCAGGAGAATACTCTTGAGTAACATATGCTATTGGAATAATTTACTGGCGAAAGTCGTTAGATAAATCCTCCAGTTGCGCCAGATATGGCCGCCGGAAGTCTCTTCGTACTCATAAGGATATCCCTTCGAGTCGAGGTATTCCCGGAATACCTTGTTTCCGGAATACAAGAAGTCTTTCTCCCCGATACCGATCCAGTAAAGTTTAGGCTGCTTGGCAAACAAGGTGGCCAATTGCTCTTCGATGACCGGATCCACGCCCTCGGCGACCACCCGCTTCCCGTCCACGTAGGACACCTTATTGAGGAAGGCAGCAGCTGAGAACAGGCCGATGTAATCGAAGGTGTCCGGCCACAGTTTTGAGATCAGGAAGGCATGGCCGCCCCCCATGGAAAGGCCGCAGATCGCCCGGGCCGACTTTTTTGGAATCGTCCGGTAGTTTTTATCAATGTAACGGACGACATCCGGGAAGCTCTCTTCCATCGTCGCCGCAGCCTCTCCCCTGACCCGTCCTCCGATCGTGGACACGTTTACGCCGGCATCGAATTCTCCGGGTGCAGCCGGGGTATTGGGATAACCATTCGTCATCACGACGATCATCGGTTTGGCCCGTCCTTCGGCGATCAGGTTGTCGAGAATCTGTGCGGCTCGCCCGAGCGTCGGCCAGGCATCCTCATCACCTCCAGCCCCATGAAGCAGATACAGGACCGGATATCGCTCTTTCCCACCCACATAACCGGCTGGCGTATAGACGGTCATCCGTTTGTCCATCTTCAGGGTAGGACTTCGGTACCAGACCTTGGATACGTTTCCGTGTGGCACGTCGTTGGCCTGGTAAGCCAGCCCCGGTCTCCCCTTTCGCGAGAAACTATGAAGATGTTGAAAAGGGAGCACACATCCGGGCCTACGAAAACGTTGGAAGGATCCCGCCAATAAGTCCCGTTGACACCGAAATGATACTTGTAGAGTTCGGGGGCAAGGACTTCCGATGTATATTCCCAGACGCCATCCTTGTTCTCCGTCATCGAAGCATCTCCATTGGGAAGGAAATCTCCGGATACGGCAACAGTGATGGCCTTGGGCGAGACCAGGCGGAAGGTGACAGTCCCGTCAGGATTGATTTCAGGCGAGTTCGTCCGTGCCTTGTGACCGATGGTCTCCTGGGCAAACAGGCTGCCGCAAAACAGGATGACAGCCCATAGCGATACTACTCTTCTCATCATAGGGTATATCAATTATTTAGTGTATTCATCGTCCATAAGAATGCCTTGGCCGTACGCTGGTCAGCATCGACAAAATGATTCCCAGGATTCCATTCGAGTGTAGAGTCCACGCCAACGGTTTGGGAGAGGATACCTGCATACTCGCGCACGCAATCCTCCACGGTCGCCATCAACTTGTTGCGGGACTTGTATTCTTTGTCCCCCAAGCTGAGGTAAACCCTCCGGGCCTTGGGAGTACGACATCGCACGAAGTCCATCCAGCCCGGATACCAAACAGAAGGCGACGCTGCAGCAATGCCGGAGAATGCATCACTTTCATAGGCGCACCAGAGAGCAAACAGCGCCGCCAGCGAATATCCACCCAGCAGCCGTTCTCCTCCTTTCAACGAAGGATAAATGCGCTCCATCTCTGGGATTACTTTCCCTTCGATGAGGCGGAGCGTCTCCGACGCGCCATCCCCGAAGGCCTCTTTCCCAAAAACGGCCTCAGCAGGCCAGGGACTGAGTTCCCGGTTCCAATCTTCGATGATAAGCGTCGCCAGGGCAAAGGGCCTGTCGGTCCCCGCCTTCAATACGGCAATCTCCCGATCGAGAAACTCCAGATCCCGTTGGTCCATCGGTTCCACCAGCAGCACTTCCGGCGCTTCATCCGAGAAAATGTGGCAGCACTTATCGTCGAATTGTATGCTATCTTTCTCCGTCATTCTGTTTCAGATGCAAAAGGGTGATTTCGCTGTCGGTGCCGATGCGCAGCGGCAGACCAAAGGTTCCGCTGCCGCAGGAGACATATATTGCCATGTTGCCACGATGATATAGGCCGCGGTTGTACTCGAACAGACGGTCATTGATCAAGGTCAGAGGGAAGAACTGTCCTCCGTGCGTATGTCCGGCGAGAAATAGATCCACGCCGGCTGCTTCCATATACTTTGCGCCCACGGGACTGTGATGCAGGGCTATCACCGGCAAGCTGTCTGAAACCGCTTTCCGAGCCAGGACGCTTTGGATCGTCTCTTGACCCGAAGCCGCATGCATGTCGTCGCGGGCATCTTGGTCCGCCACCATGTAATCAAGGCCAATGATCTGCAAGCCGGCACACTCCACGGCCTCATTTTCCAGAACCCGCATCCCCACGTTCCGACACAGCTCTTTGACATGAGCGGCATCGACGTAGGTATCGTGATTGCCATCGACAAAGAACACGGGAGCCTTCAGATCCCGGACGGGTTCCAGCACCGCTTCAGTGCAGTTATACCAACTCTCTAGAAAGTCGCCGGTAAAGAAGATGACCTCAGGTTGAGCCTCGTTCACCAGATCCACCAGCCGCTGGAGATGCGCCTTGCCACGGAAATGCCCCAAGTGCACGTCCGTGAGCTGAACCGCTGTGAGATCTTTCTCCAAATGCGGGAGTTCAACGGTCACTTCCTTCACGCGGGGCGTGGCTGCATGGATGAAACCATACGCAGAAACGATCACCGTGAGCGACAGGACGCAGAGACCGAAACTCTTCTTCCCGAAGGGGATGATCAGATGGACCAGGTCCACCAGCAGAAAAGCCAGCAGCAGGATCAGCAAGACGGCGCAGAGATGGCAGAAAAACACCGTCAGCAGATGAGGCAGCGGGCCGGTTGAATGCGGGGACGCATAAAAGAACATTGCTACGAGCGACAGGACCAGCGCTAGGCCCAAAGCCATTCCGCACCATAACGGTCGGAGACCTGTGAGCCAGGCCGTGCGTGTCGCCAAATACCAAACGGAAAAGCCGGAGACGGCCAAAAGAAGAGCCAGCAGCTTCATACCAAAGGATCAGGGTTGGAAGATGGTTTGGAAGAAACGGACGACTGCATCGACCACCTCTCCCCGTTTCCGGGTGATCGTGTGGTTTTCCCCGTTCACCAGCACCAGTTCGCAATGGTCATCGTAGCTATCCACAAACTTCTCGCTGCACCACAACGGAACGATGTGGTCCTTTGTCCCATGCAGGATCCGCACAGGACCCTTGTAGGCAGAGGCTGTCCCATAAATGTCAAGTTGCTGCGTCGTTAGCAGGTATTCCCTCCCCAGTTTCTTGAAGCCCCAGCATCGGATAAACTCCGGAGGATCCTGAGGATCAAATCGGGCGTTGAAGAATTTCCCGCTTTGGCAAGCGTCCTTTATGACACTGCCCGGCGCTATCAGCACCAGCCCTTCAGGCTCATCCCCTTCGGCAGCGAGGCGGCCCGCCGTCATGGAGGCAATTACGCCACCCTGGGAATGCCCCAAAAGGCCGATACCCGCGACGTAGGGCAATCCCTTGACGAACTCCCATACGGCGCGCGCGTCAGCCAGTTCTTTTTCAATGGTCATAGCCTCCTGCCGCCCTTCGCTCTTTCCGTGGCCGTTGAAGTCGAAACGGACCGAGGCGAATCCTGCTTGCGCAAGACCTTTTGCCAAGGCCGGCATGGGATTGAAATCTTTACTGGAGAAGATGCCATGCATCAGGATGACCATCGGACAGTGCCCAGTCTCCGGATCGAAGCCCTCCGGCAAGCAGATCTTATAGGAAATCTTTCCTTCGGGTCCTATCACCCGATCTGTTTGAGCGGGAAGGGGGAACATGCCGGAAAGCAAAAGGATGGCACAGAGAATAGTTCGTTTCATATTGACAAATATAGCGAAAAATATTGCTACCTTAGCATAATCAGAACTGAAGCGATTGATTCCGCCATGAAAGCCATTCTAACAGCTTTGATCATTCCGTTCCTGGGGACAGCCTTGGGATCTGCATTTGTCTTTTTCATGAAGAAGGAGATCCCGGCGCTGGTGCAAAAAGCCCTGCTCGGATTCGCGTCAGGCGTAATGGTCGCAGCATCGGTCTGGTCACTGCTGATTCCTTCCATGGAGCTTGCCTCCGGGAACGTATGGCCTACTGTCGTCGGCTTGTTGCTGGGTTTCGCGTTCCTCCTGTTGATCGATTTCGTGACGCCGCATATTCACACTTCCGGGCAGGCAGAAGGCCCTAGGAGCCGTTTGTCCCGGACCACCAAACTGGCCCTGGCAGTTACGATCCATAATTTCCCGGAAGGAATGGCTGTCGGTGTAGCGATTGCAGGCGCGTTGAATTCCGGGTTCTCGATGGCTGCTGCCCTGGCGCTGTCGCTGGGTATCGCCATCCAGAACATCCCCGAAGGTGCGATTATTTCCATGCCGCTTCGAGCTGCCGGAAACAGCCGCTGGAAAGCCTTTGGGATTGGCAGTTTAAGCGGCATCGTGGAGCCACTCGGCGGTGCGCTGGTCCTGCTGCTGGCCTCTGCCGTCACGCCCCTGATGCCGTACTTTCTCTCTTTCGCAGCCGGAGCAATGCTGTATGTCGTCATCGAAGAACTCATCCCGGAGAGTTCCCAAGGCGCGCATTCCAATATCGGAACCATCGGTTTTGCGCTGGGCTTCGCCTTGATGATGGTCCTGGACGTCCTGATGGGTTAGGATCCCGGAATGATCCTCATCGCCAGCATCGTAAGGTCATCGCTCTGCTCTGCATCTCCGACAAAGGCATCCACCGCGTCACTCATATGAGCAACCAGAATCTCAGATGAAGTGCCTTCTCCTAGTCCAGAGAGAGCTTCCAGGACCCGTTCCTCCCGGAACAACTCGCCGTCGCTTCTTGTCGCTTCCGAGAGCCCGTCGGTATAAAGGAAAAGGATCGAGCCGATAGGGAGCGTCAGCTCCTGTAGGGAATACTCCCAATCCGTCATCACCCCAACAGGCAAATTGGCATCCACCGTCACCATCCGGGGCTTCTTCTCTGTCAAGATGATAGGAGCATTATGGCCGGCATTGGAATACTGCATAACTCCGGTGGAAAGATCCAGCACACCCACGAACAGGGTGACGAACATCATGCTCCCATTCCGCGCCGACATGGAGGTATTGATGGACGACAGGATCGCGGCAGGATTGTCTTCAGATGACGCGAGGGTCCGGAACATGGAGTTGATCTCAATCATGACCAGAGAGGCTGGGATACCCTTGCCGGAGACGTCTCCGATACAGAAGAAAAGCTTTCCGTCACGCAGAGAAAAATCAAACAAATCCCCACCAACTGCTTTGGCAGGAGCGACGCTGCCAAAGATGTCCAAGTCCTTCCTTTCCGGGAACGCTGGCCAGGTCATCGGGAGCATGGACATCTGGATCTTCCGGGCCACGTCCAGTTCGCTCTCCATGGATGCTTTCTGAGCCGTGGTCTCCGTCAACTCCTCGACATAGCGCGCAAGGGATTGCTGCATATTATCAAAAGAGTCGCGAAGCAGCCGGATTTCGTCATTCTTCTTAATCTCGGGGAGCTCCGTGTCAAACTTACCCTGCGCCACTTCCCTGGCAGATTCCGCCAAGCGCATCAGGGGCTTCGTTGCCTTCCGGATAGAATGATGGCAGACGGCAAAGACGATCAAGAGCCCCAACAGGATCAGGAGCATGATCAGGGAGCCGAACAAGATGCTAGGCATCAAAAGCCGGCGGGTCGGAACGACGATTCCCATGGACCATCCAGAATTCAGCAATGGAGCAAAATAGACAAAAGATTTGATTCCATCGACTGTAGCTTTCTTTTCTCCCGCTCCCCCCGCTCTCATCGCATCTCCAAGAGCGAGATAACGATCTGCATCATCCCCGGCGTAATCGTAAAAACTGGCTCTTAGGATACGCGTTTTGTCGGGATGCACGATATAGTCTCCCTTCTGACTGATGATGAAGCAGTAAACTTGAAGACTCGGGTCGAAAGGATCTTTCATGAAGAGGTTTGCTTCATTCTCCTTTTTGATTTGATCTTCAATAAGCGTCGACAGCTCATCAAGATTCATATCAGCGCCGAAAACACCGGCCACTTTCCCTTCCGGATCAGTGACCCGACGGGAGAAGGTACAGAGGATGGCATCCGCCCCATCCGGATCATGATAGGGATTCGACCAAACCCCTTCCGTCGATTCCAATCCCTGGACATACCATTCGGAAGTGAAATAGTCATGCGCTTCGGATCCGATGTTTCTTACGCCGATTGTATCTCCTTGATGGAATGCATAGGGCTCAAACCAAGTACCTTGCTGGCGAAAGTAATCCGGCACGAAGCCCATGCCGCAGCCATAGACATGACGGTTGGTATTGAGCTCATACTGCAGCGTCGAGATGACTACATCCGGCGTGGTAAGATGCCAGGAAAGCTCATCGATGATATTCTCTGCAGAGACCTCTACCTTGCTCATGATCATGGCCATGTTTCCTTTGGCTTTGTCCATGATATCGGAGCAGTGTGCCCGGGAATAAACGAATAATCCTGCCGCAGTCACAATGAATACAAACACCGAGATTATGGTCATAATGACCAACACGGTGAGGACCACGCTTCGGGTCAGCCTGCCGGAAAAGGATTGAAGTCTCTTCTTCATGAATCCTGGAACGAGTGAGTAAATATAAGGAAATAAATGGAAATGTAAATTATATTGGCAGCCAGACAAAAACCAGCGCATCCCAAAGGGCGTGGCTTACGATCAGTGCCGGTAGCAGTTTCGGATTCAAGCGATACAGAAAGCCCCAGACACAGCCCGCCACGAGTGCCGCCATGATAAGCATGAAGTTCAGCGACCAGACATGTACCAAGGCATAAATGACTGCCGTGAACAGAAAGGCCTTATCTTGTGCGTACTTTCTTCCGTCAAGCAACTTTCCCATCGTCCGCTGCACATAACCCCGCCAGAAGAACTCCTCTGCCGGACCTATGACAAAGAGGAGGAGCGCCGCGATAACGGAGGATGGCAATCCCGTTTTCATCGCATAGATGGAGTCCACTTCGCCCCGCGCAAAGTGAAACAACCAAGCCGACGCTTTGTCTCCGACCCAGAAAATCCCCCAGAGTAGCAAGGCGATCAACACACCGGCAAGAAACTGCCACAGAGGCTTCTCCACCTTCGGCAGCTTTTCTGGAGAAAAAGCCAAAGCGAGCCCTGTCAGGATCAGGGCCGAGACGGTCATGGTCAGCCAGAAATTCGTAATCCCTGCCGTCCACGGGCTGAACATATACAGCCATAGGAGGGCGGCAATGACGATGGCGAGAATCAGGCGCCGTTTCATAACAGGCCGGCCACGAAGAGTCCGATGGAAAGCAGGCCAGAGAACGCAAGCTGCAGTTGCGCCGTCTTCTGATCCAGCCCCTTCATTGCATCCAAGCCTGTCTGCTTAAACCCGGAAGCCTGCTTAAAGTTCTTCCATGCCGGAATGGCAGCGAGCAGGCAGAGAAGGGCAAGCGGATGCAGCCAGCCGAACAGGACAGACAGCAGCACGCAGGCAAAAGGAAGTACCATATAGATCCGATAGAGGATGGAGGACGTCTTCCCGCCGAGGAGCATGGCAAAAGTCCGTATCCCCGCCTTTTTGTCCGTCTCAATATCTACTGTATTGTTGGCATGGAGGACGGAAACGGTGATGATACCCAGCGGGACGGAAAGCAACAAGGCCGGCCAAACCACATGCCCACAGACGGCAGCGCTGGTCCCCAGTACAGTCAATACACCGAAAATCAGGAAGATATCCAGATCACCCAGTGCGTGGTATTTCAAGAAGGAATACAAAAGGGTGAGGAGCACGCCCACGACACCGATGATCAGCACAGCAGGACCGCTCAGTAAGACAATACCGATCCCACAAATACAGCCGACGATAAACAGGATGATGCTCATGTGCAGATATTCCTTGGGCTGGAAGTGACCAAAGACCAGATTCGGCACGGCATACGCTTGCTCATTGTCCACTCCGCTGCGAAAGTCAGCCCAGTCGCTCAGCAAGTTCCCGGCAGCATGCAAGATGACAACGCCTACCAGCGCAAGCAGGAAAACGATAAGGCTATGCCACTTCATCGGCAGTATTCCGGTGCTGAACAAATAAGCCGTAGTCGCGATAACGGGCATGGCTGAAACCGGGAAAGACCAGTAGCGCGTTGCTACCACCCAATCTTTTACACTATGATTCTTCATATAAGGATTGATAATTAATATCCATCATCACATTATACAAATATAAAACATTTACATGGAAAAGGAAAGGGGCTCCACTGGCCGAATCTTTGCAGTAAATAAAGAAAAAAGACGATGCGGAAGCTATTACTTTATCTCTTTCTCCTGGCTCTTAGCACAGGAGCCTACGCGCAGCGGGTGACAGATGCCTGCTTCCGGACAGTCGCCTATATCCAGTCAAACGGAACCATCCAAAACAGCTCGTACAAGACGCTCGGATATTTCAAATCCGATGGAAAGGTCCAGGATGCCTCATTTCGGGTCATCGCTTATCTAAAAGATGACGGAACCGTACAAGATGCTTCCTTCCGTACGCTTGGTCGGATCAAGGACGATGGGAGCGTACAGGATGCGTCTTTCCGTTTGATGGGCTATGTCAGGAAAGATGGCAGTGTCCAAGATGCCCAGTTCCGGACGATCGGCCATGCCCAAGGCATTCCCCAACGCTGGGCTGCCTTCTTTTTCTTTTTTCAGAAGATATAATTCAGGGCAATATAGACAGCCAATTCTCCGTCACTCTTCTGGAGCGGATCAGCCAGTTCGGCAGAGACGATAAAGTTGCGGTTCATGGCTAGTTTGAGTCCGCCTCCGGCGCTCATATGCAGTTTCCGGGCATCCCGGTTCAACTCCTCCGGACTGCGACCGTAAAAGGCTGAAAGTTCCGCCCCTTTGTAGAGGCGAGTCACCATGCCGGCATCGAACAGCGGATTCACTGCCAGATACCAGCTTTGCCCGATCCAATTGAAGGAAAAGAGCCGGATCCGGAGTTCTGCATTGAGCCAGGCATAGCTGCCGCCGACCAGTCGCTGCGCCAGCAAGCCGCGGACGGTATTGATGCCACCGAGGCCGTCGGTGCAGGTCTGACGAAGGTACAACGTGCTGATATTCTGCTGGGTATAGAACGGTGCCTCGCCTAATACTGTCCCCTGGTAGCCCAAATGATAGGCAAACACCATGCGTTCCGGCCACAGGGACAGATACTGGCGGAAGTGCGCGGCCAGCCGCAGATAATGATATCCATCCCCGTTGATGCTCGGAGAGCCGTTGAGATAGCATTCTGCCCAAATGCCTCGGTCGGGCGCCGCTTCATTATCCCGGGTATCAAAGACAAGCCCGGCCTTGATCTCCAGACGATCACCGCCGGCTACTTCCCGCTCTGAGAAAACCTTGGCCTGCCGCATCTGGTAATAAAGCGTATTCTCTGCATCATAGGCCTCCATCCGGATATCCCCGATCCCGTAATGCCAGTAAGAGAGCCCCGCCGCCCAGTTCAGATGTGGAAGGATCGGTCCCTGGAAATCAGCCAGCACCCGTACCATTGAGCGTCGATACGCATAGCGGGCCGTCCGCGACGCTTTATCAGCTGCCAGCGCAGGGTCATAAGCCTCCAGGCCGTTGAAGCCATAAAACAAGAACATCGGGTCATACTGCCAACTGGCCGAGAAGGTAGTCCGGATCTCAGGGATCAAGTACTTCGAGTCAAACTGCGCGTGCAGCAGCGTCTGGCCGCCCGTATAGCGAGAGGCCTCGACGTAGAAACGCTGGCGGTAGTCCGGAAAAACCCCTTTGTAGTTGAAGATGTCTGCGCAGATCCCATATTGGAATCCCAAGTCCGAGTTGTAACTGACGCAGGGCAGCGGGCCGAAATTCCATCCGTCCTTGACGATTTCCTGCCGGGCGGAAGTGTCGGCTACGGCGCCTTCTCTGGCGGCAAGGGGACGCGCCAGCACCAGCAAGAGCACCATCCAGAATAGTATGCGTTTCATTTGGTGTCGATTTGGCCGCGATACACGTAGTAACGCTGATATAAAAACTCTGTGGTCAGGTTCAGGAGCATGTTGAGCCCTGTCACCAGGTATTCGTTCCAATGGAGCGTCTCCGCCAGGTAATTGCCCAGCAGAGTGCTAAGGGGCGTAAACACAGCATAGTAAGCCGCTACCTTGAGCATGGCGACGGGGATATTCGCCGCGCTGCGGAAGGTGAAAGAACGGTTGAGCGTGAAGTTCCACAAGACCGACAAGACCAAGGCAATCAAGTAACTGGGCCAATACGGCCAGTTCATGGTCTCGTTGAGCAGCGCAAAGGTCCCGATCTCGATCAAGCCGGCGCTGGCCGAGAACAGGACAAACTTCAAGGCGCGGACGGACTCTCTCATTGCAGCTTCGTATAGGCAACCTTACCAACTAAGGTCGTGGGAAGCGACTCCCGGAACTCAATCTCAGACGGCAAGGCATAGCGGGCGATGTGCTTGCGGCAGTGCGCGAGCAGCTCGTCCCGCATCTTGTCATCCGGAGTATAACCGTCTTTCAATACGATGAATGCTTTGACCCGTTGCATCTTGAGCGGATCTGCGACACCGATGACGCAGCTACGCTGCACGGCAGGGTGCCCCTCAAGTACGTTCTCGACCTGCGAAGGATAGACATTGTATCCGCTCGTCACGATCATGCGCTTGATGCGCTGGCGGAAATATACGAAGCCCTCGCTGTCCATCACGCCCAGGTCGCCGGTATGCAGCCAGACATGGCCATCCTCGTGGCGCCGAAGCGTCTGGGCGTTCTCTTCCTCATGGCCGATATAGCCCAGCATCATGGAAGGACCTGTCAGGCAGATCTCCCCTTCCTCTCCGAAAGGGACCTCCTCGCAAGTACCAACCTTGCAGATCTTGAAATAGGTGTCAGGGAACGGGATACCGATACTCCCCTCCTTCTCTTTGTTGTACGGTGTCAGACAGCAGGCCGTGACACATTCCGTCGTGCCATAGCCTTCCCGGACCCGTACGCTCGCATGGTGATCGGCCAGGAAGGCATCGAACTTCTTTTTCAGCTCGATGGTCAGGGAGTCGCCTCCGGAGAATACGCCTTTGAGGCAACTGAGGTCCGCGCCGTCCAGATAGCGGTTACGCGTGATGGCCTCGAACAGGGTCGGCACGCCGGCGATGAAATTGGGCTGGGTCTTTCGGATCAATTTGGCGTAGCTCTTGACGTTGAAGCGGGGTACCAGGATCGAGGTGCCACCGGAATACATCATCGTATGGATGCAGACACCCAAGCCGAAGCCATGGAAGACCGGCATGGCCGCCAGCATCTTGGCATGGCGGACCTGCTCATGGCTCATGGACTCCGTCTGGTAGGCTAAGGCATTGAAGTTCAAGTCAGACAGCATAATACCTTTGGTCGTGCCGGTCGTGCCGCCCGAGAAGAGGACGACAGCCTCGCTCAGCGGATCCTTTTCCACAGCACATGGGCCGGTGACATTCTCTCCTTTCCGCAGGAAATCCGACCAGGCGAGTTCATCTTGCTCAGGCCTGACCGCCGGGAACTTGCGCTCCGTGAATAGACGCTGCGCCAGATTCAGCGGGAAGGGAAGCTCGTCGGAAACATGGCAGATGATGAGCTTCTCGATGCGACGCAATTTGCGCACTTCGCGAAACTTTTCATGGAACTGGTCCAGGGTCACGGCGATGCTGCAGGAGGCCTCTTTCATGTAGAAGGCCAATTCGGTCACCGCGGAAAGCGGATGAACCATGGTCGGGATCGCACCGATACGGTTCAGTCCATACAGGCAGAAGACCGCCTGCGGGACATTGGGCAAGCAAACCAGAACCCGGGTTCCGCGGCGCACGCCGATGGCGTGAAAGCTACGGGCCACAGCATCAATGCTCGCTGCCAATTCCGTATAGGAGGTTTTCTTTCCCATAAAGGAAAGAGCCGTGAATTCTTTTTCGCGTCCGGCTGTTTCCAATACGGCGCAGGACATGGATTTCTCACTGTAATCCAGATGTGCAGGAACCTCGCCATAGCTCTCCAGCCATGGCGCGGCGATGTTTTCATAAGTAAAATTCATGCGGTAAGTTTATTCGAATTCCACCGGAGCGGCGGCCTTTTCATCCAACAACTCAGGGTGCGCGAACAGATGGCGGACCAGACGGAGCGTCTTGGCGAAATAATAGCCGTCTGCAATCCGTTCGTCGATGGTCAGGCCCAGCTTGATCGTATTATGCAATTCGTAGCTGCCATCCTCCAGGAAGACCGGACGCTGCTTGACTTGCCCGATCGTGACGAAGAAAGAAATGGTCCCCCAGTCAAAAAGATGGTGATAGTCCGCATTCATCTTGATGGAACCGAGATTGGTCAGATAGGCGCTCGAATAGCAGGGGTCATCCTCGGCCAAAGCCTTGGGATAGATGCCATAGTACTCCAACTTGCGCAGCGTCCAGGAAAGCAGGCGGAAAATGGGACGGGGCAAGACGCTGACGGCCTTCAAGATCCCATCGACACCCTCTGATTTGTTTTCCACCCGGACATGGTGCACCACCTTTTGGACATAAGTGTGTACCTGCTCCAGCGGCGAGCCACCGTCAGGATCCAGAACGAACTTGGCCATGGCCTCCTCCGCCTCGTCGGCGAACTTTCTCTTTACATTGAAGGCGATCTGGATATCCTTACGCTCATAATAATGGCCGCCGGCGATGAAATAATTCATTTTGGGCCGGAGCAGGATGGTTTTGGCAATCGCCGCCGTGATGAAATGGAACCAGGTGTATTTGAAATCAGGATTGTCCGCGTTCTTATGAGCCAGATAAGCATCCACTGCCGTCAAGTCCATCACCTCTCCCAGAACCGCTTCGTTTTTGGTCCGATCCCCAAACATATAGGGCATCATGGTGTGCATCGGGTCAAGACCCCGCAGGCGGTAAGCATCCCAACGGTCTCCCCACTTTTTCTTCTTGTTTTGCATGGGCTTTGGTTTTAGTGCTGCTAAGATACGAATAATTCCTTTTTATTTCTTATGTTTGATGAAACAAACTGATAGACAGCATCCGATGAAAGCCCTGTTTAAATCCCGCCTCCTATTTGTGCTGGCATTAGGCCTCCTTTGTTTTCCTGCCTTTGGCGGCGAGCCCTTCCGCATCGCCGTCGCCGGCGTCACGCATGATCACCTGGGAGGTGTCGTCCACCAACTTCGCCAGGGCGATCTGGAAGTGGTCGGCGTATGGGAATCGGACGCACGTTATCTGCATGAGAACGCGCTCGCTTCCATGCTGCCAGCCGATCGCTTTTATTCTGACTTAGGCACGATGCTGGATCGGACGCATCCCGAAGCCGTCGTTGCCTTCGGCTCCATCAAGGAACACCTGGCCGTCGTCGAAGCCTGCGCGCCTCGCGGCATCCATGTGATGGTCGAGAAACCACTGGCCACCAATCTTCGCGATGCAAAAAAGATGGCGGCTCTCGCGCGGAAACACGGCATTCTCCTCCTGACCAATTATGAGACAACCTGGTACGCCTCCAACCATTTCGTCAAGCAGATCGCCCAGTCCGGTAGCCTCGGCCCTCTCTATCGGATCGAGGTCTATGACGGGCATCAGGGACCGATCGAGATCGGATGTGGCAAGAAATTTACGGATTGGCTGACCGACCCTGTATTGGACGGTGGCGGAGCTGTAATGGACTTTGGCTGCTATGGGGCCAATCTGGCCACCTGGCTGCTCGACGGCCGGAAGCCTTCACGCGTCTTTGCAGTCTTGCAGCATAACAAACCCGATGTTTACCCGCGCGTGGATGACGATGCCACGATCGTCTTGGACTATCCGGGCACCACGGTCCAGATCAACGCTTCCTGGTGCTGGCCGATGAACCGAAAGGATATGTACGTCTATGGGAAAGAGGGCTTCTTGTATCAGGCGGACCCTGTCCATGTGAACGGAAATGGCGTTCCTTCCGGGGCAGAAGTCAGGCCGTTGGCCGCGCCTTACGACAACCCTTTCCGCTATCTGGAGGCGGCCGTCCGGGGAGCGATCAAAGTGGCGTCCACGGATCTTTCGTCCCTGGAGAATAATCTCATTGTTGTGGAGATCTTGTCTGCGGCCGTCAAAAGTGACCGCAGCGGCAAGCCTGTGAAACTGAAATAGAGTTGACGCAATCTGGATTATTGTTGTTATTTTTGCAATAGCAGCCACGAATCACGCATGGGATTTACACAAACCATACTTTCCTGGTACGCCAGCCATGGCCGGGACTTGCCTTGGCGGCGCACACGTGATCCCTATGCAATCTGGCTGAGCGAGATCATCCTACAGCAGACACGAATCGCCCAAGGGACGGCCTATTGGCTTCGCTTCATGGAGCGTTTCCCAACGGTCGAGATGCTGGCCAAAGCGAACGAGGACGATGTCCTGCGTCTTTGGGAAGGCCTGGGTTACTACAGTCGTGCCCGTAACTTGCATGCTGCCGCGCGGCAAATCGTAGCGATGGGCGGCTTCCCACAAACACTGGAAGGAATCCGCTCCCTTAAGGGGATCGGTGACTATACCGCAGCGGCAATCGCTTCGATCGCTTTCGGCATTCCGGCCGCCGTTGTGGACGGCAATGTTTATCGCGTCCTCGCCCGATATTTCGGCATAGAGACGCCCATTGGGACAGGAGCAGCCAAGAAAGAATTCACAGCTTTGGCCCAATCCCTTTTGCCTCCGGAGCAGGCAGCTGATTTCAATCAGGGAATGATGGACTTCGGTGCGCTGCAGTGCACGCCGGCCTCCCCTGCCTGCCCGTCCTGTCCCCTGGCGGACAGCTGCCGGGCGCTGGCTTCTGGACGGGTCGATGCCCTGCCGTGCAAAAAAGAAGGGCCCGCCGTCCGAGACCGATATTTCATTTGGATCTACCTCCGTTACAACGGGATGACGGCGATCCGGCGCCGCGGCGTTGGGGACATTTGGCAGGGACTTTGGGAGCCCTATTCCATCGAGTACGATGGCTCTGAAGTCCCATGGCCGTACTGGCTTGACCGCACGGCCTTGCAGCTGCTGCGCCGGGACGTCCGGCACCAGCTTACCCACCGCACCCTACATGCCGACTTCTATCTGTATGAGCCCCTGGTTCGCCCCGGATTGCCGGAGGGCTGGCTTTGGATCCCGGAGACCGAGCTGGACAGTTATGCCAAACCCCGTTTGTTTGAAATATTTATCCACACAATAACACAATCATGAAAAGATTCTTTCTCTTACTCAGCCTCTTCTGCTCCCTGAGCCTGATGGCTTGGGAACGTGAGAGCGTCTGGCCGAAAGGCAAGATGCCGGACAGCCAGCCGCATCAGATCGCGGCGATGACCATTGAAGCCAACGCCCCCAAATTCAAGCCTGAGAAGCATCGTGTCGCCTACCTGGAATGGTTCGAAGCCCCAGCTCCCGAGGTGCGTAACGGCGGTTGCATGATCCTCATTTCCGGCGGTGGTTATCAGAACTGCTGCGACATGCACCTGATCGACTTCTGGCACAAGGAGTTGACGGCGCTCGGTTTCCAGTGTGTCAATTTTGTCTATCGCACGCCCCGTCCGGTCGGGATTCCGCTCTACCAGACGGCTTGGGAAGATGGTCAGCGCGCGGTTCGGATGGTCCGCAGCGAGGCGGCCAAGCGCGGCTACGACCCGGAAAAGATCGGCACGATCTCAATGTCGGCCGGGTCTCACTTGGCTTTGATGTTGGCAACCAGTTCCCAGACCCCGGCTTATGAGCCTGTGGATGCCTTGGATGAAGTCCCCTGCCATATCAACTGGGCCATCGTCAATGCTCCGGCGTATATCACCAATGACGGAGAAAAAGGGTCCCGTTCTACCCGGGATGGATATGGCACCGACGTGCGTCTCAGTGAGGCGCTCAAGTTCGATGAAAAGACTTGTCCGATGAGCCTGCATCACGGCGGACAGGATCCCTACTCCCCCAATGGCTCGACACTTGTGTACCGGCAGTTGCGTCGGATGAAGATCCCGGCAGAGTTGCACCTCTACGCCGACAAGGGCCACGGTGCCTTCGGCTTCGAGCGGGCCGTTGAATTCATGCGTCAGATGGGTTATCTCCCCGCCTTGGGCGCGGAAGAAGCCCTTATGGACCGCTACCCTTCCGACGAGGCGCGCGGCGATTATAAGAAAGAGTGGGTTTGGCCTGAGGGTCGGATCCCCGAGTTCCAGGAGAAACAATGTGTTCCATACATTGAGTGGCATTTTCCGAAGGAGCGAAAGACGAATGCCATCCAGATCATTTATTCCGGAGGTGGCTATTACGGAAACGATCCGGACGGTTTCGAGGCCACCCCGGCCCGCCGTTACCTCAATGAGAAAGGCATGACCGTTGTCACCCTCAAATACCGCACCCCGCGCCCGGTCGATTTGTCCAAGCACACGACAGCCTGGCAGGATCTCCAGCGCACCATTCGCATCGTGCGCAGTCAAGCTGCATCCTATGGCCTGGATCCGGATCGCATCGGAATCATGGGCAGTTCGGCCGGCGGACACTTGACGCTGATGGGTGTCACTTCTTCGAGGCATATGTCTTATCATCCGATCGATGCCTTGGACAAGCTTTCCTGCAAAGTTCAGTGGGGCGTCGGGATTTATCCCGCCTACGCCCTGACGGATGGCATCGACTCTAACAATGCTCAAGGGGGCAACGAAGACGACTCATTCCTGGTACCGGAACTTGCCTTCGATCTCGATACGGCGCCGATGGTATTCGTCCACGGAGATGCGGACGGCTGGGCCTCGATGAACTCCGTCAAGGTCTGGGAGAAGATGCGCTCCATGGGCATCCAGAGTGACTTGCATACACTGGCCCTGCGTCCCCATTGTTTCCAGCGGCAATGCGCTCCGGGCACCGGCAGTTACACCTATCTGGATCGCATCTGGGAGTTCCTGACTGCCAAAGGATTCAACAAATAGAGTTTTATGAAGATCCGCCTCGCTCTTTTCTCGCTGCTGATCTGTGCCGGAGCCTGTTTCGGGCATCGGAATACTCCTGCGGCATCGGTCCCCTTCTGGCACACGACCGCAAAGGATTCCTTGCTGGCGGAACAGATTCTTTCGGACCTGCGTCCTCATGCGGACGAAAGCGCCGCAGCGCTGATGCTCCGTGCAGGAGAAGCGCTGGATGGCCAGCCCTACGTGGGCGGAACGCTGGAAGAGAGCGAAACGGAACAACTGTCCATCTACCTTACCCGCACTGACTGCATCCTATACGTCGAGACCTGCCTGGCCCTGGCACGCACTGCCCGGGCCGGCGGAGATTTCGTCGTTTTTGCCGACGAACTGCGGCAGAGCCGTTACCGGAACGGGCAGGTCCACGCCTATGCCGACCGGCTTCATTATACCCTGGATTGGGCCCGGCAGGGAGTCCGGCGCGGTACCCTCCAGGATATGACCCGTACGTTGGGAGGTGTCGCCTTCGATCATCCCATCAATTATATGTCCACTCATGCGGAGGCATATCCCCGGATGAATGATATTGCGGCGATCCGCGCAGCGGAGGTGCAAATCAATGCTGAGCCTTTCTGGTATATTCCCAAATCCAGGATCGGTCAGGCGCTGCCAGAGATCCGGAACGGAGATATCATCTGCCTGGTTTCCTCTATCAGCGGATTGGATATTGCCCACGTCGGCATGGCCGTCGTTGATCCGGACGGCAAAGTCCGGTTCCGCCACGCCTCCAGTGCCGCCAATAAAGTCATCCTAGACCCCAAACCCCTCAGCGACTACCTGGCCTCCCGGCGCAATATCACGGGTATCCAAATTTACCGACCCTTATAACCTAAAGTATTATGAACCATCCTGTTGAGCAAGAAACGATCAAACGGATCGAATCCATGTCTTCGGCATTTGACCGGGCTTCGAAGGCACTGCAAGAAGCCGAAAAGCATCCGGAGGTGCTGGGGCAAGTCCAAGTTGAGCTGGAGGCGCTGGACTGGTATCAACAGTCCGGTCTCTGGCTGAAAGATTTCGAAGCCGACGAAGCCGGACTGCTGCCGGAAGGACTTCCCCGCAGTGTCTTGTCCGAGGATGGGCTCTATAACCTGCTGCAGGATGCGAAAGCGCTACGGGACCCGGACCCGTATGCCGTCACCCTGATCAGCGACCGGACGGAAGACGGGATACGGAAAGCCTCCTTCCAGACTTGTCCCGTGGTCTGCTCCGAACAGATTGATATCGAAACCGAGGGCGACATCATCCGGCGGGTACAATACACCAAAGGCTGTCATGGAAACACCCAAGGCGTCAGCGCCCTCTGCGTCGGGAGGAAAGTGGACGAAGTCATCAACCTGCTGGAAGGGATCAACTGCAAAGGTCGGGGCACCTCTTGCCCGGACCAGCTGGCCCGCGCCCTCAAACAGCTCCGCTAGCGGTACAACGCAATTCGCTTCAGATCAGCCGGCGAGATTTCCGTATCGGGAGCAAAGGCCGGCGAGCGCATGTAATCCAGCAGGGACTGATAGAGTTGCCTTCCTTCCGGTTTGTCAGTTACCTGGTCCATGTCGACACAACACACCAGAAGGCGCCCCTTTCCAATCTTGAATTCGAATACCAGGCCGAGCCGGTGGTTTCGCTCGATATTGTCAATCACTTGGACGATCGGGCGATAACCCTCCAGTTCATCCAAGATATGCGGCCGAGAAGCCTTTACCACCGGGAACCATTGCCAGGATGAATACCCGTCTGTCGGGAATTCCCGGAACAGGGGGTGGTTCGGATCCAGCAAAAGGCCCAAGGTTCCAGGGGAATCCGGGAGTCCTCTCGCCACGCTTTTCTGATGGAACATCGCATAATTCCAATAATCGGTCACGAACAGTCCCCCGATGCTGCCAGTCGTATCTGCCGGCATCAAGAGGACGGAAGCGCCCCCTTGAAGAGCATGCAGGGTCGCAGAATCCAAGTTCCGGACAATTTGAACACCGTTTTTATCCAGGGCGCTGGCGACCGGATAAACCCAAATGGGCCAGTGATTCCGCCAGACGGCTCCATTCGTGAGGGCTTGAACTGACAATTCCAGGCGCGCAGGCGCTTCAATCGCAGAAAGGTCGATGGAGATGTCTCCCAAATCCAGCAGACCTTCTCCCTCCGGACACGCCATCGTTCCGGACTGGATTTGTTTCTCACCCGAGGACAAGATCCATTCGACGCCGGAGACGCTCTCGGGGCTGAAGCGGGCCAGTTTCAAAGTAGCCTGGAAAGTTTCATCCGCAGTCCAGCAGTACTTGTCAAATTCGGCCAGCGGGACGATATCGCTGCACCAGCTACGCCACTCCGCGGGATCAACGTATCCTTTACTATCCATGAAGGCATCCAGGATGCCGACATAGGCAGATCCCTGACCCGGAAAATCCTGGATATCCAGCAACTGGAAGCCTCCCAGCCCGGGGGTGCGAAGGCCCATCTCGATATCAGCCTTGTACAACTGCGTCACCCAGGCACCGGATGCCCGGTGGAAATCCAAGGCCTGATCCCCCATGCCGGCTGCATCCAGCCGCCGTTTGAATTCCATCAGGTTGCAAGGCGCCAGCGGGCCGGTGTACTTGTCTATCTCGGCATAGTCCGGATAACTCTGGAACTGGCCTGTCTCGTGGCTGATGACAGGCACAGGGGAATACTTCAGCGCCTCAGCATAATTTCCGCGCGTATTTGGGTAAAAATGATTCAGGATACCGCCATCGCAGGCATTACAAAAGGCAAATGAGCTTCGTACATGCGTTCCGAATTCGCCGTAGGCTTCTGCACGAGTCCGCGCGGTAGCAAAGAAATCCATGCCTTCCAAATAGCCGTGAAAACCCAAGAAAGAATTGGTCCCGTTGGTATAAAGAAGCTGCGGGGCTTCTGCACGGAATGCTTCGACCAATTCCTGCATGGCTGTCTCCTCGCCAGACAGTTCATTGCCCAGAGAAAACAGTGCGAATGACGGATGGTGTCCATAGGTCCGGATGATATGCAAACCTTCTTTTCGCAGGAATGCGATCAACGCTTCTCCCTGCAGCGATCCCCAGAAGGGAAGCTCAGGCTGGAGATAGATTTCCAGTTCGTCCGCTGCCGCAAAAGCGGCCTCCGGCGGGCACCAGGAATGGAAGCGGACATGATTGATCCCGTAGTCCCGGCAGATGGAGAAATAGCGGAGCCAGGAGTCCTTGTCCATAGGGGTATGACCGGTCAGCGGGAAGACGCAGGCATCGTGCTTGCCGCGGAGGAATACAGGATGTCCGCCTGCAGTGAATTGTCCGTCGACAATTTCCAGTCTGGGCATCTTTGAAATGGCGACCTTTTTGACTGGTTTTGCCGGTCCCAATTCCATACGGCCGATGATGCCATTCCAGTTGGTCTGCGTTTCATCCGAGTACTGGTGAGAACTACGGAATACGCCAGCCGGAACGCGACTTCCATTATCCACGCAGATCGCCAAAGTATGGACGCCCGGCGAAACGCGTCCCAAGGTGTAGATCTGCGGCGTGCACAGATCGTTGCAGTCCCCCACCAGGACCCCATCCCAATACAAGGCCGTCACCTTGGTCCGCTCGAGGGATAAGAACAAGTCTTTATCCTTCCAGCAGCGTGGGACGGACACCGTACGGCGATACCAGGCCTTGCCTACATAGGCGTGCTTTCTCGTCAGCCGCGCCGTTTCCACGGCCGTGCCAGGGGCATAGCCCTTTCCAGCCATATCCGTTGTACCGGGCAAGGTGATGCTGTCATCAAAGACGGCGTCCGGGGCCAACGTTCCTTCCGGATCCAGGCTAAACTCCCAGATACCGGACAGACCCCTGTCCGGAGTGCAGGAAAACAACAATCCTCCGGCCAGTACGATGACCGTGAGGAGAAGACAGCGTCTGAATGTCTCTCTCATAAGGCTGGAATATTTGGTCTCACCTACCGGGTCGGCAGGGTTCCTTCGCAGATGTGGCGGATATAGCGTTTGACAACGCTGTGTGCAGGAGCAGCCATTCCGCCATGGTCGTATCCATCGAACTCATACAGGAAGATCTTGTCATTCCCGTTGAGCTTCATCATCCGCCAGAAATAAGCCTGCTCTTCGTAGCGTCCGTTCATTTCCATCTCCCGGTCGCCGGACAAAACCAGCATCGGCATCGGCAGCTTCCGGACATGATAGAGCGGTGCCGTGTCGTCGATCAGGGGCTGCAAGGGACCCAGCCCCATTTCCTTCCGCACATTGAAGTGGGTGATCTTCTGCGCGCTGTAAGGGAAAGCTCCGGCAATCCGGTCCGCATCAATGCCGTATGCGGCCAGCCAATGCTTGTCCAGCACAACCATGTCGGTCAAGTAACCCCCGGCAGAATGCCCGGCCACGAAGATATGGTCAGGGTCGCCACCGCGCGAGGCTACTTCCCGGAATGCCCAGGCTACAGCCGCCGCCGCATCATCGATGCATTCCTCGACCCGAGCCTGAGGCAAGAGCCGATAGTTGACGGCGACGATACCGATACCCGCCTCTTTCAATCCTTCCGGGAAATGCTTATGCCCGCCTGTCAAACCGCCGCCATGAAACCACACGACGGTCGGGAAGCCTTCCTCCCCCACCGGATAGTAAAAATCCAACTTGCAGCGCTCAGCGGCATACGCCCCCGCCTCAGCATGGTATGGGATGTCCCGTTCGACCACATACAACTCGTCCGTCTTGTTTTGAGCCGTCAGGATGCCGGTAAAAAACAAAACCAGGAAAAAACAAAAGAAACGCTTGACCATGATACAATAATACATACTACGCAGAAATAATCCAACGACCGGCTGATCTTTTTGAAATGCTTTATACACCTTTGCATACATGGGACTCAAAGATTATTTCAAATCATTGGAAGAAGCCGGGGATGCCGCAATCAAAGCGGCGGACGACGCCATGAAGCAAGCCGAGGATGCCATCACCCGGATGTCCGGGGATAGCCCCGAAGAAGTGGAGAAGGCCGAGGAGACCGTCAACTCCGCCATCGAGGATGCACAAATTGCAACCGAGACCTTCGTCGGAAAGCTAAAGCGCTGGCTCTGGGAGATATTCGGCCTTTGACAGCAATCGCAGCGGCTCAGCGGGAGGCCTCCAGCCCCCGGTGCCAGAAGCGGGCGGTGATGTCGGCGAAACGGCGGCCGGCATGGATGGAAACAGATGAACCAGATGGCGCATCCATCCCATCCGGGATCGCCTGGTACAGGCGCTGGTTGGTCGTGGGCTTGTTGAGCGGGCCCAATTCTTCCACATACGGACCGACCTTTACGTAATCAAAGACCGCCCAAATCGCCTCATCCACTTCCGGGCGCCCGCTGTATACCGCAGGAGACAGTCCCAGCGAACGGACATGAGCAGCCAGCGTACAGAGGGCATCCAGGTCCCGTCCTTCGCCTAAGAACAAAAAGCAATTGACCCCGAAATTATCTTGCACCAGAGCCTCTATCAACGCCGGTGTCAACTCCTTGCCGATATCTTCTTTCAGGAAGGGAGAATGACAACCGGGGCAATTGCCCCGGCAGTTCGAAATCTCTACGGCCAAGGAGACCCGGTCGGGGATCTCCTCCAACACGACCGAGCTCAGTTCCGGCACGTACTTGATCATCCCGCAGTATAGAAACGATGGTGGGCTTCTTCCTGCCGCATCTCACTGAACGAAGAGACGCGCTTCAAGTATCCGATCACACGGGTCAGATAGTCCAGGTTGTGGCTTCCGCACTTCGGGCAGACTTCCAGCGTATCCTTGCTGATATAGCCGCAATCATTGCAAACCGTGTTGCGGCAGTTGAAGGTGAAGTAGTTGGTCCCGTAGTGGGCGGCCGTGTTGAGCAACTGACGGTACTGCTCCTTGCTGAGATGTTCGGAGATGTTCATGTGCAGTGCGGATCCACCGTCCAGGTACTTGACGAACTCCTCGCCATGGAGCTTGAACTTGTCGATCATCGACAGGCTCTCATCCTCCGGATTGTAGAAATAGGAGCTGTACATGTTGTGCTTCGGAGAGACGAAGTATCCATCCTTCTTGTCCCATTTGTAGTTCTTTCCTGAGAGATTCTCGCCCGGGACGAACTCCGTGTTGAACATGCAGTCTGGTGTCCGGTCCTTGCGGTTGGCGATGTTGCTGGTCTCAAGCAGGGTGTTAACGAATTCGCGGTATTCGTCATTGGGACTGATTTCGAGACCGAGGAACTCCGCGGCATCGGTCAGGCCGTTGACGCCGATCGTCAGGTACTGCTTGCGCATGTCGATGAATCCGGCACGGTACACGTCCAGCATGTCCGCCTTGAGGAAATCCTTGATGATTTCGTTGAAGGCCGTCTGATACTTGTGGACCCGGACCGTATGCTCCGTCAGGGCATCTTTGATGTACTCGTAGAGTTTCTCCTTATCATAAGCCTTGGGGTCGAGAGCCTCGCCTTTCGGCATGACCAGGCCCTTTTCCTGCTTGAAATATTTGCGGGCGGCATCCTGGATCAAGCGGTTCAGATTGATCGTCATCACGGACTTGGAGCCAGTCGCAACGGACGCCGTGCCCATCGAGTACTGGTGCGTCGTATGGTTGTGGGCATCATCGGACAAGTCTTTCAGCGAATTGCGCAAACGGCAACAGCTGCTGAGGCTGTCCGGGCTGTTGGAGATGTAGCAGAAGAAGCTGTGGCCTTTGGACCACATTTCAGCGGTAAAATCGGCGTACTCCTTATCGGCATAGTCATCGCCTCCGTCGGTCAGCAGGGCCATCGTCTCGACCGGGAAGGTCAGGATGTAATGGTTGCGCTCTTCGTTGAACCAATTCATGAAGTGCTTCTGCAACCAGGAAAGCGTCTCCCATTTCGGTGCCGTCCCGTCCGGGAAGCGGAAATCGCTGAATACGCCCTCAAAGTAAGGCTTGTCAAAGTAGCCGACGTTCCAGAACACAGTCTGATAACCGCGGTTGCCCGCCGGCATGTTCATCGAATGCACCACTTGCTGGAAGCAGTTGTCAATCACCTTGCGCAACGTACGTTTCTTAACATTGTTCTCCACGACTTCGTCCAGGCGCTCAAGATAATCGTCTCCGTAATCTTTGCGGATGAAATAGTCCAGATACATCAGGAACTCCGGCGTCGCGACGGCGCCCATGAACTGTGAAGAGATGGAATACACCAGGTTGATGAATTCCCCGCAGAAGGACTTCAAATCAGTCGGCGCGATGGACACACCGCCGAGCTCGCGCAGGCCGGACACCAGGAAAGGATACATCGTGATCGCCACGCAATAGGGATACCCCGGGGTGCCGCTTTCATCGTGCTTATACAGTACGTGGGACTCCAGGTCATCGATATACTGCTGGGCCATGCCGCGCCCGTAGAGGGAGCGGATCTTATCCTGCATGATATAACGGTTCTGCTTGATGTTATTCTCTTTGTAGAGCTCGTGGCCAAGAGTCACGATATTTTTGCTCGTGACATTGGCATTGGCGTCAAACTTGGAACCGGTCGCCGCATTGGAAGCCTTGATATAGTCGCGGATGAAGTCGTTCTTTTTGCGCAGGTCCATGCCCCGGTCGTAGGTCTCGATATACTCGAGGGCGACCTTTTTATTGATCGACATCAGGGACTCCACCACCTGGCGGCGGATCTCCTGGCTGGAGATCTTGTCATAGATATAAAGATTGTCCACGATGGAGACGACAACGTCCTCCGGACAAGGCTGTCCCGTGGTCACATAAGCGAGGCGGATCCCGTTCATCAATTTGATCCGGTCGTATTCTTCATAGGTGCCGTTGGTTTTACGGACTTCCATAGCGCAAAGTGTTTAGAATTAGTATCTTACGTTGTTATTAACCGATGTGTCAGAAAGGCTGGAGGGTGAATAAGATCGGACTGCCAAGCGACAATCCGACTCAAAAGCTCCACTTTCCGATACAAATTTGGCCCTATTCCTACGGGAAAGCAAAGCCCCTGACGGAAACTTATCAACAATCTTTTTAACTATGCTAAAAAAACGGGTGCAGGGCTTGAAAGAAAGCAGGAGAAAAACTATTTTTGCTTCCCAAACAATCGAGTCCACCTATGCAGAAAATCATCATTCTCGACTTCGGGTCCCAGACCACTCAGCTGATCGGCCGTCGCGTGCGCGAAACGGGCACTTTCTGTGAGATTCTTCCCTATAACCGTTTCCCGGCCGAGGATCCCGACATCATCGGTGTCATCCTGAGCGGCTCCCCGCTGAGCGTCTATGCGCCGGATGCTTTTCACCCTGATCTGAGTCCCATCGTCGGCCACTATCCGGTCCTGGGCATTTGCTACGGAGCCCAACTGCTGAGCCAGACCTACGGTGGGGTCGTTGCTTCCGCCGGAACCCGTGAATACGGGCGTGCGATGTTGGAGCGCATCGAAGGAGATTGTCCCCTTTTCAAGGGTATCACGGCGCCCAGCCAGGTTTGGATGAGTCATGGCGACTCCGTGACGGCACTGCCGGAAGGATGGCGCAAAGTGGCATCCACCGCCAGTGTGCAATACGCGGCCTTCGAGAGTGCGACGGCGCCGGTTTGGGGCGTGCAGTTTCACCCGGAAGTGGAGCATAGCCTGCAAGGCCGCCAGCTGCTGGAGAATTTTGTCGTCGGGATTTGCGGCAGCCGCCGCGAATGGACGCATGCATCCTTCATAGATACAACGGTCGCGGAATTGAAAGCGCAACTGGGTCAGGACCAGGTCGTTCTGGGGCTGAGCGGCGGCGTGGATTCGACGGTCGCGGCCGTCCTGCTGAACCAGGCCATCGGCGACCGGCTTCACTGCATCTTCGTAAACCATGGTCTGCTGCGCCTGCACGAGTTCGAAGATGTCCTGGCCATGTACCACAAACTGGGCCTGAACGTCAAGGGTGTGGACGCATCAGAGCGCTTCTATACCGACCTGGCCGGGGTCTCGGATCCGGAACGGAAACGCAAGATCATCGGTGCCGACTTCATCAAGGTCTTCGATGAAGAAGCTTCTCGCATCCGGAATGTAAAATGGCTGGCGCAGGGCACGATCTACCCCGACCGCATTGAGAGTCTCAACATCACCGGCAAAACGATCAAGTCACATCACAACGTCGGCGGCTTGCCGAAAACGATGCAACTGCAACTCTGCGAGCCCTTGAAATGGCTCTTCAAGGACGAAGTGCGCGAAGTGGGCCGGCGCCTGGGCATACCGGAAGAACTGGTCGGCCGCCATCCTTTCCCGGGACCGGGATTGGCCGTGCGCATCATGGGGGAAATCACGCCGGAGAAGCTCCAGGCCGTTCGGGAAGCAGATGACATCTTTATCCGCGGCCTGCGTGAGTGGGGTCTCTACGACAAAGTCTGGCAAGCAGGGGCCGTACTGCTGCTGGACAAGACGGTGGGGGTGCTGGGAGACGAGCGTTCGTTTGCGAATGCCGTGGCGCTTCGGGCAGTGACGAGCATCGATGCGATGACGGCTGACTGGGCCGCACTCCCCTACGAGTTCTTACGGCACATCAGCAACGAGATCATCAACCATGTGCGGGGCGTCAACCGCGTCTGCTACGACATCAGTTCCAAGCCGCCGGCAACGATCGAATGGGAGTAGCCTACTTCATCAAGAAAGGATAGACGCCCGTGCCCTTCAGGGCGAGGGTGGTGCCGCGGGCGACCGCCTTGAGCGGGTCCTCGGCAATATGGAACGGGATGTTGACCTTCTCGGAGAAACGTTGTGCGATACCGCGCAGCAATGAACCGCCGCCAGCCAGCCAGATGCCGTTCACGACAATGTTGGAATACAACTCCGGCGGGGTACGCTGCAAGACCTTGATGATCTCACTCTCGATCTTGGCAATCGTCTTGTCGATGCAACCGGCGATCTCGCTGTAGCTGATCTCCGCCTGCGTCGGGTGTGCCGTCACAATGTTCCGGCCGATGACCAGATAATCCTTCGGCTCTTCCTCCGGAGGCAGCTGCTGCAGCACCGAACCGACGGAGAACTTGATCTGCTCCGCCGTTGTACGACCGATGCTGATATTGTGCTGCTGACCCATGTAATCGATGATATCCGTCGTGATCTCATTACCGGCCACGTGGATGCTCGAAGACTCAACGATACCACCAAGAGAGATGACGGCGATCTCCGTCGTACCGCCACCGATATCAACCACCATGTTACCATTCGGGGCCGTAACATCCAAGCCGATACCGAGGGCCGAGGCCATCGGTTCATAGATCATATACAGTTCGTGTGCTCCGGCGTGCGACGCGGAGTCACGGATCGAACGCATGTCAACCGGCGTGGAGCCGCCCGGGATGCCGATCACCATCTTGAGCGTCGGAGCGAAGAGACCCTTCTTCTTGCCGGTCGCCTTGCGGATAAAGCCGGTCAGCATCATCTCCGCCGCATCATAGTCCGCAATGACGCCATTCATCAGCGGGCGAATGGTATAGATACGGGGGTTGGTATGTTCTTCGATCAGCTGGGCCTCGTTGCCGATAGCTACCAGCTTGGCGGTCTTGGTCTCGATCGCAATGATACTGGGCTCGTCGAGGACGACTTTGTCGTCCCGGAAAATGACGGTGTTGGCCGTTCCCAGGTCGATAGCCAACTCTTGCTTGAATAGTGCCATAGAATAGATGGGTTACTGCCTCACAAAAGGGAAAGGATTTGCAAGGTAGGAAAAAAAACTGAATTTCGCTACGACAAACGGAAAAACTATACGCCGATCAGCGCCCGGTTGCTCTTGCCATCAATGCAGATCCGAAGCGGCTCCGTGAACCGCACATGGCGGACGTACGCAGTCTCTTCCACAGCAGGAAGGGCATCCAACGCCTCCAGGTCCATCACTTCCTCTTTCCGGGCAAAAGGATTAACATTGATATAACCGACATTGAACGAGGTCAGATTTTGGAAGAAATGCGTTCCCTGGCTCGGATCGATCTGGAAGTCCGGCAGCGAACACTCCACGATCGCTTTCGCCTCAGAAATGTCACTCCAGCGCACCGGAACGCCCAGCGAAGGCTGCGTCGTCCCCCAACGGCCGAAACCGATAAGGACATAACCGGCTCCCTCTTGCTGCATCTTGGCATTCATCGCCGAGACTTCCCGGGCAGCCTCGTAGGTCTTCAGCACATCCCAAGCTTCCCGTTTCACATAGATGACATCCCGCACGCCTTCAACCCAACCGGTCCCCAATGCGCAGGAAGATGTCAGGAAGGCACCGGTCGGATCAACCTGATCCCAATTGACCTCCGCATATCGCGTATCCACCGAGATCGGGCGAACCTGCAGCACGGAAAACACCGTCTCGCCGGAGGGCTCGACTTCCGCTGCAAACTCGATCTCCACGTCGCATTTCATCTCATCTTTCGTAATCTCCAGCAAGCGCGCCGTAATCTGTGCCAGCGGAACCGTGTTGTATTTCAACATCTGGGCAAAAGTAATGTACTTCGGCCCCTCCGGGAACGCAGAATCTACGATCCGCATGTTGGTCATGTCCCAAGTGGAAGCCACCTTTGCGAAGGACGGGAAGCCGTAGCAGTCGGTGACATTTAGTTTCTCGAGGTTGACGGCATCATCGACGGAAGTCCGGAACTGCTCCGGCCGCAGGTTGAGTGCATAGACCGTCTTCTGCGTGTCACTCATCGTCAGGTCAGGCGTAGAAGTCTGCAAGACATGTTTCGGATACCGGGGGGAGAAACGCAGGACCTGCTCGCCGTCCACGACGGCTTTGCCCAATCCATAGGCCAGTTTCACGATCCCCTCCTCCGCTTTCTCATGCCCGACGGGATAGAAGTTGAGCGAACGGGCCACGCCAGACAAGGTCGGGAAATACAAGCCTCCCTCCACGCTCCCGCACACCTCTTGGATGACGATGGCCATTTTTTCTTCGGAAATGACATTGCCGGAGGAAACGACATAGCCACGCGCAGAAGCGAAGAAAGTGCTGGCATACACGCTCTTGATCGCCTTGGAAAGGAGCCGGAGCTGCTGATCCTCATTCTCCACATGCGGGGCCATATAGGGAGAATAGACACCCGCAAATGGCTGATGATAAGAGTCTTCCAGTTTGGAGGAAGAGCGCACGGCCAGGGGCCGCCGGGAAACCCGCGCAAAGATACGGAGCGCATCCATCAGATCCTGCGGCAAGCGCGAGGCCACAAACTCAGACAAGATATCAATGTCGGAGGTGTCAGAATTGACGATATAGGTCAAGCCGTTTTCCGCAATGAAGCGATCGAAGAAATCGGTCGTGATGACCAAGGTCCGGGGCACGGACACGCGCACATCTTCCCATTGGTCATACAGGTTATATTTCTGGAGGATGTGGTTCAGGAAGGCCAGGCCACGAGCCTTGCCCCCCAACGAGCCGCTGCCGAATCGGGAGAACCACACAGTATCATTAAACGTCTCGGGATTGAACGCCGCAACGACACCCAGCGCCTGAGAGATACGGAAATCATGGATCAGTTTGACATCGTAGTCCCGGTGCGATTCGAAAGTGGCGTAGTCCGTCGCCCGGATGGGCTTGAGGATGCGCGCCAGCGGGAAAAGCCCACGTGCGTACAGCCATTTAGACAGGTAGTTGTTGTCCGACAGATGCCGAAAAGCCCGGGGCTGGATATCCCGGATGACCATCTCGAACTCGTACAGGTCCCGGGCGCGGGCGATCTCTTCCCCGCTGTCCGGGTCCTTGACAACAAAGTCGCCGAAGCCGAATTCGCGCTCCATGTAGTCTTCCAGCTCCTGGGTCAGGATCTTGGAGCGCTTGTTCAGGAATCCCACGCCCAATTCCTGGGCGACCTCACGCATATTTTCCTGCGAGGACTGCATCAGGAAGGGCATGCGGGGATCGTCCGCACGAATCATCTTGCAAAGATCCACGCCTGCGTCCGATTTCTCGTCGGCCCGCTTGTCCCCTTTCTTCAACACGAACCCTACGTCGGAAATCACGCCCAGAAGGTTGTTCTTGTACTTCTGGTACAAGGCGACAGCATCGGCATAATTGTTCGCCATCAGGAGCTTCGGGCGGGAGCGTTTCCGCTGGATCTGTTCCCGCTCGTTGAGCGTATCTTTGATAGACGAAGCGTTCTGCTGGAGAACGATCTTGTAAAGCGCAGGGAGATAGGTTGAGATATATCGGATGGAATCCTCGACAAAAAGGATGGCGCGCACGCCGGAGCCCAGCACATCATCTTCCGCATTCTTCCGGTCTTCAATCAGCTTGATGATCGCAATGAGGAGGTCGGCAGAATTGTTCCAGCGGAAGATGTAATCAATGCAGGAGGTGTCGTAATTCTCGAACTTACGGTACACCTCCCGCGAAAACGAAGACATCAAGACAATCGGCATTTCCGGATCATAGGCCTTCGCCCGGCTCGAGAAATCAAAGACACTGATCTCGCCCACGAAATACATCGTAATGACGAGGTCGAAACGCTCCCCTCTTTCCAGTAGTTCAAGGGCCTGCGCCGTCGTTTCCACGCGCCGGATCTCGGGCGGGTTACTCAACTCAAGCTCCGCATACTCCTGGGAAATCTGTTTCTCGATACGACCGTCCTCCTCCAGGGAGAAACGGTCGTAGCTACTGCATATCAGCAGGATCCGACGGACCCTGCGCGCCATCAATGCCGACTGTTCTTTCATTTATTAAACAAGCCCCTGGTCCATCATCGCCTGGGCCACCTTGATGAAGCCGGCGATGTTGGCACCTTTGACATAATTGACATAACCATCCTCTTCCGTCCCGTACTTGATGCAGGCAGCATGGATGTCCGACATGATCCGGTGAAGCTGGGCATCCACCTCTTCGGAAGTCCAGCGTTGACGGATGGAGTTCTGGGACATCTCCAGCCCGGAAGTGGCCACGCCGCCGGCATTGGACGCCTTACCCGGGGAATAGAGGATCTTTGCGCTCTGGAAAACTTCGATCGCTTCCGGCGTGGAAGGCATGTTGGCACCCTCCGTAACGCAGTAACAACCATTGGCTACCAGCGTACGGGCGGCATCGCCGTTGAGTTCATTCTGGGTCGCGCAAGGCATGGCAATATCGCACTTGATGCCCCATGGTTTCTCGCCCGGGAAATACTGGGCATTAGGGTATTTGACCGCATACTCCTTGATACGGCCGCGGACCACATTCTTGAGGTGGAAGACATAAGCCATCTTCTCTTCATCCAACCCGTCCGGGTCATAGACGAAACCGTCCGAATCGGAGAGGGTTACTACCTTGGCACCCAGGCGCATCGCCTTTTGCGCCGCATATTGCGCCACATTGCCGGCACCGGAAATGACCACGGTCTGTCCTTCAAAGGATTTGCCGCGCGTAGCAAGCATGTCCTGCGCGAAATAGCAGGCGCCGTAACCGGTCGCTTCCGGACGCAGCAGGCTGCCACCCCAGGCCTGACCCTTTCCGGTCAGGGTCCCGGTGAATTCATCCCGCAAACGCTTGTACTGGCCGAAAAGGAAGCCGACTTCACGGCCACCGACGCCGATGTCACCGGCCGGCACATCCGTGTCGGCTCCGATGTATTTTTGCAACTCCGTCATGAAACTCTGGCAGAAACGCATCACTTCCGCATCGGACTTGCCTCGAGGATTGAAATCAGAGCCGCCCTTGCCGCCACCCATAGGAAGCGTAGTCAGGCTGTTCTTGAAAGTTTGCTCGAAAGCGAGGAACTTCATGATACTGAGGTTCACGCTCGGATGGAAACGGATACCGCCCTTGTAGGGGCCGATCGCGCTGTTCATCTGAACCCGGAAGCCACGGTTGATGTGGATCTCGCCACTGTCGTCCATCCAAGGAACACGGAAAATGATCACCCTTTCAGGCTCTACCATTCGCTCCATGATCTTGTGGTCAATCAGATAAGGGTACGCCTGCAGATAAGGCGCAACGCTGGTCAGTACTTCACGGACGGCCTGATGGAACTCAGCTTCGCCAGGGTTCTTCGCGATCAGTTCGGACATGAAGGCATCGACGTACTTTTGGGCAAATTTCTCCATAAGACAAAGGTTTTACACTAACTAACAGGAATAAGAAAAACACTAACTGACGGACAAGATACGAAAAAATAGACAAACCTGTGCGGCAAGAGAATACATTTTTAAAATTTTTGATAGATTTGCGACCGATGGCACACCTCGGAGAAATCATTTCCCTCATCGTAGCCTTATCCTGGACCGTCACGGCACTGACAGCCGATGAAGCCAGCCACAGGATCGGGGCGATGAGTGTCAATGTGATCCGCTTGCTTTTGGGCGCCCTTTTCCTGGCCGGAATCTTGTGGGTCACCATCGGACACCCCTATCCCATTTATGCGGATGGCAAAACCTGGCTCTGGCTCGCTCTGTCGGCGTTGGTAGGCTATTTATTTGGAGATTACTGCCTGTTCAACAGTTATCTGGTAATCGGTGCCCGATTCGGACAACTCTTCATGACGCTGGCACCCTTGATGGCTGCTTTGTCCGCCTGGATCCTCCTGGGAGAAATGCTGACCGGAAAGGCACTCTTGGCGATGGCCGTAACCCTGGCCGGTATCGCGATTTCGATCCTGAGCCGGGGAGCCGACCATCATATTCATTCCACCCTGCCGTTGAAGGGTATCCTGCTCGGAATCGGAGCGGGCACGGGACAAGGATTGGGCCTGGTACTGAGCAAGATTGGGATGGAGCACTATACTGCTGCCCTGCCGGTTGACGCCCCTGCGATGATGGAGACGATGATGCCCTTTGCCTCGACGATGATCCGCGCAATGGTCGGCGGCGCCTCTTTCTTGCTGGTCATGGCGATCTCCCGCCAGCTTCCCA
>JAEEGL014692339.1_pt1 | contig 39189 bp, 34 predicted proteins | sample 9134231 | NCBI WGS metagenome assembly JAEEGL01 (sample SAMN16246548, study PRJNA631951) | gut metagenome | biome: gut microbiome; feature: rumen; material: fiber-attached | host: Bos | place: Iran: Karaj | collected 2018-10 | reverse complement strand
GTTGTAAAGCTCGCCGTTATATACTATCGTGTAACTGCCGTAAGTCATCGGCTGAGCGCCGTTCTCCGGATCTATGACGCTCAGTCTCCGGTGCGCCAGCCTGCAGCCGCGGTCAAAGAACTCCCCCGCAGCATCAGGGCCGCGGTGCCCCAGCGCATCGCCCATTTTTCTTATCACGGTCTCATATTCTTCGAGTCCGTTCCTGAAGTCCGTCCAGCCTGCTATCCCGCACATAGTAATACCTCCGCAACAATAGTTTTTTCATCATTATATGCTTTTCGGAAGATTTTGTGCAGGAATCGACAAACTGCACAAATCGGATTACAAATTTTATACATATCCGACAAAGATAATATCATAATTCAAAACTACTTGAAAAAAAAACAAAATTAAGGTATAATAGTTTTACATGGAACATTGAAAGGACAGCGGACAAATAAAAAAACCGTCCGCCGAAAAAAGGAGACAAGAAAAGAAATGGCACTGAAAGTAAACGACAGGTATCTGTCATCATTTGTCGCGGAACACGAATACAAGGCTATCCGTCACTCCGTGAACGCGGCTCATGAAATCCTTACAAACAAGAGCGGTCTGGGCAGCGATTTCCTCGGCTGGGCATCTCTCCCCGCAGATTACGACAAGGAAGAATTCAGCAGGATCAAGGCGGCAGCCGAAAGGATCAAGAAAAACAGCGAAGTCTTCATCGTTATAGGTATCGGCGGCTCCTACCTCGGAGCAAGAGCCTGCATCGAAGCACTGCGCTCCAGCCTGTACAACTCTCTCAGGAAGGATACACCCGAAATATACTTCATCGGCAATACTATCAGCCCCACATATCTGAATGAAGTCATCTCCCTCGTTGAGGGCAGGGATTTCTCCGTAAACGTCATCTCGAAGTCCGGTACAACTACCGAGCCGGCTCTCGCATTCAGAGTATTCAGAAGCCTGCTTGAAAAGAAGTACGGCGAGGAAGGCGCAAGAGAACGCATCTTCGCGACAACAGACAAGAAGCGCGGCACACTCAAGGAGCTCTCTGATGTCAAGGGATATGAGACATTCGTTATCCCGGACAACGTGGGCGGAAGATTCTCCGTGCTCACAGCTGTGGGTCTGCTCCCGATAGCCGTTGCAGGCTGCGATATTGACGCTCTGATGAACGGCGCCAAGGCAGCTATGGACGACTTCAATGACCCCGATATCGACAAGAATGACTGCTACAAATACGCCGCTATCCGCAACATCCTGTACAGAAAAGGCAGGGATATCGAAATGCTCGTAGCTTACGAGCCTTCGTTCGCTATGATGAATGAATGGTTCAAGCAGCTCTTCGGCGAGAGCGAAGGCAAGGACGGCAAGGGGCTCTTCCCGTCAAGTGCTGTATTCTCCACCGATCTTCACTCCCTGGGTCAGTACATACAGGATGGCTCGAACGTTATATTCGAGACAGTTGTACAGTTCGGCAAAGCACAGAAGGATTTCTTCATCGAGAAGGATCCCGCAAACGGCGACGGGCTCAACTTCCTGTCCGACCAGAATATGTCGGTGGTAAACCGCAAGGCATTTGAGGGTACAGTCCTCGCACATACCGAGGGCGGCACACCCAACATCGTTCTCGAAGTACCGGAACTCAACGAATTCGAGCTCGGCTACATGATCTACTTCTTCGAGAAAGCCTGCGCTATCTCGGGTTATATGCTCGGCGTGAACCCGTTCGATCAGCCCGGTGTCGAGAGCTATAAGAAGAATATGTTCGCGCTTCTCGGCAAACCCGGCTATGAGGACAGAAAAGCTGAGCTTGAGGCAAGATTAGGTTAATTTGAGACGGACGTCTCCCATAATAAATCACTATAAACTAATTCAATCGGAGGATGAAACGCTATGGTAAAAATTATCGCAGGCAAGAAGGGTGCCGGAAAAACAAAAATTCTTATCGAAGCTATCCACAAGGCTGAAAAGGAGAGCAAGGGCAATGTAGTTGCTATCCAGTACGGCTCATCTCTCAATGTTGATATTTACCACAAGATACGCCTTATCAACATCGAGGACTACAAGATCGCTGACTATGACGATATGTATGGCTTCGTTGCCGGTATGCTCGCTTCCAATTACGATATCACGGATATCTTCGTTGACGGTACTCTCAGAATAGTAGGCCGCGATCTCGATCAGGTCGGAAAGATGCTTGACAGAATAGCACTTATTACCGAAAATGTGACTGTTACAGTCACGATTTCTGCCGATCCTGCCGATTACCCCGAAAGTCTGAAAAAATATCTTTAAAATACTATTGACAAAATGTGATATTTATGGTATAATCTAAACCGTGCCAATTTTTACGCCACGAAAAAGGTTGTAAAATCATAAATATCGCTGAATTTAAAGGGAGGTGCGAATAATGGCAGTTCCGAAGAGAAAAGTATCGAAAGCAAGACGTGACAAGAGACGTTCCAATGTCTGGAAATTATCTGCACCTGCTTTTTCCCGCTGCACCAACTGCGGTGAGCTGAAGCTTGCTCACAGAGTATGCGGCAACTGTGGTTATTACAAGGGTAAGGAAGTCATCGCTCAGAGCGCTGAATGATCCCACACAATTTCACAGATCGACAGCGGTGCCGCAAGGTGCCGCTGAATTTCTTTTTTTCGGTCTTATACGCCGCGTTCCTGCGGCGCCCGGGCTAACAATCGATAATAAAGGTGGTGATGTTATGGCAGTAAAAATCGAATCGGTCACTCCGCGTTCACCGGCGGCAAAGGCAGGCGTAAAGGCGGGCGAGACTCTTGCCGCCATAAACGGTCACCCTATCAACGACGCGCTGGATTACGGCTTCTACTGCTATGAGCGTGTCCTGGAGCTCGACCTCGTCACCCGGAAAGTCAGGGTCAGGAAGCATGACGACTACGATGACATAGGGCTGAACTTCGAGACCTACCTTATGGACAAGAAACATTCATGCCGCAACAAGTGCGTTTTCTGCTTCATCGACCAGCTTCCGCCCGGTATGCGCGAAACACTGTATTTCAAGGACGACGACAGCCGCCTGTCATTTTTACAGGGCAGCTACATCACACTCACAAATATGACCGACAGCGACATCGAGCGCATAATAAAAATGAAGCTCAACGTCAATGTGTCTGTACACACCACTAATCCCGAACTGCGAAAAAAGATGCTCTGCAACCGCTTTGCGGGGGACGTGCTGCGCTATCTTAAACAAATGGCAGACGGCGGCATCGTGATGAACTGCCAGATCGTGCTGTGCCGCGGCTGGAATGACGGCGAGGAGCTGAAACGAACACTGACCGATCTGCTGGCGCTGTATCCTGCCGTCCAGAGCATAGCCGCCGTGCCGTTCGGAGCCACACGGTTCCGCGAAGGCCTGCCGCAGATCGAACTGCATAACAGGCAGTCTGCAGCCGAGGCTGTGGATATAATCGAGAGCTTCGGGGAAAAGATGCTCGCCAGATACGGTGAACGCGTCGTCTACCCTGCCGACGAGCTCTTCATCACGGCAGGCCGGGAACTGCCTCCCGGCGAATACTACGGCAGCTACGATCAGTATGAGAACGGCGTCGGAATGTGGTCATATATGCGTGACGGCTTCGAGGAAGCTCTTGCCGATACCGAGGGCAGTGACCGGCCGATACACCTCTCCATAGCCACAGGAGTTCTTGCCGCGCCGCTTATGGAGCTTCTTGCCGGGAAGGTCCGTGTCAAATTCCCCAATGCGGACATCCGCGTGTTCACCATAAAGAACCGGTTCTTCGGCGAGACCGTGACCGTTGCGGGACTTACCACCGGCCGCGATCTGACAGACCAGCTTCTGCCGCACAAAGCCGAACTCGGAAGCCGTGTGCTCATACCGAAAGCAATGCTCAAAGCAGACGAGGACATATTCCTCGACGACATGACGCTTACCGAAGCCGAAGAAATACTTGGGGTACCGATAATCCCTAACGGCAGTGAACCCGAAGAACTGCTGGACTGCATATTGGAATAATGAAAGCCGCCTTGCTGCTGCGAAGCGGTTTTTTCTTATTATCCGACATATTTTTCGCTTTTACATCATTTTGTTGATTATGTCATATTTTATATACTATATGTATATTTTTACCCTCAATTCCGCTGTTTATAAGGCTCCGGACAAAACAGGCCCATTTCAGTTTTGTTAGTTTTGCACAATTCTGACTGCAAAATTTATTTGACATTCACAAAACAAACGGTTATAATCTGCGACATAAGGCAATAATGATGATAGGGTCGATATCAGGTCGGTCAGCAATATTCGGCGAAAGGGGAGATAAGTATGCTGCTGAAGATATGCAGTAAAAGCGGCAGAGCTCTGCCAGCCGCAGTGAGTGTGTTTATGCCGGTGCTTGTGCTGATCGCGGCAATGATACTCGGAACGGCAAGGAGCTTCGCGGAGAGCGAAGAACCCGCCGGTATGAGCGTATACATCACTGCGGACGGCAGGAGCTTCACGGTATGGACTGAAGATACTACGGTCGGAGAGCTTCTCGCCCGCGAGGATATCGTACTGGACGGGGACGACGAAATAAATATGCCGCCGGACACGCTGGTAAGTGAAAATATGGAGATAGCGGTAAGCCGTGTTGAATACCGTGACCGCACGAAAACGATCGTGCTGCCGTACACAACGGAATTCACGGAAACTCCGCTGATGAAAATGGGCGACAGCGAAGTCCGCACTGCGGGCATAGACGGCAGCCTGACAATAACAGTACAGGATAAATTCGTGGACGGCAGAAAAGTTGATGAAAGAGTGACCGCGTCGGAAAAGACCGAGCCCGTTACCGAAGTGATAGCGCGCGGGACAGCGTTACAGACACCATACAGCAAACGGGAGGGAAACTATACGCTCAAAAACGGCATACCTACCGAGTATGCATACAAATTAAGCGGCAAAGTTACATCCTACACCGCCCCGGAGGGCAGCGGAACATACAGCGGAAGACCGCTCGTGATCGGTTCAGTGGGCGTTGACCCCGACGTGATCCCTTTCGGTTCCGAAGTATATATCGTGACGCAGGACGGCTCGAAGGTCTACGGCTATGCAATAGCCTCGGACACCGGTGATATAACCGATATCATCGCAGATGCCTATATGGGAGTCACGTCCGAACACTGGGACGATGCCATGGGCTGGTGTGCACAGTTCTGCGACGTCTATGTCCTCACCGTCGGCGATAACAGCGTAAGCTGGCACTGAGAGCCGGCTGAAACAGGCTAAACGGGGAATATGGACCCCATTCCCGAAGCAGACATGAAGGCCATTTTCTTCCACTGTCTGCCTTCCGGGATGGCCGCCCCCTTTGGCACGATGCCAATAGCTGACCGCTCCTTTTCCGGGCAGAACAGTTCCGGTTTTGTATCATATGTTTTCAGTAAGTTGATATTCCTATATAAGCAGTATGATGTTAAGGCTTTTTTGTCTATTTCTCCGAAACCGTGTGAAACAGCTTGAAATAACACACTCCATGTGATAAAATATACAATCAGAAAATTATATAAAGAGGAGCGGTTCTTTTGACATTCAGTTCTGTGGTATTCCTGTTTATGTTCCTGCCGGTGACGTTCATTCTGTACGCCCTCATCAGGAACGATACCGCCCGCAACATCATACTTGCCGCAGCAAGCATAGTTTTCTATGCATTCGGTGAGCCCATTGCGGTCATAATAATGCTGATCTCCATAGTGTTCAACTATTTCTTCGGCATTGCCGCAGCAGGAGAAAAACACGCGAAACTCGCTGTATTTCTCGCAGTCATTGTCAATATCGGACTTCTCTTCGCATATAAATACACCGGTTTTTTCGCGGAGACCTTCAACGCGATAACGGGTCTTGCTGTACCTGTACCGGATATCAGACTGCCTATAGGAATTTCGTTTTTTACCTTCCAGGGTTTAAGCTACGTCATAGACGTTTACAGAGACAAGAAAAGCGTGCAGCGGAACCTGTTCCTTGTGCTTCTTTACATCTCGTTCTTCCCGCAGCTGATTGCGGGTCCTATCGTAAGATATGAAGATATATCCAAACAGCTCAGGCACCGCGAATTCACCGCTGACAGAGTGAGCAGGGGCATCCACCGCTTCATACTCGGCCTCGGAAAGAAAGTACTGATAGCCAATCAGATGGGCTTCGTGGCAGACACGGTGTTCGGCTTTGCGCCAGAGCAGGTAGGCGCTCTCCCCGCCTGGGCGGGCGCAATATGCTATACCCTCCAGATATTCTTCGATTTCTCGGGTTACAGTGATATGGCGATAGGCCTCGGCTGTATGTTCGGCTTCGATTTCCTGGAAAACTTCAACTATCCGTTCGTTGCGTCCAGTATACAGGACTTCTGGAGACGCTGGCACATTTCGCTCTCGACATGGTTCAAGCAGTATGTCTACATACCCCTCGGCGGCAACCGCAAAGGCAATGTGAGAACGACGATAAACAAACTGATCGTTTTCTTCCTGACCGGACTCTGGCACGGTGCTAACTTCACATTCATAGTGTGGGGCATGATACACGGGCTCTGCCAGATGCTTGAAACTTATCAGATAGTGCCGACCAAAAAGAAATGGTTCCGGCCTGTCGGCCATATATATACCCTGCTGGTTGTGGTGCTGGCGTTCGTGCTGTTCAGGGCGGATACGCTCGGACAGGGTTTCGGTCTTATAGCGAATATGTTCACCGGTGCTGCGGGAGATGCCGCTGCCAACGCAACGATAATGTCCACGCTGTCGGTGCTTGTCATCATCTCATTCGTGTTCGCGCTGATCCTCTCAACGCCTGTATGCCGCGTGATACGGGACAAGATATCCGCAACTAACAAAAAGGAACTCTATAGCTACGCGGCCTATGCCGGCTCGATCGTGATTTTCGCGCTCTGTGTACTGTCCCTTGTTTCCAGCGCGTACAACCCGTTTATCTATTTCAGGTTTTAAGGGAGGCGATGTATCATGAGAAAAGGATTCAAGATAGCTTATTCGGTACTTTTTTTCGCTGCCTGCGCGCTTCCGGCGGCTATGATGCCCTTCGTACAGCCCAACGCCGAAATAGAGAAGAAATCTCTCACCGAGATGCCCGCCTTCATCGACGAGAACGGTGTGAACACCGACTTTTCCACACAGTTCGAGTCGTGGTTCAATGACCGCATTCCTATGCGCCCGGAGCTTCTTTCCGCGGCAAATCTCATAAAGGGCGAGGTGCTCAGCACTGCGTCCTCGAACGTTATCAGCAACGGCGGCTGGCTGTTTTACGACAGTGAGAAGTTCGACTACATGGACACCAATGCCATGTCCGGAAGCCAGCTGAACGCCACTGCGGTCACATTATCGCTGCTTGAAGAGAAAGTGACTGCTGACGGCGGCAGATTTACGTTCGTGCCCATGCCGAACAAGGCATCGGTCTATGGTGAGTATATGCCGGCTTGTTATAAGAAGGCCGATGAGAATAATCTGACAAGGCTCTCCGCGAAGCTCACCGAGTACGGCATCAACTATACAGATATGCTGAAAGTGATGACGGAGAACAAGGACAAGGGCATCTATCACGCCCGTGATTCCCACTGGAACAACCTCGGAGCGATAATCGGCTACAACGAGATAATGAACTCCCTCGGCAGGCCGCACAACACCTATGAGAACGCGACCTACAAATACGAACAGATATGGCGCGCCGACCTCGACAAGCTGCTCTATCCGGCAGGCGGCTATATGGACTGGCAGTATGAGTTCGATATCACCTACTCCCTGTTCCGGTTCACGAACCCGGCAGGCGTCCGCGATACCGCGGCACAACTTGCGATATTCATGAGCGACAAGGAAGAAAACGACATGAATATCACGACCCAGAACCTGAACAAAGCTCCGAACAAGAGCCTGTATATGGTGCGGGATTCATTCGGACGAGCCCTGCTGCCCTTTATGATAGACAACTACGCAAGCGCGAATTTTGTCCGCACCAACCGCCCCGATGTTTCGGGCTCATTCGCAGACAAGGACTTCGTTTATGAGATCGTCGAGCGCAATCTGAAAAATGTAATAGCCACTGCGCCCTATATGTTCGCTCCGGAAAGAACGGACTCAGACCCCGCAGCGATACCCGCAGACAGTGAAGCAAAGGCTGTGTTCAGCGACGAGGGCTATGCCTTCAGGCTGTATGGCAGTCTCCCGGAGGACGCGGAGACCGGCAGCGGCAGAATATACGTCATATTCGGCACCAGCACCGGGAAACGCGTTTTCGAGGCGTTTCCGATATATGAGACCGAGCTTCTCGGCGGCACCGGCACGAAAGGCTTCTCGATGTTCATTGACAAGAAGGCCGGGCTTTCAGGCAGCTGCTCTATCACGGTGGTGACAGGCGGTAAGGCATACAATGCAGGTAGTGTATCAGTATGAGCCGACCGGCTTCATACGGTATTGCCTATATATAATTAAACGGAGGTAAAAGTTATGAAGAAAAGAATTTTATCTATTATCACAGCAGCTGTATGTGTGATCTGCACGGCAGGCTGCGCAAACGGACAGAAAGAATCCGCGACCGGTACTCTCGCACTCGCTACGACCACCACAGCGGCCACCACAGAGGCTCCCGCAGCAGATACAACGGAAGCTCCTGCTGACACGACCGCCGCAGATACTGCGGCAGCCGATACTACGGAAGCATCGGAGAAAGATACCGCTCCGGCAGCACCCGTCGGTGATTCTATCAAGGACAAGTGCGCTTTCGTGTACAGAGGTGTGACTTTCAACATAGGCGACAAGGCTGACGATGTTATCCCGAAGCTCGGCGATCAGAGCAAGCCCTCATACAAGGCTCAGCCCTGCATTCCCGGCGCCGGTGAGATAGAGCACTTCACTTATGACGGCATCTACCTTGCAGTAACGCAATTCGGCCTTATCTGCGATATCGGATTTACCACAGTCGAAAACCCCGGCACCGACGCAGCCACAGTAACCGGCCTGAACACCGAGAGCACCGCCGAAGATTACAAGGCAGTGCTCGGAGAACCCGCCGACGATTACGGCTTCATGTATATCTACAGAGACGGCTCCTTCAGCTTCTCCGTCTCCTTCGATGAGGATACCGGCAAGACTTTCTCCCTCTCTTCCGAGGATATGGATCTCCCGCTGTAAGCCTGCCCTGCCGCTCGAGCCGGCGAGCCGACGTTAGTTTCATGCAGTAGTCGCTGACGCTTGAGAGGTCGCTGCCGCTCGAGCCCGGGGGAACCCTTTTGTGAACAAAAGGGTTCCCCCGGACCCCCTCCCAAAAAACTTAAACCACTTCGTTATTAAATTAAAAAGAAATCTGCTCCTTTTGATAGTCAAAGGGAGCAGATATTTTTATGCTTTCAGTGTATTTTTATGGACAATGGCACTATATAGCGGGCAGCAAGGCAAAGCGGTGCGAATTTACGGAAAAGGGTGAGAGTGATTTTTCTCTTCCCTGCCGCCTTCTTCACCGAGGCTCACTCAGCAAACTGACTGTTATAAAGGTTTGCATAAAAGCCGCCCTTTTCAAGCAGTTCTTCGTGTCTTCCCTTTTCGATGATGCTGCCGTTATTCATAACGAGTATCAGGTCGGCGTCGCGTATCGTAGACAGGCGGTGCGCAACTATGAAGCTGGTCCTGCCTTTCATCAGCTTTGTAAAAGCATCCTGGATCTTCAGCTCGGTTCTCGTGTCTATGGACGATGTTGCTTCATCCAGTATGAGCATAGGCGGCAGGCAAAGCATTATTCTCGAAATGCAGAGCAGCTGCTTCTGCCCCTGTGAAAGACTGCCTCCGTCCTCACCGATGACGGTATCGTACTTGTCGGGCAGGCGCTTGATGAAGCTGTGAGCATGGGAGGCTTTCGCAGCGGCTATGATCTCCTCGTCCGTTGCGTCGGGCTTTCCCATTCTGATATTGTCGCGGATCGTTCCGGATATCAGTATCGTATCCTGAAGTACCATTCCGAAGGAACTGCGCAGGCTCCTGCGTGTCACCCCGCGTATATCGTGACCGTCGGCGCTTATGGTACCGCCTGTCACATCGTAGAAGCGCATAAGCAGGTTTATGAACGTAGTCTTGCCGCAGCCCGTGGGACCTACGATCGCCACTTTCTGACCGGGCTTTATGTCGAGCTCAAGATGCTCGATGAGTTTTCTGTCCGGAGTATATGAGAAGCTCACATCACGAGCCGTGATACTGCCGCGCACATCTGTGAGGGCGACTGCGTTTTCCGGCTCGGGAACCTGCGGCTCTGCTTCGATAAGCGCGAACAGTCTGCCCGCACAGGCGAGAGCGTTCTGGAGCTCGGTCACCACGCCGGAGATCTCGTTGAACGGCTTGGTATACTGGTTTGCGTAGCTTAAGAAGCAGGACAGCGCTCCGACGGTTATTCCGCCGTTTATGGCGGATATCGCTCCGAATACTCCGACCGCCGCATAAACGAGGGCGTTCACGAAACGTGTTACCGGGTTTGTCAGCGACGACCAGAATGTTGCTTTGAGAGAATACTTTTCGAGCCGTGAGTTTATCTCCGCGAACTTCTCTATCGACTCGTCCTCCCGGCAGAAGGCCTTGACTGTTTTCTGATTGCCGATGATCTCATCAATGTAGGCAGTCTGTTCACCGAGGGTTTCCGAACGCTTTTTGAACATACTGTAAGTGCCGTTGGCTATACGTCTGGCGGCGAACAGCGAAACAGGCGTAAGCACAACGACGACCAGCGTTATCAGCGGGTCGAGTGTCAGCATGAATACCAGCGTTCCGAGTATGGTCACCACGCCTGTAAAAAGCTGCGAGAAACCGAGCAGCAGTCCGTCTGCGAACTGATCGGCATCCGTTATCACGCGGCTCACGATGTCGCCGGTGCTTACAGTGTCGAGGTACGAGAAGGGGAGCTTTTCAATATGCTCAAAAGCGTCGTTTCGTATGTCACGCACCACATTGAATGCGATGCGGTTGTTTATGACGTTCATCAGCCATTGCAGCAGCGCCGTTATGCCTGCTATTATGCCCGCCGTGAGCAGACAGCCGATTATGTCGTTCCAGCGGAGACTGTGGCTTCCGTCGGGCGGAACGAGAAAATCTATCGCGTTTCCTATGATTATCGGTATCGAGAGCGTACCGGCCACCGAAAGAGCCGCCAGCAGGGTGGAAAGCACGATGAGAGGCATATAGCGCTTTATATAGCGCATTACTCTGCGCAGAGTCCCTTTGTTCTTCATACCGCCCTGCCCTCCTTTCTGAACTGCGAGTCGTAGATCTCACGGTAAACGTCACAGCTTTCGAGGAGCTCGTCGTGTGTTCCGATCCCGGCGGGATGCCCGTCGTCGAGAACGATTATCTTGTCCGCGTGCATTATAGAACTCGTCCGCTGAGACACTATGAAGACCGTCGTATTTTCGAGGGTGCGCAGAGCCTTGCGGAGCGCCGCGTCCGTAGCGAAGTCCAGTGCCGAAGCGCTGTCGTCCAGTATGACTATCTCCGGCGAACCCACAAGTGCGCGGGCTATGGTCAGACGCTGTCGCTGACCGCCCGAGAAGTTCTTTCCTCCCTGCCCGACCTGCGCGTCAAGCCCGCCTTCTTTCTTTTCGATGACCTCGCGCGCCTGCGCTATGTCAATGGCGTGCATTATTTCATCGTCGGAAGCCTCAGGCGCACGCCAGAGCATATTGTCGCGGACAGTCCCGCTGAACAGCACAGCGCGCTGGGGAACTATACCTATCTTTGAGCGCAGGGCTTCGGTCGTGTACTCGCGCACATCAACACCGTCAACAAGTACCGCACCGCCCGTCACATCATAGAAACGCGGTATCAGATCGACCAGCGAAGTCTTACCGGAGCCTGTGCCGCCGATGATGCCTATGACCTCGCCGTGCTTCACGGTGAAGTCTATGTTTGTAAGCGAGTTTTCCGAGGCACTCTTGTAGCGCAGATCTGCATGGCGGAACTCCACGGCATACTGCGCTCCGGGCTCACCCTCGGAGCGTGTGCCCTCCTTCATGCCTTCTCCGCCGTCCAGCACTGCCTGTATGCGTTTGCCGCAGGCGGCAGCCTTGGTTATGGTGATTATGAGATTTGCCAGCTTTATGAGCTCGACGAGTATCTGCGACATATAGTTGTACAGCGCTATAACAGCACCCTGGGTGAGTATGCCTTCCTCAACACGAAGGGCTCCCTGATGTATCAGAATGACGATAGCAAGGTTTATGAGCACGAAGGTGAGGGGGTTCATCAATGCAGATATACGACCCGAAATGAGCTGGTCGCGGGTAAGTGTGTCATTGTCTGCCCGGAATGCCCCGATCTCGCTGTCTTCCATACAAAATGCGCGTATAACGCGGGAGCCGTTCAGGTTCTCACGGGTGCGGCGGAGCAGCTTGTCCAGTCCGGCTCGTACCTTTCCGTAGAGTTTCATTCCAGCCAGCATTATGCCGAATACCACCACAGACAGCACCGGTATGGCAAGAGCAAATATCAGCGCCGAGGGTACATCTATCGTGAACGCCATGATCATGGCGCCGAACACGATGAACGGCGAACGCAGCAGCAGTCGCAGCGTCATATTCACACCGGTCTGCACCTGACTCAGATCACCGGTCATGCGGGTCATGAGGGTAGATGTTCCCATTTCGTCAATGTCTGTGTAGGAAAGGCCCTGTATATGAGCGAAAAGAGCGTTTCCGACTGTACGCGCAAACCCGGTCGCAGCTCTGGCAGCGAAATACTGAGCAGTTATCGAAAATGCCAGACCCGCAACACCGAGGCCCACCAGCAGTATACAGGAGCGGACTACCGTTTCCGTGTCTCCGTACTGTATGCCCTCGTCTATCATATATGCCACAACAAGCGGGACGAACAGCTCCAGCACAGCTTCAATGCACTTGAACAGCGGGCTGAGTATGGTTTCTTTCAGGTATCCTTTTTTCAGATATCCCAGCAGTTTCTTCATTTCATTTCTCCGTATCATAAAACAAAAGCGCCTGTTCATACTGACAGGCGCTTAAATATCATTTTCTTTTTCTGCCGTTCTTCTTGGAATTTTTGTTTTTCATCTGCTTCGACACTATCGCGCCTACGATACAGCCGACCAGCACCACACCGGAAACTATAAAGAGCCATATCGGGAGCTCGGTGCCTGTTGCGGGGTTAAGTGCCGCGATAACATTTTCGATAGTCATAACTGACCGCCTTTCCCGCGGAAGCCTTCACTTCCGACGTGTCCTTTTCTTTACTGCTTCTTTCTTTTTGCCGCAAATACTATTATTCCCACTAATACACCTATTATCAGGACACCCGCGACGATGCCGACGATCAGCAGCGAGGAGTCTCTCGAACCGTAATCCGCAGTGCTCGCGCTCTGCACGGTACCGCTTTTTGTAGTGGCTGCTCCGGTCGTCGCCGCGGCCTCTGTGGCAGTCACGGCATCTGTGGTTTCAGCTGCTTCGGAAGATGCGGTGGTTTCGGGAGCCGCCGTTGTTGTTTCGGCTGCCGTGGTCGTCTCTGCGGGAGCTCCGCCGTAGGAAGTGGGGTCAAATGCCTCATGTGTGCCGAATTCCGCGTTGCCGGAACCGTCGGAGTAAATTGCTACCGAACCGTCGGGACCATAAGCGTAGAATTCGTGAACCGTAAGTTTATAGTAATCGGATTTATTGGCCCATTCTTTAAAGCAGAGCTGTATATCGCGATCCGTAGGGAGTACCTCGACATTTGATAAGGTACAGCTGAACAGGTAGGTATTGTCATTGAGCTTCTTTATATCAACATAATCGCCGGTGCCGAGCGAATTGAGGGATTTGTAGGAAAACGAGAACCAGTTATCCTCCCTGTCTCCGATCTTCACGCTGGCGCCTATGCCGAGATAGCCCTCGAAATCCGCGAAGGGCTTGGCGGCCTCATTATCATAGTAGCCGTCGGTCTTTTCCTTGTTGTACTCCGCACTGTCGCCGTCGAACGTTACGATGAGGTCCATTTTCGTGAGACCCACTGCATAGCTGTTATGCTTTTCGGGAAGCACGAACTGCCATGTCTCGCTGTCGGAATTAAGGTATTCAGACGGGGAGGGAACTTCCGTGAGCGCGGCTCCCGCAGAGACTGTCAGCATTGCCGAAGCCGCAAGAGCGGTCAGCGCAGAAATTATCTTATTTACTTTAGTCATATTATCCTCCGGTTACATCTCATAAAGGTCATATATAAAATATACCGCACAGAATAAAAATTCCACACGGCATTAAATTATTATTTAACTGTCCGCCGCTTTAGGTGACTGACATTTATGTAATGTCTGCAAATTTACAAAGCAGACATTCGCAAACTTCCTTTCACCTGATGTGACTGAAGGCTGCAAGATAGAAATTCGTCCGCTGCCGGAAAGCAGCAGACGGTTCAACGATGTGGATACCACATTAATGGCGGAGAAGGAGGGATTCGAACCCTCGAACCGCTTTTGACGGTTACGCGATTTCCAATCGCGCGCGCTCGACCAACTACGCGACTTCTCCATAAATTGGTTTACCCTTGGATATTTGATTTTCTCTTTAATACTATGATATTTTATCACGGGAAAACCGATTTGTCAATAGAGTTTGCGGATTTTTTTCAAAATTCCTTTATAAACCGCAAAATAACGATAAAGGAAGAAGAAACGGCAGTAAAAATTGTGCTATTGCAACAATAAAAAACCGATTGACGAAAAAGCGCGGGAATGTTATAATTAATATGTATGTATATATAAGGAGCTCACACGGACATTCTGTTTCCGGATACCGAGGTCCGGACCACACTCAGACAGAAGCGCTCCGGAAAACTCCGGATGCCGTTTTTCGATTTATCCGGCAATATATACGGAACCGTGGGCTTCGCTCATGCAGAAAAAGATATGAAATAAAACAAAAGAAAGACGAGGACACAAGAATTGAACATAAAACCTCAGAAGGGTATGCAGGAATATCTGCCCGATGCCGCCGCACTGCGTGACAGACTTACACGCACCATACTTGAAACATACACGGCCTGCGGCTTTACCCGCATATATACTCCCGCGGTCGAGAGTGCCGAGAACCTAGACAAGAGCGACGGCGGCGATAATCTCAACCTGATATTCAAGATACTCAAACGCGGCGAGAAGCTGACAGAAGCGCTTGAAAAGACTCCCATAGACGAAAAGGAGCTCTGCGACCTCGGACTGCGCTATGATCTTACACTGCCGCTGTCGAGATACTACGCCAACAACAGGAACAGCCTCCCGAATCCGTTCAAGTGCATACAGATCGACAAGGTGTACCGAGCCGAAAGACCCCAGCGCGGCAGATTGCGCGAATTTGTTCAGTGCGATATTGACATTCTCGGTTCAGACTCGATGTGCTGTGAGATAGAGCTGATCTCCGTTACAGCGAAGGCGCTCTCAAAACTCGGGATAGGAAAGTTCTTTATCCGTGTCAATGACCGCCGCATACTGCGCGCATCGCTGAAGACTATGGGATTCCCGGAGGACGCGCTGGACACTGTGTCCGTGACGTTTGACAAACTCGACAAGATAGGCGCCGACGGCGTTGCCGCAGAACTGCGCGATAAACAGATGCCGGAAAGCGCCATAACCGCACTTGCGGAACTGCTGAACAAGAACAGCATAACCCTCGACGATATGGCAGAGTACTGCACCGGCGAAGCTGCGGAAGCATTGACGGATCTGCGTACTATCATAGAGACTTCCGACAAGCTGTCGCCCGATTACTCGGTAGTTTATGACCCGTCGCTGGTACGCGGACAGGGCTACTATACCGGCACGGTATTTGAGGTGGCCAGCGAGGAATTCGGCGGCACGGTAGCCGGCGGCGGCAGGTATGACGGCCTTATAGGACGCTTCACAGGCGAGAATATCCCGGCGGTCGGTTTCTCCATAGGCTTTGAGCGCATTTTCTCCATCGTATCGGAGAACGGCTCGTCACTCGGCGCCACACGCAAAAAGACTGCTGTGCTCTACAAGGAAGAAGATATCCTCGGCGCGATAGCAAAGTCTGCGGAGCTTGAAGCCGACAGCGACGTCACTCTCGTGCTCGTCCCGAACCCCAGGAAATGCGACAAGATCTACAGCCGCACAAAGAGCCAGGGCTTCGACGAGATCATCAAATTCAATCATTAAGAGTCTGCAAAAAAGAAGGATGCCCCTCACCCCGACCTCCCGCGGGATAGACCAATCGCTTCGGCGCAGTCGCTATAAAACAAAAAATATCTGCTCCCTTTGACTGCCAAAAGGAGCAGATTTCTTTTTAATTTAATAACGAAGTGGTTTAAGTTTTTTGGGAGGGGGTCCGGGGGAACCCTTTTGTTCACAAAAGGGTTCCCCTGGGCTCGAGCATCAGCGACTAATCTCGAGCGTCAGCGACCTCTTTACCTTATCTCGGTTCCCTGATAATAGAACTTAAGTATCTGTTCGTAATTATAGCCGAAATAGGTCGCGAGGATATTGGCGCCATGCTGGCTGAAGCCCACGCAGTGTCCGTAGCCGTAAGTTGTGATAGTAAACTGGTCGGTGGACGGGTCATAGACTATATCGAAGCACGCCGAGCGGATATCATAGTCCATGATAGTCTCACGGAATATGCGGCCTGTGATGCGGACGTCGCGGGTGCCGTTGTTGAAGGTCTGCTGACCGCCTATGGTCATCTGACCGACATAAATGCCGTCAACGTATGAATCAATTTTAATCCACTCCGACGGGTCGCCCGAAAGGACTATGCCCGTGGCTTTCTTCACATAATTCTTTATCTCTTCAGAAGTAAAGGTGGGTTTCCTGCCGTAATTGATATCATATTCCTCGTCGATGAATGCCGTGTCTATGCTCTGGAGATACGGGTAATCGACACCCCATACCGTCTTTGACGAGGCCGTCCTGCCCGCAGTGGACGCAGTGTAGACCGCCTGTATCAGTTCGCCGTTGTAGTACACTGCCTTGCCTATGACCTGCTTGACAAGGTTTATCAGCTTTTCGCTGGGAGTACGCCGTGCTATATAGGCGCGCTCGTTGTTGATCGAATACATCTTTATGTAAGTGTAGGCCGCGATAGCCTGCGCTTTTATTGCTTCCTCGTGGAAGCCGTCGCCTATCTCTGCCATTACAGCCGTCGCCACTACATTTACTGCCGTATCCGTCATTATGACACCGCCCGCGTTGACGGTGAACATTTCATCGTTTCCGGCATAGGGATTTTCTTCCGGGGCAGTTGTGGTAGTCTCTGCAACTGTGGTCACCGCAGCAGTTGTCGTATCATCGGGATCGTCCAGTTCCTCGGGAGTAGTCTCCTCTGTAGTTGTAACATAAGTTACGTCCTGCTCATCGGTGAAGTCCGCAATGTCCGGGTCATCCTCGGGAACTTCGGTATCTTCAGAAATGTCTTCCTCGTCTTCCTCATCGTCCTCGGGTTCCTCGATCAGCGGTTCTCCCGCAGTAGTCGATGCCGTTGTGACTTCGCTTGTGTAGGTAACACTTGTCTCCGGCAGAGTAGTTGTCGTTTCAGCAGAAGTCGTCGTATCAGCTGTTGTGGTCGCTTCGGTAGTCGTTGTGACAGGCACGGTATAATCGAGATCCTCGCTTGCAAACACAAAATCCGCAGGGGCCGTAGTCTCGGCGGGTGTAGTGGTGACCGTTCCCGCATCCTCCGGAAGTATAAGAAGCGCCGTTTCCGTGCGGGAATAATCTGCAAGGCCGGGCTTGCGGGCATTCACTACCACAAGATCGGTGGCATAGGTGTATACTGCGCGCCCGTTTTCGTCAACGCCTGTGGTTACCGCAGGAGCGGCCATCCGGGGCGCCGCAGTGGTGCCGACGGCTTCCTCAATGCTCTGATCTATGCTGTCAACGGTCTGCATTATTCCGAAAAGAAACACATACAGGCTGATTATGGCAAGTGATATGATTATCTTCACCATCGAGCCCTTTTCCACGCGGTCACCCCCTTAAACTGTCATTCTCTCTTCATTCAGCCCGCAAAGTCCTTGATATACTTCGCGTCCCATTTTCTGCCTGCCCACTCGGTGGCATAGCTCTTATAGTACGCATCGAACATCTTGCGCTTTACATTGCCCTCGGCATCGAAGCCCGTGTTGTCGATGAACTTCGTCACATCGAGGGTCGGATCTTCGCCCGGACGCACCTTGCGGCCCATTACAACGAGCCTCATATCATTGAACATCGAGAAGTCACAGGTCGAGAGCGTTATAAGCTCATCGCCGTATTCAAGATCGATGCCCGTATAGAAGTAGCTGCGGTCAAGACATTCGGCAACATAGCTGTCAAATTCGCTCTTGCTGCGGAAGTTGACGGTGTTCCAGTAATCGAACACTTCGCCGTGCTGCTCGTTGGTATTCGTAAGGAATATCGAGAAGATGAAGTATTTGTTGCGGTCATAGAGAGTATCGAACTCTATGACGTAGTTTTTCTGAAGGAACTCCATACCTTCCTTGCGGAAATGCGAAAGAGGCTGGAAGTAGTTGTTGGTGATAAGGTTATGTCCGTACAGAAGTATGTTGCCGGGTCTTTCGGTGGCTGTGATCTTACCCTGATAATCGGCAAAGATCGTGCCGTTGTCATTGGGACCCTTCTCAAAGGTATGGTGCAGATAATAGTCGTTATTATCGGTCTGTACCACGGGCATCTGGATATAAGGATACATCTCTATCCAGCCTACAAAATCATTGTTGGTCTCGTAGAACGGCAGATAATCGGCAAGAATCTCTACCTGCTGCTGTGTGTCGCCCGGAGTGCTGTCATCGTCGTCTTTGTCAGTCATGAGCACTGTAATACGGTCGTCTGTCGGGTTGCTGACCTTCTGTTCAACATAGCTCTGCACTTCCTGCGTGTTCTGCTGGTCACGGAACACATAGAAATTCAGCATTATGAAGCCCGCTGTGAAAAGTACTATCGTGGAGACTAGAAGCACTATCTTTCGTGCCGCCTCTCCGGCCGAGTCGCCCCTCCACGGCAGTATGCCGCTCAGGAAGGACTCCACCGGTCCCATTTTCTTACGGCGCTTCGGAGAACGCTTTTTCACCGGAGTGGGCTTTGGTGTATTAGTTGTTTTTTCGTTTTCAGGCATTATTTTTCGTTCCTGCTGTCAATTACTGAGCGACCGCAGTGGTATCTGCGTCTTCAAATTCCTCGGGGTGAGCCTTCACATACTCGTCAAAGCCCTTGATCTTGGTGGTATCCCACTTTCTGCCGCCCCACGAGCCGCCGTATACCTGATACCAGTACTTGAAGTAGAGCGGGTCATAGTTTATGGCTGCCTTGGATACATCTACCTCGGCGCTTTCGCCGTCTCTCAGTCTTCTTGCGAATATGACAAATCTCGTATCAACATTGTTGCCCAGCGGATAGTAGCAAGTGGAAAGTGTGAGCAGCTCGTCGCCGTACTCAAGGTCAACATCGGTATAGAACTGGCTGCGGTCAAGTATCTTTGAAACGTAGTTGTAGAACTCGCCCTCGCTGGTGATCGTTCTCTGGCGGTAGTATCTGAATACATCGCCGTGTTCTTCCATAGTATTTACGAACATAGCCGCGAATACCTTGTATGTACCTTCTTCCCAGACAGTGTTGAAGGTTATTGTCGGGTTCTCCTTGTACTGATCGATCTGGAAGCCTGTTCCGGAGCGGTTATATCCAGAATAGTACCACGGGCAGTAAGTGGTGAGCTTCGCGAAGCTCGGACCCGATCTCATGTTGTGACCGTAGATTATGATGTTCGCAGGTCTGGTACGGGTGGTGAACTCGCAGAGATAGTCGATGAAGCAGGCGCCGTTCCTTATCTCGTTCTTCTCGTAGTCATGCTCGAGGTAGTAGGAATTGTCCTGACCCTGTACGCAAGGGTAGTCGATAGGAGTACCGCCGACCTTTATCCAGCCCTTGATGTCGTCGTTCTTGTCGACCCATTCCTGATACTCGTCCATTACCGGCAGAGGCGGAAGTGTAGTGGTCGTGGTGGTCGTGATCTTGATAGCGGTGGTGGTAGTCGCTGTGGTGGTGGACTCCTCGGGTGTAGTTGACTCCTCGGGAGCCGCTGTCACATCGGAGGTCTCTCCGCTCTGCGCAGGAGCATTGCTGTCGCCGCAGGAAGCCGCCGACATGACCATCAGTGCGGCTGCCGTCAGAGCAGCGATCCTTGTGAATGTTGATCTTCTTGACATAGCTTTTTCATTCCTTTAAATTTTATGATGATATTGTTTCGGGTATTACCCGTTCGTACCGTTATAGCTGAGCAGCTTAGAGCTGTCCCATTTTCTGCCGCCCCATGAGCCGCCCTTTACCTGATATTCATAGGCGAAACGCAGCGGGTCGGGGTTGCGCTGTGCTTTGGAAACATCGACCTCTGTGCTTTCGCCCTCGCGGACACGTCTCGCGAATACCGCACAGCGGGTGTCGGCTTTTTCCTTGGTGTAAGGATAGTAGCAGGTCGAAAGAGTCAGTATCTCGTCACCGTAGGTGAGGTCAACGTCTGTCCAGAGTACGCTTCTGTCCATGATCTCAAGAATGAAGTGATTGAAGGTCGCCTCATTCGGGAAGTCCCTGTAATTGAGATAGGGGAACACTTCACCCAGTTCCTCCTGCGTATTGAACAGCACGCAGGCGAAGATCTTCCATTCCGCGTTCTCATATATGGTGTTGAATGTCACCGTCGGGTGCTGTTTGTAGAAGAGCAGCGGGTCATTCTTGTACTCCGCCGGGTCGCTGAAGCCGTTGGGCTCGTAGTAACGCGACAGCTTTGCGAACATGGTCTCACCGTTCCACATATTGTGGCCGTAGAGCGTGGTATTCGCCGAAAGCCTGCCGGGCTCGAACACATTGCGGTAATCCGCGAATATGGCGCCGCGCTGGGCTTCTTCCTTAAGATAGGTGTGCGTGAGGTAATAATCGTTGTCTGCGGCCTTTACCACCGGCTGACTGATGTTCACTATGGGGTCGTCCTTGCCGCCAAGCTGTATATAGCCCACGACATCGGAGTTCTCGGAATAGAGTTTCAGGAAGCTTGCCTGTATGCCGGGCTTTTCCGCTTCGACCTTGGCGATGTCCTCATCGGTCATTTTGAGCTCGCCCTTTATCTTTTCCTTTATAGCCTGTTCCTGCGCTTTCGTGTCGCCGGAGCCTTTCTCATCGGCAAAGTCGACATACCAGCCCTGTACCATAGGGTCTATGAACTTGTCGTTCCTTGCCTCGTCGATCACCTGATACAGCACCGAGCCGCCGGTTATCACGAACGCAACGACCGCGACATCGAACACTATCTTTCTTACCGACTCACCGAGGCCGTCGCCCTTCGTCGGAAATATCGCATGGAGCATACGGACAAAGATGTTTTCTTTTTTCTTCTTTCCGCTCATATACTCATCGTCATCGTCATATATAACTCTGCTTCTGGGTCTGGCCTTCCTGTGCGCCGCGGGTATGTCGCCGTCATCGTCATCATCATCGTCGTCATCGTCGAAGTAACCGGCGTTCGCGTAGCTTTTAAGGCTTTCGTCCTCTTTGTCCGCGGGCATATCATATTTCTTCCCGCTGTGGACCGCCGGGTTGGGACGCCGGGGTCTCTTTGCATATCCGGACATAAACCTGTCTCCTTACTTTGTTATCTCTTTCTGTATCGTTTCCAGCGCTTTCAGCGCCGTTTCGGACCGTACCGCCTCGCGGCTGTCCTTTGCCTCCGGGAAAGTCTCTCCCGTAAAAAGGTATCTGACCGCGTAAGTGCGCTCTGCCGTGGAGCAGCCGATGTACACTGTGCCTACCGGCTTGTCGGGCGTGCCGCCTGTGGGTCCGGCTATGCCGGTCACCGATACCGCGATATCCGCACCGGAAAGTTTTCTCACTCCTTCGGCCATCTGTACTGCCGTCTCTTCCGAGACCGCGCCCACCGTTGAAAGAGTCTCCGCTTTTACGCCGAGCAGCTTCATCTTTGCTTCGTTGGCGTAGGTGCATACTCCGTACCCGAACACGTCCGATGAGCCGGACACCGATGTGATCTCCGCGGATATCAGGCCTCCGGTGCAGCTTTCGGCTGTCGCTGCGGTAAGTCCGCGCACTTTTAATAATTGTACTACATTTTCGGCTGTTTTGTCAAGTTTTGTTACCACTTTGTAATAAATTCCCTCGAAATTTTTATATAATTTTCACAAAGCGCGGTACCCGCGCTGTCAATTCGCGCTTATTTTCTTCTACGGGCAGCTCTCTGCCCGCATTATGCCTGTTCTGCCGGATCAGACGTTCTCCATACCGAGCTTGAAATCTTTAACGGTTATTTCCTTTATCGCCTTTTCGATAAGCGGCCCGAAGTCGAACCTTGCCTCCGCTTTCTCCACATCCGCGATCACGGGACGGGTCCGGGGGTGTTTGGGTGTAAACACGGTGCAGCAGTCCTCATAGGGCTGGATAGAGGTCTCGAATGTGCCTATCCTGCGCGATATCTCTATGATCTCCTTCTTATCCATACCAATGACGGGCCTGAACACGGGATATTCGGCGACCTTGTCGGTACAGCCCAGCGCCATTATCGTCTGGCTCGCCACCTGTCCGACGCTCTCACCGGTGATTATAGCCCTGTAGTCGTGCTCCGCGCATATCCGGTTCGTTATCTTTATCATAAGTCTTCGCATTATGACCGTGAAATATTCCTCGGGACAGTTGTCACGAAGAGCCTCCTGGATCTCGGTGAACGGTACGATGTAGAAGCGGATATCTCCACAGTAAGGCACCAGCTCGCCGCAGAGTTCCTCGACCTTCATAAGTGCGCGCTCCGAGGTGTAGGGCGGGCTCTGGAAGTGTATGGCATCCACGCCTATGCCGCGCTTCGCCATCATATACGCCGCCACAGGGCTGTCTATACCGCCGGAAAGGAGCAGAAGAGCCGTACCGCTGCTGCCGACCGGTATGCCGCCCACGCCGATTATACGCTGAGCGTTCAGATAAGCATTGGTGTCGCGTATCTCGCAGAGCACCGTCACATCGGGCTCATGAACGTCAACTTTCAGATGCGGATACGTGTCGAGTATCGCCGCGCCCAGTTCGCGCTGTATATCCGGCGTTTTCAGAGGGAACTTCTTGTCCGAGCGCTTGGCATCCACTTTGAAGGTCTTTGCAGCGGAGAGCGCGTCCGCAAGATAGGGCATACCCTGCTTCACTATCTCGTCAAAGTCCTTGGGCAGTACTGCCGCACGCTGTACAGCCGCCACACCGAACGTCCTGCTGACCCACTCCACCGCTTTTTCCATATCGGCGGAGTCGTTTTCGGGAGTTATATATATTGTGGACTGGTTGCGGGTGAAATGAAAATCTCCGCAGCTTTTAAGCCTGCGTCTAATGTTGCGGACGAGAAGATCTTCAAAGGTATTCTTGTTAAGCCCTTTCAGTGCTATCTCGCCGTATTTTGCCATTATTACTTCCTGCATTTTTATATCTCCGTTCTTTATTTATCCTATATATGCGAGCCCGCTGATGCCCTCGTTCAGGAATCTTATACAGTCGGTCATCATGTTTACGCTTATGTATATGGTGGGCGTCGAAAGGAACGCAGTCAGCCATTTCAGCAGCTTTCCCCTCCCCGGACGCATTACCGCCGCGGCGTAAACCACAGCGCAGGCTGCTATCATTATGATCTGTGCGATTATTCCGAGTCCCAGGATACTGAACAGTATCAACGGCGTAAACACCGTTATCGTATACCATCCGTATGTTATCACCGTTATGACTGTAAGCACTATCTGATATTTCAGCAGCTCTGAGATGTCTGTTTTCAGGAAAAGCACCGACAGAAGCGGCAGGCACAGACATATCTCGGCGGCAAAAAATACCGCGTCATGGTCAACTGTACTCGGCAATAGCTGTATCAGCATACCGACAACGCAGATTATCGGGAATATCAGCGACTTTCTGTTTATTCTGTTTTCCAATGGATTTCCTCTTTTTTATCTGTAAAACGCAGCCCAACAATTTTTTCTTTATCTTCTGAATCTCCGTATACCGTCGCTTATGCCCTGTATGAGGGCGTCAATATCACTGTCCTCCGTGAACGGCGAGAAGCTTACGCGCACCGCACAGTCCGCATCTCTGTCCGGCACTCCGAACTCCGCCAGAACGCCGCTGGTCTTGCCCTTTGAGCAGGCGGAACCGCTGGACACATATATCTCCCGCTCCTCAAGGTGGTGAAGCATTATCTCGCTGCGCACGCCGCGGACAGAGAAATTGAGTATGTTCTTTGCGTTATGATAGCTGTTTATGCCGATATTCTCCAGCTCCGAGAGTCCGGACACGAGCCTGTCGTTCAGTGCAGCGTATTTTCCGGTGCAGTCGGGATAGCTTCGCACAGCTTCCGCAAAGCCTGCTATCAGATCGACCGGCTCGGTGCCGGAACGCAGATCTTTTTGCTGACCGCCGCCGTACAGAAGCGGTATGAAACGTATTCCCTTCCCTGCGTACAGTGCTCCGATGCCTTTGGTACCGTGTATCTTATGCGCGGACAGGCTTATGAGATCTGCTTTCAGGAGCTTCACCGGCAGTTTCAGGAAGCCCTGCACCGCATCACAGTGAACTATCGTCTTCGGGTTTTTCCGCTTGACGCCGGCATACACCCTGCTCATATCGGTCATGAAGCCTGTCTCGTTGTTGACCCACATCACGCTGACCATGACGGTATTTCCGTCCACCGCGTCTATTATGCGCTGCTCGAAGTCCTGCGGTTCATCGCGCTTCGGAGGCTTCACACGGACTACTTCATAGCCCGCTTCTTCCAGCTTTTTCAGCGGATTTTCGACGCTGGGATGCTCGAATGAAGTGCTGACTATGCGGCTGCCGTCATGCTTATGTGCCTTCGGAACTCCGAACAATACGGTATTGCTGCTCTCCGTGGCTCCGGAGGTGAATATTATCTCACCGTCGAGCCTGAGGCTCGAAAGCAGTGTCTTTTTTGCGTCCTTTATAACCTTTTCGGCGCTGACGCCAAGCCCGTGCAGGGACGATGCGTTGCCGAAGTTGCCAGCCATATTCTCCGAGACCGCTTTTATAACGCTGTCAAAAGGTCTGGTGGTGGCGGAATTGTCAAGATATATCATATAATCACCCGAAAATCATAGATACTATATTATATCACATTTTCGTCTGCTTGTCACTACTTTTTTATTATTAAATTACACAAAAAGACAAACGGCAGATGCTCTGTTTATCCACATTTTAACAGCGCCGCGGCAGTATATTTTACAGTTCCCTGCACAAAAATATCTCAACGGAAGCGCGTTTGACGTGCATTTCCGTAATATGCCGAAAGGAATACGAAAAAATGTCAGATATAAGGATGTCAAGACGGGCGTTTGCGAGGCTGATCACCTTTGCGCTGGCGGCGGTGCTGACCCTCTCCGCTGTTGCGCTGATGAACCACGGCCGCGCCGTGAACGCCGAACGAGCCGTAGAGAACAGCTACCTGCACGCAGTTGAGGAACTGTCGCTCGGGCTCGACAACATAAAGAACAATCTCCGAAAAGGTATGTATACCAACAGCATATCCATGCTCTCCGACCTGTCGGAGAAACTGAGCAGCGATGCCGCCACAGCCAAAAGCTCACTGGCAAGGCTGCCGGTGGACGGTCTCGATCTTAGTGACGCATACAAATTCCTCTCTCAGGTCGGCAACTACTCGAAATCTCTGGCAGAGAAGTGCGCCGAAGGCCGCGGGCTCACTGCGGAAGAACGCGAAAACATCTCAAAGCTCCACGCCTACGCCCAGACCCTGAGTTCGAATATGTGGAAGATCGAACAGCGCATAGGCAGCGGCGAGTTTACGTTTGCAGATTCGCTCTACGCCTCCGCAGAGCTTGATGCCGGCGAACCCGCGGAAGTGACCAGCGGCTTCAACGATCTTGCGGTAAGCGACAACAGCTACCCTACCCTGATATACGACGGTCCCTATTCCGATCATATCATGGAGAAGGAACCGCTGATGCTGAAAAACGAAAAGAAGATCGGTAAGGAAGAAGCCCTTCGTCTTGCCAAAAAGCTGACAAACGGTGCCGAACCGCAGCTCATAACCGAAGAAGAAGGCCGTATGCCCTCATACGTTTTCGGGCTCGGCGACCGCACGATAGCGATAACAAAAGCGGGCGGCTTCTACTCCTATATGCTCGGGAACCGAGCTGTCGGCAAGCCGGATATCACGGTAAGCGAAGCTATGTCCGGGGCAAAGGAATTCCTCGCTTCCCTCGGAGTGCGCAGCGTATCGGATTCATACTATGAGATAAGGAACGGTATCTGCGTCATAAACTTTGCCGCCGTCCAGAACGGCATAACAATGTACACCGACCTGATAAAGGTGGGAGTTGCTATGGACAACGGCGATATATTGTCATTCGATATGCGCGGCTATCTCACCAACCACACGATAAGGGAGCTGCCGCCCCCGAAGATATCCGGCGACTATGCCATGACCCTCGTTTCGGACAGCCTGACGCCGCTCTCCGATCGTCTCTGCGTTATCCCCTCCGGCGGCAAGAACGAAATCTTCTGCTACGAAGTCCGCTGCACCGGCAAAGACGGAGAGAATATTCTGGTGTACCTCAATGCTGAAAACGGCCGCGAGGAACAGATACTGATACTGAAGATCGGCTCTTCCGGTGTGCTGACCGTCTGAGAACGGGAGCAGGAAACCGCTTGCGCTCATGCTGCCTCCGGCGGCCGGCTCCTGAAACAAATCGCTTCACCTTGCAGAGCCGGTCATGAGTACTTCTTTTACAGATCTCCGGACCGCGAGACTGAGATCATATACAACTAACAGCCTTAAACAAAGAAACCTGCTCCTTTTTACAGGAGCAGGTTTCTTTAATAAAAAGTATTGACTTTCACGGCAAAATATGTTATAATTTTTCTGTAAATCAAATTGCAGCAAATTGAAACGCTATTCCTGAAATATCAACAAATTACGGATTGCTGTAAGGCGATAATCCGGCATTTTGCCGAAACACAATTACATATACACTTGCATTAAAGAAAGCAGGATAACAGCTATGGCAAAGCTAAAGGATTTTGTTGACAGCAAAGCATTTCAGAATACGATACTTGTAGTTATCGTCATCAACTCGATAATCCTCGGATTGCAGACATCACCCCTGATTATGGGATCGATAGGCGGCGTGCTGGACATACTCGACACGATCTGCCTCGGTATTTTCATTGTCGAAATGCTGCTGAAAATGGTCGCTTACAAATTCCTCGGCTATTTCAGAAGCGCATGGAACTGGTTCGATTTCATAATAATCATCACATCGGTGCTTTCCGGACTTGCAGTGCTCTCCTCCGTAAGAATACTCCGCGTATTCAGAGTGTTCCGCTCGCTGAAAGGTCTGCGCGGCTTCAAAATGATAAGCTCTCTGAAACCGCTTCAGATAATAATCGGCGCTATCGGAAAGTCTATACCGGGAATGTCGTGGACGGCTTTTCTTCTGCTGATAATATACTACATATTCTCGATAATCGGTGTCACACAGTTCGGTACCGCATTCCCCGAATGGTTCGGTGATATCCCGAAGGCTATGTACACGCTGTTCCAGGTAATGACCCTTGAAAGCTGGTCAATGGGAATAAGCAGACCGGTAATGGAAGTGTTCAGCTATGCGTGGGCGTACTTTGTACCGTTCGTGCTGATATCCTCGTTCGTAATGATGAATGTCGTTGTCGGCATCGTTGTCAACGCTATCAGTGAGGTAGCCGAGTTCAACAAGAAGGAAGAACATGAAGAAAACGGCACGGCAGACATAAAGGCTGAAATAGACGCTGTCCGTGAACACCTTGCGAAGCTCGAAGAAATGGTCGCAAAACAGAAAAGTTAATTGACCCGCACAACGGGAAAACATAAACAACACAATTCAGGAGGATCATACAATGTCAGAAGAAACAACCCAGGTAACAGAAGTCCCCAAGAAGGAAAAGAAGCCGCTTTTCAGCGAAAACACTGTCGAGGTGCTGGTAGCGATATTCCTCGGCATCACCGCTCTGCTCACTGCATGGGCTACATGGATAGGCTCCCTGCATGGCGGTAATCAGGCCACCAACTACACAAAGAGCAACAACCTCGCATCCGAAGGCAACTCGGAATACAACGCCGGTATGCAGATGTATCTGTCCGACCTTATGGCATGGAACACCATGATGGACTACGCTTTCGACAAGGTACTCGCAGAAGCCGACGGGAAGGATGCGGAAGCCGAACTTATTCAGGAAAAGCTCAACAACTTCATCGAACAGAACAGCAGTGAAATACTCATCAACGCTTTCAACAGCATGACGGAAGATATGAACTCCCCGTTTGAAGTTCCCGGTATGATGAGCGAGTATTTTGTTACTGCCAACGAGCTTCTGGAGGAATCGAGAGCGGCTCTTGAAGAGGGTCAGCGCGACAACTCAAACGGCGACGCCTACAACCTCGTTAATGTCATTTACTCGGTAGTACTGTTCATGCTCGGTATTGTCGGTATATTCAAGCGCATACCGAACCGCACAGTGGTTCTTTTCATCGCAGTGATCGGACTTGTTCTTGCGACGATCTATATGTTCACTATACCGATGCCTACAGGATTTGATATCAGCAGCTTCTTCGCGGCGAAGTAAACATATTATATAAACACAAAAGCACGGGCTTACAGAAGGCTTTCTTACGTCGGTTCCGTGCTTTTTTCTTTACAATTTGTAACCAATACCACGAAAATTGTAACCGCATTGTAAACGGATTGTAACCGCTTTGTTGTTGTATTCTCTGCGAATTTGTGATATAATGCAATTACAGAAAGAGAAAGAGAACAAAATAAAGGGGATACAATATACAGAAAACCAACGCGGGTGCGGGACGGCAGAACGAAATATAAAATCCTCAAAACCAACGTCTGCCATTGCCTTTCATTACCTGAAAAACTCCTTACAGCTCTCGCCGTCCCGACTGCCGCTGCGGTAAAAAACGACAACTCTGCTCTTTGCCTTGCAAATAAATCCTTCCTTAATCGGCAAACTCTCCGCTCACGAAATGGGCGGAGAGTTTGTTTTTGCGGCGGCGCGGTACACGCGCTGTCAATACGTCTGCTACAATCTGCCTCGCAGTCCGGCGTCCAACAAAAGGAGTACTTATGAACGAATCTGCAAGGCGAAGCGATTTGTTTTAGGGTCCAGCCCTTTTTCAAAAGGGCTGGCCGCCGGAGGCAACTCAAGCGCAAGCGGCAACTCGAGTGCGTGCGAGCGTCTTTAATCCTCCAGGTCTTTCAGCGCAGCGAGCTCATCGCGGTTGACCTTTATGCGGGAATCGCGGAGAAGTTTGACATCCTCACGCTTATAGGCGGCCGGCGGAGCGTCGGGATTATTTTTGAGCTTGACTTTGAGCACGCCGGTGAGGAGGTTTGCTTCTTCGACATGACCCTGACCGTCGGGGGTCTCGACAAGGGCGCCGACCTTGGGCGTGATCTTGAGCAGGGCATCATAGCTGTCCTGTTCGTATTTCAGGCAGCACATAAGTCTGCCGCAGGTGCCGGAAATCTTTGTGGGATTAAGCGACAGCGACTGCTCCTTGGCCATTTTGATAGACACGGGCTGGAACTCTCCGAGAAAGCTGGAGCAGCAGAACGGACGCCCGCAGATACCGAGACCTCCGAGCATCTTGGCCTCGTCGCGCACGCCTATCTGACGCAGCTCGATGCGGGTCCTGTACACACCGGCAAGATCCTTGACCAGCTCACGGAAGTCCACACGGCTCTCCGCCGAGAAGTAAAACAGTATCTTGCTTCCGTCAAATGTGTACTCCACATTTATCGGCTTCATCTTGAGCCCGTGCTCTGCTATCTTCTTCGTGAACGTCCTGAGTATTTCTTCTTCTTTTGCCTCATTCTCTTTCAGGCGCTTCATATCCTCGGGACCTGCCTTGCGGATTATGGGCTTGAGAGGCGCAACTATGGCGCTGTCCTCGACCTCGCGGTTCGGTATCACGACTTCCCCGCATTCAACGCCGCGGGCAGTCTCTACTATCACCTTGTCGCCCTGAACCACCTTGACCTTACCGGGCGAGAAGTAATATACCTTGCCTATCTCCTTGAATCTTATCCCAATTATCTCTGTCATTTGTTTCTCCTTTTTTATCCGTAAACGGCACTGAAAAACGCACCGCAGCATTCGCCGGCAAAGAGCCGCACATTCGGGTTCGCTGTCGATTTTCCGTACAGCCGCACCGACTCGTCATACAGGCGGGTCACAGTTTTCAGCGAAAGCGCCTTAGCGATCTTTTCCGACTGCGCCCTGTATGCCCCCGTGACCGGTCTGCCACCGCGCTTTCCGGCCGCAGCCGCGAATATGTCAGACAATATTCCGATAGTCTCGAACAGGTCTTCGCGGTTCTTAAGCGCCAGCAGTGCTGTAAGGCACTCGGTCTCGCGCCGCGCCGCTATTGCATCGGCAGCCTTCATCGCAGCCGTAACGTAGCTCAGTTCCTCGCCGCTCTCCGTATATGAGACAGCCGCGCCTATGTTGCCGGCGAAGCGTTCATACAGCACCGCAGCCCGGTCTGCCGGTATTCCCTTTTCGGCAAGGGCTTCCGCGAATTCATTTCCGTCGGCTCCGTCCACTTCAAGGGCCGTCACGCGCGACAAAACCGTCTGCAATATGGGAGCCTTCTTCTCCGCTATAAATATATAGCGGTTGAAATCAAGGGGTTCCTCGATAAATTTGAGTAGGGTGTTCTGATGCTGGGGAAGCATCTCATCCAGCTTTTCAAACACGCAGACCCGTATATCGCCGTCGTTGGGTTTGATATAGCAGTCCATGATGAACTGCCGGAGTCCGTCCACGTTATACTTCCCCGTATCGCTTATCTGCTGCAGCGGGTAGAGTACGTCCGGGTGAATATGCCGTTCCGTGCGTCTGCACTCGTTGCACTCCATGCAGGGGGTATTGCCGTGCCTTTCGCACATATACAGCATAGCAGTGTAGTCCGCGAGAGTGTGTCTGCCGATGCCTCTGGCTCCGTAGAGCAGAAGCGCGTGCGGCATTCTGCCGGAGCGCCTGAAGTTCGTCAGGGCTTCAAGCGCGCGTTTTTTTCCGTATATCTTCATTACAGCTTTTCAAATCTCTCTATATCGGTAACAAACACAGTCGCACCGCCGACGCTCACCTCTACCGGGTAGCTCACGGGAGTCTCGTTCGCGGCATAGGAGGCGGCGTTGGGAACATACTGCTTGCGTTTGCGGGAATTCTGGGCTATTACAGCGATGGCGCTGTCCACCGAGGAATTGTCACAGCATATCATGAACGTAGTGTTGCCTGCCATAAGAAATCCGCCCGTAGACGCCAGTTTCGTGGCGGAGAAGCCGCCCTGCGTCAGTGCTGTGGCCACATTATGAGAGTCGTCGTTATTGACTATCGCGAATATCAGCTTCATCTTTATTTCCTTTCACCGAAGAAAAGTTTGATATGTAGTTTATTATATCACAATTTACCCAAATTGTAAAGAAAAATCGAAAAAAAGCCTGCGATTCCTTGACATAGTGCCCCGGGAATGGTATAATTCTATATACTTTATTATAGTAAGAAATGTGAAAAGAGAACAAAAGGAAGATAAGAAATGGAAAAAGAAACCAATCCCCTCGGCACCGAGCCCGTCGGACGGCTGATGCTGAAATTTGCCATTCCGAGCATAATCGCGATGCTCGTGGGTGCGTTGTACAATATAGTCGATCAGCTCTTCATCGGGCACGCGGTAGGCGCCGACGGCAACGCCGCCACGAATATAGCCTTCCCGCTGACAACTCTCTGTATGTCGCTGGCGCTGCTGTTCGGCGTAGGCGGCGCAAGCTGCTACAATCTCTCGCTGGGCAGAGGCGAGAAGGATAAGGCGCCCTACTTCATCGGAGGCGCTGTGACCATGCTGACAGGCTGCGGCATAGTGCTCGCCGCGGTAACGCTTATATTCCTTGATCCCATGCTCATACTGTTCGGCGCAAACAGCGACATTATGCCTTACGCGCAGGAATATGTGAGCATAACGGCCTTCGGTTTCCCGTTCCTGCTGCTGACCGCGGGAGGCGGACATCTGATGCGCGCCGACGGCAGCCCAGGAATGACCATGCTGTGCAGCATAATCGGCGCTGTGATAAACACGGTGCTCGACGCGCTGTTTGTATTCGGATTCGGCTGGGGAATGGGCGGAGCGGCCGCTGCGACCATAATAGGACAGATAATCTCCGCAGCCATAGTTCTGTGGTATGTGTTCTTCCGATTCCGCACAGCGGAGCTGAAAAAGAAGCACTTCCTGCCATCGAAGCACGTCCTGACCATGATCTCGATAGGCCTCGCCTCATTCTTCAATCAGATAGCGATAATGGCAGTACAGATAGTCGTGAACACACAGCTACGCGACTACGGCGATATGTCCGAGTACGGCAGCACCGTGACACTGGCCTGCGCGGGCATAATAATGAAGGTCAACCAGATAGTTTTCTCGTTCTCCATAGGTCTCGCACAAGGCAGTCAGCCCATTGAGAGTTTCAATTACGGCGCAAAACTGTACCCGCGCGTCAGAAAAGCTTTCCTGCTGGCATCGGCGGCAAGCATGGCTGTGGCATTCGTGGCGTTCATTTTCTTCCAGATAATGCCGCGTCAGATTCTTTCGCTCTTCGGCGAAGGCACAGAGCAGTATTTCGAGTTCGGAGAATTCTTCTTCCGGGTATTCCTGCTCTTCGTGCCGCTGGTTAGCTTACAGCCCGTGACATCGGTATTTTTCACATCTATCGGCAAACCGATAAAAGGTATAATCCTCTCCCTGACCAGGCAGATAATCTTCTTCATACCGCTGGTGCTTATACTGCCGCTGTTCTACGGCATACAGGGTGTCGTTTATGCAGGCCCCGTTGCCGATGTTCTCACAACGGTCATCACACTTCTTATGGCGTTTGGCGAGTTCGCAGCGATGAAAAAGCTGGAAAAACCGATCGGAGAACCTGCGTTAAATAAAAGTTGACAAAACGGGAAAAATATTGTATAATAAATTGGTATATCTGTAAAAAGCAAAAGGAGATAATCAAATGGGCCTTTTCAGCAAGCTTTTCGGCACATACTCCGAAAAGGAATTAAAACGAATAGAAGGGACAAAGCAGGCCGTCCTCGACCGTGAGCCTATGTATCAGGCTATGACGGACAAAGAGCTTCAGGGTCAGACCGCAGTGCTGAAGGAGCGCCTCGCAAACGGCGAGACTCTCGACGATATCCTGCCGGATGCATTTGCGGTTTGCAGAGAAGCCATGTGGCGCGTTATCGGCATCAAGCCTTACCCCGTACAGATAATAGGCGGCATCGTGCTTCATCAGGGCCGTATCGCCGAGATGAAGACCGGTGAAGGTAAGACCTACGTCGCTGCTCTGCCCTCATACCTCAACGCACTGACCGGCAAAGGCGTTCATGTCGTTACAGTCAACGACTACCTCGCAAAGCGCGACAGTGAACTGATCGGCCGCGTTCACCGTTTCCTCGGGCTCACAGTCGGCCTCATCATACACGACAAGGAGAACGACCAGCGCCGTGAAGCCTACGCCTGCGATGTAACCTACGGCACCAATAACGAATACGGTTTCGACTATCTCCGTGACAATATGTGCATACGCAAGGCCGACAAGGTGCAGCGTGAAATGAACTTCGCCATAGTCGACGAGGTGGACTCCATACTCATAGATGAAGCGAGAACCCCTCTTATCATCTCCGGCCGCGGCGACAAGCCCACCGACCTTTATGAAAGGGCTGACAAGCTGGCACGGACAATGACTTATGTCAAGGTCGTTGAGGTGGACGCAAAGGAAGAGCAGGATGACTACACTGCCGACTACATCATCGACGAGAAGGCAAAGACCGCTACCCTGCTGCCCAACGGCGTCAAGAAGGCCGAAAAGTTTTTCGGCGTAGATAACCTCATGGATCCAGACAACCTCACCATACTCCACCATGTCAATCAGGCCATCAAGGCGCACGGCTGTATGCACCTCGATATCGAGTACGTCGTCAAGGACGGCGAGATCGTCATCGTCGACGAGTTCACGGGCCGTCTGATGTTCGGACGCCGCTTCAACGAAGGCCTGCATCAGGCTATCGAAGCGAAGGAAGGCGTAAAGGTAAAGCACGAGAGCAAGACCCTCGCGACTATCACATTCCAGAACTTCTTCCGTCTGTACAGCAAGCTCTCGGGCATGACGGGTACAGCTATGACCGAGGAGAACGAGTTCAGGGGCATCTACAGCCTCGACGTCATCGAGATCCCGACCAACAAGCCCGTTATCCGTATCGACAGACAGGATCAGGTTTATAAGAACGAGCACGGCAAGTTCGTTGCCGCGATCGAGCAGATAAAAGAATGCCACGCGAAGGGCCAGCCCGTTCTCGTGGGTACTATCTCCATAGAAAAGTCCGAGGTCCTCTCGAAGATGCTCAAAAAGACGGGCATCCAGCACGAAGTCCTCAACGCGAAGAACCACGAGCGTGAGGCCGAGATCGTCGCTCAGGCGGGCAAGAAGGGCGCCGTAACGATCGCCACCAACATGGCGGGCCGCGGTACCGATATCATGCTCGGCGGTAACGCCGAATACCTCGCAAAGGCGGAAATGCGCCGCAAGGATATCCCCGACGAGCTCATCAACGAGGCTACGGGCTTTGCGGAGACCGACGACGAGGAGATCCTCGCAGCCAGAAAGCTCTACATGGAGCTCAACGAGAAGTACAAGAAGCAGATAGCTCCCGAGGCGGAGGAAGTACGCAAGGCGGGCGGCCTGTTCATTCTCGGTACCGAGCGCCATGAGTCCAGACGTATAGACAACCAGCTCCGCGGTCGTGCGGGCCGTCAGGGTGACCCCGGCGAGAGCTGCTTCTTCGTATCCCTCGAGGACGACCTTATGAGACTGTTCGGCGGCGAACGCGTTCAGGCTGTAATGGAGACCCTAAAGATCGACGAGGATATGCCGATAGAAAACGGCCTGCTCACAAAGACTATCGAGTCCTCCCAGCGCAAGATCGAGGGCAGGAACTACTCGATAAGAAAGAACGTCCTTGACTTCGATGACGTTATGTCACAGCAGAGAATGACTATATATTCCCAGCGCGCCAAGGTGCTTGACGGTGATGATATCAGCGACAGCATCAAGGGTATGATAACGGACAGCATCAAGGAGAACGTGGATATGTTCTGTCAGGGCGACATCCCGGACAACTGGAACCTCACGGGTCTGCGCGAGCATTATGCAGGCGTTCTTACAATGCCTGACGACCTCACATACACGGTGGACGAGCTCAATACGATCAAGAAGTCCGATGTCACCGAAATGCTCACCGAACGCGCAGAAACGATATATGCCGCCAAGGAAGCGGAATACGGCTCGGAGATAATGCGTGAGATCGAGCGTGTTATCCTGCTCCGTAATGTAGACGAGAAGTGGATGGATCACATCGACGCAATGGACGAGCTGAAACGCGGCATCTACCTGCGCTCCATGGGTCAGAAGGACCCCGTTGTCGAGTACAGATTCGAGGGCTTCGCAATGTTCGACGAGATGATAGCCGCTATCCGCGAGGATACAGCCCGCGCTATACTCACGTTCAGGATCGCTCCGAACAGACAGCCTCCGAAGCGCGTACAGGTAATGCGTCCCGATATGCCGCAGGGCACTTACAGGAGAACGACCCCCAAAAAGCCTCCGAAGAAGATGCCTGCCGCTCCGGCCGCCGATAATAAGCAGGAATAATAATATATCCTCCCCCTTATCCCGGGGGAGGATATTTGAATGAAAGGAACAAGATATCATGCCAATCGTAAGTGAAGTAAGAAAAGAGCTCACCGAACACCTCATTCCGTTCTGGAACAGCCTGCGCGACGATGAGAACGGCGGCTTCTACGGCTTCATGGATCATGACCTGAAGCTCGATAAAAAGGCGGAGAAAGGTGTTATTCTGCACTCACGCATACTGTGGTTCTATTCGAACTGCTATCTTGTACTCGGAGACCCGCAGTGCCTTGACAATGCGCGTCACTGCTACGAGTTCATGAAAAAATACTGCGTTGATCCGGTGAACGGCGGCGTGTACTGGATGATGAACGCCGACGGCTCCGTAAGCGACAGCATGAAGCACACCTATTGCCAGGCGTTTTTCATCTACGCACTTGCCAGCTACTATGATGCGTCTAAGGACAGCGATGCCCTGAAGCTCGCACTGGAGCTGTTCGAGACTGTGGAGAAGAACTGCACCGACGATGTGGCATATCTCGAAGCCATGTCTGCGGACTGGAAGCTGATACCTAACGACGCGCTCTCCGAGAACGGCCTAATGGCAGACAAGACCATGAACACTACCCTGCATCTTGTTGAGGCTTACACCGAGCTGTACCGCGTCTGCGGCGATGACAGAGTGCTCAACAGACTGAAATTCCAGATAGGACTTTTCCTTGACAAGATATACTATGAGCCAGAACATCGCCTGCTGGTATTCTTTGACCGCGAGCTGAATGTTATCGGCGATATACACTCCTACGGCCATGACATTGAGGCTACATGGCTGCTCGACCGCGCCTGTGAAGTCATCGGCGACGATGAACTTACCGCGAAAGTCAGGGAGATGAATGAACCGATAGTCAGGAATATCGCTGACATAGCCATTGAGAACGGCGCCATGATAAACGAGCGCGAGAACGACAAAATAAGCCATATGCATATCTGGTGGATGCAGGCCGAAGGCATCGTGGGCTTCACGAACGGCTGGCAGAAATACGGTGACCGTCGCTATGCCGACATCGCCGCGGCTCTCTGGGAGAACGTCAAGGCCGAGTTCATCGACAGGCGCGAGGGCGGCGAGTGGTACTCTCAGATACTCGAGGACGGACGTCCCGACCCCGCCAAGCCTACCGTTGACCCGTGGAAGTGCCCGTATCATAACGGGAGAATGTGTCTGGAGATAATGAAGAGAGCGTGAAAAGAATCGCTTGCGCTTGAGAACGGGAACAAGAAGTCGCTTGCGCTTGAGAACGGGAACAAGAAGTCGCTTGCGCTTGAGAACGGGAACAAGAAGTCGCTTACGCTTGAGTTGCCTCCGGCGGCCAGCCCTTTTGAAAAAGGGCCGGCTCCTAAAACTAACCGCTTCGCCTTGCAGATCCGGTCATGAGTACTCCTTTATTGACGACTACAAAGTACAGACTTGTTTTTGCTGAATATAAAAATATCTGCTCCTTTTGACATACAAAAGGAGCAGATTTATTTCATATAAACAGTGCAGCGTTTGAAAGTTTTCCCGGCTGCTGACACCGGAAACATCTTGTTCTCGTTCCCGGCGGAGCGACTATGACAAATGCTTCCCGATCACAGCCATTATCTCGTCAAGTCGCTGGCCGCCGATACCGCGGATCTGTGCAAGATCGGCACGGAGCTTTTCAAGATCAACGGCAGGAGCCTGCGGCCTGTCAGAGCCAGGGGTGTCCGCCACTTTCAGCTTTTCGTAGAGATTCTCGTACGTCTGGACTATGAATTCGCGGCGCTCGTCGTTGCTGCTCATAGCTTTGAGCGTTTCGAAAATATCCTTTGTGAATTTATCGTAGTATTCCCGTTCGCGGTCGGCCACTTTCTTCACCTCTTTCAGGCGCGCGGTCTGCGCTTGACTATGGATTCCACAACGCTTGTCAGCACTTTGAAATCATTCTGGTTGTATACGTCTATGTTTATTGTCATTATACCGTTATGTTCGTTACGGAACGCAAGCCCGGTGACCGTGGCAACGCCGCGCAGAGTATCACCGGCATAAACCGGCCGCAGCCATTCCACCGACGTGGATTTGCCCGCAACAAGCTCATCGCCCGCAAAGTCCGCAGGCACATACTGCGCCCATACCGACAGGAACGACATCATTCCCGCAGCGATCAGCCCGCCGAAACGGGATCCCCTGGCGTATTCCTCGTCCGTATGTATCTTCACAGGATTGTATTTCCGGGCAAAGTCGAGCATTTCATCCTTGTTGATCACAACACTCTCTGTTTCCAGTTCCGTGCCTATCATTATGTCTTCAAGATACATTTCCTATTCCTCTCAGATGCAGTAATCCCCGCCGCTTATGCCTTTTTTGGCTATCGTTGCGATCGTTATTCCGTCAAGATATTCCGAAATGACCTTCCGGAGCCCTTCCCACACGAAAAGTGTGTCACAGATGCCAGCACGGGGACATTCGTTGGTCTCGTATTCAAGACAGGCTACCGGCGCAAGACTGCCCTCCGTAGCCCGGAGCACTTCACCCACCGAGATCTCCTCGGGAGCCTTCGCGAGGGCATAGCCGCCCTTGTTGCCGCGGTTGGTGCGCAGTATCCCGTTTTTGGTAAGCAGCGGTACTATCTGTTCAAGGTATTTCTTCGATATATTCTGACGGTCAGATATCTCTTTCAGCGAAATGAATGTATCCGGTTCATGCGTCGAGATATCTACCAGCATTCTGAGTGCATATCTTCCTTTTGTGGAGATTTTCATTTCCTCATCCTCCTTTTTCCGGTATTTTATTATACCATAGGTTTACTATGATTTTCAAGGGGTAAAGCGAATTTTCAGCAAAAAAGCACAAAACAGCGCCCCCGGCAGAGTGTCAGGGGCGCGGCTGATAGTGTATTTTTACCTAAAGCAGATCTGCTGCCGTTTTCCGGATGTAACATACGGATCCGCGGCCGGGTGCTCTCCGGCGTTACTTGGACATTTTCAGCATATCGCCGATCTTGAGTCTGCTGCCGGTATGTACTATGATGTTCTCATAGACTTTCGCAACAAGCATCATTATGCCGATATCCGCGGCTACCATTATCACCATAGATATCAGGGTCTCGGGCAGTCCTATCTTTCCGAGCATAAAGTCCGAGGAAAGAATGAACGGCGAAGAGATCGGAAGATACCGTGCTACCATTGACAAAGTGTTTTCCTCACCTGTTACCTGAGGGAAGTAAGCGAGGTAAAAGCCAAGCACACCGATGATCGAAAGCGGCTGGATAGCGGGGGCGAGATCTTCCATTTTGCTGACGCTCGCGCCTGCGAGACCCGCCATTCCGGCATACAGCAGGAAACCGAACACGAATGTGAGTATCATCACAACAAGAGCCATAGCATCAACGTGAGAGAATGCCTTTCCGATCTCATCGAGGATG
>JAEEGL012913980.1_pt1 | contig 39189 bp, 32 predicted proteins | sample 9134231 | NCBI WGS metagenome assembly JAEEGL01 (sample SAMN16246548, study PRJNA631951) | gut metagenome | biome: gut microbiome; feature: rumen; material: fiber-attached | host: Bos | place: Iran: Karaj | collected 2018-10 | reverse complement strand
TCCCTTCTGCGCGTCAAGACCGAAATGCTCCAGCAAAGAAACGCAGACTTCGGCATCTTCCGAGAACGTATAATACGCATTATAGTTTTCGGTATGCAGTGATTTGTCTGAAAGCAGCGCACGCTCAAAGAATGCCATTTTATCTTTGCCGTACAGCGGGGATTTTGCGCCGCACCAGAGATACCACATGAAATCGCCTGCATATTCCTTTTCTTCCCCTTTGCTGAAATACGCCTGATTGACCAGTTCGCCGAGCTTGTCCAGAAGCGCCTTTCCGGCATACTGCTGCCCGCGGATGCTGACGCTCTGGAGTGCGCCGTTTTTATCCATCGGGATACAGCCGTGGAACAGCAGATTGTTGTTGCAGGTCTGATACATCGCGCCCTTTGCATAGATAAAGCGGATATGCCGCTGCAATTTTTCGCTGTGCCGGAAGGATGCCCGCAGTACTTTCATCAGTTCCGCTTCGCCATCTGAGAGCACCAGCGGTGCGGAAGGATCAACGGTCGGGAAGCATTTGTCAAGAAGCTCATGCATTTTGCCGTCAATGCAAACGGTGCCGCAGTTGAAGTCGGTTCTGCCGAACAGGTCGCGGTCAGTCATTTCCCATTCCGGATGCTTGGCAATCAGCTGACCTTCCAGCTTCATCTGGATTACCGTGATTGCCTTGTGCATTTTTGCAGCCAGCTTTAGATCAACGGGATCATAGACATTATCATCCAGCGCATTCGGCATATACAGCGCACAGTCATCATCCGAATAAGTTTCTGCCGCGAATACTGCCAATGCGCGGAGATTCAGCCCGTAGCCGTCTTCCAGAACATCGAAATTGTTGTACCGCATGGCAATGCGGATGACATTGGCGATCAGCACAGGATTTCCGGCAGCAGCGCCCATCCATGAGATGTCGTGGTTGCCCCATTGAATATCCACATCATGCATTTTCATCAGCTCATCCAGAATGACATCTGCACGCGGTCCTCTGTCGAAGATATCACCGATGATATGCAGCCTGTCAATGCAGACCGACTGAATGAGCTTGCAGAGGGAGATGATGAAGGTTTCGGCAATGCCCGTGCTGATGATTGCGCTGATAATCTCATCGTAATAATAGTCCTTGTTGACATCATCCGTCACGTTGAGCAGTTCATCCAGAATGTAGACCAGATCCTCCGGTACACGCTTGCGGATACGGGAGCGGGTATACTTGGCAGAAACCGTTTCACATACCAGGATCAGGCGATAGATGGTCAGCCGGATCCATTCATTTGACAGCTCGCCGCTGTTCGTCAGCTGCGTCATGATCTTTTTCGGATAATAGATCAGCTCGGCGAGCATTTCACGGTCGGCAGCCGAAACCGTTTTGCCGAGCACAAGGTCAATCTTGCGCTTGATCATGCCGGAAGCACTCCGGAGCATATGCAGGAACGCGCCTGCTTCTCCGTGAATATCGCTGAAAAAGTATTCGGTTCCTTTCGGCAGACTTTTAATCGCCGAAAGATTGATGATTTCGCTTGCAGCACTTTCGATTGTCGGGTATTCCTTTGCAAGAAGCTTCAGATATTTCAGATCCATGTTTTTCTCCGTTCAAAACCTTGTGAAAACAGGCAATGCAGTTTTTTTCTTATGTAATTGTATCATACTTCATTCAAAAATGCAAGCGGGAATATGCAGACGTTAGACCTGAAAGAACTGACCGCGCAGATTCCGGAGGATGACAGTCGTTTGAAGAAAGGGAAGATACGGGCAAGGGATTGGAAATGGCAGTCTGCATATCAGGATTATCTGTCAATGCATAAATCCCCATCTGCGGCAAACAATACCGATAAGCTATCTCAATAACAAACCAAACAGGAGGCACAAAATGAAAGCAACAGGTATTGTACGCAGATTAGACGATCTCGGGAGAGTCGTCTTTCCGAAGGAAATCCGCAGAACCACGAGAATCCGGGAGGGCGCCCCCTTACTGAAAACATTGACGCAAGATCTGATGTTCTGCATAGGGGGTGGAATCTGCGAAAAAACGGTACATCGGGAACTGAAAAAACAGATCCGCCGTCTGCATTGTGTTGCATACGGCGGTTCGTTCATACTGTATAATCGGGGATGTCAGGTTTTCATTTCGGAACGGAGGGATGCTGACAGAGGCAGATAGGCATTCAGTAATTGTTCAATCAGATCATCTTTTCTTTCAATCTGCTGTTCAAGTCTGGCAATGTTCTTGTCATATATATTTTTTCGCTCTTCATACATTGTTTTGCGTGACTCGAATTCTGATTCTTTCTCATCCAGTTTTATCATCAGAAATTCAATCAGTTTATTCTTTTCTCGAATAATATGACGCAAAGAGTCTGCATCTTCGAGATTGCTGGTATCACCGTAGATATCCAGCAAGACATCTGCGATTGGTGCTATACTATCCTGATACCGAAAACTCTGCTCCTCTGAGCCGTCTGCAAACACACGCTTAATCGTGGATTCTGATACGAACTGTCCGCGTTCTTCCAGAAGATCCATGATTTTTGGTATCGTCAGTCCCTGCTCTGATTTAATCTCTTTTAGTCTTTTGATTGTTTTGCGTTTCATTTTTTCGATTTCCATGGTACGAAAATCTCCTTTCCGGTTCATTTTAAGATACGTTTACGACACTTTTTTGAGCTTGCTATTTTCTGCATTACTTAGTATAATACTAGCATAAGGAGAATATCTTAGAAAGCCTATAAAGCCAATGTATATTATAGCATATAAGACGAAAAAAGTCAATCGGTAATTGTGTGTCTGCTGAAGACAACGGAAAAAGGTATGCCGCATACAGAATCTGTGTGCTCATATAATAAAATACAAGGAGAATTCAATGTCACCAATCACTTTATTTTCTGCTGAACAGCGTACAGAAGTACTGTTCCCGCAAAACAACGGACTGCCGATCGAACGCACAGTATTAGCTGCTAAGCAGTTTGTCCGAAAAATGTGCATCCGTTCACATCTGAGAGGCTATTCGTATCTGATTACTGCGATTGTCCTCGGAAAGAAAGAACCATACCTGCTTTCCTCACTGACAAATCTGCTTTATCCGGCAGTTGCAGAAATATATCATACAACGCCGAATGCTGTTGAACGAAATATCCGATCTGCAATCGAATCAGCTGCGCGAAATGATCCGGAACAACTGCAATCAGTTTTCTATTATCATACAAGAAAACCATATATTTCTGAAGTACTTGCTGTGGCGATGGAGACACTTCTTCTTGATCAGGAAATAGGTGATGTCTCCGTTCATGAGCCTTCATCAGACAAGCAAACGGCAGCTGTATCTTCATCTGCCTTGTAATTTCAAAAATGAATCTGAATTTCCTCTGCATAACAGCCGAATGAAGAGGAGCAGCCGCCCGCGGGCAGCTGCTCTTCTATTATTGCCAAAAAGTGCGCGAAGTCAATGCTGACCTCACGCACTTTCTATATACTCTTACAGGTCAATCTTATCGGAGAAGTCGCCGTTGACAACATAGTAGACAGCTTTATCCTCCGGTTTGATGTAGATCTCGATGGCTTTGATCTTGCCCTGAACCTTGCTCTTGCAGTCAGCTTCGACAGCCTTTTTGATCTCGGCAAAGTCATACTCATCAGCACCAAACTGAATCTTGACAGTTTCCTTCGGTGCAGTTGTTGCTTTCGTGGCAGACTTTACGGATGCCGCTGCTTTCGGTGCAGGCTTCTTTGCGGCAGCTTTCGCTGCGGTCGGTCTCTTGAGCATCAGACGAATCTCGCTGTTCAGCTCCTTGAAAACGCCTTTGGGACTGACCTCATCCAGTAGCTCGATCGCCTTTCTGATCTGATCGTCCGAAAGCATTGCATTTCCGGTAATCTCCTTGAACTTGGCTTTTGCAATCTCAAAGCAGATTTCATCAGCTGTTGCCTTGCTTTCGATCAGGCTGCGCACCTGAGCACTTTTCTTGGCATACTTAATCAGCTCACGGTTGAGCAGATCGTAGGAGAGCTTGCCTTTCTTGTCAGTGAACTTGGCAACGATTTTCTGATAATCGGCACTGTCGATGACAGCCGCATCCTCTTTTGCAACAGCTTCCTCAGCAGGCTCCTCGGTCTCCACGACTTTTTCTTCGGCAACACGGACACCCTTCTGCTTTTTGTACGGCATACCGGCTGTCAGCTCGATTGCTTCACTGAATGCCGCCTGCGGAAACAGCTTTCTGGAAGTGTTTGCAGCAGGAATAGCCTTGCCGGAAGACTTGCTGATGGATGCGATACCAGGCTGAACGGTATCATAACGATAGATCGTGATACCGGAGCCTCCGGACGGGAGTTTCTGACGATAGGCGATCGCATGGATCACAGTCAGAGTCACAACATTTGTACGAATCATACTCATTCACCTGATTCCTGATAGATTTTCCATATTTCCGCAGAGGATAACATGGAATTATAAATATTATATCAATTTTTAAATGAATAGTCAAGTATAGATCGGATTTTTATGGCAGATCATTGCGGTATCCCTTCGCAATTTGGAAAAGATCGGTTATACCCATTCATGGTTGAATTTCATATAGATGCGCTTGAGAATCTGCGCGAGAACCGTGTAAACGATCATCAGTCCGGCAAGCCAGAGCAGATAGGACGGCACCATGACCGGCAGATCAAACAGCTTTGCAATGCCGGTGAAGCCGATCAGCAAAGTTGCGATCACGACCAGCAGCGTTGACAGACTGAGCTGCGCGGATGCCCGGTCTTTGAGAAACGGCATTTTCGGGGTACGGATCGTATGAATGACTATTGTCTGCGATATGACGCCGAACATGAACCAGCCGTTCTGGAAGAATCCTGCGAGGCTCTCATGGTTGAAGCGGTACACGAACCACAGCACCAGGAAGCAGAGTACATCCAGCACAGTGCTGAGCAGGCCGAAGATTACCATGAACTTCTTGATGCCGGGGATGTTCCATTTCTTCGGCAGACGGATGCTCTCATCCTCCACATGGTCAAACGGCATACCGAGCTGCGCGAAGTCATTGAGGATATTCTGCACGAGAATGTGAATCGGCAGCAGCGGCAGGAACGGCAGGAAAATACTTGCGATCAGTACGGAGAACATATTGCCGAAGTTGCCGCTGACCGACATTTTCAGGTACTTCGACATATTGGCAAAGGTGCGCCGTCCCTCAATCACGCCTTCATCCAGAACATTCAGGTCTTTTTCAAGCAGAATAATGTCCGCGACTTCCTTTGCAATATCGACTGCCGTATCGACGGAAATGCCGACATCCGCCTGTTTCAGCGGCAGGCTGTCGTTGATGCCGTCGCCCATATAGCCGACCGTATGACCGTTCGTCTGGAACGCCTTGACCACGCGCTGCTTCTGATATGGCGACAGCTTGGAATAGATGTGACATTTTTCGCAGGCGGCGAGCAGTTCTTCATCGGTCATTGCCTCGACCTTTGCGCCGGTCAGTGTATATTCCGTCGGGATGCCGAGCCGCCCGCAGATGTTGATTGCAACACCCTCGGCATCACCGGTCAGGACAACGGTGCGCACGCCGTTCTTTTGCAGCGCCTTGACTGCGGATTCCGCAGAGGGCTTCGGCGGATCAAGGAATCCGACAAAGCCGATCAGCACCATATCGCTTTCATCCTCTACGCCGAAATCACCTGCATCGCGGAGCTGATTTTTCTGCGCAACTGCAATCACGCGGATACCCTCAAGATTGTTTTCCGTTGCAATCTTCTGCGCATTGTCGATCAATTCCTGCGTGATCGGTTTGACCTCGCCCTCAATCTCAATATGGCTGCAAATCGACAGAATTTCCTCGACCGCGCCCTTTGTCACAAGCTGACGCTTGCCGTTTTTATCGTGCAGCACCACGCTCATGCGGCGGCGGCTGAAATCAAACGGAATCTCGTCTTCGCGGACATAGGTTTCCTTCAAATAGGACAGTTCTTCCTTTTCGGCGCGGTTGATGATCGCCACATCCATGAGATTTTTCAGTCCGGTCTGGAAGTAGCTGTTCAGGAACGCATGACGCAGCACACGCTTGTCCTCTCGGCCGAGCACATCCATATATTTTTCCAGCACGATCTCATCCTGTGTCAATGTGCCGGTTTTGTCGGTGCAGAGAATGTCCATTTCGCCGAATGTCTGGATCGCGCCGAGGCGTTTTACAATCGTCTGCTTCTTCGACATATTGACAGCGCCCTTTGCAAGCGACGAAGTCATGATGACCGGAAGCATCTCCGGCATCAGTCCGACCGCAATCGTGATGCCGAACATCAGCGAATCGAGCCAGCTGCCCTTCGTGATAAAGTTTGCAATAAAGATGATCGGCACCATCACGACCATGAACTTGATGAGCAGGCTGCTGATCGAGTTGATATTGCGTTCAAAGCTGCTCTTGTCCTGATAGGTGTTCAGGCTTTTCGCCATGCTGCCGAGATAGGTGTTGTTGCCCGTTGTCAGGATGACCGCCTTTGCGCTGCCGGAGATGATGTTGCTGCCCATGAAGCCGATGTTGTCCAGCTCCGTGATGTCGTCGCCTTCCGGATCGGGGCCTGCAAACTTCTCGACCGGCTGACTTTCGCCGGTCAGCTGCGACTGGTCGGTGAACAGGTCTTTCGTTTCGATAAAACGCACATCGCCGGGGAGCATGTCACCGGACGCAAGCCTGACCACATCGCCGGGCACGACCTCTTCGATGCTGATTTCCATTGTGCTGCCGTTCCGGATCACGTCGATCTTGTTCGTGATCATGTTTTGCAGCTTCTGTGCAGCACTGTTCGATTTTTCCTCCTGCACAAAGGAGATGACGCCGGACACCGCGACCACAAAAATCAGCATCAGGAATGTTGCCCAGCTGGGTTTATCAGCAATGATCACATCCGTCACTAGCGTAACAGCCGCAACAATCAGCAGCACGATATTAAACGGATTGATGATCGCTTCCCGGATACGCTTGGCAAGACTGTTTTCGTTTCCCGTGTCGATGATATTCCTGCCGTATTCTTCCAGACGGTCTGCTGCCTCGACCTGATTCAGGCCCTCGGGGTCTGTGTCAAGCCTTTGAAACAGTTCTTCGTCGGAGAGTTTTGCGATTTCGGCAAGCTCTTTTTCAGCTGCCCGTTTCTTTTCGTTCTTGTTTTCAGCCATAATACGCCTCCCAAGCTGTTGATTCTCGAATGCCTATTCGGATAAAAGTCTATCTTAATCATATCATATTATATCGTATATTTCAATGGGAAACTACACAAAATTGTTGCTTTTTCTTAATTGAAAGCAAAAATGGCGACGCATACAGTATAGTCGCATCATATAACTAATCCGCTATAAATCAATCTGAAAAAATATCAAAAGGCTTGATTATGCCATGAAAAGATGATACCGTATCCTGCAAATTATAGGGACAGATGGCATGAAATGCCGGAAATAACTGTCAGCTGCATATTCTTCCGCAATCGGCAAACAATACCTCTATGCTTCCCAATTCATCAAAATTGAAACTAGGAGGATATCATGAAAGCAACAGGTATTGTACGCAGAATCGACGATTTAGGGCGGGTAGTCATCCCGAAGGAAATCCGCAGAACGATGAGAATCCGGGAAGGAGACCCCCTTGAAATATACACGAGTGCGGACGGAGAGGTTATCTTCCGGAAGTATTCGGTGCTGGGAGAAATGAGTGAAAACGCCGTGCAGGTCGCGGACATCATGCAGCGTCTTGCGGGCTGTGCGGTACTGGTCTTTGACCGCGACCATGTTGTTGCGGTATCCGGCACGCAGAAAAAGGAGTTTTACGAGCGCCGGGTTTCGCCGGAGCTGGAAGATCTGATGGAGAACCGCAGAATTTACGGAGCCAAGGAAAGCGACAGCACGCATCTGCGTCCGGTGGAGGGATTGCCGCGGACGGCGTTCTGCTGTTTGCCGGTTATTACGGCAGGCGACGTCACAGGCGCGGTCGCGTTTCTGGATCCGGCGGATCAGATGCATCTGCCGACAGATTTGCAGCTTTCTCTGATCAGTGCCGCGGCGCAGTTCCTGGGCAAACAGATGGAAACCTGATAAAAGCAGCGCGGAATTGAACCTCCGCGCTGCTTTTGCCTATTTGTGCATCATCGGAATCGTAATGATTGCGGTGGAGCCATCCTTGCCGCGGGTCAGACTGATTTCACCGCCGCATTGCGTTTGCAGGCGTGTCCGGACGTTTTTCAGGCCGACGCTCTGGTGATTGCGCTGCTTCTCGGTGATTTCACTGCCGTTTCCGTTATCGGAAACGGTGATTCGGATGATTTTTCCGATGTGCTCAGTCTTCAGGCATACCATACCGCAGCCGTCCCTGCGGCATCGCGCGCCGTGCTTGACTGCGTTCTCTACGATGGGCTGTACCGTCAGTGCGGGGAGCAGGAAATCTGTGATTTCCAGATCGTAGTTTACGGTAAATGTTCGGTCGGAGCCTGCGCGTTCCAGTGCGATATACTGCTGAATATGCTCCAGCTCTGCTTCAAAGGGAATCGGTTCCTCAGAGGTCAATGCGTCGATATTGCCGCGCAGATAGCCGGAAAAGTCCTCAAGGCATTTGGCGGCTTTTCCGCCGTCGGTATAGCAGAGCTCCTGAATGCTCATCAGTGCGTTGAAAATAAAATGCGGCTGCATCTGCTCGGAAAGCAGTTTGGCCTGCCGTAAATCAAGCACCTTTTCTTTTTCATTCAGAGTCTGCTCTTCCTCGCGGATCATGATTTCCCGGCAGAGCAGAATGCCGACGGTAAAGCTGAATCCGATCAGGCGGACGCCGTGAAATAAATTTTCCAGCAGGAGCGCAGCAAGGATCGGGAGCAGCAGGGCAGCCGCAAGACGGACGGGAATCGGCTCTTCCCGGTTGATGAACCGCGGTTTTCCGTCTTTGTCACTGAGGATATATTTGAGAACGATAACAGTGGCGGCGATCACGTTGAGTACAACGGAAAGCAGGGAATACATATTCAGCCGCGCATATTCCGGATGACGCAGGATGATCACGGTACTGACAAGCGTTGCTTCCTGCGCAATCAGATGGAGGATTCCCGCGGCAGTGAGCATAAACACCTGCCGGTTGATTTCGTTCCGGCGGAGCAGCGGCAGAATAAACAGCAAAAGCAGTATGGTACTGACCGCGTCAAGGGTGATATTTGCAGCAATTTGGTTATTCATTGCAGATACCTCATTCAGAAGCCGTGTCGATCAATTTCTCGATTTGATTCGCCAGCCTAACAATCCGGTGTTGTATCATAAACCGGATTGTGATGATGATGATATTGGTCGCGGCCATGATCGAACCGGTGCGTGCGGCAGCAGCGATGACCGTGCGGTCGGAGCCGGCGATTAGCTCCGATATGACCGACAGCAGCATGATCATAGCGCCGCTCATGCACATGATCTGCTGATTGTTCCGGACATGACGGAGCATTTCATCTGCACCGCCGAAATCACGCCAAAGCGCTTCCAGTCCTTTATAGAGATAGAAATAGGAAAACAGATGGAACGTAAAAAAGCAGACGAACAGGAGCGCAGTCGAGAGGTAGCCGTATAAAATGTTCAGGGAATCTGCGATTGCTTCTGTTTCCGATCTGTTTGCGAGCGCCACGCGCAGTCCTTCCGTGAGCAGATTGAAGAATTGGAGCGCGACCTGACAGAGGAACCACCGCTTTGCACGCTGAAGATCCCCGGAGGCAGAAGCGGTTTCGTTCAGGCCGTTCAGCATGACCAGATTGCCGAGCAGCGTCAGTCCGCCGAGTGCAGTAAACACGGAACGCATTGTGTATTGAACAGCATCTGTGATACCCGGCAGGAATTCCGGATGCAGGATGCTGCAAAACTGAAATCCGTGGAACACCGCATGACCGAACGGAAACAGCAGTCCGAGCAGAATATCCGCAAGGATGCCGTACCGGATCAGGCGGATGTCAGAAGTGCGAATGATTATCATTGCTATGCCTCCGCAGCGGTTGTATGTGCAAACTGTGCGCGGTACAGCTCCGCATAAAAGCCGTTCCGTTCCAGCAGGGACGTATGATCGCCCTGTTCGATGATTTGTCCGTCCTTCATGACGAGTATCAGATCTGCTTCGCGGATGGTGGAGAGCCGGTGCGCGACGACGAAAGATGTGCGTCCCTGCATCATCTTCCGGAATGCGGACTGAATTTTCTGCTCAGTGCGCGTATCAATGGAGGAGGTCGCTTCATCGAGAATGAGCATCGGCGGGAGGCAGAGCATCAGTCTTGCAATACAGAGCAGCTGCCGCTGTCCCTGAGAAAGAGCGCCGCTTCTGTCGCTGATGACTGTGTCATAGCCCTGCGGCAGCCGCTTGATAAAGCTGTGTGCATGCGCAGCCTTTGCTGCCGTGATGATTTCCTCATCGGTTGCATCGGGCTTGCCCATGCGGATATTCTCGCGGACGGTTGCTGCTTTGAGCCAGGTATCCTGCAAGACCATGCCGATCTGGCCGCGCAGACTGTGACGGGTGATGCCGCGCAGATCGGTTCCGTCAATGCGAACCGCGCCGTCATTGACATCATAAAAGCGCATGATGAGGTTGATCAGCGTGGTTTTGCCGCAGCCGGTCGGCCCGACGATTGCAACGCGCTGACCGGGTGTTACGTCAACGGAGCAATGTGAGATCAGCGGACGGTCTTTCGTATACGAGAACGATATATCGTCAAAACGGACGGCACCCGCAGCATGTTCCAGCGTAATAGCATCAGGCGCATCCGGGCGTTCCGTCGGTTCATCAATCAGTGCAAAGACGCGGTCTGCGCAGGCGAGTGCATTTTGCAGCTCAGTGACGACGCCGGAAATCTCATTGAATGGCTTGGTATACTGATTTGCGTAGCTGAGGAAGCAGCTGAGCTGACCGACAGTCATGGTCCCGCGGATTGCCGCGAGTGCGCCGGTCAGTCCGACTGCCGCATATACGAGCGCATTGACAAAGCGGGTGCAGGGATTCGTCAGTGAGGAATAAAACGTCGCTTTCAGCGAGGCCGCAGTCAGTCTGTCATTGATTTCGTCGAACTGCGCCATGGCCTCCGGCTCATGCCCGAATGCCTGCACGACCTTCTGATTCGTGATGGTTTCGTTGATGACAGCGGTCTGTTCGGCTCTGGTTTCCGCCTGCAAACGGAACATCGAATACGTCCGCTTGGCGATGAATGCCGCGGCGAACAGGGAAAGCGGCGTCATGACAAATACAACCAGCGTAATGCCGGGGTGAATGGACAGCATAAAGATCAGTGTGCCCAGAATGGTCAGAATGCCGGTGAACAACTGCGTAAAGCCCATGAGCAGGCCGTCCGCAAACTGATCGACATCGGAAATCATGCGGCTGACCGTGACGCCGGTCGGCTGCCGGTCGAGGTAAGAAAGCGGCAGCTGCTCGATGCGGCTGATTGCGCGGTTGCGGATATCCTCGACAACCTCAAACGCAATTTTGTTGTGGATGATGCTCATGACCCACTGCGCGAGTGCGGTCACGCCGACTGACGTGCCGACCGTCACCAGAATGCGTGTCAGGGCACTGAAATCGACAAGTCCGGCGCCCTGAATTCTGTCGATGGCACGGCCGATCAAAATCGGAACATAGAGTGTCAGTGCAACCGTGACGACCGCCAGCAGGACGGTCAGAATCAGCCAGCCCTGATAACGCCGGAGATCCTGCATCACCCTGCGGAGCGTCTGTCTTTCAGCACTGTTTTTCTGCTCAGCCAACTGTCTGCACCTCCTTCGGGAACTGCGAGTCGTGGATCTCACGGTAAATATCACAGCGCCGGAGCAGCTCCTCATGGGTGCCGATGTCAGCCAGTCTGCCGTCATCGAGCACCAGAATCTGATCCGCGTGCTGAATGGAGGCCGTGCGCTGGGACACAATCAGCACGGTCGGACGGTCGGGAAGCTCCCGCAGCGCCTTGCGGAGTGCCGCATCGGTTGCGAAGTCCAGCGCCGAGGCACTGTCATCGAGAATCAGGAATTCCGGCTTCCGGACAAGTGCGCGTGCTATCGTCAGGCGCTGCCGCTGTCCGCCGGAGAGATTCTGTCCGTTTTCTGAGAGTATTTCGTCGAGCCCGTTTTCTTTCGACGCGACCACGTCGAGCGCCTGCGCCGTTTTCAGGGCATCATACAGTGCATTGTCGGATGCATCCGCTTTGCCCCAGAGCAGATTCTGGCGGATGGTTCCGTGAAAGAGAACCGCTTTTTGCGGTACGATGCCGATGCGGCTTCGCAGTGCTTTATGCGGGAAGTCCGTCACCGGAATGCCGTCTACCGTGACGGTTCCTTCGGTTGGTTCGTAGAAGCGGGGAATCAGGTTGACAAGTGTCGATTTGCCTGCGCCCGTACCGCCGATAATCCCGACGACATCTCCGCGCTTTGCCGTGAATGAAATATCACAGAGCGACGGCTCTGCGGCATTGGCATATGTGAAGGTCACATGGTCAAAGCAAAGTACACCGCGCTGATTCTCAGCAATTTCCGGTACGGTGTCATCATCCGGAACGGGCGTGCCGGATTCCAGCACAGCCTGAATGCGGTCACCGCAGGCCGCTGCTTTTGTTAAGGATATAATGAGATTTGCCAGCTTGATAAGCTCTACAAGAATCTGCGACATATAGTTATACAGCGCAATGACTGCGCCCTGCGTCAGAACGCCGGTCTGAACGCGGATCGCGCCTGTGTGAATCAGCGCGACGACTGCCAGATTGACAATGACATAGGTCAGCGGATTCATCAGCGCGGAGAGCCGCCCGACCTTTTTCTGCATTGCGACCAGTGCTGCATTTTCCTGCCGGAACTCATTTGCCTCAGCTTCCTCATTGCGGAATGCACGGATGACGCGGACACCGGTCAGATTTTCGCGTGTGGTTTCTGTCAGAACGTCCAGTGCGCCCTGTACATTGCGGTACATCGGAATCGTGAGCAGCATGATGCCGAACACGACGACAGACAGCAGGGGAATCGCTGCCACAAAAATGAGTGCTGTTTTGACGTCCACAGTGAATGCCATAATCATGGCACCGAACACGATGAACGGGGAGCGCAGCAGCAGGCGGATCGTCAGATTGACGCCGGTCTGCATCTGGTTGATGTCGCTGGTCATGCGCGTAATCAGCGAAGAGGTTCCGAGCGTATCAAGATCGGTATAAGTCATTCGCTGGATATGCTGCATCAGCGCATGCCTGAGCTTTGCCGAAAAGCCGGTCGCGGCCTTCGCGGCAAAATACTGCGCAAACATGGTGCAGGTCAGGCCGACTGCGGCAAGCAGCGCCATCAGCAGGCACATTCTGACGATATAGCCCTTGTCACCCGTCCCGATGCCGCGGTCAATCATCGACTTGACAACGAGCGGGACGAACAGCTCAAAGGTCGCCTCGAGCATTTTGAACAGCGGCCCTAAGACGCATTCCTTTTTGTAATCTGCGAGCAACCGCAGCAGCTTTTTCATAGTATGCCTCCGAATGACAGATTCTGTACGGAAATGACCGCACACAGGCGGTCATCCGTATTAGTATTCCTCTTTCAGCAGCGCGGTTTTCCAGGCGCCGTCTTCATATACGATGCGGAAATCGTCATTTGCCCATTCCGTGAAGTCTGCATCTGCAAATTCCGGACGACGATGCACGGTGACATGATAGTCCAGTGCATTGTCCGACTGCCCGGTCATAATGTCCGGCAGAACGTAATCCAGTGCGACATTGTCGCCGTAACCGACCATCACATACAGCTTTCCGCTGTCCTCAAGATAGCATTCATCCAGATAATTCTCCATATCGTGTGAGAAGTAACGGTAAAACTCCTGCTTCAGCGTGTCCAGCGAGAGCGGTGCGGATGCGTCCCAGAGCACGCGGCAGTAGCCGTCCTTGAACTGATCGGTGTAAGTGCCGAGCGGCCCGCCGTGCCGGTGATAATCCGGAAACAGATGCAGCGACTGATAGTAGAGGATCAGGCCGAGCGTGCCGCGCTCCTGTTCCGAGAGCGCAGAAGCGGGCGCCGTGCATTCCACGGCAATATACTCGGCCAGTGCAAAGCCCTCGTGTCCGTTGAAGCTGATTTTGAGCCAGCGGCTGTCGGAATTGTATACATTGCCTGTCCGCACAAAGCCGAGCACGTCCACCTCGGTTTCCGGGTTCAGCGTCTGGAGGCTTGCGGAATTGACATCCGGGGCGGTGCGGAAGTTCAGCCCGTCCCGCACAATGACGCGACCGGTGCAGCGGAGTGCGGCAAAGTTTTCGTCATAGATCTGTTCCAGATCAAAATTGGATACGGCGTTTTCCGGTACAGCTTCTGAGGATTCCAGGGCTGCCTGCGAACCGGCAGAATCGTCCTGAGAACTGTCGGTTGTCACAGGTGCAGTTTCAGGATTCTCGGAAGTTGTTTCCACGGCTGAGTCCGTTGTTTCAGCAGCTGCAGCAGTGGTTTCTGCCGGACTGACATTCGTCGCCGGAGCCGGTTTATCGGTGCCGCATCCGAACAGCAGCAGACAGGCTGCTGCCGGAATCAGAGCAAAGTGTTTCTTCATAATTCGGCCTTCTTTCTGTAAACGGATGATTGATTCTATCTTACCATATTTCGCAGGAAAAGTCAAATATTCGTCAAAAAACGCCTGAACCGATTGGAACAGGCGTTTACGTCATATGGAGTATCGGATTACCAATCTCTCCGGATTGCGGCTGCGTCCATGGAGCGCACATGCCTGGTCAGCAGTCTGCTGAGCGGGAAGAACAGCAGATAGACGGGGACAGCGGCGATGACGGTGCGTACAGCGACCGGAATCAGCAGATCCGTCCAGAGGCGTTCGCGACCGGGTGTCCGGAAAATTCCCGCAGTCAGAAACCACCGAAGGATACTGTGCAGAAAGGCACAGGCTGCGGTCATCACCATATAATGCAGGAAGCTGCGGCGAAGAATCTGCTCAAACAGCAGGCAGACCAGCGTGCAGAAGCATACCATATAGATAGCGTTTGTGCCGAGCGCCGAACCGCAGGCGAGGTCAATGCAGAGCCCGGCTATGACGCCGCCCGCCATGCAGAAATAGAGATCTTCATTCATGCTGATGCAGATTGCGGCCGGAATGACCCACAGTGCATGGGTACCGCCGCCGAGCATCGGCACGGCACAGAGCAGCAGAATCAGAATGCTCAGTGCTTTCCGGAAACCGTTCCGGCGTATCGTCCGCTGTTCGGAGCGCGTCCGGCGCTGCCGCTGCTGCTTTTTGTTACCCACCGAAGGACTCACCCTTTCCTTCAAAATCAAGCAGAACGGTCACGGCCTCCAGCTTTTCGTAGTCCACGGACGGCACAAGAATTGCATACTTTGCAAGTCCGGTATCCTCAATGCCGGTTTCGGTGATATTGCCGACAGGCAGACCGTAGGGAAACAGCCCGGTGGTGCCTGCCGTGATAATCAGGTCACCGTTTGCAGCGGTGCTTTTTTCGTCGAGGTACATCATTTTTGCCTGATTGTCCGAAACTGCGCGCAGATCGCCCTCGACAATGCCGCTGTCACCGGTGCGGAGCACGACGGCGCCGACCGACAGCTCCGGCGAGAGAATCGTTGTGACAGTGGAGTAATGCGGGCTGATTTCCGTGATAACGCCGATCAGGCCGTCACCGCAGACAACAGGGGAGTTCAGTGTAATGCCGTCCTCCTCGCCGCGGTCAATCAGAAAGCCGTGCGCGAGATCATTGGTCAGCGGCATGAGTACCTTGCAGGGCTCAGAAAGGACAAAGTCGCTGTGTTTTTCCTTGATGGACAGCTGATCGCGCAATGCTTCAAGCTCCTGCATCGCATCGTCATAGCCGATCAGCTGGCTGTTGAGGTCCGCGATTTCCTGCCGGAGCCGTGCGTTCTCCTCGCGGTATGCTCTGGATTGAAAATACGTATCGAGCTTTTCGTTGACGCTTCCGGACACGGACGCAGAAAAGCGGCGTACCGGAGCGGTCACGCCGCGGAGCGCGCGCGTCAGATGATCTGTGCGGGCTCCGGATTTCAGCGAATACAGCATGATGCCGGTCAGCACAGCCAGTACGCAAAGCAGCACGCGGAACTTTGTGCTGCGGAAAAATGCGTTGAGATTCATGGGATGCTGCTCCTTTGGTTTTGTTCGTTTTCTCTGTTACTGTTTGCAGTGGGCTCCGAGCTCAACATTCGGGTGCGCCTCACGAAGATGCGCTTTGAGTGCATTGAAGGATTCCGCACTGATGACATGCTCCATGCGGCAGGCATCTTCTGCAGCGGTTTCCGCGCTGACGCCGAGATCGACAAGCCATTGCGTCAGGATACAGTGCCGCTCGTAGATACGCTCCGCAACTTCCGTACCGCTGTCGGTCAGCGTGATGTTGCCGTCCGCCGCGATTGCGATGAAACCACCGTCGCGCAGGATTCCCATTGCACGGCTGACGCTCGGCTTCGAAACGTCAAGCTCATGCGCAATATCCACAGCCCGGACATAGTTTTCGCGCAGATGAAGCACGAAGATCGTTTCCAGATAGTTTTCTCCGGATTCGTACAGCTTTGCCATTTCGTCTTATACTCCTTTATGATTTGCTTCACAGACCGCACAGACTGTCAGCACACCGTCTGCGGCGCGGAACCGGATATCGTATCCGGCGAAGCTGACGCCGTAGATGCGTGCAGGGTCGTCTGCGTAGCCCGGGCGCGGATCCTGCTCCAGCACGGCAATGGCAGCATCCTGCTTATCGGCGGGGAGCTGCGCAAGCAGTTCAGCAGGGAATACTACGCGTATCCCGTACTGCCGTGTCTGTTCCGTGTAGCCCTCTGAGGCCTCCGGCTTGCAGTCCGCAACGGGGATATACGGTTTAATGTCGTAGATCGGTGTGCCGTCAAGCAGATCAATGCCGGATACAATCAGCCGCACCGGCTGTGTATCCGCAAGCACGGATTCCAGCCTGACGCAGGACATGCCGAGGCCGTTCGGCCGGAACGGTGCGCGTGATGCGAATACGCCGACACGCGTATTTCCGCCGAGCCGCGGCGGGCGAACCGTTGCAGACCAGCCTTTTCCGGGCAGCTTTTCCGCGGCATGAAAGCCCCAGATCAGCCAGATATGTGAGAACGCATCCAATCCGCGGACGGCGTCCGGCTGACTGTACGCAGGCTGAAACACAATTTCTCCTTTCAGCGCCGGAATCAGTCCGCTTTGCCGCGGCAGTCCGAATTTGTCCGTAAAATCTGTCCGGATATAAGCGACCGGTTCGATCCGCAGAATGCCGTCATCAGTCATAGATGATGTCGCTCTTTTTGTAGTATGCGTTCAGCTTATCGCTGGTAGAAAGCGTAAATGTGACGGTCAGACATCCGATGATTGCGAGAATGTAGAAGATAATCGACCTGACGCCGCCCTCGGCACCGGCCTTAACGGAAATCAGCTGAACGATGCCGGGAATGAACAGCAGGATGGATGTCAGGATAAAAATACCCGAAGTCAGACCTTTGATTTTCTTGACACGCGTCACGATTGTGAAGGAGAGGATAAACAGCAGAACGCCGAGCAGCATGTAGATCTTGTCAAAGAATCCGAATGCGCCGTTCTTCATGCTGGCGTCGCTGTATGCGCCCGTTGAATACAGGAACGTACAGACGCCGGAGAGCGCACCGATCACGGTCATGGCGATGGAAACACCGAAGCCTTTTTCTGCAAGTGCTTCCTGCTGCTGGAGGCGGAGCAGCGCCATATCCTCACGGGCACGCTTCTGCTCTTCAGCGGTGCGCTCGGGAATATCCTTCAGGCTGTCGCTTGCACGTTTTGCGGCGGCGCGCTTTGCGGCCTCAAGATCCTCCTGATTGAAGGCAGCAGAGCGGGGTGCTTCCGGGGCAGGCTCCTCAAGCAGCGCACTTGCATCGACCTGCGGGAGTGCTTCATGCACCGGCTTCTTTTCCTGCTGCTGATAGGTTTCCGGTTCAGAGAGCAGTGCAGCTGCCGCCTGCTGCTGAGCAGCGGCCTGTGCTGCGATTGCAGCCTCCTGTGCCTGAATGCGCTGACGGTTGATGAACTCTGCTTTCAGATCGGCGATTTCTTCTTCTGTATACGGCGGCTGACCTGCTGCCGCGCGCTGCTGCTGCAAAATCGCAATCTGCTCGTCCGACAGTTCCTGGTACTGCGGCTGAACATTCTGTCTGCGCGGATCGGAATATGTCATATCACCAAGCAGCTGTGCTTCTAAGCTCTTCGGATCATCCATTGTATTGTTCTCCTTTTTCTTCAAAGAATCATCAGGTGCGGCAGGATATACAGCCGCATGATACTATTATAGCAGAAATATCCGGAAATTGCAATAGAAATCAGAAAATTCTTCTGCTGAAATCCGTGAAAAAAGCACGCTGTGTGAAATCTTATATGTCATTTGCGGACATCATGCAAAAACTCCCATGCAATGCTGCATGGGAGTTCTGATGCATGCGCGGGACACCCGCGGATGCTGCTGACCGGACTTGAACCGGTACGGTGTATCCACCGAGAGATTTTAAGTCTCTTGCGTCTGCCGATTTCGCCACAGCAGCATATGCAACATTATAGCACAACTCCGCAAAAATGTCAAGGATGCTTCTACAAAAAAACGCAGCATCCGGAAAGCACGGATGCTGCGCCCTCGATATTATTCCTTTGTTTCGTCCTTGTTCTCGTCACGGCGTTTTGCAAATTTCCGCAGCGTATAGCCCTCCTTGATATGGAGCGTGCCGCGGTCGATGGCAAGCGCGTAATCCGGGACATCCGTTGTAATGGTCGCACCGGCAGCGGTGTAGCAGTCCTTGCCAAGAGATACCGGCGCGATCAGATTATTGTTGCAGCCGATGAAAGCGTGATCGCCGATCTCGCAGCGGGACTTTTTCAGACCGTCGAAATTGACGGTGACGGTGCCGCAGCCGATGTTGACATGCTTGCCGATGTCGCTGTCACCGAGATAGGCAAGGTGTGCAATCATAGTGCCTTCGCCGATTTCGCTGTTCTTGATCTCGACAAAGTCACCGATCTTCGCTTTTGTACAGATATGCGAATTCGGCCGGATATGAACATACGGTCCGATGCGGACGTCGCTGTCGATCGTGGAATCGTAGGCCTGAACGGTATTCAGCGTGACGTTGTCACCGATCACGGTGTTCTCAATCACACAATTCGGGCCGATTTTGCAGTTTTCACCGATGACCGTATTGCCGCGGATGATTGTGCTGGGGAGAATCTCTGTGCCTTTGCCGATCTGCACATGACGCTCGATGATGATGCCGTCCGTGCAGACGATGCCGATGCCCTCATCCATGAGATCGTTGAGCTTTCGCATTCTGGCGGCTTCGTTCAGTCTGAGCAGACCTTTTCTGTCATTGGCACCGAGTACGACATCGGGATTGTCGGAGCGGAATGCGCCCGCGCGGAGCCCGCTTTCCAGTGCAATCGCAATCGTATCGGTCAGGTAGTATTCACCCTGCTTGTTGTTGTTTGTGATTCTTCCGAGCAGTCCGATCAGGTCACTGGTGCGGAACCAGTAGCAGCCGGAGTTGATCTCGCGGATTGCGCGCTGCTCGTCCGTCGCATCTTTTTCCTCAACGATACCGGCAATGCCGCTGTCCGTGCGCAGGATTCTGCCGTAGCCGGTCGGATCTGCGACCTCAGCCGTAATGACCGTGACAGCGTTGTTTTCCTTGATATGGCGTTCCAGAGATTTGCTGATGGTTGCAGCATCAATGAACGGGGCATCGCCGCAGAGCACAAGCGTATTGCCGTTTGCGCCTTCATTGAGGAACGGGATCGTCTGCATGACGGCGTGTCCGGTGCCGAGCCGTTCTGCCTGATATGCAGTTGCGCAGCGGTCACCGAGATAGGAGCAGATCTGTTCTGATTCGTAGCCGGTCACGACGCAGATGCGCTCCAGACCGCCCTTTTCGCATGCACTGAGCACCCATTCGAGCATCGGTTCTCCGAGCACCTGAAACATCGGCTTCGGGATCGGCGCTTTCATGCGCTTGCCTTGTCCTCCGGCGAGAATAACAGCCTGATTCATAGTATCATTGTGTCCTTTCCGTATTTTTTCAGCCTGCGGAATCTCCGCATCGGTTTTATTATAACACAAATTCCGGATGCGGTCAAGAGATTCTATAAAATAGTGCGCCGCGGATGCAATATAATTATATGAAATGCAGGAAGCTGTTCTGTTTACCGGACAAATCCGGATTTGTACTTGACAAATACGCAGAATAGAGATATAATAAAAAGTACGATTCATAAATCGGACAAACCGGAGCCGTCTGCCGTGCCGTACAGCTGTATCGCCGCGCAGGCCGCTTCTTTTGAGATATTGAAGAAAACGGAGGTTGACAGTATGGAAACCATCAGTGAGATCGCTGCACGCATCCGTGAACTGCGTGAGGTATGCGACTATACGCAGGAACAGCTTGCAGAGGAGCTCGGCCTGACGGCGGAGCAGTATGCCGGCTATGAGCAGAACGGCGATTTTCCGATCAGTGTGATCTATGAGATTGCCAACAAGTTCAAGGTCGATTTCAATGAGCTTGTTACCGGCGAGCCGAGCCGCATCGACACTTATCAGGTCGTGCGCCGCGGCCACGGCAAAAGCATCAGCCGCTTCCCGGGGTACCGGTTCAAGGATCTTGCATTCCGCTATGCGGACAAGGTCATGCAGCCGCTGCTTGTCACGCTGGAGCCGTCCGATGAACCCGCAAAGCTCGTATCCCACTCCGGTCAGGAGTTCAACCTTGTGCTGAAGGGGAGCATTGCGGTTGTGTTTGAGGATCAGGAGATCATCCTGAATGAGGGTGATTCGATCTACTTCAATCCGACCTATAAGCACGGTCAGCGCTGCCACGGCGATACCAAGGCGCGTTTCCTGACCATGATCGCTGAGTAATCAATCAGAATAAACTGTGTATGGTGCAGCAGCGATACACATGATAATAAAGGAGAACTGATCAATCATGCTGTTAGACCGTTATCTGCCCAGGATCGACTTTGATTCCTATGAGGATTTCATCCAGAATTACCGCGTCAACGTGCCGGAGGACTTCAACTTCGGCTGGGACATTGTCGATGAATGGGCGAAGCAGGAACCGGAAAAGAAAGCGCTCGTCTGGCTCAGCCACGAGAAGCAGGAGCGTACCTTTACGTTTACCGACATTTCCAAGCTCTCGAATCAGACCTGTCATTATTTCCGCAGCCTCGGGCTCAAAAAGGGCGATGTTGTCCTGCTGATTCTCCGGCGCCGCTGGGAATACTGGGTCATTGCGACCGCGCTTCATAAGCTCGGTGTCATCCTGATTCCGGGCAACCTGCTGTTTACGACACATGATATTGCCTACCGCGGCAACATGGCGGAGATTTCTGCGATTATCGCCTGCGATGACGAGTATATCCGCGGACAGATCGACGGCGCCGCACCGCAGATCAAGACGCTGCGCAAGCTGATCGCTGTTGCAGAGCCGCGTGAAGGCTGGGACTTCTTTGAGGACGAGATTGCGAAATATCCCGATACCTTTGAGCGTCCGACCGGCGACGAAGCAACCAAAGCGACTGATACGATGCTGATCTACTTCACGTCCGGTTCCACCGGTATGCCGAAGATGGTATGTCATAATTTCGCGCATCCGCTCGGCCACATCGTCACCGCAAAATACTGGCATCAGGTGCAGGAGAACAAGCTGCATATGTCCATTTCGGATTCCGGCTGGGCAAAGTTCGGCTGGGGCAAGATCTACGGCCAGTGGATTTGCGGCGCGATTCAGTTTGTTTATGACTTCACCGGCAGATTCGATGCCAAGGACATGCTGTCCGTCATCAGCAAATATCAGCTGACGACCTTCTGCGCACCGCCGACGATGTACCGCTTCATGCTCCAGGAGGACATGACGCAGTTTGACCTTTCTTCGATCCAAAACTTCTGCAACGCAGGCGAGCCGCTGAATCCGGAGGTCTTTAACCGCATTTACGAGCTGACCGGCAAGAAAATGCGCGAGGGCTTCGGACAGACCGAGGGTACGGTGCTGATTGCGAACTTCCCGTGGATTGATCCGAAGCCGGGCTCCACCGGAAAGCCGTCGCCGCTCTATAATATCCACCTGCTCCGTCCGGACGGCACCGAATGCGAGGACGGCGAAGAGGGCAGCATTATGGCCTGCGGCATCGACAAGAACCATCCGACCGGTTTGTTCTGCGGATACTATAAAAATCCCGAGCTGACCAAGGCGGTACTCGGCGGTCAGAATTATGATACCGGCGACGTTGCATGGCGTGATTCCAAGGGCTATTACTGGTTCGTCGGCAGAAACGACGATGTGATCAAATGTTCAGGCTACCGCATCGGACCGTTTGAGGTCGAGAGCGCGCTGCTGACGCATCCGGCGGTTGTGGAATCCGCGATTACCGGTGCGCCGGATCCGATCCGCGGACAGGTTGTCAAAGCGACTGTCGTACTGGCAAAGGGCTATACACCTTCTCCGGAGCTGACAAAAGAGCTCCAGAACCACGTAAAGAAGGAAACCGCGCCGTATAAGTATCCGCGTGTGATTGAGTATGTCGATGAGCTGCCGAAAACGCTCGGCGGCAAGATCAAGCGTGCGCAGATCCGTCACACTGACGAGGAAAATGCTGCGAAGTGAGATGTTTCTATTCACGGATCAGCAATCAGAATACATATGATACTGAGAAGCGCCGGCTGGGTTCAGCCGGCGCTTTTTGATATGGAAAGAAATTACTCAATCAGACCGATGCCCCAGATAGTGAACTGACCGCTTCCTGTGATTGAAACATCCAGATCACCGGCCGTATCCTGATAATAGCCGAGTTCCGCATCCGGACCGCCCCAGCAATACTGCTTGTTGCCGTTGACCTTGGTTGTCTTGCCGTTGACCGTCACGTCAATGCTGCCCATGCCGGAGCTGTTCGCCTTGAACACGATAATCAGACCCTTGCCCGTGGTCTTGAACTTCATCGGGCTGCCTCCGTTCAGTGTGTAGGAATACGGCAGAACCTGTCCGCCGTTATAGCCGCCGCCCGCCGTCCAGGAGCCTGCGTTAAAGCCGCCCAGATCCTTCGGGTTCACGTACTTGCAGTTTTCGTATTCTGTCCCGTAGACCGTCTTTGACGGAACCGTGTACGAGTCTGCACGGTTCTCCGTGCGCATGGCCTGTCGGAAGAAGTAGCTCAGGCAGTCAGAAACGAGCTTGCCGCCCTTGTCATGCGGGTGGTAGTCGTCAGAGAAATAGTCACCCTGCGAGAGCAGACCACTCTGGAATGCCTTGGTCAGTGCATTGTCCATGCTAATAATCGGAATATCAAAATTCTCGCCGACCGGCACCATCTGCTTCTGACTGGAAAAGCCGCTCTTTGCACGGTGAATCAGAATGATGACCGCGGGCTCATTCGGCAGATCGAGGAAACGCTTGATGACGCTTTCAAAGCATTTCTTGTACATGATATCCTCGTGGTCGTTGACCGAGAACTCCACAAAGACAATGTCCGGATTCTTGGAGATGACGTTCGGCTCGCTGCGCACCAGTCCGACGACGGACGAAGTGCCGGAAAGACCTGCGTTGACCTCCGTAAAGCCGCCCTTTGCAAAGGTGGATTTCACATACGAGGAGAACGGTGTGGTGTATTTGCCCATTTCGGTGATCGAGCCGCCGAGATATGCCATCGTCAGCTTTTCGCCGTTTTCGGCAGCCTCCAGCTTCTTCACAAGCCGGTAGGTATTGCCCATGCTGTAAATCGAATCCTTGTAGAACTGGAGATAACGCGCATCGGCGGTTTCCTCGTACTTGTCCCACTTGTTTTCCTTCGGCGGCTCGGTGATCTCCGAAGCGCCCTTTTCAAATGCGTTCTTCTGACAGGTCAGGAAACTGCGGAGCATATCCGCGTCAAGCTGATTGACGACGCCGCTTTCGTTGACGTCTGCCCGCTTGATGAAATCCTTGTCCGTATTCTTTCCGATTACGCCCTTTTTGAGCAGAGCAAGGTCAGACGCATTCACTTTGCCGTCCGCATTGACGTCGCCGAGGATGAATTCGCCTTGCTGCTGCGGATCGCTTCCGTGACCGGGGTCGGTTGTCTGTCCCGGATTGGACTGCCCGCCGTTTTTGAAGAACGTGTCGAGCTGTTCCGTCCAGTATGCAGCCATTTTTTCGTAGCCTCCCGCATTCGGATGCACGCCGTCAGACAGATCCTTCGAGGCGTCGATGACGCTGTGAATGTCAGCGTAAAACACATGCTGGTCCTTGTAATCCTCCGCGACCTTCTTGATCAGTTCATTATACAAAGCGATATTCTTGTTTGTATCCGAGGAACTTCCGCCCCACATCATATTACCGAGGTCGGGAATCGTCGTCAGGAAGATCGTGCCGCTTGCGGGCATCTTTTCCCGAAGATAATCAAGCAGCTGATGAAGGCGCTCCTCGGAGCCGTCTAGATGGCCGTTGTTGATATCATTGGTGCCGATCTGGAGCAGGATGATATCCGGCGCATATTTCGTGATATAATCGCCGCCCTGCATCGTTTCCAGAATGCCGTTGAGCTGTCCCATCCACCCGCCGGGCAGATTTGTGATCGTATAGCCGCTGTAACCGGCATGGTTGTCATCGTAGGTGACCTGCTGACCCTTGTAGGTGAATGTGGCGCTGTCCTTGCCTTCCGGGCCGACAAAATCAATGTTGTCGTAGCCCTTGTCTATCAGCATCCGCCAGAGGAATTTCCGGTAACCGCCTTCGTCCTGCATACCGTAGGTGATGGAATCACCGAGCGGCATGATTTTGACGGTACTGCTGTCCGCTGCCAGTCCGCGGAGCCCGCTGCCCGGCAGTGCGGTCATCGCCAGTGTGATTGCTGACAGGATCGCAGTCAGCTTTTTCTGCATTTTCATTTTCTGTAACCTCCTGATTCATCAGTCGGGTTTTCTCTGTGTATCCCTATTTCTTCTTTGACCCCTGAAACACAAGTGTTCCTGCGTATTCTGTAATGCGGCAGCCCTCCTTTCCGCGGCTGAAAACAAAACAGCCGCATCCTTGTGAAGATGCGGCTGCCGCTGAACAAAATACAGGCTGATCTGCTGCGCTCAGGACATACCGCATACATTCATGCGTTTTGGTATGTTCCCCCGGAAAAGCAAAATCAGCCGTTTCTTGCATATATTTATCTAAATGATATTATACCACGGAAACTGCCTGATGTCAACCCTTTCCGGGTTCCGTACTGCGGGAATACATAAAAATTCGGAATTGTCCTGAAATGACTTGCTTTTTTCGGAAAAGTATGCTAAAATAATATAGTTTGGTTGTGCCGCGGGAAAAAGCGGCAGAAATCGTCAGAAAGGATGCGAATACACATGAAGGTTGCAAACATGCTCGGTGAGCGCTTCAAAAATGCACCGAAGGACTGTGTGATCGAAAGCCATGCGCTCATGATGCGCGGCGGCTATATGAAATACATGGCAAACGGCATTTTCTCGCTCTACACACCGGCAAAGCGCATTATGCGCAAGATCGAACAGATCATCCGTGAGGAAATGGATGCTGTGGACGGACAGGAGGTTATGTTCCCTGTCGTCATGCCGGCCTCGCTCTGGGAGGAGTCCGGCCGCTATACCAGTATCGGCAGTGAAATGGCGCGCTGGAAGGATCGCTCCGGCAATCCGATGGTGCTCGGTATGACGCATGAGGAGGCCGCTGTGCATCTGGCACGCGACACCGCTTCCTCGTATGCGGATTTCCCGTTCATGATCTATCAGATCCAGACCAAGTTCCGCGATGAGCCGCGTGCCAGAGGCGGTCTGATCCGCGTGCGCGAGTTCACGATGAAGGACGCGTACTCCTTCCATACCTCGCAGGCAGATCTGGAGCGGTACTATGCCCGCGTGTATGATGCATATAACCGCATTTTCCAGCGCTGCGGCTGCAAGAACTTCATCTCCGTGCAGTCTGATTCCGGCATGATGGGCGGCAGCATCTCCCACGAGTTCATGCTGCTGACTGAGGTCGGTGAGGACACGCTGGCGATCTGTGACTGCGGCTACCGCGCCAACATGGAGGCAGCAGTCGTATCCGTGCAGAATGAGCCCGGAACCGAGGAGCCGCTGACTGAGGTTTCTACGCCCGGCACCAAGACGATCGAAGATCTGAAAAAGTTCCTGCACATGGATGAAAAGCAGCTGGCCAAGGCGGTTGTCTATCAGAAGAATGAGGATGACAGCTACGTGATCGTGTTTATCCGCGGCGATCTGGAGGTCAATGAAACCAAGCTGCGCAATTTCCTCGGCTATGAGATTCATCCGGCTGTGGAAATCACGGCAGAAAGCGGCATTGTCGCGGGCTTCATCGGCCCGGTCGGCCTGCCGAAGAATATCACGGTTGTATACGACAATTCCCTGAAGGGTATTGAGTCACTGGTCTGCGGTGCAAACAAGCCGGACGCGCATCTGAAGGGCCTGAACATCAAGCGCGACCTCGGTGACGTGCATTATGTCGATGTTGCTAAGACCTTTGCAGGTGCTGTCTGCCCGGAGTGCGGCAGACCGAATATCCGCATTGAAAAGGGTATCGAGATTGGCAACATCTTCCAGCTTGGCAAGAAGTATACGGAATCCATGGGCATGACCTATCTGGACGAGAACGGCGAGCGTCAGACCCCGATCATGGGCTGCTACGGCATCGGTGTCGGCAGACTGTGCGCATCGGTGTGCCAGGAGAGCCACGACGACTACGGTCCGATCTGGCCGATGACCATTGCGCCGTGGCAGGTTGAGATCTGCAATCTCCGTGTGGACGACCCGGAGGTCAAGGAAACTGCTGACAGACTCTACGCAGAGCTGCTTTCCTACGGTGTCGAGGTGCTCTACGATGACCGCGACATCCGTCCGGGTGCTATGTTCGCAGACGCCGACCTGTTCGGTATCCCGCTGCGTGCGGTTGTCAGCCCGAAGGCACTTGCGAACGGCTGCATTGAGATTTCCGCGCGCGACAAGTCCTTCCGGGAAAACATTCCGGTCGCAGAGGCCACGATCTGGCTGCGCGATAAGATTGTCGAAATGCTGAAAGTATAATCAGAATGAGATCAGAAAGGCAGGCTGTGCAGATATGCTGTGCAGCCTGCCTTGTTTTTTGCAGAGCAGGGCGGAATCCGGCTTTTTTCGATTGACAATCGGAAAACCGTATGCTATAATAACTCTTGAGGGGATGGATCCGGTTCCTGCTGCGGATGCAGCGGAAAGGGGAGAAACATATGAACAAACTGTCGAAGCTGACCGCGGCTGCCGCTGTTCTGATGCTGACAGCGCTGCCGGTATTTGCAGAAACAGAACAGGACAATCTTATTGTGGTGCATGTGCCGCCGAAGCAGATCGGCTCCGGCAGTGCGCTTTGCGATGTAATCAATGTGCAGCGGGAGGCTGCCGGTGTTTCTCCGCTGACACAGAGCGTGCCTCTCATGGAAAAGGCTGCGGAGCGTGTTCAGAAGCTGGCGGGGAATCAGGGCGGCGCAGATGCTGCTGTGCTTGCGGCTGAATGCGCCTGTGAAACCGTGATTCGCGGGCGTGCGGACATCAACACTGCAATTTCGGCTATGATCATCAGTGAGCAGCAGCAAAAGCCGCTTGTCTGCGCTGAATATACGCAGTTCGGGTTTTCTTGCTCGGAGGATGAAACGCTGTGGGTATTCCTGTTTACGGCATGATGTTGTTTTCTCCATGAATTCCGCAAAGATAAGAATGAAAACTGTCTGATTCGACAAATTTTCGGAAACAGCTTGACTTTTCGTCTGTTTTGCGTTATACTGTATAAGTCGCTTACAGTGATGTGAGCGAAAATGGCTGCGTAGCTCAGCTGGCTAGAGCAATCGGTTCATACCCGATCGGTCACTGGTTCAAATCCTGTCGCAGCCATCCATGGCCCGTTGGTCAAGAGGTTAAGACGACGCCCTTTCACGGCGTAATCATGGGTTCGATTCCCGTACGGGTCATAGTAAAGAAGCTCAGAAATGACAGTTCTGTTATTTCTGAGCTTTTCTTTTTTCACCGGGCAGTGCCCGGCTCCGTTTTTGCACCTGTGCAGTTTTCCTGCACCGTTTTTTATCATTCTCCTATTGCGTTTTACGGTATAATATGATATAAGCGGGCAGTGCCCGGCTCCGTTTTTGTACCCATGCAGTTTTCCTGCACCGTTTTTTATCGTTCTCCCATTGCACTTTTCATGATATTATGATATAATCAATGACAGAAAACCGTGCGCGGAATGCGGGAGGAATACAATGGATCAGTCAAAAACAAGAAGTGCTTACTGGGATAATATCAAGGGCATCCTGATGCTGCTGACAGTATTTGCACATGTTTTATATCAGCTTCAGGACAAGTCAGATATCCTGAACGGCATCGTTGATGGAATTTACATGTTCCATATGCCTGCGTTTGTGTTTGTGTCAGGCTTTTTCGGCAAAAGCGAGCGCTCGCACGGCTTTCTGGCTGTGATCCGGCTGATATTTCTGTACTTTGTTTGCAACAGCATCATGGGCTTTATATACGGGTGCCATTCGCTGATTACGCCGATGTACTCGTTCTGGTATCTTCTTGCTTTGATTGTCTGGCGCCTGACAACGCATCATATTGCAAAATTCAAGGAGATCCGTCTGATTCTGTTTGCGCTTGCGCTGTTTGCGGGCTTTTACGGCAGCATCGACAATACATTTGCCGTTGCGCGGATCATCGGGTTTTATCCGTTCTATATGATCGGCTATCAGCTGAGCACGGAAAAAGCTGGGGCGCTCGTGCAGAAGGCTTACGGCAGGCGATGCGCGCTCGGATTGGCGTCGGCTTTGGTGACGGGGTGCATTGCGTTTGCAGCGTATCGGTTCTTTGACTATACGGATGATTCGTTTATAATGGCGGCTTACGGACATCCGATTGACGCGTTCGGCCGGATTGCGATTTATGCGGTTGCCTTCGGTGCAATTTACGCGCTCAGGCTCCTCTCTCCGGACAGGCCGCTCCCGCTGCTGACCGTGATCGGGCGCAATTCCCTGTGGATTTTCCTGCTGCACCGTCCGTTTACGCTGATGCTCAGTGACCGGATTGAAAAGATGCCTGTTCCTGTTGTCATTGCGATTGCTTTTGCTGCTGCGATTCTGCTCAGCGTGCTGGTCGGCAATGAACCGGTTACGAAGTATCTGAACCGGTTTGCGGACAAGGGCGCCGCGATCTTTACCGAAGAGGATGACGGAAAATTCAATCTTGCAAAAGGCGTAGCCCTGGGCGTTGCGCTCTGGTTTATCGTTTCTGTCGTGCTGGAATCGTACAGCGGTGTCCGCGTTGAGGATCTGCTGAAGCTGGCCAGGGGCGAGTATGTCGATGAGGAATCGCTTTCTGAAAACAATGCTTCTGCGGATGTGTTGTATCCTGTCATGAATGCAGCACAGCAGCGTGCCTTTGATAATGCATTTCGTCTGACGTTTGCGGGTGATCTGATTCTGCTGGAGGATCAGGTGAAACGCGCCGAAACCGGCAGCGGATACGATTTCAGTGAGATGTTTGCATATGCAAAGCCGTATATAGAATCGGCGGATCTGGCAGTCGGCGTGTTTGAGGGGCCGATGGCAGGTTCTGTTTCCGGATATACAAACGGCAATTTCGATGACGGTAAATCACTGCGGCTGAATTTCCCGGATGCGTTTGCTGATGCTGTCAGGGATGCAGGCTTTGATCTTGTCACGACCGCAAACAACCATCTGACCGATATGGGTGAGGACGGCGCGCGCAGGACGCTTGACGTGCTGGATCAGGCCGGGCTCGCGCATACAGGATCGTACCGGGATGCTGCGGAAAAGGCAAGTCAGCATATCAAGCTGATTGAATGCAGCGGCATCCGCATGGCAGTTCTCTCCTACACCTACGGCACAAATAACACTGTCCTGGATCAGCTGATTGACGGTCGGATGGCTTATCTGACCTCCGTAGCGTCCGGCACGGAGGGGGAGGACTTTGAGAAAATGAAAGCCGCCGTTGAGCAGGATTTTCTTGATGCGAAAGCGCTGAATCCCGATCTGATTGTGGTACTCCCGCATATGGGCACGCAGTTCTCCAATGAGCCGGATGAGCAGCAGAAGGTCTGGTTCGGGATTTTCAAGCAGAACGGCGCGGATATCATTCTCGGGGATCATGCGCACGCAGTTCAGCCTGCAATGATCGAGCAGATCAACGGCAAAAATGTATTCACGGCCTATTGCCCGGGCAATTTTGCGAATCTTTACCGTGAAAATCAGGGCGATATCAGTATGCTGACCGAAGTTTATATTGACCGCAGTACGAAAAAGGTAATCGGCGGAAGCATCGTGCCGCTGTATACCTATGCACCTGCGGACGGCAATTACCGTGCGGTTCCGGTATGCGAATTCCTGACGAACGATGCGCTCCGCGCGCAGATGACGACGGACGACATTGAACGCGCGGCCGCCGCGAATAAAACGGTTACGAATGTGGTGTTCGGTCATGAAATGGATCTTACTGCGACAACAGAACGCTACTATTTCAATGATGCCGGATTCCTGCGCAGCAAAGCAACAGGGCTCAAACTGACCGCTGAAATGAAGAACGGCACGCTGTATCAGGCGCTGAAAGCAGCGGACAGCATCTGCTTTGTCGGGGACAGCGTCACAGAGGGGACAAAGAACGGCGGCTGTCCGTGGTACGAGCCGCTGGAGGAATATCTGACGGAACAGAAGGTCATGAGATATGCCAAGGGCGGCTGCACGGTGTCCTATATGATCGGACAGGCGGATTCCATTCCGGCGGCGGATCTGTATGTCATCGCGCTCGGTACAAACGATGTCCGCTACCGCGATGAGAGTATCTGTGCGATGACTGCGGAGAGCTTCGCAGCGGCGTCGGATACGCTGCGGAAGAAGCTGCTTGAAAAATCGCCAAACGCGAAATTTGTATTCATTGCCCCGTGGTATTCCGTTGACGGTGACCCGTTCTGCAATCTTTCATTTGCAGAAAAGACAAACCTGAATGCATCCTATGCAGATGCACTTTCGGCCTACTGTCAGAAGAACGGCCTCGGATATATCAATGCTAACGATGAAATCAGCGCAATCCTGCAAAAGGAACCTGACCGTCGGTATCTACTGGATCATATTCATCCGAATGCCTCGGCCGGTGTTCTGATGTATACCGAAGCGGTGCTGCGTGCCGCCTGACAGAATAAAACCTTCCTCCGCATTCTCAGCAGGGGAAGGTTTTCACATGTTTATTATCATGGGAGCCAAAACAGAGCCGGGCACTGCCCGGTTGACAGGGGTGCATCCCCGTGCTATAATAAAACCGAAAAAATGCTTCAGAAAAATTTTTCTTCTGAAATCCGTTACTTTTCCATTGCGTTTCCTGTCAAGCATTACAGGGACGGCAAAACAGGCGGTCTGAAAAGGAGGTGTTTGCGATGTACACAGCAATCGAGCAAACGTTGAATGGTATACAGAAAATGCAGGAGGAGCAGGTGTGTGAACCATGCGTACAGCCGCAGACATCTGCCGATGAGGAGATTATCCGCATGTTTACGGCACGCGATGAGCAGGCGCTCCGGGATACCGAGGCGCGCTACGGCAACCAGAGCAGACGGCTCGCATTCCGCATTCTGGGCGATCGGCAGGATGCAGAGGAGTGTGCCAACGATATGCTGATGCAGCTTTGGAATTCGATTCCGCCAAAGCGCCCGCGTTCTCTTCCCGCGTATATCGCGGCACTGACACGGAACAATGCGCTGAATCGCTATGAGGAGCGGAAAACCGCCAAGCGCGGCGGCGGACAGATCCCTGCTGCACTGGATGAAATCTCCCCGTATCTTGCCGACCCGGATCAGGACGTTGAGGACAGGCTTACAGAAACGGCGCTGCGGGATGCACTGACGCAGTTCCTCGGGACACTGACAACTGAAAACCGGCTGATTTTTCTCGCAAGGTTCTGGTCGTTCCAGCCGATTGCAGAAATCGCGGCCGATCACGGCATCAGTACCGGCGCCGTCAAAATGTCACTCAAACGCACCAAGGAAAAACTAAGAAAGCATCTTAAAAAGGAGGGGCTGATATGAAACGCAGGGAAACAGCATTTTTCAGGGCGCTCGGAGAGATTCCGGAGTCCTATATCGACGAGCTGACGCAGTTTCAGGCTGATCATGGTAAGACCTCCGGAACGGATCGCAGCGGAACCGGCAGGAAACCGGATTCGCGTTCTACTCAGAAGGAGAGATTGCATATGAAGCATACTGTTACAGATACAGCAGATAAGAACAGAGAAGCCGGTATTTCCGTCAGAAAGTTAAGACCGGTCACAGCAGCTATTTTCGCCTCGCTCGCAGCCTGTGCGGTCATCGGCATCGGCTTCGGCACAGGATTTATCAGCAAGGACGGCATCGGCAGGAAACCCGCTGATTCTCCGGAACCGTGCCTTGTGTCCGACGGAGAGGAGCAGCAAAGCGAGGGTGAAGAGGCATACATTTCGACAGAACTGACAGACGAAAACGGCAGTGAAACGCATACTGACTATGTGGAATCTGAACTCGGAGAAGAGCAGCTTTTTGACGATGAAAACAGAGTTTTCACCATATATTCCTGCTTCGGTGACAATACCGAAACCGGCGGCATTCCGGAGATTCCGGAAAACGGGGCTCTGCTCTTTACCTCTATGGACGAGCTGCGTCCGGTTCTGGAACGCGCAACAAACACGGATTTCCCGGTCAAGGGCGCGGATGTTGCACAATTCTGCTTTGAAAGCGGCAGAAATGTGCTGCTGATCAAGGTAAAGTGGGTCCTGGACAGCTATGACGAGGTTCTCCGTTCGATATATGTGACAGCTGACGGCGTGCTCCATGCGAATGTTGCATACTATATGAATGACAATACAGAACCCGGCCTTCCGGATTTCCTCACGCACTCCTATCTGATGCTCTCCGTGCCGGGTAGCCTGACACAGATTTCAGATTCCGCAGTTCAGCAGACGCTGTATGTTTCTGACGCTGTATCTGAGGGCGTACAGGATCCGTTGAGAGATGAGATGACCAGATATTTCGAGGACGGCGTGTATCTTCAGCACCTGGATTTTCTGGATGCAGATTACATCTTCCCGGAAACGTCATTTGAGCTGTATACATCGGAAACCTTTGATGCAGATACGATATCTTTTCTCGGCAATCATCTGGATACGAAAACATTTCTTCCTGACCGGCTGCGTTCCTTTGCAACAGAAATCGCAGAGCCGAATCTGACGCAGCTGAATGAAAACTGTTTCATCGTCCTCAATGATGTGCAGTACGTATGTGAGCCGTACATTGCGGTTTTTGAAAATCCTGAGCAGGACAATGCACCGCGTCGCCTGGTTTTCCCGGAACTGAAATACCAGGGTACCGTTCAATCCGGAACACGCATGACGATCCTCTGTTCCTCCGCACTGTCTGCAAATGCGACGAACACTAAAATAGACTGGAACGGCCCGTTTCGGGAGGAAACAGCACTGCCGCACAACCAGTATTATTCTGCATGGGCGATTGTCAACAATCCCGATCAAAACGATGCAGCGGACGGTATCGTTTCTCCGTCAAATTCCGGGACGCCGCAACCGTAAACATCTGCTGATACCCTTATAACAGAAAGAAACCGGCTCCTGTGCCGGTTTCTTTGTTTCTGATGCGGTTCATGGACGTTTGAAAAAACAAAAAACGGACTGCAAGATAAGCAGTCCGATTTTTGTTGTGGTTGGGGTGGAAGGATTTGAACTTTCTAAGTCCACGTCCATAATTATCGGATAATCCCATAGCCAGCAGCTCAAAAGTGATCTTACTATATATATTATAGCACATTTTGGTCTTCTTGTCAACCTATAATAATAAACGCGTGTAGCTTGTTTTCTGTTTAACTCAGAAAACTTGCTGCACGCGTTTTTTTATTTTTCAAATTACGCATATACACGAAATCCATCAATATGGGCTCGTGTGTATGCGTTTTTTCTTTTGCATGACTTTTCCGCTTGCACAGTATATAATTAGATTACCCGACGTCTGTAATTCGGGGAGACATCTAAAACGACCAGATTAAGGAGGAAAAGATCATGTTTGAAAAGAAAAATGCTTGTGAAGTCCCTAATGATCCTACGATCTTGGAGCAAATGCGCAGTTTGTACCCTAAAGAAAACATCGTACTGAATGTTACAACTGTTGCAGAATGGTTCCGGGAATGGCATGGAAATCATACTATCCATCTTGGAAAGTCCACTCGGTACACATATAGTGTGTCGATTAACTGTCATATTATCCGTGTGCTAGGGCATCTGCGACTGGACGAACTCTCATTTGAAGATTGCCAGTTATTTGTTAATAGCCTTATGGTCGGATGCGGATTATCAGCTCCGTTGCAGCCGAAAACGATCCACAATTACTTTGGAGTGCTTCATGTAGGGCTTGAAACCGCCAAAAAGATGGGTTTAATCACTTCCAATCCTGCTGATGGGGTTATGCTCCCGGCTATTCCGCAGTATGCCTATCACCCTTTGAATCAGGAACAACTGAAAGCACTCTATAAACGCCTGAAAAACCATCCGAAACGCGACCTCTTTCTCTTCACTCTCTATACTGGTCTGAGACAGGGAGAAATCATTGGTTTAACCTGGAGTGCTCTTGATCTACCCAATCAGACCATGAATATCTATCGGCAAATTCAGTACAACAAAGATACAAATGAATACTATTGGTGCGATCCCAAGGGCGGCAGGACGAGAGTGTTGGCTCTCAATCGTCATGCAATGGACATTCTGATAAGACTGGATGCACAAATACGACATGATCCCGATGATTTTGTATTTCCATCAAGAGTCGGGACACATCTTACCCCTCCCGCTGTTTATGACTCTTTCAAAAAGGTTATCTCTTCGATTGGTTGTGAAAAAGTGCGGTTTCATGATCTGCGCCATACATATGCAGTCATGTCATTGCAAGCGGGAATGGACCCGAAGACTCTGCAATACAACCTCGGACACTTTTCGGCGGCTTTTACGCTGGATGTTTACTGTCATTGCATTGACGAAATGAAGCGAAAAGCAGCCGAAAGACTGGATGTTTTCTTTGACAATCTCTTTGATTCCATATAATCCTGAACGAAAGCATAAAGGAGAATAGCCATGATAAGAATAGCATTGTATAACAATAAGGGCGGTGTTGCGAAGTCAACATCTGTCATCAATCTTGCATACTGCTTTCAAAAAGCAGGGAAGAAGGTGCTGGTCGTAGACTGCGATCAACAGGAAAACTGCTTTATGTTCTTTATGACCGCTAAGGATTCAAGTCCAATCCTCCCCAGCGATTATGAGAACATAAAGCATACAACATGGACACGATATATTGAATTGGATGCTTGTGAAACAGACCAATTCGACTATATCGTGTTTGATTTGCCTCCGGCTATGACAGATGAAGTCAAAAGAATCATTCACCACAGCGGAATTGTCTTTGTGCCGACCTTGCTTGGAGAATTTGAGGTTGCAGGTTTGAAAAAAGTAACAGTTGAGATATCAAAACAGCAAGCGCGGCTTGGTGGCATCTTTATCACAATGTATCAGAAAGAAAATGATGCGGCAATACTTACGGAATTTCAGAATGTTCTGGATGCTCAGATGATGCGAACTGTTATCCCCTTTTCCCGCACGGTGCGCGAGAGCCTGAAAGCAGGCTTACCCATTGAAGCATACTTTATTGATAAAAAGGTTCCTCGTTCTCCGACCAGTTGGAAAATCGTTGATGCATACGACAATCTGGCATTGGAGATGATGGAGCGTCTCGAAAAAGTTGACACACCTGTCACATTTCAGCCGAAAGGAGTGGTCTGACCATGGCAAAGATGATGCTCAGTAATCTGGCGGCAATTGCTCAGAACACGCAAAATGAGAATATCCGAATGATTGACATTGATGAATTGCACGATTCCCCAAGTAATTTCTTTCGCATGGACAATATAGCGGAACTTGCGGATGCAATTCTCGGTCAGGGCGGAATAAAAGACAATCTGGTTGTCACACCGATGGAAAGCGGGGGCTATATGATAGTCTCCGGACACAGGCGGAAGGCAGCAGTTCGTCTATTGCTGGATCGCGGCGAAGCGATATCCCGTCTTCTCCCCTGTTTGGTTCAACACTATAACAGCCAGGAAACCCTTGAATTAGACCTGATTCTCCTGAATGTCACTGCCCGACAGCTGAATGATAACGAAATCTGGCAGTCGTATCAGCGATTAGATCAATATTTGAAAAAGCAAAAGGCGGAAGGGGTAAAATTCGGCAGTATGCGTGAAGAACTTGCACGGCAGCTGCATTTATCTCGCTCACAGGTTAGTAAATTGCAGCATATCAGCAGCAGTGCTTCAACAGAAATACAGGAAGCGGTATCTGACGGTAGGATCTCTATCAATACTGCGAATGAGATTGCAAAGCTGGAACCAGAGCAACAGCAAGTACTGGCAGAGGGTGATTTACGAGAAATAACGCCCAAAACAATAAGGGATAAAGCCGTAGATGATGCTACTTCTGCGCCGAAAGATTTGCGCTGGGATGGAGAAATCCTATTTGAAACTATGAAACATCAACTCATGTATCTTATTTCTGATGAATTGCGTGACGCTGCACTGCATAAGAACAGCGTTGATTTTGTCAATGAATTCCGCAGGAAGTGTAGAAATAACTATTTGACTGTTGATGAAGGAATAGCAATTGAATGCGGTTATGACCGAATTACTATTTCTTTTTCCAATCCGGCAGATTTCCGAAATATCAGGAGTATTTGGCTAGCATGGCGTACAGCCGGTAAATATGTGCAGTCATGGATCAAGGAGTCAGTATCAGATAAAAGAAAAACAGATAAAGTTGACACACCTGTCACATTTGATACTCAGGGAAAATGCTCAGAAGCAATACATTCCTCACTGCATGATAAAGACGATATACTGTTTGATTCCGGATGCTTCAACGAAATCGCTCTCGGCTATCTGACGCTGACACTGCAAGCTATGGGAATGCAGTCAGGTACTGTGCTGGCAGCGCAGAAAGCTATGAACAGCATCTTCGACAAGTATAATTCCGCCGCGGCGCGAAAGGCCTACAAAGAAAGCTGAACGGAGGTGGCTGAAATTGGATACCATGTTTTCTGAACTATCCGGGAAGCTGAAAATGCATCTCGTGCTGTTTGGACTGGAGATTCATGCACTAAAGATTCTGAGTGCTGACGGGACTCCGAAGCCGTATTCGCAGGCAAGCAAGGACGACCCATGCGAAACCTTTTATTATGATGATACCTGCCGCCGGGAATATCGGGAGCAAATCGGCTATCCGCTCCTGCATGACGGCATCACCCCGCATGAGCATGAAGAGCTGAATGAACCGCTCAGCAGTCTGTATTGGGAAGCGCATCAGGAACTGTCAGGATTACATATTGATGTAGTACTTTCTGATAAAAGCGGCTGGTTTCTTCTCTTGTATGCTGATGGCATCGAAGGTGCCTTGATTGAAAACGGTGAGATATTCTGGCAGTAATAGAAACGGAGGAAAACATGAAAATCAAAAGAAGTCTGACAGGACTGACATTTGCGGTTGCCGCAATGCTGCTGACAGCCTGCGGCAGAACAGAGATCAATGTCAATGACTACCTTTCGGCTGAGACCAGCGGAACGGACGGACACGGTTCCGTCGTCTGGGCGCTGAATTCCGATGCAATGGTGCGAGACAATCATGATGCGTTCAAGCTGAAAGAAACAGCTTCACAGGCGGAGTTTCAGCGAACCGCCGCAGATGTAAACGATAATCTGTATGGCGCGTTTGATCGTGCAGAGAGCCTTTCAAACGGTGATACCGTTACATTCGTCTGGAATACTGACAATGTAAAGGCGTTGGAGAAGGCTTACAAGATCAGGCTGCGGACTGACAGCATGGAATTCCCTGTGAACGGCTTACCGGAAACGCAGCAGCTTGATCCGTTTGACTATGTGACGATCGACTATCAGGAGTATGAAGGTGAAGTGGTGGTAATCATCAAACCGACCGGTGACATTCCGTTCTGGCTGGATTTCATGGTAAAAGAACAGAATACGCTGCATCCGGGTGATGAATTCACGGTGACAGTCGGAAAGACCGTAGATAATCAGGAATTGACGGAGGAACAGCTTGCTGCGTTTTGTCTGGATCAGGGATATGAGATCACAGCCTTTGAAAAGGTATATCAGGTACCGGATACGCTGCAATGACTGATTCCTCGATATGATGAACGGCGGCAGCGGCGGTGTGGTAAACAACTACTACAATAACGACAACAGCCGGACAGTGAATCAGACCAATAATAGTCCGAAGTCGCTGTCACGGCTGGAGATTTATCGTATGACGCGCAATGCGCTGAATGTGTGATATTTCTTTATCCAACAAGTCCTGATATCACGGCTCCCAATCCTACTAAGGTATGGCAAATCATAGGTGTAATCAGGTGACCTGTCTTTTTATATGCAAATGACCAAACTAAGCCTATGATAAGGGAGTATCCGAGATTATGCCAATCAAGTACAGCAAACAGCACATTGAATATAAGAAGAGCTGCTGTTTCGCCGAATACAGGAGCGCAGAATTTCTTTGCAAGACCACGGAAATAGATTTCTTTGATAATACCGCTGACAAACACCATAGCGATTATTTCCATGATCGTGACGCTTAATCCCATCTCTTTTTGACTGCAAGCCAGCTCTGTTGCCTTGATTCCCGGAATTAAATCAGGTATTTCAGAAAGCAAACCTGCAATTTCTGCAATCACAAAAGCAACCACACCATAGAGTATGTCTTTGCCAAGTGTTTTTTTATCATATATCTCGTCTTTCAGACTTATCCCGTTCTCCTTATAGAGAAGCAGTGCCGAAGGTAAAAAAGTAAGATTTGCAATTATAAGAAGAAATAGGTAAACGATACGGTTATCTCGTGTAACATGGCTTGCAACATCGCATATTGTCATTCCGGGCTGATAATGACTGAATGCCATAAACAGTTCAAATCCGGCTGTGAATAGTGTTAGCATTGAAACTATGGTTATTGCTCTTTTCGCATTACTGTATTTTTTCTCTTCCATTATGAATCTCCTATCATTGCCTAAACGCACAGATGAAC
>JAEEGL016826055.1_pt1 | contig 39190 bp, 18 predicted proteins | sample 9134231 | NCBI WGS metagenome assembly JAEEGL01 (sample SAMN16246548, study PRJNA631951) | gut metagenome | biome: gut microbiome; feature: rumen; material: fiber-attached | host: Bos | place: Iran: Karaj | collected 2018-10 | reverse complement strand
CTCGGCAGCCAGCGCATTGGCATTCACCATTTTGTCCTTGGCATAGCCAGGGTGTACGCTAATACCTTTTATATATATCTTGGCCGATGCCGCGTTGAAATTCTCGAACTCCAGTTCACCGACTTCGCCGCCGTCCATCGTGTATGCCCATTCGCAGCCGAACTTCTCGACGTCGAAGTGGTGGGCTCCCATGCCAATCTCCTCGTCAGGGTTGAAGGCCACCCGTATCTTTCCGTGCTTGATTTCCTTGTGCTCTTGCAGATAGACCATTGCCTGTATGATTTCGGCAATGCCGGCCTTGTCGTCAGCACCAAGCAGTGTCGTGCCGTCGGTGACGATGAGGTCTTCACCCACGTGCTGCAATAGTTCAGGGAATTTCTTCGGTGAACTGACAATCCCCTCAGAGAGCAGGATGTCGCTGCCGTCGTAGCGGCGGATAATCTGCGGCTTGATATTGGCACCGCTGCAGTCGGGGCTGGTGTCGTAGTGTGAGATGAATCCGATGACGGGCACGTCGGCCTTGATGTTCGACTTCAGCGTGGCATAGAGATAGCCTTTCTCGTCCAGTTCCACGTCGTCCAGTCCCTCGTGTTCCAGTTCTTTCTTCAGGTATTCGGCAAAAATCAGTTGCTTGCTGGTACTCGGCACCGTCTGGCTGTCTTCAGCCGACTGTGTGTCGAATTTTGTGTAGTTCAGAAATCTTTCAGTAATATCCATATTGTTATATTGGTGAATAATATCTTGCAAAGGTACGAATAAGTGAGGACAATACAAAACAAAAAACGAATTTTTTTGTTTTTATTGTCGAACGCAAGTACCTTCGACGAAGTCAAAGGTACGAATAAGTGAGGACAATACAAAACAAAAGCCAAGGAAAATTCGCTTTCCCTTGGCTTTTTCTCTGATTTTTATCCTTTTTTATCTTTTCGCTTATTATCCTTTACTAACTAACCCTTTTACCTCTTTATATTTTATATGGATTTTATTGCTGTTGCTGCTGAGGACGAGGACCACGGCCACCGCCACGGCGCATGCGCTGCTGCTGGTATGTCTGGTACTGCTCTTCTGTCAGAATGCTCTGCAGTTTCTTCTCGTACTCCTGGCGCTTCTCCATGTTCTTCTGCATCTGGGCTCTCTGCTCTTCAGTCAGCTGGGGCATCTGAGGACGCTCGCCCTGCTGCTGTCCCTGTCCGAAACCGCCGCCCTGTCCGTTGCGACGACCCATGCCGCGACCCATTCCACGGCCCATTCCGAAACCACCGCCCAGTACGCTCTCGTATTCCTTGTTCAGTGCCAGCACCTTGGTTTTCTGGTCTTCTGTCAGCTTCAGCTGTTCGGAGAGACGGTTGGTCATTTCCTCAGGAGTCTGCCTTCTGAACTCTCTGCGCTGGCCGTTATTACCATTGTCATTGTTCTGTGCCACTGCTGCCGTCATGGTCAGGAGGGCTACCATTGTCATTACAAACTTTTTCATACTTTTTGTTTTTAAATTATTAATGAATGATGTTTATTGTTTTCTTTTTTGTTGATGTTCACTTCTTTGACGTTATATGACCACAAAAAGTTTAACCGTCCACAGCATTATTTCTGCGAACGGTCACTTTTTGTCAACGAACCCCTTCTCTCTTCCTATCAAATAGGTCGTAAAGAATCAAAGAAAACGGCTCTTCTGCAATTTTGCTGAATATAACCAAAACCTTTAAAACCCGTTTCTAGTGTTGATGGGCTTCACCCATCCGTTTTCTATTCGTGCATCAACGAATCCAAGTAAACTTGTCTTCGCTGTTACTCGAATAGAAAACAGCCTACGGCTACAACACTAGAAACGAAAAACCATGAAAAACCTGATTTGCTAAAAAACTGAAATTGTTTTGGTATTCACATCGTAATAATACTTTTCGCATTGGTCTTTGACGGGGGCGAAATTATACAAGATACCCATAGGCGTGTTGGTCAGACGCATATAATTCCACAATTGCTGACGTTGTTCTGCTCCTATAGAAGTGATAGCCTTGCATTCTACCACAACGTTCCCCTTGCATAAGAAGTCCATAAAGTGTTTGTGTGACAGAGGCTGCCCATGAAATGACACTTGAAAATAGTATTCCTTTACGAATGGCACCTGCTTTTCCTCAAATGATAATTTCAAGGCATCCTGATAGATGTATTCATTTAGCCAGGGTCCTAATTCCTTATGAACTTCCTGGCAACACCCAATAATATCGTAAACGTAGGATTTCAGTTGTTTTAAAACGTCTGGAGCGATGCTTAAGCTGTTAACAATCTTCATAATATTGGTAATATCCTTTTTTTTTAGGTTTTTCGTTTCTGTGCGACAGGCCGTCAGGCCACTATAGTTATTAGGCAAAGAAATGGTTATGCTCGCATAAACAGGGCTTTGGCTAATAACTATAGATAAATGCTCATTGAGCATTGCAGCACAGAAACGGGTTTTTATAGTTTTTGTATTATTTCTTATAAATCACAGATGAAACAATTATCGTCGCAGGGCAATGTTGTAGTTGTAGTACTGCGGATTACCCGTTACTTCCTTGATGACCTTGATGAAAGGCGGGAAGTTGACGCACTCCTGCTCGGCAACGCCTTTCGTCTCCAGGATGGTCAGGTTATCCACCGGCTCGTGGAAAGTGTCAATCTCGAAGTACTGGCCACGCCAGATGAAACTGCGGCGCGTCTTGCGGATGGTGGCACGGTAGGGGTCAGCCTGTTGCAGCAGGCTCTCGTAGAGGGCGTTGCTCACCTGTCGTTCCGTCTCTAACACCTCGCTGCTCGATATGCGTTTCTTCGTCTTGTGGACATTGACGAATTCCCCATGCCAGCTACGGCGACGCAGGCGGATTTCGCAGTCGGGATCGGCCACTAAGTAAGTCTGCGTAATCTCGCTCTCGATGCTTTCCGGCAGCTCGCCCGTCAGCTCTACGATATAGGTACGTTCCTCCTCAATGGGTTGCGGAATCTCCAGCACGTTGCTGATTTCCTTCAGCACGCGGTTTAACTTCGTATCGAAGTTGTCGTGATTGTTGATGACACGCAGGTGGGGATGCCCCGTCCAAGCCTTGTTCACCTTCTTGTCCAGGTCGCGGGCTATGCGCAGCCCCTCCTCGTTGGCCTGTTCGTAGCGTGTGCTGTTGGTAGCCGTCGTGTAGTACTGCTCAGCACCGTCGGCAGCCGACACTAAGTGCAGCACGGCATCGTAACGGTGGCGCAGTTCATTGCCGTTAGTGCCGCACCGCTGGCAGAGGTCTTCCCACATCTCGCTTGAGATATAGGCTGAAATGTCCAACGTGCCGCGGTCGCAGACCACAAAGGTCGGCTTGGTGCACGTCTCCGCCAACCGCATAAAGCTTTCTTCCAGTGCCAGCTGTGTCTGCAGGATGGCCAGCTCACCCTCGTAGTAGAGGTCACGGTTGGGAGTCAGGTAGCTCCAGCCGCCCTGACTGTACATGGTGGGCACTTCGGGTACGGTAAACACCTTGAAACCCAGGTTCGAGAAGTGTTCGATGATGCGCACCAGTGCCGTTGTCTTACCGGCACATGGTCCTCCCGTCAGCACAATCCGTTTAATGTCCTTCATAATGGCTTTGTCTGTTATTTTGCTGCAATATGCTGCAAAATTAGTCATTTTCTTTCAATTCATAACATGTTTCCCGGTTTTTTTTGTTAATTTTGCAGCCGAAAAGATTTTTGAAACGATGTCTTTTGAGAATATATCTGCTGAGGCAATACTGTTTTTCATACTCTATGGCATAACGGGAGTGGTGTCACTCATTGCTGCCGTTTACTTGCTGCTGCGCCGGGGTATTACTGCAAGAGTAATTTCAATTAGTGGCCTTCTGACGAAAATTACTCATTGAGTAATTTCAATTAGTGGCCTTCTGACGAAAATTACTCAATGAGTAATTCCAGTTAGTGGCCTTCTGGTGAAAATTACTCAATGAGTAATTCCAATTAGTGGCCTTCTGACGAAAATTACTCAATGAGTAATTCCAGTTAGTGGCCTTCTGGCGAAAATTACTCAATGAGTAATTCCAATTAGTGGCCTTTCAGCTGATTTCTGCTATTCTCTACTCCCCCTCTAAGATTAGAGGGGGTAAGGGGGCGTTGACCTTCGCGCGCGCATATATATTGCCTATACGTTTTTTATCCCACACTTCCTACACTCTTTACACCAAAATTTAGGTGTTGGAAGTGTAGGGAGTGTAACGTGTTTTTCGTATAGACCAATAACACGTGTGTGCGCGCGAGAGAAAAACTCTTGTGCTTTTACTTTGAATGATGTGATTTTGGTGTTAAGTGGTGGTCATTTTACTAATTTTAATACCTAAGACTTTCAAAATCAGAAAATTTGTTTCAAAATCTGCAAATGGACTTTCAAAATCAGAAAATTTGTTTTAAAATTAGCAAATCTTTCATTTTAGGCGTAATTTCGTTTTGTGGTTTAAAAGTTTTTTCTTAACTTTGCCATCAAGATGGCGAGGTTACTGCGTCTCGGAAGAAAAAAGAAATGAATTTCTTTTGTTCTTCTCTCGACTTTTCGTAACTTTGCAAGGCGAGTTTTTAAAATAACCTAAAATTTGCCGATTGATGGCAGACCTAAACAACTAATCTACGTGTTACGTGTGAAGTATAATTTATTAATTTTAACAAACAATAATTAAAGATTACTATTATGAAGAAAATGAGAAATCAGCTCTTTGTAGCTGCCATGGCTTTAGCAGCCTTCACCGCTTGCTCAGAAGCTAACCTTGCTGACGTCAACCCTGGAGCAGACGAACTGATGTTTCAAAATCAGCCCATGAACTCTGCAGTGCTCACAGACGCCAACGGCAATGAAGTTACCAGTCTATCTGCTGACTTGGGAACCTACTACCTGAACATCAAGACCAAAGACAACTGGTATATCGAGACTCCCAACATGGAGTTCACACCTACCAAGATGTACGGCTGCGGCAGCAAACGCGTGCCGGTGTTGGTTGGTAACAACTGGGCCGAGAGCCGCCAGCTGACTTACAAAGTCAACTTCATCGACGACAACGGAAAGCAGATTCCGTCGGTTACCCGTGGCACCGACGACGGCGGATCGACCCTGTCGCAGGATGCACTGCTCAGCCTTGACAGATTCAAGAAGGTGGTCAACTCCAATGTCTTTGTAGGCTACGGTTTCGATGCCACAAAGAATCCTGTTCCAGAACTGTGTACCGGTATTCAGATCTTCGAAATGGAGACCCTCAACGCTATTGATACGCTCGTCAAGCACGACTTTTCACCCCAGACGCTGGAGGAATACTACTATCACACCAGCGACAGCATGATGGACAAGCTGGTTGCTGTAAAGGGCGATTTCGGCGGTAACTTCGGCGCTGTCAAACTGGGTCTGTCTGGCGACGTGAACGTAAGCCGCGTTTCGGAGAAAAAACAGATTGTCTCACAGAAGTCGCTGACACGTTCGATGTACAGCCGTGAGCTTGCATGGGAAAAGGCTTGGTTTAACCAGAAGAACTACACCCACGGCTACAAGTATTACAAGAACCTTTTCCTCAACCAGTTCGCTGCTGCAAATGGTGACACGGCCAAGCAGCAGGCCGCTGCCAACGAGTTCTTCAGGATTGTAGGTACCCATGTCATTACAAAATGTCTGCTGGGTTGCGAACTCAACTACCGCATGACTGTTTCCTCTTCTAAGACCAAGAACAGCACTGACGTGAAGGCCGCCCTCGACTTCAAGTGGCAGCAGCAGATCAAGGACACTGCCGCCGTTGACTCGGCTACCAAGGTCAAGATGCTGGAACTGATGAAGGACAGCACCAAGCTGAAGAATGTCTTCTTCTCCGGCAATGTGCAGGTGACCGACGCCCAGTTCGACGCAGCCTCATCGACCAAGGCTAAGGTCAAGGCCCGCGGCAATGACGTAGAGAAGGTGAACATCCTGGCCACTGGCGGTTCGCTCAACTGTGCCGACCTGGCCAAGTGGATGCTCGGTGCAGAGCCTGAGAAGGCCTCTATGGTGGGCATGCAGGTGCATCCTATCTACGACATCTTTGACGGCTCCGTGGCCGGCAGCAACGAGGCCAATGCCCGTGCATTCCTGAAGGATTATATTGACACGAAATTCCCTCTTGACGAAAACAAATACGGTAACGAGCTTAAGATAGACTTAAGCGACCTGAAATAAGTAGTCGCTTCACCATCCGACCACTGGTGAAATGGTAGAATTATAATAGTAATAATATGAACAGGTACATATCTTATAACGCGCTGGTGTTTGTTGCCGCTTTTGCGGCAGCATGCTCCAGTAGCGAGGATATGACAGGCAACGAGCTGACCAACGGCGAGGGCAGTAATGCTCCGCTTACCATTCTCGGCAGCCCAGCGAACGGCACGGTGAATGCGGGTGCTTCCTATAGGGAGTACACCGCCTTCATCAACGTGCCGGGCAAATGGTCTGTAGAAACCACGAAAGGACTGGCGAACGTGTATCCGTCAGTGGGCGAAGGACCTACTACGGCTGTCGTCCAAGTGGGTGAGAACTGGGGCGCCATGCGCGAGAATGTGCTGACGCTCGTGAGCCAGGGGGCAAGCAGAAGGGCTGCAGGCGATGGCGATTACAAAGTGTCGATTATCCAGTCGGGCAATCCGTCGCTGGACTCCGTCTCGACGGTGTTCTCCGCCAACAAAGGTGCCGGCTACAGCTACATGCCCGGCGGTGAATATTGCGACGGAGCACTGATCCAGCTGTTCAACCTCGTCACCCTCGACAGCATACAGCAAGCCACGGGGGTCAGGCTGATTTCCGACGACATCTTTCCTCAGACCAATCAGGAGTACCTGACTGCCGACAGTGAGGAAAGCATCAGGAAAGCACTGACCGTCAACGCCTCAGCCGGCGTGAACTTTGGTCAGGTGAAGGGCAAGGGAAGCGGTAGCGGCAGTGTCAGTGTCGGCGTGGGTAAAGGCCATGAGGAGACGACTACCTGCAAGTACGCCATCAAGCGCCTGAAGAACACGCAGTTCAGCCGCGAGGTTCACTACATGAACGTCATGGCACTGCTGGACAAGGCCACCACGCGTACTGAGAAGATGAAACTGCTGTCGCCGGGGTTCCTCTCTCTTCAGGAGACCTTTGCCAAGGACATTGACGCCGTCAAGGGCAATACGGTGAAGGAGTATGACATCTGCGACAGGTTCCTGGGTGAGATCGGTCCTTGCTTCATCAGCAAGTCGGTGATGGGTACTGTGCTCGACTATCAGATCAGCGTTGACAGCAAGCTGCTCCGCGACACACTGGGCGTAGAAGTGGCTCTTGAGGCCAGCTTCCAGAACCAGATACAGAACAAGTCGGTGAGCGGCAAGGGGTCGTTCAGCATTGGTGTTTCCAAGGAAGCCAAAGAACTGGAGAGCAAGACCACGGCAACGGTCAAGGTGCGTGGCGGCGATGTGAGCCAGGTGTGTATCCTTGTCACTGGTGGTAAGTTAGATGACAGCGACATCACCGCCTGGATGAACAGCTGTACTCCCACCCGTGCCGTCATGGTTGACATGTCGCTGGTCCCCATCTATGTGCTTATTACCGATACGTATGCCCGTGGAGTGCTGGCAAGCTACTTCGATGCGAAACTGAAATAACAAGAAACAAGAAATAAAAAATGATAGCGCCGATGCGTGCATGATTAATGTAAGTATGATGAACCGTTTATACTATTTTCTCCTTTTGGCGGGAGGGCTTCTCGTGGCCTCTTGTGACAAAGAAGACGTGGCCATGGCTCCCAGCGCAAACGGACTGCTTGGAGCATCAGACGCGGGCTATGTGTCCCGCCTGCTGACCCCGCCGGGCTTTGAGCGTGGTGTGGGCTACAGCTATGCCACAGGGGCCCAATACCTGGAAGGAGTGGCCTTCAACATCTTCAACCTCAACTATCTGGACTCCATCCAGTATGTCAAGGGGCTGAACTTCATCAGCGATGACTATACACCGTATAGCGAGGAGCAGGTCATCACCGGTGAGACGCGCAGTGCCGTGTCCAACCAGCTGGCCATCTCGGCAGGTGTCGGTGTCAACGCCATCGTGGCCGACATCAGGGTGCAGGGCAACTACTCCAAGGGAAGTGTCGAGGAGAGCCAGTCGGTGTTTGCCATGAAGCGCACCAAGCGCGTGGCCTACTGCCGTGACCTGCAGTACAAGAATGTTGTCATGTACTACAAGGAAACGGGCGACAGTATGGTCTTTGCACCAGGGTTCTATGCCGACTGGAAGAAACTCGAAGGCAACAACACCAATCAGGCCAACGTGAGCAACCAGATGGTGCTCAACTTCGTGAACAAGTGGGGTAGGGGCTTCGTGGCACGCTCGTTCATGGGCGGCGTACTGGAATACACGTTGCAGATAGACAAGTCGTCGCTCAGCGAGAACATGAGTGTCGGCATGGCGCTTAATGCCAGCGTGGGACTGCTCATCGGGGCTGAAGCCTCAGCCAGCACGCAGTCCTCGGAGTTCAGTAAGGTCTCACGCGACCGCTACAGCCTCGACATCCACGCCCGTGGCGGCGATGTGCAGGCAATAACGGCGATATTGTCGGGACAGACACCCTCACCGCAGGGCATCCAAGACTGGATGGCCAGTGTCAACTTCCCTCCCAGCCCCGACAGCGAGCAACTGAAACTGTGCTCCATGACCGACATTAAGATTGCATCCATTGCATACCTCTTTACCGGCAGGGTGCAAGAAAGGGTGAATTATATTCTGCGCAACAATGCGCAATAGACATCATTGACAATTGATAACTGAGGAATTAGGAATGAAGTACACCTTATTATATATATATGTAGCAGTGGGCCTGTTGACGATGGCTTCATGCAACAGTGACGACGACATACCCGTGAGTGCTGTCCCCCCCGAGGCTGTCAGCACCCCCAGTGACAACGAGCCGGTGTCGTGGCTTACCAGAGCCTATACGTCCGAAGAAATCCGTAAAGTGGAGGAAGCCATCAGTGCCATCCGGGGTGCCGGCTACACCTACAGGGATAATGAGTCATACTGTGTCGGCACCGACATGGAGGTGTTTAACCTGCGCAATCTGCACAACCTGGAGAAGAAGTACAACACCACCTATCTCGTTGACGACTACATTCCCACCACCGAGCAGAAGTTCTACTACAGCGAGAGCCTCAAGTCGCTGAAGGACTCGCTGGGGCTGGACATCGGCATCGGCGTGGGGGCAGGTATGTTCTCAGTAGATTTAGAGGTGGGCTTCAACAAGCAGAGTTTCTCAAGCACGAAGAACTATTACTCGATGATGCGCATGAAGCAGAGCTACTTCTCACGCGACCTCAACTACTTGAACCTGCGTGAACAGGTCAGCAGCGCCATTGCTGACAATCCGACGGTAGCCACTACATACCCCAGCATCGATGCCCACTCGCTGGCCAAGGTGGTGCCAATCTTCGGCGAAATCTATTCTTCCGGTTTCGCAGAGGTGATGCAGCGGTTCATCTGCAATATCCACGGCGCTACCTCGGCATTCGCTGCCAGCGGCATCTGCCGTGAGTTCATCGATGAGGTGGGTCCTGCCTTCGTCATCCGTTCCGTATTAGGCTGTTCGCTCGACTACTACAACACCACGTGCATGGACTCCGTGTCGAAGTCACTCGACGTGAAGGTGGCTCTGGAACTGTCGGTACAGATCAAATTCATCAACATCAGCACCAATATCAGCACCGATTACCATGAGGCAGCCGAGAAGTGCAGCCGCAACTCGGAGAGCCATATCACCGCACGTGGCGGCAACGTGTCGCTCGTGACGGCATTCACCACTGGACAGCAGGCTACCATAGACACTTCGACGCTGAAGGAGTGGCAGCGGACGGTGACGCCCCAGGATGCTGCACTCATCGACATACGCCTGGTGCCCATCTACGCGGTAATCTACGATGCCAAGGCACGCAACATCCTGAAAAACTATATGGATAAGTCATTACGTAACTACGAAGAAAACTGATATGAATACCTACAATAACAATTATCGAAGCGGAAACAGCAAACTGACGGCTATGAACGGAATGCTCGGTGCAGCATTGTTCATGCTTTGTTTTTCGTGCTTCGTGTCCTGTACCGATGACCTTACGAATGCGGACGCTGAGGCCATGTCATACGACTTGACTCGTGGTTATAGCAATGAACAGATCAAGTTGCAGCGTCTGGGCTTTTCCTACGATGCTGCCGGCAACGTGATGGACGACAGTAGCTTTTCGGCCAAGCCGATTATCAACATGGATCGTCTCCAGGCTGCCGAGAAAGACTTAGGACCGATTATCAGTTCAGAGCGCCGCCACTATACGTCCATGGACATCTTCAGTGGAAACACTCTTCAGGAACTTGGCCATGCAGAGACCAAATATACCATTGATGACAGCGAAGTCATCGGTAGTGGCAAGTATTACCGCAATAACAAGACGTTTTCCCATACCACGTGGCACAACAGCTATAAAGCCCACATGTTCATCAAGCACATCATGGTTACCAAGACCATCGATGTGGGTACACTGCACTGTCTGAAACTGGACGATTTGAATGATGCCGGCAGCGTGCTCGAAGCAGACTTCCGCAAAGCCGTTGCTGAACTGGTCAAGAAAGGAGAGAAAAACGTCACCGAGGCCGATGCCACTACGTTCTCCAAGAAGTTTGGCACGCACCTTGTGGTATCTTCCAATCTCGGCGGCATGATTGAGTTGCAGATGGAAATAGAACGTGACTCGTGCGTCGATAAGGAATATACGGCGCAGGAGGCCATTCAGAACATCTTTGGAGAGTCTGTGTCAAAGACCACCAACTCGAAGGTGATCAAAGAGATTTCCAAACGTACCGTTCATTATAAGGGAAATATCAACGTCAAGGGCGGTAAGAGCGCAGACCGCACGAAGTTGCACAGAACCTTCGACGAGGAGAAGGCTGCCGATGTGAAAATCAGCGATGGCGACTATTACGGCTGGGCCAACAACATCAGCATAGCGCCAGACACTTCATACAATGCCTCATTCGTCAGCGGACGTTTCCTGCCTTTCTATCAGCTCTTCGAGGATTCTACCTCGCGTAAGGTGATGCGCCAGGTATATCAGCTGTACCTGAAGAAAGAGGCTCCTACACAGGAAGTCTATGAACCCGACTATGGCACCATGCCGGTAAAGGGCAACTACGGTCCTGACGTGCGTGTGGCTGCATCGGGGTCCAACAAAGCCTGCATCATTTGTCAGGAATATGTACCATCCATCCGTAGCGACAAGCCCTGCATCGTGGCCTATCCGCTCATCCGTGGCAACGACGGCAAGTCACGCCCGTTCTTTTATAGCGGTCTGTTCGTCGGCGACGAGAGCCACCGGCCGGGACGCATCATCTGGGAAGGCAGCGCATCGGTCTATACCCCCTCCGACAGCATCTTCTTTGAAAGCGACAGCATAGAGATACGCAATCTCTTCGACCCGGCTACCCATGCCCTGAAGAATGTGTATTTCTACTGGAATGCCGTCCACCCGCTGCCTTGTGCTACCAAGCAAGAAACACCTAAAGCATACACCACAACCGTCTTTAGCGCACAGCCAAAGTCACTGGCCAAACCGACTACCTTCGCCAAGGTGGCCAGCACGTTCTGGTCGGTGAATCCTGTGGTGCTGAAAAACGACTCATCCTATGGCATCTTGAGCTATTGGAAAGACGACGAAAGGTTTACCCAATTCGCTGCCGAGAGAAACAAGACGAACAGTGGCACACTGTTAGTTGATACCATCTACAATAAGTATTATTTCAGTCTGGTAGATGGCGGCAATAATTTCAAGCGGGCCAAAGATGAAACTAATGACAAGACTGGCGACAAGAGGTGGATTAACGCCATCAGCCAGTCGGTCAATGCGTTGGACCTGAAGGACTGGCTGCCCAACGTGGAGGAGTCGCAGAGCATTACCAAGATGCTGGGCAACCGCATGAGCATCTTCTACAGCCACGACTTCTACGACGGGCGTAACATGCTCGGACTGGACTGGCCCACCGGCTATTGGGTGATTTCGCATCCCGAGAAGAAGACAATTGCCACCACACCTCAGCAAAATGACGGCCAGGGCATGCCGGTCATCACATGGGATGCCGGCCAGGCGCGCATCATGCGACTGAGCGGTTCGGGAACCGACCTGCTGTTGGAGTACCCTGAGTATGTCAGGGCGTTCAACTACTCTGACGAGATGTTCTTCAAGTTTTTCCCGATATATATTACGGTACGAGATTTTTGAAAATTGAAATAATATAAAATATAGAATTGTAGAATATGAACAAAGTTGTCCGATACTTATCACTATTCACCGTTCTCTTTTCGCTATTCATCTGCGAAGCGCTGCTCACTTCCTGTACACGAGAAGACGACCTGCTGACGGCAGTAGAGGAATACGACCCGGCGAATGCCTACGGCACATACAGCGAGAGCTACTGGAGACGCGTGCATGCCGCACAGCGCCAGGAATACATTGGCGACCTGTATCGCAGCTATGGCGTGGGTTACGGCTATAACGGCACAGGAAAGTACAGTGATTACGACGAGGTGCGCGACCGCGTCATCGATATGTCGTATATACAGAAGTTCGACCAGGAGCATGGCTCTTCCACCATCGTTGACGATGTCTCGCCGTCATCCTACCACCATGTATATAGCGGAACGGATGCTATGACGATCTGTAAGAAATTAACGGAAAAGTCGTCGGTAAAGGTCGATGCCATCCTCTTCCAGTCAGAAGTCACAACGACCTACAACAAGACCGACCTCACGAGCAACGAGTTCGCATTCTGTACGATTTACGACGGACTGACCGTGGCATCACGCCACCTGGAACCCTACGATCTGTACCACATTGCCCGCGAACATCCCGAGGCACTCTCGCCGGGATTCCTCCGCTACCAGCAGTTGGCAGCTGAGGCCATCAAGAAGAACAACAATACCGAGGCCATCCGCATCATTCAGAACATGCTGCAGACCTACGGCACCCATATTATCTATCACGCCAGCCTGGGCGGCAAGCTGAAGTTCAGCACCACGATGAAACGCCACATGGTCGATTCACGCAGCTCCGTCGATGAGCAGGCCGGTGCCTCGTTCCTCTATTGCATCGGTACCAAAGAGGGTACGGAGACACAAGACTGGGTGGTCAACACGCAGACCGACCGTGAGACGCACATCGAGGCACTCGGTGGCAACAGCGCCCTCGCACTGCAGTTGTCGGGACTGCACGAAAGCGATAACAATGCACTGAAGAGCAAGGTGGTAGATGACTGGTTCAAGTCGCTCAAGTTCACCCCGGGCGACAAGGAAGGCAGCAACGTAGAACTGATAGAAATCAAGGTGGCTCCCATCTCCGACCTCATTCTGGACCATAGTGTTGCCTCACTCTACAACCTGCTGGTGGGCAAGCACATCACCTACGAGACGAATGTCATGCCCCGTGTAAGGAATAAGATTTTTGCCAAGATACCGACGTCAGCACTCAGGCTCCCTGACCGTGCCGTCACCAACAAGGTTGTAGCCAACCATGAGGTAATCGGCGAAATACTCAATGAATACGTCCACAACGTTGAATATACGGTATTCTATCCGACACTGTGCGGCAAGATGGGGCGTGAGGGCCTGGGACGCCGTTGCAGCGACGACAGCCTGTTTACCATCACGTGGCAGTATCAGGAAGGAGCAGAGAAGAAGGCGAAGGCATACGTCACCCCGCTGGTGCGACTGAACTACGACGACAACATCTACTACAACAACGGCGAAATCGACATCCTGCCGTCCGACAGCATCCAGTACTACACCTCCGACGTCAGCGTCAGCAGGGCAGCCCTTTATATGTGGAACGACACCTGCGTGTCAAACATGAAGATAGGACCATACTATCTGCATCAGGGCGTCATGGCCAACATCAGTGATGACATATCGGTGATGAACTCCATACGCACCCTGCTGAAGGATATTCCTATAGGCTATATGACTACCGACACGGCAAAGGTTAATGAAATCGCACGCTTTATGTACCGCTCAGGTGAAGTGTTCGCAGCCGACCGCATCAAGGATAGCGACGTGCCGCCATTCTTCAGTTACAAGCGTTTTATCATTTCTGACAACAGTGCAAACCGGTATAAAATCTTCTGGCTGGAAGCTAAAAAAGACACTGTCTCGGTGATGCCTAAGGAGAAAGTAGGCCAGACACTGCTGATACGCAGAAAGGACTTCAAGCACATGTAATTAAGCATTAAGAATTAAGCATTAAGCATTGAATAATATGAAACAAGCAACAAGAAATATGGGTACGATGATGAGGGGTATGCTGTGTGCAGCATTTCTCATTTCTCATTTCTCATTTCTCATTTGCCCCGCAACAGCGCAGGGCCTGCTGACGGAGATTAAAGTCATTGCCATTCATTATGCCAAGGACTTGGACGAACATGCCCAAGGCTACGAAGGCGGTGACGGTAAGGACAAGCTGGAAAGGGACTTCCGCAAGGGTAAGGGCGGAGGCTATGTGTTTACCCTTTTCAAGCGAGGTACCGACAAGCAAAACTACATCACCGACGTGATTGTAGAAACGAAGGATGCTTATGGCGTACCGTTTAAGCATAACGGTAATTCATACACCCCGGCCCATTTCTACCAGGAGACCGGTGAACACTATAAAGAAGACTATAAGGGCGGTCTCAACGGACGTAATTACGGCGCTTACGGTGGTGCCTATACAGGTCAGCCCCACATCTATGTAACCCGTACCGGCAACGGTGACTTCAGCAAGAAGGTGCTCAAGTCTGCAGAGGTTCTTACCACCAAGCCGAAGAGTGTACCTTCGGATGCAACACTCAGCGGCCCTCATGCCGGAGGCGGACGCTACCTGCTCTTCCACTGGCACACCCATCAGCCGAAATTCAGACCCCTGCCAACGCATGACATCACCACCCATGAGCGCTATTGCGACCTCGACCAGTGCGGCATCACGATGAAAGAGCCACACCGCTTTCCGCAGTTCTACGGTCACGACGAATGGTCGCAGATTCCAGAGACTGACAAGGTGGGCGACAAGCGGAAATCGCACTATAAGAAATGTATCGACTGCGGACAGATTATATATGAAGCACATAAGTGGGCTACATTTGTGTCCGACAAGGAAAAGCACACCAAGCAATGTCTGACGTGCGACTATATCGAGGAAGCTGACCATGAAAACTTCGGCAAAGACCAGATTCCTGTCGATGAGTATTACCACATGATATATTGTGGTGACTGCGGATTCCTCAAGAAGGTCAGCCATGACTTCGGAGACAGCCGCTTCGAAATGAAAAAAGACTGCGAGCACGTCGTGGTGGAATACCGTTGCAAACAGTGCTACCACCAGGCATACTTCGAGGAGCCGGGCCTGGGACACGACTATAACGCATACGGCATCTGCACACGCAACAAATGTATGCATCCTTTCCAGCAACCCGAAAAGGAAAAACTGGCGAGCGACTCAGACAGCGTCTATGTGGTCAAGAACTATGGCCATCTCTTCTGGATTGCTGACTATGTGAACAACCGACGTCCCAACACGCATGTCCGACTGGCCAACGACCTCACGGCGGACAGCCTGATACAGGTGCCATGGATTCCTATCGGCAAGACCGACAGCACGGCATTCCAGGGAACATTTGACGGCGCAGGCCATGTCATCAGCATGTTACAGACAGAAAAACCTGTGGCTGGCATCGGCTATCGTGGCCTCTTCGGGGCTATAGGCAAGAATGCCACCGTGAAGAACCTGACGGTGGCCGGATGCCACATGCGCGGCTGGAACAATATCGGTGCCGTGGCGGGTGTCAACAACGGAACAATTGAAGACTGTCATGTCGTCTTCTCGCTGATGAGCAGTATCGGTAGTGGCATGAACATCGGAGGAATCTGCGGACTGAACAGAGGCACCATTTCCCGCTCCACCACTGAAAGCAATGTTTGGGTAGGCGGCGTGCGTGACTATGCCGGAGGCATCTGTGGCACCAACGATGGCGGCACGCTGTCGGGCAATGTCTCGCAGGCAGTCTGTGGCAGCGGTTCAGACGCTGCACTGCCGGAGACGGCTTCACAGCAGTAATTAAGCATTAGGAATTAAGCATTAAGCATTGAATAATATGAAACGAGCAAAAAGAAATATAGGCGCGATGATGAAGGGTTTGCTGTGTGCAGCATTTCTCATTTCTCATTTCTCATTTCTCATTTGTCCCGCAGCAGCGCAGGACAAAATGGAGTTTCCATACGATGGGGGCATGACCAAGGACAGTATCACTGTCAGCAATGTGAAATTGCAGGGGTTCGGCAAGGCTACAGGCAAAAATGCGTTAATCATCGGTGATATTAACGAAAATGCCAGCGTGAAATTCAAAGTCAACATTCCTAAAGGGAAAGTGGCCAGTCTGAAGTACGCGGTGTCACTTGAAATCACTGCCATGACGGACGATGCGATGATTCCCGACGAAAGCATCATTGAATTCACGGTGAAAACGGGTACCTCCGCCAAGAAAATGAAGACGGCTATACACCATAAGGATAAGACCAGTATCTATTATAAGAATGACGAGATCTTTGTGTCCGGCAACCTGCAAATCTCTATAGTGGCCAACTTTACGGCTGCGGGGTGCAAAATGGTGGGAAGCATTGACAGCCTGTCCATTCATGCCCATGATTTCAGCATCATAAAAGTAGAGCAGGAAGCCATCTGTGGTGAAATAGGAAAAACAAAACTCACGTGCAGCGCCTGCGGCAAGGACAGTATTGTGGAAGTGCCTCCTACGATGATGAATCACGAATTTAAAGAGTATGATACAGGAAAGTCCAGCTGCATGAGCAATACGGGCAAAGTGAAAGCATGTATCTATTGCCCGAAGACGGATATCAGCCACAATGGAGAACTAAAGGACCACGACTTCAATGCCGACGGCATCTGTAAAGTGTGTCATCTGCACATGCCACGAAGCAATGCCGACGGAACCGTTTATGAGGTCAACGATGCCGGCGAAATGCGCGTCCTGGCCGAGATGGTGTCGTTAGGCCGCGTTTCCGGAAACATCGGTATCAACATCAATAACGACCTCGTATTTACCAAGGATATTACCATGCTGCCGTTAGGAACTGCCGACAATCCGTTCCAGGGAGTACTCAACGGCAAGGGACACCGCATCCGTGGCGTGGTCAATTCTTTCCAGGGCATCGACTGCTTAGGTTTCATTGGAGTGGCAAAGGGTTCGCTCCAGACACATGCCGTCATTGCCAATCTCATCTTCGACAGCGGCAACTCTTTGTCCGGTACAACTTGCGTGGGCGGACTCGTGGGCTACGCAGCAAACTGTGACATCATCAACTGCGCCAGTTTCGGAACATTGGAGGGCAACAACTACATCGGAGGCATCATCGGCTATGCCGACCAGCAGGTGGGCATCCTCAATTGTGGCGCGGTGAATACAATAACAACAAAAGGCATCTGGAACACGATGGCCTGTGGACTGCCGTTTGGACGCATCATGAACAGTTACGGTACTGCCACCAACCCACTTGTCGGCAATTTCGACGAACTGCCCAAAGCCAAACTGCGCCATTGCTTCTCGTCTCAGGGCAGTGGCGACGGTCTCACCCAGGTCAGCACGAACGATTTGTCATCATACACCATGGTTCAGCAGCTCAATGCAGAAAGCGAGACAACATGTTTCCAGCTGCTGCAGACCGACTTCTATCCTATTCCCGTCGTCAATACTGACATTACTGCCCAGCCGAACAAATTCCTCCCCGCGCCAAAGAAGGCTACGTGGCGGCGAGCACCCTCAACAGACCCCAACGACTACAATACTGCCCACGAGAAGGATACGGAGACAGAATCACGCAACGGTTACGTCAATGAAACCGTGTCTGCCAAAGTGGGACGTACTGTAGAGGAGGTCTTGAGTCAGGACTCCATAGAGTTTGCCGATTTTGACCGCGTGTACGTTGCCACACGCAAGGTTCCTGAGGGCTTTAAGGTCTATGACCGCATCAGTGGAGGTCAGCTGATGGCCTTCGACTCCTATTTCACGCCTGCCGACACGTCATGCCTCAATATAACGGAATATGTACTCGTTTCAGCAGACAAAGTGACGCCAAAGACCGGGACTGTCATCTATTATACCGAAGAGAGAGGCGAAGTTGACGAATACGATATTGAGGACGGCAACATCTATAAGCTCAAGTCACGCGTCAAAATTGAAAACAATAACGACTTGTTGTATATGGAGTCTGTCAATGGCATCTTGAAGCCTGTCCTGAGTATTGAGACAGAGTATAACGCTGCGGGCGAACCCATAGGATGCAATGCCTATTCGTATAACCAGAGAACGGGCGAGATTCACATGGAATACAGTTGGCAATACGACCTGACGGGCAAAGCTGACAAGACCCCAACCAAAGATTACGTGGAGTATTTGGACAGCCTTAACAATGTCATACATATCATCAGCACCTACACGGATGAAGACAGCATCATCCTCCGTGACCACTATATTCTCCGTGCTACCGACCAGTACCCTCTGGAAATCCGTACGGAAACGATGATTGACGGCACCCCATATTTGGTGGATGGCTCGTACTTCATCTATGATGATGACGGTGCACTGCTGCAGATGGTGGATTTCGGTCCGGAAGGCGACGATGTGACGACCAGTGCCATCATCCCCTACGTGTATTATGACTATTTAGGCTATTGGGAGGCCACTCCTTACGTTTCGGCCATCAAGGTGCCCACGGTGGCACAGCCGTCACTGAAGAAACGTATCGACCCCAACGTCTATGACCTGCAAGGCCGTGTAGTACGCAAAGCGACCGACCTGCAGGATCCGTTCATCGGACTCCCGAAAGGTATCTACATCTATCAGGGTGTAAAGTACATTAAAAAGTGAAAAGTGAAAAGTGAAGAATATGAAACCGACTCGATTGTTAATAGTCCTGATGCTGCTCGTCTCTGTCAGCGTATCGGCACAAACAGAATATTCAATCAGTACACGCGGCACAATAGAAAACGGCGATATTGAAATATCTCCGAAGACTGCCCAAGCTGGTACAGTAGTGAAAATTTATTGCAAGCCGAAGCAGGGCTATGGCATTTCAAGAGCTCTTTCATACGCTTTCCAAAAAAGCAATGGCGAATTTTCCGCTCCGCAAACGGCTAAATGTACCAGTACTTATCCGGATGACCGTGCCAACACGCAGGATTTCACGTTCACCATGCCTGCGGCTAACGTAGAGGTGTGGACAACCTTCTCGCCCCTGCGTACCATGGTCATTCACCAGACTGCCGGCGGATGGCTGAAACCGCAGTATGGGCGTGGCAAGGAAACGGATGCTGACACCAATGTAGTAAGGAACGTTGCGTTGATGCCCATCAGGCTGGAAGTACACCCCAATAAAGGTTACGAACTGGTGGATGTCAGCATTACCAATGTTTCCCCGTCGTTCTATGAGAAGTCAGCAAATCTCATCAAGGTCACCATGCCTAACAAGAATGACACGGTGCACGTTACACCCGTCTTTGGCAAGAACCATTATACCGTCACGATAGACGAATTACCCGCCGACACTGCCAACATCAAAGTGAAAGTGTCCAATCCTGCTCCGAAGTCACGCGAAGAGGTGGATGTCGTCCTGACGTGTAAACCGGGCTTTATCCCGAAGAATTTTACCATCACGGGATGTAAGCAATGGTGGCGCGTGGACAAACCGAGGCGGGAGAAAGACGGCGGCTGGACCATTGCTTATCGCTTCAAGGTTGATCTGGACGATATCACCATCAAGTTCGGCAGCGAGACAGTACACACTTTCTCGGTCAACGACACGAAGGGCTCAGGTCGTGTAATGACCTATATTCCCGAGGTGATTCCCGACTTCCCAGGCCTGGCACGTTCGGGACAGCAGGTTCCCGTAGTGTTCATGATGCCTACCAACTACAGTGTCACTTATACTGCTTCCCAGACCCCGACGATTTACCACAATGCCCTGAAAAACAGTTTCGCTGACCAGGGTATGGCAAACTGGAAGGAGTCCGGCGACTACATCAATGCAGGACTTTCCATACTGGTGGATGCCGATGACACCGGCAATAAGTGCTGGAATACCAGTGTGAAGAACAGCATGACGCAGGAGGTGTCGCTCGCCGGCCGTGTTCCTGCTGAAGCCAAGAAGGATAACAAACTGAATATTGCAGTCCTTGCCGGCATCAATCCGCGCCTGGCTCGCTGTGCAAAGGTGAGCGTCCTTGCTGTCAAAGGTTCAGCCACCAGCGAACGGGTTATTGCCGACCTGAGCAGACAGCCGGATGGTTGGCAGTATGTGTTCAAGACAGAAACCGTCGATGCCGATGCCAGCAAGCTGCAGTTCAAGGTTTCTGCCGAGGCCGACAACGCGAACGGGAAGTACCGCTACGATGGTCCGAAGTTCGACGACCTCTGCCTGCTGCTTCCCACAGACGGCAAGACCATCAAGAACGAAGACGTACTGGTCTTTACTATGGGTTCAAAGGATGTCACCATCGACTATACACCGGCTGCCAAGCAGAGCCTGGTGACTGTTGTCAACAAGGAGCATGCCCGCCTGACGCTGACCAACGTCAGCACTCATGAGCAGGGCGAAACCGTCAAAGCCATGATAAATGACACCATCGTGGTCAAGGGAACGTATGATGACGGTTATGCCATCTACAAGATGCAGTACACACAAAACAACAGGTCGAGCAATATGGAGCTCGACAGCATCAAGACTGCTACCCGTGAAGCTTATAGCCATTTTATCAAGCGAGACGACAATGATGTCACAGTTGCTCCTGTAGTCAACCAGCAAAAAGTGAATATCGATAATAGCTTCGGAGGACTGCTCACGGTTGACAACGAGCTGGCAAAAGCGGGCGAAAAGGTAATCATCACCGTCACCCCCATCCCGGGCAGTAAACTGAAGCAACCCATCAGGACGTTCCCTGCCGGCGTGGTGACCATCACGCCCGAAAACGTGGATTCCGACACCGGTGGCGGCACCTATTCGTTCATCATGCCTTCCTCCCAGTTGACGTTGAGTCCCGAATACATCGCCCCCATCACTCGTGCTGCACAGTTAGACAGCATCAGCTGGAAGCGTGGAGAGTTCAATCTGGCTGCCGACCTTGTCTTGGGCAACAACTGGAGTAAGAGCATCACCATCTCAGGACAGTTCAACGGTAACGGACACCGTATCACTTACGGTGGTACAACCAGCCTCTTCCATACCGTCAACAGCAGTGGTTCCGTGCGTCATTTGTTGGTCAATGCCAATGTTAAAGACCAAAAATCATACATCGGCGGCTTAGCCATGAATAACGAAGGTGTCATCGAGGACTGCGCGGTGAGCGGCTCGCTAAAGAACGAGGATTTAAGTGGTGCTGTCGCAGGTCTTGCCGGACGTAATAACGGCACCATTTCCCATTGCCACGTTACCTGCGAGTCCATCGACGGTCAGACGGCCTCTGGCATTGCCAACCAGGAGGATGGTGCCACCATCCGTGACAACGTCTTTGGCGGCCACTTCGTCGCTAATGACGGTCAGGTTTATATGATCTGCAACGATGCTAAGAAGAGTACCATTGCCGATAACTACTATATTGCCAACAATGACAACGCAAGAGCGGTGATTGTCAGCGGCGCGACCCAGATACAGCCAGAACAGCTTGTCGATATGGCCGATGGCTTGGTAGCCAACTACCCGGTATTTGCCAACAGCATCAGGAACAGCTACAATGCCTATACGATTACTGCAGAAGCGCACGATCAGGTTAAGAATGTCAGCATCTCTCCAAGGTCTGCTTCTCAGGGTACCGTTGTCAGGGGCAGCCTGACGGTGAACGACACCTACCACTTGGACAGCATCATCGTCTCAGCGCCTGACGGAAGCGATGCGCACAGCTGCTCCTTCGAGGACAATACCGAGAACGGATATACCTTCTCGTTCACCATGCCTGGTCATGATGTTATGATTACCTTCAAGACGCAGGTGGGCCGACTCATCTATAACGCCAGACAGTTTATCAATATCAGCGACAAGTCAGGAAAATTCATTCTTGCCAGCGATATTGAACTGAACAACTGGAACAAGAAAGTCAACCTGAAAGGTGACTTCTATGGCGGCGGTCATACCATCAAGTACGACGCTTCGGGTTCCTGCCAGGGACTGTTCTATAAAATCCTGAACAACGCCCTGCTTGAGGGACTGCGCGTGGTCGGAAAAGTAGAATCCAATGACGACTGTGGCGGAATAGCCTATCGCAACAACGGTACCATCCGCGACTGTCACTTCAGTGGCAGCATTACCAAGCTCCCCTCTCCGAAACTTTCCGAGAACCTCGTCGCTGCCATAGCCTATAAGGTTGGCAAGAAGGGACTTATCGAATACTGTTCGGCCGCTGGCGTACTGACCTCAAAGAGGAATCAGGCTGCTGTCAATGAGCACCCGCTGAGTGCACAGACCGATGCCAACATCAAAAACAGCCTTTGGCTCAGTTCCATTTCGAGCGACAGGCACCAAGATCTGCTTGCGCTTGCTGAATCCGCCCGTCCATCCTATCCTGTTTTTGCCCAGGGCATCATCGATGAGGTTTTTGTTACTATCGTGACCGGCAGTGACACCATACACGTATTGAAGGGCGAGACACTCCCCGAACTCACCATTACTGATGACAAGCCATTTATCTGTTCTGCCGACGCGCAGGTCAGCCGTATCACCTATCAGCGTAAGGCCATGAAAGCCAATGAGCCATGGGTGCTTCCGTTCGCCTTTGACCAGATAGCCGGCGACGGCACGTTTGAATACCATCAGATAGTGGAAAACAACAATATGCCTGACATCGGGCCGGCCAATACGCTGACTCTTTCCAGTTCGCCAGCCTCCGTCAGTTATGCAGTCAACGAACCGTGGATGGTCAGAAGCGGCGGCAGCGACATGAAGACCTTCGTGCTGACCAGCAGCAATGGCCCCATTACCGTCAAAGCAACCCTTAATGATTACATCAAGCAATATTCCTCTATCCAGGATATAGGCAACGTTTACGCCACCTACGACGGCATACCGGCAGCGAAGGCCAAGGAGAACCTCGTATATACATGGGACAACGCCATGCAGGGTTTCTTCCTCGCTGACGGCAACACCGACATCCAGCCGTTCCGTTACTATCTGAAGTTCTACAACAAGAGCTCACAGAAACTGCAAACCTACGAGGATACGTGGTGGGCAAAGCAAGAACAAGCCACGGCTGGCCGACGCGCCGCCACTGCGCCGCGACGCCTCTCGTCAGCCATGGACGATGGCTGGCAGCCCGTATTCCTCGACCCGCGTCAGCCGCAGAGCGTCACCGCCCGTATGCTCGACAATTATGAGGTGGCCTATCTGGCTGACATCCGCTCTGAGTCTTTCGGCGAGGACACCGACTCCCCGCTTTCAGCCGTATCGCTCGTCTATCAGCTGGTTGACAGCCGCATGGATCTACCGTCAGCGCTCCCCCTGTTAGTTCGTGCTAAGCGTTCCAATGCCGAGCCGTTGGCAGATGCGAAGACAGGTGCCGAGCTTGACTCGCTGCTCACGTTGTCACTGATGCAAATGTTGCAGGACGACGATGACGACGATGAAGATGATGACGATGACTTGCAGGCCTTCGAGATGACCCACTACTGGTGCGCATCGTTTGGCAACCGTCTTGACGTCTGGCCTTTGCCTGCTCCTGTGCGCTATGCCGACTTGGCAGAGTACGGCTGCATGATGTTCGATGACAACTACTTCGACCAGTCGTTCAGCTATGCTACGGCAACCGACAGCCGTGCCACGGCTCCCATGAGCTATTGCATTACGGTGCTCAACACCGATACCTACGAACTTCTGCCGCTGATGGGCAATCGTGTGAGCGTAGAGTTCATTGAGGCCACCTCCTCCGAAGGAGGGAATACCCGCGTCAATACGGTTAAGGGTGAAGGGTTCATGGTTAATGGTTCTAAGATTTACAACCTCAACGGTCAGCGCGTCAGCAAGCCTACGAAGGGACTTTACATCGTGAATGGTCGCAAGGTCGTAGTTAAATAGTAATTGGAAATAAATTGCCAAATTGTAAATTACTATGATGAAAAAGATATTGTTTGCACTGACGATGCTGCTCAGCCTTGGCTGCACGTTATGGATAGAAACAGCCTCGGCTAAATCCGATTTTATTGTCATCCGTTCTACCGAGGACTGGAACAAGTTCCGTGGTATGGTAGAGGCCGCCAAGGGACAGTATTCGGTTGATGCCCGCCTGGAGGCCGACATCAATGTTAATAAATCCGTGGGATTGTTCGATTGGCCCTATTGCGGTACGTTCGACGGCAACGGCCATACACTGAATATAGACATCCAGAGTGGCAGTAATGGTTATGCATCCATATTCCCCGTTGTTAAGGACGTCACCATGAGTGACCTGCATGTAACAGGTAAAGTCAATGGTGGTATTCATTCCGCAGGACTTATTGCCTGTACTACAGGTACTCCCACCGTCAACATCGACCGTGTTTGGGTATCCGTAGAGGTGAACTCAACGAGCACCCACGCCGGCGGCATCATCGGACATTCTGACATGGCACATGTGTATATGACCGACTGTCGTTTTGACGGTAAGGTTAATACAAATAGTTTAAGTGGAACATATGCCGGCGACATCATCGGATGGGCCAACAATGGCGGCAGCTGGAATTTACAACGTGTCTATGATCAAGGCGGACCCTATGCTGAGTGGATGTTCTTCTGCATGTATCATAATGGTGGCATGCAATCATGGGGAACCAACAGTGGTAGTTTCACCATTACCCAGCACGGCTGGACAAATGTGGACTATAACAACAAGACCGACCAGAACGAGGTGGTAAACTTGATGAACAGCAGGCTGCCCGGCTCGTGGCATATCATCGACGGCAAGGCCGTGCCAGTGATGGGCAAACACTGGGTGTTTCTGTCGGAAGGCTCCTCTTCAGGAAAGACACTGAGGTCAGGATATTATTATGTCACTCAAAATATAGAGTTTAGCAACAGCTCCTGTAACAGCGGACTGACTATTGCCCCTGGTTCTACGGTGCATATATATATTCCCAAGGGCGTTACGCTCACAGCCAAGGGCGGAAAGGCTTCCGGACGAGATGGTGCTGGTGCAGGTATCCTGCTTCCCCTGGGTTGTACGCTCTACTTAGAAGGTAGCGGCAACGTGGTTGCCAAAGGCGGTAATGCAGCCAATGGTAGCAATGGCACGAACGGCGGCACCGGATCGTCCGTGGATAGTGATGGTCATGTATATGTCGGCGGCGGTGGCAGCGGCGGCAATGGCGGTGGCGGTGCCGGTGCTGGCATCGGTACAGAAGGCGGTACTGGCGGTGCCGGTGGTGCCTCTATTGATGGCGAGTCCTGGTATAAGTCTCAACGACACAATGGTGAAACCGGTAATTCCGGTCGTTCCGGTAGTACCGCAGCAAATATGGGTACGCTCTATGTTGAGAAGACATACGGCCTCGAAGTGACAGCTACGGGCGGCAGCAAAGGCTATGGTGGCAGCGCCGGTAGCGCCGGCCACAGTCACCTGCGTCATTATAAGTCTCTTTGGAACAGAATGGCATGCGGCGGCGGCGGTGGCGGTGCCGGCGGCGGCGGCGGTGAAGCCTACGGCATCGGTACTGGCGGCTGCGGCGGTGGCGGTGGTGGCGGCGGTGCCAAAGGTCCTTGTAACGACAAATACTCTGGATACTATGTTCTTAGTTCTGGAGGAGGCAGTGGCGGTCAAAATGGTGATGGCTCTTACGCTTCTTCTGGTGGATCTACTGGCGTATCTCCTGACTATATTAAAGCAGGTATGGTAGATAGCAATGATACTTGGAAGGATGGTGAAGCCGATACAAGTACTGCTCATGGTGTAAGTAGCAGTACCGGCGGTTCTGCTGGTTATAGAGGAACGTCAGCAAACAGTCAGCCTGTTGATAATAACAACTACATTCTGAAATTTAATGTGATGAACCAAGCCGGTGGCAATGTTCAGAATACGGCGACTGCCATTTATAAGTCCAATAGGAGTAACGGCACTGTCTCCGTCTGCATTCCGACGACCCACACGTTGGGCTTAACCGCTCAAGACAAATACGTGGCATCATGGTTTACCAATAACAATTGTAGCGGCTCTGCAAAGGCGTCATTCGATGAGTTTAGTATTGGTAACGGCACCACCAATCTCTATGGTCAGTGGAACAACTATAAGGACATCTTCCCCGAAGGCAACGGCACCAAGGGCAACCCGTTCATCATCAAGAATGCGCAGCTGCTGTCGTTGGCCGACTATGTGAACAACGGCGGTAACACTCGTGGCGTGTATTTCCGGCAGGATGGCGACGTGAATGTTTCTGACGTCCTGACAAACACCGGCAGGGGCAGCGAATGGACGCCCATCGGCCACACCCGCTTCTTTGAGGGTGACTACGATGGTGGCGGCAACCTGATCCGCAAGGCCACGATAACCACTGCATCGCCATACTCTGCAGAGAACGAGGGCACTGCCGTCGGCCTCTTCGGAAGGGTGACGGGCTGCATCCACAATTTAGGTGCCGAGGAGATTACGGTCAGCAACAGCTATGAAAACGTGCGCGGTGGCGTCATTGCCGGCGTGCTCATGAAAGATGACCGCGAACTGACGGTGGCGGGCTCGATACGTCACTGCTATGCTGCCAACAATAGCACTACTGCTCCCTACGCAGGTGCTGTGGTGGGCGAGATGGAAAAGAATACCAGTATGAGCCATTGCCTTGAGACCACAAACCGTCTCAGTGGCGGTCAAGCCGGAAGCTTCGCCAGCATCATCCAGGAGAATGCCACGGTGGACATGTGTTTCACCAGTGGAGGAGGTATTGCTCCCGATAATCGCGGCAAGGTCACTAACTGTGAGGTTAACATCGGTGCAGACAGAATGGCCAGTGGCGAGATTACATGGCTGCTGAACGACAAGACGGCATCAGACGTTACATGGTATCAGGACCTGGATGGCCAGGCTCACCCCGACGCCTATCCGGTGCTCGACAGCGAAAGCAAGCGTGTGTATAGCGACGGCGACAAATATTCCAATGAGACCATGAGTATCTTTGCGCTCGCTGGAAACGGAACACCCGACAATCCCTACCTCGTCAGCACCGCCCAGGACATGAAACTGATAGCCGAATACTGCAATAGCGGCAACAAGAGCACTGGCATCTACTTCCTTCAGACGGCTGACATCGACTTGAGCGGAGTCACGTGGACGCCCATCGGCAATGATGCCGGCATGTCGCTTGAAAGCGGTCCCTACAAATGGTGGGATTATCAGGAGAATGACCCGAGAGGTGAGACATATCCTGCTTTCGACGGTTACTACGACGGTGGCGGACACACCATCCGCAACGGTAACATCAATTCCGACTTCATAGTAGGTATCTTCGGTACTGTCACCGGTACGGTAAACCGCCTCTGCGTGGAGAATATTACTTTCAAGGCTAGTAAAGATCACGCCCGCACAGGCGCCATCGCCGGACATGTACGACGCAGTGGAAAGATATCCAATTGTTTCGTCAAGAATTGCACCATTCAGTATAACGGAAATATCGGCATCGCGGGAACTGTAGCTGCCGACCTGTACGACCAGGCTGTTGTTACCAACTGCTTGGGCTATAAGAACACGGTGACAGCCAGCAGGGTAGGATATATCTGCTGCGATACGCAGCGCGGTACCACCATGAACCGGTGCTACACCGACGGCAGTGCCCTGGTAAGCAGCAACTCCTCCTGTGAAATCACGAATTCCAATGCCAACGAGAAGTACAACACCCTGGCAAGCGGCGACGTCTGCTATTCATTGAACAACAGCACACCCACGCCGGAGCCCGTATGGTTCCAGACCCTTGAAAGGGACGAGACGCCCGTGTTGTCGGACGATCACGCCATCGTGTTCTACCAGAACGGCAATTTCACCAACGACAGTCTGAACATCGAACGCTTAGGCAAGGGTACCCTGGAGGAACCCTATAAGGTTGCCAACGTCAAGGACCTGCAGGACATCGTCGTGTCCATCGGACTGATGAAGCGTAGCGATTTCTATATTGTCCAGACTGCCGACATCGACATGAAGGACTCGCAGATGGTTCCCATCGGCACCTGTACACCTGGTTTCACCGGCCACTATGATGGCGGCGGCCACGTCATCAGAAACATGAACATGCTCAACTACGAGAGCAGTTCGATGGGTCTCTTCAACAACATCATCGGTACCGTCGAGCGGCTCGGTATTGAGAACAGCACGTTCCGCGCCGACAGCTATGTCACCCATCTGGGTGCCTTTGCCGGCAAGATTACGGGCAATGGCGTACTGCGCAACTGCTTTGTCAAGGGCAGCACCATCGACTTCAACAACAATCCCGGAGTGGTCGTGGGCGGCTTGGTGGGCGAACTGACAGACAATGCCCGCATGGAGTCCAGCTACGGCTACCGCAATACCGTGGTGGGAGAGAACGACGGACGCAACCGCTTCGGCGATGTAGTGGGCAACATTGGCAGTACAGCCTCGGCCAGCCTCGTCTTCACGGACGGTGCCTCACTCTGTGCCGACCAGCAGAGCGGTGCCAAGAACATGACTGACAGCGAAAAGGATGTTGACGCCACCCGCTTCAACACGGGCGAGATATGCTATCTGCTCAGCGGCTCGAAGAGCAGTAACACGGTATGGCGTCAGATCATCAAGACGGACAGTGTTCCCGTACCAGACTCCAACCGCGATATCGTTTATCGCCACACGCTCAACGAGCAGACCCTATATACTAACGCAATCGACATACCGCAGATGGTGCTGCTCACGCTGCATTCCAACGATGACGACAATCAAGTGAAAACGGTGCAGGCCTTCAAGGCTGACGACAACTACTACGTGCCCGAGTTCAAGTTTGCACCTTACACCTTTGAGCGTGAATACTACTTCTTGGCCGGCTGGAACACCCAGGAGGACGGCAAGGGAACGTTCTATCCCTTCAACGGATCGATGTTGCCCACAGGCAATCAGCCGCTCTATGCCGACTGGCAGATGACTATTCCCGACGACGAGGAAACGTCAGAGGTGGAACTGTCGTCAGACACCATCTTCTTCAAGATCTATGATGCCAGCGGCCCCATCAAGCCCTACGGTATCGACTACGACGGCAAACTCACGCTGGTGGCTCCTGAAGGCTGCGTCATCAGCCTGACGGGAACCGTCTCTACCGAGGCACTCAGCGATGGCGAGGCGGTCGATTACATGACGGTTTATGACGGTGACGAGAAATCGACAACCAAGCTGACCAATTCCCATGCCAAGAGCGGCGAGGGCTTTAGCAATGTCTTCTTCAGTACATCGGATGGCGTCGCTGAGGACATAGGCCGTCTGATGAGTACGGGCGAGAAGATGACGATACAGTTTGTGACCGATGGTGCAAACAACTACAACGGACTGGACCTCTTGGCCACTGTCTTGCCGAAAGACATTCGCTCGCTCGGTATCGGTACTGCCGAAAGTCCGGTTGAGGTGGCCAGTGCCGACGACCTCCTGACAGTGGGTGAGTATGTCCGCGTGACCGGTGACAGCAAGATACATATCCGTCAGACTGCTGACATCGACATGAGCGGTAAGAAGTTTACCCCCATTGACGACACTGTGGAAAGCTTTGAGGGCGTCTATGACGGCTGCGGCTACACCATCAGCAACCTGAAGGTGGCTGATACTGATGCCTCCGCGGTAGGACTCTTCCGCAATGTCAGCGGCACCGTGGAGCGCCTCGGCATCACGAACAGCACCTTTACGGGCAAAGCTGGCAACGTCGGCGCTTTTGCCGGACGCCTGAGCAGCAACGGACAGCTGCGCTACTGCTATGCCCGTGATAACAGCGTCACGCTCACAGAAAACGATGGTACGGCGGGAGCCTTTGTCGGCCAGCAGACCGATGCCTCACGGATTGTGTCGTGCTACGGCTATCACAATGTGGTCAATGGTCAGCAAAATGCAACGCCACACTCTGACCAAGGGTCAGAGAATGCCGGCACTATCGCTGGCGAGATGAGCGGTTCGGCTTCTCAGGACCTCGTCTTCACGGATGCGTCCACCAGCGACTTCACATTCCTCAGTGGTGAGCTTTGCCATCGGTTAAACAGCGATCTCACCGACAGCGTTGTGTGGTATCAGACCTTGGGTACTGACAACCTGCCCGTATTGCGCGACAGCCATGCCGTGGTGTATCGCCACGAGTTCAACAACGATATTGTGTATAGCAACAGTGCTACTGCCGAGACCTTCAAGCTGCACCTGGTGAACTTCTTCGACAGTAACGAAAACAAGGACGTTGACGTCATCAAGAGTTCTTACCGGTCATTGGCCGACCTGAATATGGCTTACGAGAACTTCTTGTTTACAGGATGGAACACCGCAGCCAACGGCAGCGGAACAGCTTATACAACTGACGGCACTGTGATGATGAATGGGGAGCTGACGCTCTACGCGCAATGGAAACTGGAGGCCGAGGGCACTGAGGCTGACCCGTACAAGGTGGCCACCAGCACCGACCTGAAGAATCTGGCTGAATACATCTATTATATGGGCCACGCCGATTTCTACGTGAAGCAGGAGGCCGACATCGACTTGACGGACGTGACGATGCGCCCCATCGGCTCGCAGGGGAATCCATTTAGAGGAACCTACGACGGTGGCGGCTTCGTCATCCGCAATGGTAAGATCAGTGCTCCGGTCTTTGCAGGCGTCTTTGGTGAAGTTACCGGTACAGTCACCCGACTTGGCGTAGAGGATATGACCATTAATTACGAGAATATAGACGGTCGTTCGGGCGGTATTGCCGCACGTCTCTCTGGTAATGGAGAAATCTCCTACTGCTATGTCAAGGGATGCACGGTGATGAACAATGGTATTGAAGGCTATCAAGGACAAGGCGTTTCGGGAGCTATTGTTTCCGATATGTTCGACCAGGCTTCCATCAAGAGCTGCTTCGCTTACGACAACACGCTCAAGGCCACCAGAACGGCACATATCTGCAGCGATACGAAGAGTGGCACTGTCATCAGCAACTGCTATACGGACGGAAATCAACTGTTCAGCGAGGCAGGTGCCAATGTCACAGATTCTAAACCAAACATGAGTGCCGATAGCTTTGCTTCGGGCGAGGTGTGCTGGCTGCTTAACGGCTCGCAGAGCGAAAATGTAGTATGGCGACAGACATTAGGAATGGATGACCTGCCGGTACTCAACGAGCGTCATGGCACGGTATATCATTTCCTCAACGAGCAGACCAGGCAAGAGATGTACTCCAACGCTTCGGCAGCGCCTGAGACCATCACCATTACGCTTTACTTTAACAATGGTTCGAACGACAAGGTGTCCTACGTAGCCTACCGTCAACACTCGGAAGAAGAAAGCAACCTGGCGTTTGAGTTTCCCCCTCTTTTCCGAGTGAATAAAGACGGCACCTCTATCGCCAAATGGACGGAGCAGTCCAATGGAGACGGAGTAGCTTATCAGCCCGGTGACATCATCAAGCCCTACAACGACATGACGCTGTATGCACAGTGGGGCTATGCCATCTACAACAGGACTGATTTCCAGGAATACGGAAAGAAGGATGGTAAAATCTTCTTGATGCAGGACATTGACTTGGGTGAATGGAATTATATCAACTCTTTCACGGTCTGGGGACAATTTGACGGATGCGGTCATACCATCAAATACAGCAGCTCAGAAAAATGCAACGGACTCTTTGATACAGTTAAAAAAGGAGCCTCGGTGAAGCATCTGCGAGTGGAGGCGGACGTAAACACTTACCATGACTTCGGAGGTATAGCCGAGACTTGCGATGGTACCATCAGCGACTGCCACTTCCGCGGAATAGTCCGGCGTTATCATTCCTATCCCCACTTTGCCGGTATTGCGCTGGATGTTTATTCATCTACTGTCATCGACCATTGCTCTGTAGCCGCCTATTTTGTAGGTAGCTATAAAGAGTATCCAATCAGTAATTCGGAAAAGACAAAGGAGGACTACTGGACCAGGATAGATCCCAACGACCATTCTCAATATGATGCCCTGAGAGAGCAGGCCTCAAGTATGCTGGCGGAGTATCCCGTCTATGCCAAGGGCATCCTTGACGCTGTGGGACCGGAAGTCATCGTAGGCAGCAAGACCATTGATGCCGTTCATAACCATGTCGCTTCGCTGACCATCAACGACGGTGAGCGCTTCAGTTGTTCGGCAGAGGTGACGGTCGATCAGATTACCTACGTGCGTCGCGGTACGAACGGTGCCTACGAACCCTGGGTACTGCCCTTCGACTATACGATAGATGCAGATATGCTCACTGGAGGCGTAGAACTCTACCGCTTCGTGAAAAACAGCAATGGTAACATCCAGACCAAACAGATCAGTAGCGACAAGCCTTACCAGGTGGCTGCCAATGAACCGCTGGCCTTCCGCACAACCGGTGGCGACAAATACTCCTTCCAGATGAAGCGTGTCAAGAATGGCAGCTCACAGCAGCTGACCATCAAGATGCCGACCGGCGGTGTAGCTGCATCGATGTCAAGCAAGAAGGACTTGGCACGTGTGGTGGCTACCTACGACAACATCGCTGCCGACAAGGCGAAGGAGAACCTGATGTACATCTGGGACAACGATAAGGGTGACTTCGTCCTCGGCGACGGCACGACGGGTGTTCAACCCTTCCGCTACTACCTGCAATATGTCGATAAGGCTACCAGTAACCTCGAAGAGTATGAGCAGACCGACTGGGCACGCAGGGAGGCACGGGAGAAAGCAGCTTCGCAGCAGGCCCTGCCCAAGAGGCGTGCACCACTCACCACGATGGCTGCCGAGGGATGGCAACCCATCATCCTCGACCCGCGTGGCTCGCAGGAGATTACGGCAAAGATGCTCGACGATTATGAGATACTGGGTCTCTACGACCTGTACGATGTAGAGGACGAGACTGATGAATCACGCATGGCTGTAACAGTCATCTACGAGCCCATCGTTGAGAGCATGACGCTGCCATACGCCGTCCCGCTGTTGGTACGAGCCAAGCGTGCTGATGCCGAGCCGCTGGTCACCGAGCAGATGGGCCGCGAAGTTGACGAGCTGTTGACTGCCGCTACAGAGGAAATGACTGAGGACGAGGCGATGGAAGCCTTTGAGGGGATTCACTACTGGTGCTCCTCATTCACCGGACGCTACGACGTATGGCAGTTTGCCATGCCTGAGAAGGACGCCCTGCTCAGCGAGTATGGCGCACTGGTGTTCGGCGATACCGGCGACGAACAGTTCTCTGACCAGGGGTCAGAGTGTGGCGTTGCATTCTCTGACCAGGGGTCAGAGTGTGGCGTTGCATTCTTCTATCGCGTGGCGGCTTCCGACGGCTACACCATGCAGCCCATGAGCTACTGCTTCACGGCCTACGATGCCCGTACCTTCGAGAATCTGCCGCTGGCTAACGACCGCATCGAGATAGTGGTCTTAGACCCCGAGGAACTGCAGACGGGCGTACAAGATGTAAGAAGTAAGATGGCTGATGTAGGAAGTGATTCCTATAACCTGCAAGGACAGAAGGTCAGCAACAGCTATCGTGGCCTCGTCATCAAGAACGGCCGTAAGGTCGTGATTAAGTAAACGATAATTGATATGATGAAAACAAACAGAACTTATTTGAAACCAGCCATCCAAGTGGTGGAAGTGAAAAGCGACAGCGTACTGCTGGCTGCTAGTCCAGCTAATGCCAAGCTTGGTGGATACCAGTATGAAGAAGGTTGGGAAGACTAAAAAATAATGAACGTGAAAACAACAAAGACTCTTTGCGGAATGCTGGCCATGCTGGCATTCAGCGCTTGTTCAAGCAATCAAGACAATGTCGGTGACGGCCAACATTTCTGGAAAGTTTCCTTAGATGCGTCAATGGGTGAGGCTACGACTCGCACGCTGACTGCGGGTGAAGGCAATGCCATCAATGCCAGTTTTGCCCAGAATGATGCAGTAGTGGTGGTGGATGCCGATGGTAGCACTATCGTCGGTACCCTGTATGCCGAGACGGCAGGAGCGAGCACCACCCTGACAGGAACACTGGATGCTGCGACCCTCGCCGCCGGTGAGGTCGTCACGCTGCGCTACCTCAGTGCCACGGCGAACTATGACGGTCAGGTAGGTACGCTGGCTGGCATCTCTGCCCATCAGGACTATGCAGAGGGCACCCTGACGGTTAGCACCACCGAACCTCTGACATTTACATCCAACAGTGTCACGCTCCTGGCGAAGCAGTCCATCACGAAGTTCTCATTCACTGACGGCACAAGTCCTGTTGCCGTGAAAACCTTCGGCATTGCTACTACAGGCTTGGTGCAAAGCATCCTGGCGAGTGGCTCTGAGAGGGTAGGGGCGGTCACCGGCACGCTCGCCACCGCATCGGCTGATGTCTATGTGGCGTTGCGCAACAAGTCTGGCGAAAAGCAGATCTATACGTTCACTGTCAAGGACGATGCCGGGAACTGGTTTACGGGAACGAAAAAAGCCAACCTCGCTAATGGCAAGAACTACGCGACCAGCGTGACGCTTACTCAGTTGCCTGCCCTCACCGGCAGTTCTGATGTCGGCACCATCGGTGTTGTTGACGGACTTCCAGCTATAATTGTCGTTGACAAATATGAAACGAAGAAAGCCGTTGCCCTGATGAATGTCGGTGCACTCTGCCCCGAACACTATGGTGCATACTATACTTTCGAAGATCGGACGTCAGGACTTACGGGCAGTTGGTATGTACCTGCGCGGACCGAACTTGAGGCTCTGATACCTTATACGAATACATGGGGCGTACAGAATGGTGTGAACGGCCGTCTGTTTACCATTAGTGAAGGAAAAACGCTCTTCCTGCCGGCAGCAGGATATTATGATTATGATCCTTATGATGACGATGCTACTCCGCTGCTGTTTAATGTTTCCACCTATGGTCATTATTGGAGTTCAACGTCTTTAAACGATGATATGGCATCTTCCTTCAGGTTCAGTAATAATTCAATTAATTCTTACAGCGAATATAAGGTTAATGCGCTCAGCGTCCGTCCTTTCCATGCATTACCGTGACCTTGATGAATGAATAACTAAAAGAAAAAAAGCTTTCCTTTGGTATTTCGCTCGATTTGCACTATCTTTTTTTGTAACGCGCGCGTATATATATTGGCTAAACGAAAAAAGACGTGTCCCACGTGTCCTACGTGTCCTCAGGCTTTATCAAATGTAACATACGCGGATGTTACACCACGCAAAGTGAAGGGACACATAGGACACGTGGGACACGTAATTTTCTTATATGGCAATATACGCGTGCGCGCGAGGTGCCAAATGAGAAATGAGGAATGAGGAATGAGAAATGAGGAATGAGAAATGAAAAATGGCCCCACTATATGGGATTTTTGCCAGTAGGCCACTGACGGAAATTACTCATTGAGTAAATTTTGCCAGTAGGCCACTGACGGAAATTACTCATTGAGTAAATTTTGCTAGTAGGCCACTGACGGAAATTACTTAATGAGTAGTGAAGGTGTGGAAAAAATCTCGGGGGAATGAAAGGATTCTTGGAAATTTGTTGTACCTTTGCAGGCGAAATGGATATAGTCGGGCAAATATCTGTACAGTGGATACTGTTTTTCATCCTCTACGGCATAACGGGTGTAGTGCCGCTGATTGCTGCACTCTACCTGCTGTTGCGACGGGAAAATGCCATTGCGCCGGGCGTTACGTCGCCGGTGCGGTTGCGTCGCTGGACGGTGTCGTTCTTTACCGTATTGATATTGGCGCATGTGTGGTGGCTGCTCTTCTACATCTACTCTAGCGACCTGCAGTCCGTAGCCTATCTGGTACTCGTCATGGTCGATTGTGTGTTGCTGTTCGTCACCTTCGCCGGCATGTTGCTGGCCATGCTTCAGGATCGCCGTCGGCCCGTGTGGCCCGCCATGGTTGCCTTGATACCGTTCGTGGCGCTTGGGGGAGCGTTCATGGTCTATCCTGGTAAACTGGTTATGCAGATTGCCGCGGCTTACCTCGTGTTGCTCGGCTTGCTCTTTACTGCACATATGGTGGTGGCCATCCGACAGTACGGGCGTTGGCTGAACGACAACTATGCTGACCTGGAGAATAAGAAGGTATGGCTTTGCCAGGCGGTGTCGCTCCTCAGCATGCTGCTGTTTGTTGTCTATGTACTCGCTACCGACATGGTCTTGATCTGGCTGATACATTTCATCGAGCCTGTCCTTGTCGGCCTGCTGCTGTGGCGCGTGGAGACGCTGCCGAGACTGAGCCTCACCCCCGACCCCTCTCCAAAGGGCGAGGGGAGTGAATACTCTCAGGGCGAATCAGTGGCGGATGAACTATCTACTCCCCTCTCCAGTCGGCGTGGGGCCTGTGGAGAGCCTGCCGGGGGTTTGTCTTTCGACCTCTCCCAAATCGAAGGACTGTTGGCCGAGCGCTGCGTGGCCCCGCAACTTTACCTGCAGCACGACCTCTCCTTACAGCAGCTGGCCCAGACGATTGGCACCAACCGCTTCTATCTCAGTCTGTATTTCTCCCGTCAGGGCATTACCTACAATACCTATATCAACAATTTGCGCATCAACCACTTCATCAGTCGCTACCAGGAGCTCTCCGCTACTGGGCAGCCCATCTTCGCCCAGCAACTGGCTAGCGATAGTGGCTACCGCAGCTACAGCACCTTCAGCCTTGCCTTCAAGCAGCGCACAGGCCAATCTGTAACCGCCTGGATGCGCAACACTACTGAGTGAATGATCCTTAAGGTTTTGCCCATTTCATCGACATGTGCGGGTTGCTACACATACGCATTTCCAGCTTGTTGTGTTTGTAATCGGACTTTCAGAATATGCAATCAGACTTTCAAATTATGCAAAAATCTGAGGCTACTTTCAAAATCTGCAATTTTTTTTTCAAAATCTGCAAAAAATAGCATGGCGGTGTTTTTGCCCTTGCACGTTTGGGCGTAATTTCGTACTTTTGTGGCAATAATAACGCCTAAAATTATGTACGAATACAGAGGACTGCACGACATTTTTTTCATTGCGCTCTACTGCGGGGTGACTTCCCTGGCTGTGGTAGCCTGTTTGTATCTGCTGTTCAGGCGGCGAAATATCATTGCCGACGATGTAAGGTCGAGTCGCAGGCTGCGGCGCTGGACGGCAGCGCTGATGGCAGCGATGGCGGCGAGCCACGTGTGGTGGTATGCTATCGGGGTGTATTGGCTGGCTGACGACCGTCTGGTGCGCAACATCACGGACATCATGTTGGATTACGCGACGCTGGTGCCGCTCACGATGGCCGTGCTGCTGGCGATGCTGCAAGACCGCCGTCGCCCGCTCTGGCCCTGGCTCGTGGCACAGTCGCCGGTGGTGGTGTTTGCCGTCGTGGGAATCGCCCAGCGCAGCACATCCTACGGCTATGAGCTGACGTATTACTGGCAGCTGGTTATAATTGTCGGCTTTGTTACCTATTATGTCTATGCGCTGCAGCAGTACGGGCGGTGGCTGCGCGACAACTATGCCGACCTGGAGCACAAGGAGGTGTGGCAGAGCCTCGCGTTCGTCGTGGTTCTCTTCGTCATCTACGCGGTCTATACCTCGAACATGGGCGAAATGGCGCGTGAGTACCTGTCGCAGGTCATCAGCATCGTCATCATCGCCTTCCTCCTTTGGCGCGTGGAGACGTTACAGGAACTCAAGGATAATTGACTTAACGAAAAAAGATAATTATGAAAGAAAGAATTGTTACCAGCACATTAATGTTATTATTGGCGACTTCGTTTTGCTACGCCCACGGATACACGCTGGCTGATGCCAATCACATTATCATAATATTAATCATCATCGTGATAGTACTCGTTGTGATGGGATGCTACATCCTTAATAATAATAGGGTTATCCGTCAGCGAAACGAGCAGCTTCGACGCATTCTCACGGCACTTGACGACTACCGGGCCATCGTAGGCGACGAAGCCCTGTCGTTGGACGAGCAGGAAGAGATGCTGAAAAACAAGCTATTGAAGCCGAAGAATGCCAAGGCGGTTCCGAAGGACGAGGAACAGAACTTCTTCGTGATGATGGATGCCCGCATCAATAAGGAGAAGCCCTTCGCGGATCCTGACTTCGACCAGACGGTGCTGATTAAGTTTATGGGAGTCAGCCTTGAGACGTTTTGTAAACTGGTGCCGCGTTATACTGATCCCGACAGAACGCTTGATTACATCAACTCCTTACGGGCAGAATACGCAGCAAAGATACTTATGGATCACCCAGATTATTCGATAGAAGACATAGCCTGCAAGTGTGGTTTTAGAAATACTGCAGCATACATCAGTGCTTTCAAATTTGCCTTCGGCATCACGCCAACGGACTATTTGAGTAGCATGAGCCGGATGTTCAAGAAAAAAAAGAATAATCTCCATTTAACAAAAAACTAAAAATTCTTATGCAGACAAGATTCAAGAAAGGTGCCAAGGTCTTCGACATCGTGATTACCGCCGTGGCGGGGATGTTCTCGGTGGGCATGATGCTCTATGGCGTGTTTCATTTCGGACTGGCTGAGGCGTGGCCCGAACTGGTGCTCAACCTGTTTTACATGGCCTGTCTGGCGATGATATGGATGTACTTCTTCGACCGGCTGGACACCCTCAGCTTCAACTATTGGTGCTCCATCTCGTTGGGCATGACGGTGCTGCTGCGTGACATTCTCTTCGCACCGCCGCTGACCAGTTACTCGCTCCACTTGGCGTGCCTCACGCTGTCGGTGCTGCTGCTCTGCATGCTCACCTATTTCTATGCGCGCAAGAACTGGAAGTCGTATACCAAGCGCAACCTGTGGACCATCTGCGTCATCGACATGCTCATTGCTGCGCTCTACAACCTGGACATCTACCAGGAGCCCTTCAGCGAGTACACCAACTATTTTCTCACGGAGATCTGGATCCGTCCCACCATCACCTACGGCCTCGTGGCCTGCTTCGTGACGG
>JAEEGL013369343.1_pt1 | contig 39197 bp, 39 predicted proteins | sample 9134231 | NCBI WGS metagenome assembly JAEEGL01 (sample SAMN16246548, study PRJNA631951) | gut metagenome | biome: gut microbiome; feature: rumen; material: fiber-attached | host: Bos | place: Iran: Karaj | collected 2018-10 | reverse complement strand
GAGGAATTTACAGACATGAACATGAATAAGGACTTTTTCAGGGCGCTTGAAGCTCTCGGCGAAGAAAACAGCGTGGAAACTGATCTTCTTATCGAAAAAGTAAAGTCAGCTATGCTGAAGGCGGCAAGAAGAGCTTATCCTCACAGCGAGGAAAGAATTACGGTGGAGATCGATCCGAAAACGAAGAAGTTCGAAATGTACATCAGACAGGACATCATCGACGATGAGCCTATCGACGAGAACGAGGTAAATATCGACGTCGCAAGGACTATGGACCCCAACGCTATGGTGGGCGGCACCATTATGAAGGAGCTTGATATCTCCAAGCTGGGCAGAATGGCAGCTCTCTCCGCAAAGCAGTCCATAAAGGGCGACCTCAGGGAGATCAACCGCGAGCAGATGCTCAGCAAGTTCGAGCAGAAGGAGCATGAATGTATCACCGCCAAGGTATCTCAGGTAGAACCGGGCAGAGGTACGGTAACTGTCGTATACGACGGAACAGAGCTCTACCTCTTCCGCAACGAGCAGATACCCGGCGAGAACCTGGAAGAGGGCAAAATGGTAAAGGTATACATCACAGGCATCATCGGTAAGAACAAGAAGCCTGTAGTAAAGATCTCACGTACTCACAAGGACCTCGTGAAGAGACTCTTCGAGCAGGAGGTCCCCGAGATATACGACGGAACGGTCGAGGTAAAGTCTATCTCCCGTGAAGCAGGCTCAAGAACAAAGATCGCCGTATGGTCAAAGGACGAGAATGTTGACGCGGTAGGCGCATGTATCGGTCCCAAGCGTTCGAGAATCACCGCTGTTGTCAACGAGCTCAGCGGCGAAAAGATCGACATAATCCCCTGGAGCGAGGTGCCTGAGGAATTCATCGCAAGAGCTCTTGCTCCTGCAGAGGTGCTCAAGACGGTCATCACTTCCATGGAGGAAAAGACCTGTACCGTTATCGTTCCCAACAATCAGCTTTCCCTTGCAATCGGCAACAAGGGTCAGAACGCAAAGCTTGCTGCAAAGCTCACAGGCTTCAAGATCGACATCAAGCCTCAGTTCGACACTGTTACCAATGAGGAAGCGCCCGAGCTCAGCCCCGATTTTGTAGCTCCCGTATTTGAAGCTGCACCGCCCGAGGAAGAAAGCGCGGAGGCTGCCGCAGAAGCTGACGGGACCGACGGTACAGCTCCCGCAGAGGCAGAGGAGAGCACAGAAGCTCCCGCTGACGAGGAATAATTATGAAGCCGAAGAAAATACCTATGAGAATGTGTCTCGGCTGCGGCGAGATGAAGCCGAAAATGGAGCTTATCCGCGTGGTAAGGTCTCCCGGGGGCGAGATAGGTCTTGATTTCAAGGGCAAGGCAGCAGGCAGAGGAGCCTATATCTGCCGCAGTACGGAATGCCTTGAAAAGGCAAGAAAGGCAAGACGGTTTGAAAAGTCATTCTCATGCAAGATAGAGGATAGCGTTTACGAGGTGATGACGGATGAGCTCGGAAAAGAACCGCAGGACGTTTAATCTGCTCGGCATATGCCTGAGAGCGGGCAAGGCGGTAAAGGGCTTCGACAGCGCTGTCGAGGCTGCAAAGAACGGAACGGCTCACTGCATACTTACAGCTGCCGACGCTTCCGTGAAGACAAAAAAGGAAGCGGAATACTACTGCGGGAAATACGGCATAAAGTATTTCGACACCGAGCTGAGCAAGACCGAAATGGGAAGGCTCTGCGGCAAGGATACAGGCGTTCTGGCAGTAACGGACAAAGGCTTTTCGGACGGCTTTGAAAAAATAATATCTGAGGTATCGCATTAATGCGTTGACATATATGTTTATGCGAAAATATTTCTTACACTGATGCCGCATTTCGAGCGGCAGAGATTATGGAGGTAATCAAGCCTATGGCAAAAAAAATAAAGATAAGCGACGCTGCAAAGGATCTTAATATTTCTGCACAGGAGATAATCGATCTCTTTGCGGAAAAGGGTGACAACAAAAAGAAAACAGGCTCTTCGCTCACCGAGGAGGAGATGAACAGCATTCTTGAGCACTATACCAGGGCGCGTTATTCGGTAAACTCCTTCAATGACTATTTCAACTCCAAGAGCGATCCCCGTCCCGCAAAGGCAGAGGAAACCGGGGAGGAAAAGAAGCCCGCAGCAAAGAAGCCTGCGGAGAAAAAGGCAGAGCCCAGGAAAGAGGATAAGAAGCCTTCTGCTCCCAAGGAAGAGAAAAAGGACGAGCAGAAGAACGTTTCCAGAAAGTCCGAGACAAAGCCTGCGGAGAAGCCCGCTGATAAGAAGCCTGCTGCTCCCGCAAAGAAGGCAGAACCAGTAAAGAAGGCAGAGCCTGTAAAGAAGTCCGAGCCCGAGAAGAAGCAGGAGACAGCTCCCGCGAAGGAGGCTCCCAGGGCTGAGGCAAAGGCGGAGGAGCCGAAGAAGGAGCCTGTGAAGGTGCAGGATTCTCCCAAGGCAGAGCCCGAGAAGAAGCAGGAGGCAGCTCACGCAAAGGAGGCTCCCAGGAACGAGGCTAACGCACAGGACAAGAAGAACGACAAGAAAAAGGACAAGAAGAAGGCGGAGCCTGCAAAGGCTCAGGACAGAGGCGAGCGTACAAAGTTCAATGCAAGCTTCAGTTCAGAGACGGCTCAGACCTCGACCCAGCGCCGCACTGTCGATACAAGAGGAAGCTATGTGGACCTCGACAAGTACAACGAGAGATACGATCAGATGGCTACCTCGAACAAGCACAAGAACGACAACTATTCTTCCAAGAAGCAGAAGATAAATCAGAAGTCAGCCCAGAGAACACGTCAGCAGTTCTCAAAGAAGGAATCGGAGACAGAGAAGCTCAAGAGACTTGAGCTGGAAAGAGCAAGAAAGCAGCAGCTCAAGGTCCTTATCCCCGACAATATCACAGTAGGCGAGCTTGCTACACGTCTCAAGGCAACAGCTACCGATGTTATAAAGCAGCTCATGAAGCTGGGCGTAATGGCTTCGATAAATCAGGAGATAGACTTTGATACAGCAGCCCTCGTTGCGGACGAAATGGGCGCAAAGGTAGAAAAGGAAGTCATCGTCACCATTGAGGAGCGTCTTATCGACGATACCGACGACGATGATACAAACCTCCAGCCGCGCTGCCCTGTTGTAGTTGTAATGGGACACGTCGATCACGGTAAGACCTCTATACTCGACCGTATCAGAAACGCTCACGTTGCAGCAGGCGAGGCAGGCGGAATCACACAGCACATCGGTGCTTATCAGGTGAATATCAACGGACAGGACATCACCTTCCTCGATACTCCCGGACATGAGGCATTCACCTCAATGCGTGCAAGAGGTGCGAATATCACTGATATCGCTATCCTCGTAGTTGCCGCAGACGACGGTATCATGCCGCAGACAGTCGAGTCCATCAACCACGCGAAGGCTGCGGGTGTATCCATTATCGTTGCCATCAACAAAATGGATAAGGAAGGCGCTAATCCCGACCGTATCAAGGAGGAGCTCACAAAGTACGACCTCGTATGCGAGGACTGGGGCGGCGATGTTATCTGCGTACCCGTTTCGGCAAAGACAGGCGAGGGTATCGACGATCTTCTCGAGAACGTGCTTCTCGTTGCAGAGGTCAAGGAGCTCAAGGCAAATCCTGACAGACTTGCAAAGGGTACTGTTATCGAGGCGCGTCTCGACAAGGGCAGAGGTCCTATCGCAACGCTTCTCGTACAGAACGGTACACTCAGACAGGGCGATGTTCTTATCGCAGGCACTGCCGTTGGACGTGTACGTGTAATGACCAACGACAAGGGCAGATCGGTAAAGACGGCAGGTCCTTCGGTGCCTGTTGAGATCACAGGTCTCGCAGAGGTGCCGAGCGCAGGCGATATCTTTAACGCTGTCGAGGACGAGAGACTTGCGAGAGAGCTGGTCGAGCAGAGAAAGCACGAGGCTAAGCAGGAGCAGTTCAACGCTTACCGCAAGGTAACTCTTGACAATCTGTTCAGCCAGATCGCAGAGGGCGAGATCAAAGAGCTCCCCATCGTTGTAAAGGCAGACGTACAGGGCTCTGTAGAGGCTGTAAAGCAGTCGCTTGAAAAGCTCTCCAACAACGAGGTAAGAGTAAGGGTCATCCACGGTGCTGTCGGCGCCGTTAAGGAGAGCGACGTAATGCTTGCAAGCGCTTCAAATGCTATCATCGTCGGCTTCAATGTAAGACCCGACCCAGTTGCAGCAGAGAATGCAGCCCGTGACGGTGTTGATATCAGACTTTACCGCATCATCTACGACGCTATCGAGGAGATATCCACAGCCATGAAGGGCATGCTCGCTCCAAAGTTCCGCGATGTCGAGCAGGGCAGAGTCGAAGTGCGTCAGGTATACAAGATATCCAACGTTGGTATGGTAGCGGGAAGCTACGTACTCAGCGGCAAGGTAACAAGAGGCAGCAAGGTGCGTGTTGTACGTGACGGAATCATCATAGCGGACGACGAGATCGCAGGACTCAAGCGTTTCAAGGACGACGCAAAGGAAGTGGCAGAGGGCTACGAGTGCGGTATCAGCCTTGAAAAGTTCTCGGACGTAAAGGAAGGCGATATCTTCGAGACATATATCGTTGAGGAGTACCGCGAGGACTGATAATGAACTTCTTCGTATATAATTATTAATGATAAAGGGGGAATTTCTGATGGATAACAGCAGAATGAGTACTGCGGATATGCTGCAGTACTGCAACGAGGCACTGGCGTGGGACGACTTCGGACCTATAGACATATTCTTCTTCCAGTCCGTAAAGAAGATACTTCTCGGTCAGTGCAGCGCAATGGAAGAGCCTGAGGAGGATCTCGGAGACCTCATGGGAATCGAGCGTCCCGTAAGCGACGTGGAGCTGGAGCCCGAGTACGGAAAATATGCCGATATTTATTACGGCGAAGAGGGCGACGATGATATTCCCGACTACAGCGCAACAGCTGAGGACGAGGCTTTTTCGGCAGAGATGTTCACGGGAGGATTCTTTAACGATCCCGAGGGTACTGCGGCTGTAGAGGCAGCCGAGGCTGAGGCTGAAAAGGCGGCAAAGGAGCCCGGGGAAAAGGCAGCGGCAAAGAGCGGAAAGAAGCCTGCTGCAAAGAAGACGGCAGCCAGGAAGACGGCAGATAAAAAGCCTGCCGCAAAGAAGGCTGCGACAAAAAAGGCGTCCTCAAAGAAAGAAAGCTCTGCCGAGTCTGATAAGCACGAAGAGACAGCAGGAGGCGGCTTTACCGTCAAACTGTAACGACAGAAAGGAAAAAAATGCCTAATTTCAAGAACAGCCGCATGGCTGAAGATATAAAGCGTGAGATGACGGCTATCCTCCGCGAGCTCAAGGATCCGAGGATAGACAAGATGCTCACCATAGTAAGAGCGGACCTCTCGGGCGATATGTCAAGCTGCAAGATATACGTTTCCAGCTTCGACGGCATCGAGAGAGCAAAGGAATCGGTTGAGGGATTGAAAAGCGGCGCAGGCTTCATCAAGCGCGAGCTTTTTCACAGACTTAAGATGCGCAAGGCGCCCGAGCTGACGTTTATCGCCGACAACTCCATCGAGAGAAGTGCGGAGATAAGCAGGAAGCTCCACGACTTGCTGTAAGGAGGGGCTTTGTATGTTCATTGGGTTCAGTGAGGCTGAGGTCTTTCTCAGAAACTGCGAGGACGCAGTTATAATAACACATCGCAATCCCGACGGAGACTGCATAGGCGCAGGCTTCGCAATGAAGGACCTGCTTGCTCAGATGGGTATCAGGAGCAGGGTTGTATGCCATGACGGCTTTCCGTCGCGCTACAGCTTTCTGACAAGCGAGGGAGCAGGCGAGGAGTTTGAACCAAAGACGATAATAGCGGTGGATATTGCCGACGAGACGCTTATGGGCGATTATAAGGACGTCTACGGCGGAAAGGTGCAGCTTTGCATCGACCACCACATCTCAAACAACAACTATGCGGAGAAAACTCTTCTCCGCGGCGACGCTACGGCTTCCTGCGAGATCATCTACGACCTTGCGAAGTACATGGGCGTAAAGATAACCAAGCACTGTGCAATGTGTCTGTATACGGGCATTGCAACGGATTCTGGCTGTTTCAAGTATGACTGCACCACTCCCCGCGCACATGAGATAGCGGCAGAGATGATGCGCAGCTTCGATATCAATTTCGCGCGCATCAACCGTTATATGTTCGACGTAAAGTCCATGGGCAGGCTCAAGCTTGAAGCAAGAGTGAACGAGCTTATGGAGTACTGTCTCGGCGGAAAGCTTGCGATCGCTGCGGTAACGCAGGAAATGATGAAGGATATGGGAGTATCGATGGAGGAGCTTGAGGGCTTCGCACCGCTCACTATCCAGCTGGAGGACACAGAGGTGGGAATACTAATGCGCGAGCGTGAGGACGGCGTATACAAGTGCTCGTTCCGCTCTGCGAAGGACGTAAATGTTTCCACTATATGCCAGTCAATAGGCGGCGGCGGTCACGCAAAGGCTGCGGGCTGCACTATAAGCGGACCTCTCGAGGACGCAAAGAAACAGCTCATTGCAGCTGTAAAAGGGGCACTCGGAGAATGAATGGTATACTCTGCGTTGACAAGCCGCAGGACTTCACGTCCTTCGACGTTGTTGCAAAGCTGCGCGGTATACTGCGTATAAAAAGGCTCGGACACGGCGGTACACTCGACCCTATGGCTACCGGAGTGCTGCCCGTGTTCGTGGGAAATGCCACAAAGGCATGCGATATAATGCCCGATAATACCAAGAGCTACCGTGCCGGCTTCAGACTCGGAGCCGTCTCGGACACCCAGGACGTGTGGGGCGAGGTGAGAAAAAGCTCTGATATGGATGTAGACCGCGAACAGATAGAAGCGGTCATCCCCGGTTTTACCGGCAGGATAATGCAGCTCCCGCCTATGTATTCGGCTGTTCAGGTAAACGGTCAGCGCCTTTACGACCTTGCAAGACAGGGCATAGAGGTAGAGCGTCAGGCACGTGAGATAGAGGTAGAAAGCCTTGTGCTGGAGGAGTACGACAGTAATACCCGCGAGGGAGTTATGTCCATAGTCTGCGGCAAGGGCACATATATAAGGACTATTATCAGCGATATCGGCGATAAGCTGAGCTGCGGAGGAATAATGACCTCGCTGGTCAGGACATCGTCGGGGGGCTTCACTCTCGGAGACTGTCATACTCTTGAGGAGATACAGCAGGCAAGGGACGAGGACAGGCTGGAGGAGCTGATACTCCCCATAGAGCGCGTGTTTGAAAAGCTCCCGAAGCTGAGACTGGGCGAGGCTCAGACAAAAATGTACAGAAATGGCGTAAAGCTCGATATATCAAGACTCAGAGACATTCGCAGCAGCGAGGAACTCTACGGAGTTTACGGCTCCGACGGCGGCTTTATCGGTACAGCTTTCGCTGACTTTGAGAGCGGCGAGCTCCGCATCGGAAAGAACTTAGGGTGACGGCATGGCAAAAAAACATTCGGCTGTTGCCCTCGGGATATTCGACGGCGTTCATCTCGGACACCGCGCTGTTATCGGAGTGGCTCTCGATCAGCGTGAAAACGGGCTCTCTGCCTCGGTCTTCACCTTTGAGCCGCAGTGCGTGCTGAGAAAAGCAGGCGGTACATCCGGGTACATCTATACAAATACCGAAAAGGACATGCTCCTGTGGGAGCAGATAGGTGTGGACGACGTGATAAGTCCGCCCTTCGGGAGCCTTTGCGGTCTCACGGGCGAGGAATTTGCAGAGGAGATACTCTGCAGGAAAATGGGCGCGGCTCTTGTCTGCTGCGGCGATGATTTCAGATTCGGCAGGAATGCCGCCTGCGGTGCTGAGGAGCTCAAAGGCTTCGGAAAGCGCTTCGGCTTTGAGGTCGAGGTAGTGGGGGCAGTCGGATACGGCGGAAGCATAGTTTCCTCGAGCCGTATAAGAGAGCTCCTGCTTGGCGGCGATATCACAGCTGCAAACAGCCTTCTCGGCTGGGATTATTTCATAAGGGCAGCTGTTGCGGACGGCAATCACATCGGCAGGACCATCGACTTTCCCACAATAAACCAGGACTTTGCCGAAGGGCAGCTGGTGCCGCGGTACGGAGTGTACTCCACCTGTACGAATGTGGGCGGGAGATTATACCCGTCGGTGACGAATGTGGGCGTCAAGCCTACTGTTGAGAGCTCCTGCAGACCGCTTGCGGAGACCCATATAATCGGCTACAGCGGAGATCTCTACGGCAAAAGCGTTGATGTAAGCTTCAAAGGCTTTATCAGGCCCGAAACAAAATTTGCTTCACTTGACGAGCTGAAACAACAGATAAGGACAGATATCGAGTCTGCCATGAATATATTGTAAAAAATTCGCACTGCTTTCACTGTGTTATCACATACAGGTATTAACATAGTATAGGCTGTGAAAATAGCGGCACAGCTTTTTTCGCCGCAACATACGCAATAAGGAGGGTTAAACCCAATGATAGAGGTCAGGAACCTTACTAAGAAGTACGGTGACAAGGTCGCTGTAAAAAATATAAGCTTCAAGGTCGAAAAGGGTGAGATACTCGGTTTCCTCGGACCAAACGGTGCAGGAAAATCAACGACCATGAATATGCTGACTGGCTATATTTCATCGACCTCGGGAGAGGTGCTCATTGACGGCACGGATATACTCGAGGATCCGAAGAAGGCAAAGGCAAATATCGGTTATCTCCCGGAGATACCGCCTCTTTACGTGGATATGACCGTCGAGGCATATCTCAGCTTCGTATACGATCTCAAGAAGTGCAAGCTCCCGAGAAGAGCCCACATCAAGGACGTATGCACGCTCTGTAAGATACAGGACGTAAGGAACAGGATAATCAAGAACCTTTCAAAAGGCTACCGCCAGAGAGTTGGACTTGCACAGGCGCTTATCAACAATCCCCCCGTGCTTATCCTTGACGAGCCTACCGTAGGACTTGATCCGAATCAGATCATAGAGATCAGATCCCTTATCAAGAAGCTCGGAAAGAGACATACAGTTATCCTTTCGTCACACATACTCCCCGAGATACAGGCGGTATGCGACAGGATAATCATTATAAACAAGGGCACTGTTGCCGTTGACGGCACAGCAGACGAGATTGCCCATAACATAACCAACGAGCATAAAATGACTCTCCGTATCGAGGGCCCTACTCATACTGCCGACGACAAGCGCCTCATAGCCGACGCAATAAAGGCTATCCCTGGCGTAAAGTATGTACGCGCAGATATGGAGCGCGAAAAGGGCGTATACGACTATGACGTTGAGACCGACGGTCAGAACGACATAAGACGTGAACTCAACAGGGTATGCGGCGAAAACGGCTGGAATATCCTGATGCTCCAGCTTTCGGACCTCACTCTCGAGGACATCTTCCTCAGGATCACCATGGACGAGGGAATAGACGGCACAGACAGCAAGCAGAAGCAAAAGTCCGCACCGAAGATAAACCTTAAGATCAGCGAAAAAGACGGCCTCAGCGCCGTAAAGGAAGATGAAGATACCGAAGCAGCCGGAAAAGCGGCTGAGGCAGAAGAAAAAACGGCCGGATCAGAAGCCGGAAACGAAGAAAGCAACGGAGGTGAAGAATAATGCTGGCGATATACAGACGTGAAATGGGCGCATTCTTCACATCAGGCCTCGCATACGTGTTCCTTGCGGTATTCTGGCTCGTTTCAGGCATATTCTTTTATAATAATGTAATAATCACGGGTAATTCCGACACATCTACCATGTTCCAGTCAATGTTCATAATCGTACTTTTCCTTATCCCGCTTCTCACAATGAAGCTCCTCAGCGAAGAAAAGAAGAACAGGACGGATCAGGGGCTCCTGACAGCTCCCATAGGACTGTGGGAGATCGTTCTCGGCAAGTACTTCGCAGCACTTACGCTCTATGTTATTGCCGAGTCGATCATATTCGTATATGCATTCATCATCAATTACCTCGGCGATGTCATTTGGCCGACCCTTCTGGGCAACTATTTTGCAATGCTGTTCCTCGGAGCTGCATTCATAGCAGTCGGCCTGTTCGTTTCCTCACTTACCGAGAATCAGATGGCTTCTGCGGTAGTGTGTCTTGTAGTTCTTTTTGTCCTCTACCTTTCGGAAAATCTGGTAGCTAACTTTGAGAACGGTAATTTTGCCAAGAGAATGGCATACAAGGCAGTAATGAACATGGCGTTCTATTCGAGATATATTGAATTCACAAGGGGAGTATTCAGCCTTCCGAGTGTATTATTCTTTGTAAGCACAGCCTTCGTCTTCAATTTCCTGACTGTAAAGGTATTGGAGAAGAGACGCTGGAGCTGATTTGCATGAAAGGAAGGTTTTGATACAGATGAGTAAAAAAGAACTCGATGAGAAGAACATCAGCGAGTCTGCCGAAGAGGCTGTTGAAGCTGCCGGGGAAAAGATCAGCAAGTGGAACAGCAGAAGACTTAAGTACGGCTCAATGTTCTATATCATCATAATTCTTGTAATTGCAATAGTTGTTATAATAAACATCATGGTGAACGTTGTCTCAAAACGTTCGCTCCTCAAGGTGGACCTCACCTCTGACAGCAGATACGACCTCAGCTACGAGTCCATAAACGTACTGAAGAGTCTTGACAAGGACGTTGACATCACAGTTACTTCAACAAAGGATTACTTCGACTCCCTCAGCGCATACTGGGAGGGTTATTATTCCTCAAACTACGGCGTCCCCTGTGACGTTCCCTATGAAATGATACCCGAGATACTCGATAAGTACTCGGTATATGCAAAGCAGGGCAACGGCAGCATCAACGTCAAGTATGTAAATATGGACGTTGACCCCGATATTATCAACAAGTACAAGGAACACTACAACGGCAGTATCGGCAACGGCTGCATCATTGTAAGCTCCGGCGAAAGAGTAAAGGTATTCTCTGAGAGCGACGTTATGATGAAAATGCTCACAGCCGATGAAAACGCTCTTAGAAATCAGCAGCTCCTGTTCAAATTCTCGGGCGAGAGCATGCTCACATCGGCTATCAGGAGCGTTACCGACGATAACCTTGTAAAGGTGGCATTCGCAAAGAAAATGAACGGCTCTGTGCTCTATGACGAGCAGATCTACGGTAACGCAGCAGTTACCTTTGAGGAGGAGCTCCTTGAAAAGAACGGCTACGACTGCACCGATATAGATATCGTAAGCGACGAGCTGAACGCAGAGGATTACGACATGGTAGTGCTCTTTGCTCCATCGTCTGATTTTACAGAGGATGTCATCAAAAAGCTCAGCGATTTCCTTTACAATGACGGAAAATACGAAAAGAAGCTCATATACACTCCCGACCTCAGCAAGACTGGCCTCACAAATATCGACGGTTTCCTTGCAGACTGGAGCATAAAGATAGAACCCAATTATCTGTTCGATGACGAAAATTATATCCTCAACAGCAACATGATAAAGCTCAACATAAGCGATACCGATTATGTAGGCGCTCTGCCCAACAACAAGCTTCCCATAATTTCTGAGTATACAAGAGAGATCTCACAGATCAAGAAGAACAACGACGATGTCGTAAAGGAGCTTCTCAAGACCTGCGACACTTCATATACGGTTGATATAACAGGAAAGAACAAGACAAAGGGCGAAAAGGCTGAAAGACCTGTGGTGCTGCTTTCAAGAAAGGAACGCTCAGAGGAGTTCAAGCTTGTGGGAAGCGACGTGCTCGTTATAGGAAGTCCGCTTATGTCGGGACCTGTCTATATACAGCAGAATGAGTCGATAAACAACGCAAACGTGCTCCTGAATATCATAAACGGTATGACAGGAAAGGAAAACAGCGTTGTTATCCCCGAAAAGAGCCTTCAGTCTTCGTTCTTCGCTCCTACCGCAGGACAGCTTAAGGGAATACGCATAATCGTTATGTGGATAATCCCGTTCATTGCAGCAGCTGTCGGCGTATTTGTACTGTTAAGGAGACGAAATAAATAATGAAGAAGCAAGCAAAGGGAATAATCGCTCTCAGCGCTGTGCTTGCAGCGCTGTTGGGCGGAGGATACGCCTATATGAAGCTTAATCCCGAGGACAGCGGAGGAAATGGCGGCTCCAGCAATATGGAGCTGCTTGCCACTACTGCTGACGGAGAGGGCACGGTACTCGTAAGCGACAACGGCAGCGAGGAGGGCGTAGTTAAAAAGGCAGTCATTACCAACGACAGCGGCAAGCTTACCGTTGTCAGGAAGTCCGCTCCCGCAGAGGACGGCAATGTCCCCGCTTATACCCTTGACGGCTTTACAGACCTTAAGGTGGACGAGATGATGGTATCCACCCTTGTCAACAACGGAAACGGTCTTACCGCAAAGTCGGCAGTCGCAAGAGGCTGCGACGATGTGTCAAAGTACGGTCTCGACAAGCCTGAGGCTACCGTAGAGATAGTCTATGAATCAGGCAATACCGTGAAGTTCCTCGTTGGCGACAAGACCCCGTCAGGTGAGTCTGTATACGTAATGGTGGACGGCAGCAGGGACGTATACTCGGTTGCACCGTCATTAGTTGCCAATTACAGCAAGACAGTCAAGGACTTTATCAGCACGACCATACTCGAAAAGCCTGCCGACGGCACAGAGCCTGACGTAAAAAGTCTCAGGGTGGAACGTGACGACCTTAAAGACGGCTTCTATTTAGAGTACGACAACAACTCAGGCGTAGCCCATTCGGGCGGAACATCTTCTTCCTATAAGATGCATGAGCCTACGGAAAGCTACCTTACGGTAGAAAGGTCCACCGATGTCATAACGGGTATGTTCGGACTTTCGGCGTCCGATATCTACGTTATGCACTGCAAGGAGGACGACATAAAGAACGCCGGTCTCAGCAAGCCCTTCTGCAAGGTGGACTGCGAGATGAAAGACGGCAAGAAGTACGAGCTCCTGCTAAGCGAGGTATTCGCGGACAATTCGGGCAAGAAGTGCTGCTACGGAATGCTCGGGGGAGATAATGTCATATACATCATCTCTGAAGACAAGGCGCCGTGGCTCACAGTACAGCCAATAGACGTTGCGTCGAGAATGCTCATTACTTCTTATGTATGGAACATCACTGATATGACCGTAAGCAGCGGCAGTGAAAAGGCAGAGTTTGTCATAACCCAGAACGAGCCGGGCAAGAAGCTGGATAGCCCTCAGTCCGAGGACTTCAAGGCTACCTATAACGGCAAGGAGATAGACGCCGAGAGATACAGGCAGTTCTATGCGTTCCTCAACGGTGCAAATGCAGAGGAATTCGCACTTGAAGCACCTGTTCCCGCAGGCGAGCCTATGGCGAGCATAAAGTTCAACGATTCCTACAGGGGAAAGACGGAGACATACGAATTTTATGACGATTCGGTAATGAGAGTTCTCATAGTGGTAGACGGCAAGAGCAAGTATTACTGCACAAAGTCGTTTGTAAGCGTCCTTACGGACAACATACGCAAGATAGACGGTACTGACGATTTCGTCACGACATGGTAATTATTTCAGGGAGGTATATAATGATCGAGAAATTCAACACATACAAGGGCTATCCGCTGGTAAGAAGCGGCAATCAGATATACTACGGCTATATGTCGGATCCTTATGTTATCTTTATACAGATACTTGAGACCACCGAGGAGAACGGTGAACAGATGACTTCAAAGGTAAGAGTTGTCCAGATGGACACAAATGAGCCTGATCCTCTCAAGGCTTTCGTAAAGAATGCCGAGCGCGAGTGCGGACTCTACGAGGCGCTGGATATCGCCAATGTATGGCTGGAAAAGGCACTCAAAAGCTGATTGATGCATAATTATCTGATAAACGGTACTTTTTACAGGGCGGCATTTGCCGCCCGTTTTCTTTGTAAGAAAAAGTCTTTCTATAACAGGGCTGAAATAAGGGTTAATACAATGCAAAGCCATTGAATACTGAAAAATTATTTTCAAATTCTATATTTTACACAAAAAGAAAATGCCTGAATTGTTGCTTTTAACAATTCAGGCATTGTTTATTGATTACGCAATCATAAAGTTCATTCTATGGAAATAATATAGTAGTAGACAGGCTGTCCGCCGTTAACGAGCATTACCTCTATCCTGTCGCCAAGCTTGGACTGTATGAACTTCTGCAATTCTTCAGCGTTTTCCTCTGATACGTCAGCGCCGTGGATAAGGGTAACATAGTTCACATCGCCCTTTGCAAGCTTCTTGACGAGCTTGTAGGTGGCCTTGTTTATGTCACGTTCGGTGAATGAAAGCTTGCCGTTGTCGAGAGCAAGTATCTCGCCCTCTTTTATCTGATGACCCTCGAACTCCGAGTTCCTTGCGGCAAAGGTTATAAGTCCCGTGGATACCTTTTCAAATGCCTTTGTCATATCGATACGGTTCTCGTTAAGGCTGCGGCTGTCGTCGAATGCGAGCATTGCGGCGATACCCTGAGGTATGGTCCTTGTCTGGAGCACACATACCTTTCTGTCCGTTAGCTTTACAGCCTGCTCTGCCGCCATGATTATGTTCTTGTTGTTGGGGAGCACGAATACCGTATTCGCGGGAGTTTTAAGTATAGCACGGAGGATATCGTCAGTAGAGGGGTTCATTGTCTGGCCGCCCTTTACCACAACATCGGCGCCGAGGTCTGTGAACATTGCTTCAAGTCCGTGACCTGCCGCAACTGCAACAAATCCGAACTCCTTTTCGGGCTCTGCGGGAGTAAGTCCCTCCTCGGCAGCGCGGGCGTCCTTGACCTTGTTTTCGTGCTGAATGCGCATATTCTCTATCTTCGGTCTGGGATCATTGGTGAAGTGACCGAACTCAAGCCCCTTCTGGATAGCCTTTCCCGGGTTATCAGTATGTACATGCACCTTTATTATCTTCTCGTCGTCAACTACAACAACGCAGTCACCTATGGTTTCAAGGTAAGCCCTGAGTATGGAAGCGTCGGGGCAGTTATCCTCCTTTTCGAGCATGAACTCGGTGCAGTAGGTGTAGGTGATATCGTCGTCGTACTCGCTTACGGCTGTTCTGAAAGAATCAGGGGAGCTTTCCTGAGCTGCGGGAGATTCATTGGGCTCGGCTATCTTTCCGCCTGCGAACACATCGCACATTGCCCTGAATATAATGCACAGGCCTTTTCCTCCTGCGTCAACGACTCCTGCCTTTTTCAGCTGCGGGAGCATATCAGTGGTCTTTTCGAGAGTAGCCTCTGCCTCCTTGCAGACCTCCTCCCAGAAGGTGACCTCATCGTTGGTCTCGGCGCATATCTCATTTGCCTTTGCTGCGGCAGCCTTGACTACTGTAAGGATAGTACCCTCAACAGGCTTCATTACCGCCTTGTATGCCGCTTCAACGCCGAAGCGCAGAGCGTCGCTGAAGTTCTCGCTGCCTGCTTCCTTACAGCCTGCGAGACCCTTGGAAAATCCTCTGAAAATAAGTGAAAGAATAACGCCGGAGTTTCCTCTTGCGCCTCTCAGAAATGCCGAAGCAGCCGTGGAAGCTACCTCCGAAACGGGTGCCTTTGAGTCAATTCGTCTGAGCTCTGCGATAGAGTTACCTATGGTCATTGACATATTAGTTCCCGTATCGCCGTCCGGGACAGGATATACGTTCAGCTCGTCTACCTCGCGTTTTCTGTTGGTTATGGTAACAGCTGCTGAGATAATGGCGTCTCTGAGTAATGAACCGTTTATCACAGTTAAGTCCTCCAATTCTGTAGACAGGTGAAAACTGTACGCCTTAAGCGTTCAGATCGTCAACGAAAACGTTGACCTTGTGTACATCTATTCCTGCAGCTTCCTCTACTGTGAAGCTGACCTTATGAGTAATGCTGTTTACGGCTGCAGTGATATTGGTACCATATGTTACTTTGATATGCAGATCGATGATGAGACCGCCTTCCTTATCGGTGCGGATCACAACCCCTCTGTTTTTCCTGAAAGCTTTTCCTGCTGTAAGAGCTGAAACGGCAGAGCGGAAGGTGCTCACATTGCTGACGTCGGAAACGCCGAAGCAGTCGGTGACAGCGTGCTTTACGAGCTCGGTGAGATAATTCTCCGAAATAGTGATCTTTCCGATATGATTTTCAAAGCCTACCATGTGGTCATCACTCCTTTGGTAAAATTTTGCTGCGGCATATAATAATGACCGCTATCCTAATAATTATATCACAAACTTATATGATTTACAAGTCCTGAAAAGAAGAATATTTTTTATAATTTTTCAGCGATCGGGGAAAGCGGCTGTTTACGGAATACTGCTCCTTGAACATAAAAAGCCGCATCACTTATCGTGACGCGGCTGCTGTCGCCATAGGAATAGCGTATGTAAAAAACAACTGACTTTTTATTCAGTATACTGGCGGTTGTTAAGACAATGAAAATAAACACTGTTGCTACAGGTAAGATGATTTCCATATTTTACAACTCCCGATATAACATTTTATTTATTATGGCGCTTTGGGGGCGCTTTTTCAAGTTTTCGGCATTTTTGACCATTTATTACGCTGATTTTTGAAATTTATGGAAAATTTATACTTGTTTTTGCAAAAAATTTGTGCCCTTGTATTGATTATTATAAAAATTTATGGTATCATATAAACTAAGCTAATTTTTACAGATGACATTATATAAGGTTCAGATGTCGGACCAATATCCTAACAAACGGAGGTCGCTATGAAGCTTCTCGCAATAGACGGCAACAGTATTCTCAACAGGGCTTTTTACGGAATCAAGCTGCTTACAAACAAAAAGGGTCAGTTTACCAACGCAATATTCGGTTTTATGAATATTTACCTGCGCAACGTGGGCGATGTGAAGCCTGACGCAGTGGCGGTGGCATTTGACCTGAAGTCGCCTACATTTCGTCATAAGGCCGTATCCTACTACAAGGCGAACCGAAAGGGCATGCCGCCCGAGCTTGCGGAGCAGCTCCCGAGAGTGAAGGAGCTCCTCGCGCTTATGGGCGTCAGGGTCGTTGAATGCGAGGGCTACGAGGCGGACGACGTTCTCGGCACTCTCTCGAAGCTTTGTTCAGACAGCGGAAACGAATGTTACGTACTCACGGGAGACAGGGACAGCCTGCAGCTCATCGACGATAAGGTCACCGTTATACTTGCTACCAACAAGGAGAATATATACTATACTCCCGAAAGGTTCAACGAGGATTACGGCTTCGAGCCCATAAAGCTCATAGACCTGAAAGCACTCATGGGAGACAGCTCGGACAATATCCCGGGAGTTGCGGGCATCGGCGAAAAAACAGCCTCTTCCCTCATAAAGGAGTACGGATGTATCGAGACGCTGTATGAGAAGTACGAGGACTCATCGCTGACAAAGGGCGTAAAGGCTAAGCTTGCAGCAGGCGCAGCTTCGGCAAAGGAGAGCAAGTGGCTGGCTACTATAGTCAGGGACGCTCCCATAGACAGGGAGCTTGACAGCTATAAGCCCGGTACTCCCGATAACGGGGCTATCGGACGTATGCTCACCGAGCTGGAGATGTTCAAGCTTCTCGACAAGCTGGGCATAAGTGCCGCAGAGAGCGCAAATTCGGCTCCCGAGGTCAAGGCTGAGGAGGCTGAGGTCATAAACGCTCGGGTGAGCGGTCTCACTGAGGATATTATCGGCAGTATCATGGACTGCGAGTATCTTTTCCGTGACGGTAAGCTGTCTGTACGCAGCGGCGACAACGTCTATACCTCCGGTGACGAAAGTCTCATAGCGGCTTTTTTCGCTTCGGAGTGCAGCAAATCAACAGATGACGCAAAGGCGCATTATCGCTGGGCTATGGCTCGTGGGGGCGGGCTGAAGAATCTCAGGAGCGATGCGGCTATATGCGGTTATCTGCTGAACAATTCCGCTTCGGATTACGCTGTGGATAAGCTCTGCGCAGAGTACGGAGTACACTACTACAGCGAAAACGGCGAGCTTGCCGAACTTTTGTCACTGCGCGGACTTATTGCAAAGCTGCGCGGCGAGATAGAAGCGGAGGGCATGACAGAGTTGCTGGAAAAGGTGGAGCTGCCTCTCACGGAGGTGCTTGCTTCAATGGAGGACACGGGCGTCCTTATCGACAAAAAGGGCGTTGAGGACTTCGGGGTATACCTGTCGGAGATGATCGAGGAAACTCAGCAGATGATCTACGACGAGGCAGGACATGAATTCAACATCTCCTCTCCGAAGCAGCTTGGAACGGTGCTTTTCGAGGAAATGGGGCTTCCGGCCAGGAAAAAGACCAAAAGCGGCTATTCCACCAATGCGGAGGTGCTGGAGGAGCTGAGGAATTACGCGCCCATAGTTGACAACGTGCTCAGGTACAGGCAGTATACAAAGCTCAATTCCACCTATGTTGCGGGACTTCTTGACAAGATAGCTCCCGACGGCAGGATACACACATGGTTCAGGCAGACTGAAACAAGAACGGGGCGTATCAGCTCGACAGAGCCGAATATGCAGAATATACCCGTCCGTACAGAGCTTGGCGCTCAGATGAGGAAGTTCTTCACCGCAGGTGAGGGGAAAATACTTATCGACGCCGACTACAGTCAGATAGAGCTGAGAGTTATGGCTCATTTATGCGGCGACGAGAATATGACGGAGGCTTTCAATTCGGGAGAGGATATACACACCTCAACGGCAGCACAGGTGTTCGATATGCCGCTGTTTATGGTCACTCCTGAGATGAGAAGCGCCGCCAAAGCCGTGAACTTCGGTATCATCTACGGTATCGGAGCATTCTCGCTTGCCAAGGATATCGGCACCTCGCTGGCGAAGGCAAAGAAATATATAGCCGATTACCTTGCAAAATACCCGAAGGTCAACAGCTTTATGGAGACCACAGTGGACAATGCGGTAAGGGACGGCTTCGTGACTACCATGTTCGGCAGAAAACGCCGTATCCCCGAGCTTTCATCGTCCAATAAAGTATTACAGGCAGCAGGCAGGAGGATCGCTATGAATACTCCTGTTCAGGGAACTGCCGCAGACCTCATAAAAATAGCAATGATAAACGTACACAACCGCCTCAAAGCCGAAAAACTCGACGCTAAACTCATTTTGCAGGTTCACGATGAGCTTATTATCGAATCAGAGATCACCTGTGCTGACAGGTGTGCGGAGCTTCTCAGAGAGGAAATGCAGGGCGTTTACGATATGAGAGTCCCGCTTGCAGTCGATGTTCATCAGGGCAAGAGCTGGTATGATGCAAAGGGCTGATAATTATGTATAAATTTAATTTGAAGAGGATCACAGAAGACTTTCCGTTATGTATATTTGAAGAGCTTTCAGAGCTCGACCACGAATGCTTCGACAGCGAGAACTGGTCGGCTCAGGATTTCATATCCGAAGCTGCTATGCCTACGGGCATAGTTATAGCAGTATACTGTATGTCACAGCCTGTGGGCGTGCTTGCAGGCTTTAATTCGTCCGATACGGGCGAGATACTCACCCTTGCCACTGCGAAGGCTTATCGCAGGCAGGGTATCGCAAGAATGCTGCTCAACGACTTTTTCTCACAGCTCCCCAGGGAGGTGGAGACTATAGCTCTTGAGGTGAGGCATTCAAATGAAGCCGCTATCGAGCTCTACAAGGGCTTCGGCTTTGAACTGGCAGGCTCGCGCAAGAGGTTTTACAGCGCACCTGTGGAGGACGCGGACATAATGGTGCGCAAACTCGGCTAATACACTAAAAGAAGGAATCGATTTTATGCTTATACTCGGAATAGAAAGCTCCTGCGACGAGACCGCCGCAAGTGTGGTAAAGGACTGCCGTGAGATACAGTCTTCGGTGGTATCGACGCAGATAGAGGAGCACAGGAAATACGGCGGAGTTGTGCCTGAGATAGCTTCGCGCCGGCACTGTGAAAACATACTCGGCGTGGTAAGGCAGGCTCTTGACGAGGCGCAGGTCACACTTGCCGACCTTGACGGTATCGCCGTTACCTATGCCCCCGGTCTTATCGGAGCGCTTCTTGTAGGAGTGAGCTTTGCAAAGGCGCTTGCCATGTCTTCGGGCAAGCCACTTATCCCTGTACACCATATCGCAGGGCATATCGCTACGAACTACCTGACCTTCCCAGAGCTTGAGCCGCCTTACCTTTGTCTTGTGGCAAGCGGCGGTCACAGCCATATTATCGAGGTGCTTGGATATACCAGGTTCCGCGTGGCGGGAAGAACTCACGATGACGCGGCAGGGGAGTGCTTCGACAAGTGCGCCCGTGCAATGGGTTTTCCTTATCCGGGGGGAGTACACATCGACAACGCTGCACAGTCGGGAGACAGGAACGCATTTAAGCTCCCTCACCCTGCGGTGGCGGGAAGCGAGTTCGATTTCAGCTTTTCGGGACTTAAGACCAATGTTATAAATCTGCTCCACAATGCAGAGCAGAAGGGCACAGATATCAACAGGAACGACCTTGCAGCAAGTTTGCAGGCTACTATCGCGGATATCCTCACGGATAAGACTGTACGTGCAGCCGAGGCTCTCGGATATAAAAAGGTGGCTCTTGCAGGAGGCGTTTCCGCAAACACAGGGGTACGCGCAGCTCTTTCAGAGGCCTGCAAGGAGCGCGGCTTCGAGTTCTATATGCCTGAAAAGAAGCTGTGCGGCGACAACGGCGCTATGATAGCCTGTCAGGGCAGCTATAATCTGCTTGCGGGCATAACTGCCGATGAGAGCCTCAATGCCGTGGCTACACTTTCAATGGAAGATATTTGATTATCAGGAGGAGCTGTTATGGGATTCCATTTCAGAAAAAGCTTCAAGATAGGCAAGCTTTTCAAATTCAATAAAAACAAGAAGGGCGGCAGCATCTCCGTTGACGGTCCCACTATCGCGGGAAAAAAGGTGAAGCTGACCGTCAATAACAAGAAAAAGGCTACCGTCAGCTTACAGGGAACGGGTATCTCATACGATACCGACCTCGGCGGAAAAAAGAAAAAGTGACGGAGCAGTATGAAGAATTTACTATTTATAGGCGATGTTGTGGGCAGAGCGGGCTGCGATTTCCTTGCTGAGAAGCTGGGAGCCCTGAAAAAAGCCCACGGCGTCGATCTTACTATCGTCAACGGCGAAAACTCGGCTCAGGGCAACGGTATCACCAGGGCTTCTGCTGATATGCTGGTGAGAGCGGGCGCTGACGTCATAACTACGGGAAACCATGCTTTCCGCCATAAAGACGCGCTGGAGATATTCGAGTACGATTATATCGTCCGCCCCGCAAACTACCCCGAAGGTGGCTGCGTTGGCAGCGGCGTGCGTATAATGGACATGGGAGCTTATTCCGTAGCCGTGATAAACCTCATGGGTACGGTGTATATGGATCCGCTCGACAACCCGTTCAGCAAAATGGACCAGCTTCTTGAGAATATCGGTACTCCCAATATATTTGTGGACTTCCACGCGGAGGCGACTTCGGAGAAAAAGGCTATGGGTCATTATCTTACGGGAAAGGTAAGCGGCGTTTTCGGTACTCATACCCACGTTCAGACTGCCGACGAGTGCATACTCGGCGGGCATACCGCCTATATCACAGACGTGGGAATGGTAGGACCGGAGCTGTCCTGTCTGGGTGTCGATCCTGTCTCGGCAGTGGACAGACTGCGTTTCAGAATGCCCGTGAAATTTCAGGTCGCTGAGGGCGATTGTTTCCTTTGTGGAACTATCGTGAATTTTGATGAAAAATGCGGCAAAACGCACAAAATTGAAAGAATAATTATAAGATAGTCTACAAACTTTGCTAAAAACTATTGCATTTTTTGAAGGAATAAGTTATAATACTATTGTACAATAGCCTAAAGGCATTTGACAATAAACGTACAAATATTTATATCAGGAGGGTTATTTGTAATGGAAATTCTGAAAGTATCATCACACTCATCACCGAATTCTGTAGCCGGAGCTATTGCCGGCGTTATAAGAGAGCAGAAGGCTGTTGAGGTTCAGGCAGTCGGTGCTGGTGCAGCTAATCAGGCAGTAAAGGCGATCGCTATCGCAAGAGGCTATCTTGCCCCTATAGGTATTGACCTTATCTGTATCCCTGCTTTTGCTAATATCCAGATCGACGGTGAGGAGCGAACCGCTATCAAGCTTATCTGCGAGCAGAGATAATCGGTAAAACACACTGGGCGGACTTATTGTCCGCCCTTTTTAATGTCTTTCGTAATCAGACTGTGATGTTTTGCGGCGTCGGTGTTCAGAAACGCTTATTGTACCGCACCGGTGAAGCTTGTCAAGCCCAAACGAGCACAGTAAACGGCGGCCTTGACAAATCACATGAATGCGGCGGGGAGCAATTATGCAAACGTCCCACTGACTTTGAAAGCCAATTTTTATATATTGAGAGCTAAAAACTCAGGACTCAGACGCAGTGTGCGTTTTGGGACTGAGCTCTGAGTTTTTGGCTCTTGGAAGCAAGGAGTTTTTATGGCAGCTACACTTTTCAGCGAGATCGAATACCTCAAGGGAGTCGGCAAGGCCCGCGGCGTAAAATACCGCAGGCTTGGCGTCAGCACTCCCTATGAGCTCATATACCACATTCCACGGGACTACCTCGATTTCCGTACACATGTGCCCGTAAGTCAGGCAGTGCTCAACGAGTACAACGTCCTCAAGCTGACGGTATTCAAAAAAATGCCGCCTCAGCGCATAAAGGGCGGTCTTGTCATATGCAAGGCTGCTGCGACGGACGGCATGGACGATATTCTGATCGTGGTATATAACAACGTGTACTATTTTCAGGCTCTCAGGGAGGGGGCTGATTACTATATGTACGGCAAGGTCACGGGAAGCTTCATGCGTAAGGAAATAAGCTCGCCCGTGTACATCAGCGCAGACGAAAGTGTGCTCATACAGCCGAAATATCACCTGACACAGGGCCTTTCCGTTAATATGATACGCACAAATATGCGTCAGGCGCTGGAGCTCATGCGAAACGAGCCCTTTGAGACGCTTTCAGACGATATACTGCGCAGATACGACCTCTGTCCCCTTATGTGGGCTCTCGAAAATATACACTTCCCGGAAAGCGAGCTCGCCGCAGAGACTGCAAGGCGCCGCCTCGCCTTTGACGAGCTTCTTAAGCTTCAGATAGGCATGTCGGTGATGAAGTCGAGAAGCCGCCGCAGTACCGCATTCAAAATGGACAAGTCCGTGGATATAAACGATTTCACTGAAGGACTGCCATTTGAACTCACAGACGATCAGAAGAAGGCTGTGACCGAGATAACCGCAGACCTGTGCAGAGGAGTTCCCATGAACAGGCTCCTGCAGGGCGACGTGGGCAGCGGCAAGACCGCCGTTGCAGCCGCAGCATGCTATTTTGCTGCGAAAAACGGCGTACAGTCGGCGCTTATGGCTCCCACGGAAATACTGGCCTCACAGCACTACCGCACCCTCAGCGGATTTCTGGAGCCGTTCGGCGTCAGCGTTTGTCTGCTCACAGGCTCGACCGCCACTAAGAAAAAGGCGCAGATCCGCGAAAAAATAGCCGCGGGGGAGATAGACGTCATCGTTGGCACCCATGCTATCATACAAAAAGACGTGGAGTACCGTTCCCTCGGGCTCGTTATAACAGATGAGCAGCATCGCTTCGGCGTAGCTCAGCGTGCTGCCCTTGCAGAAAAAGGTGATTCTCCGCATAAGCTCGTTATGTCTGCGACCCCAATACCGAGAACGCTTGCACTTATTATCTACGGAGATCTTGATATATCAGCCATTACTCAGCTGCCCGGGGGCAGAAAGCCCGTTAAGACCTATGCTGTTACGGGAAAGCTCCGCAGCCGTGCATTCGGCTTCGTGAGAGACAGGCTTGATGAGGGCAGACAGGCTTATGTTGTTTGCCCCATGATAGAGGAAAGCGAGAGAGAGCTCTTCGCTGTGAAGACCTATGCGGAAAACGCTGCAAACGGCGATCTCAGGGGGTACACCACAGCTCTTCTGCACGGCAGGATGAAAGCCGCCGAAAAGGACAAGGTCATGCAGAAGTTTCGAGACGGAGAGATACAGGTGCTTATCTGTACTACCGTTGTGGAAGTTGGAGTTGACGTTCCCAATGCCGCTGTTATGGTCATCGAAAACGCTGAGCGCTTCGGACTTTCACAGCTCCATCAGCTCCGCGGACGTGTCGGCAGAGGCAGCTTTGAGAGCTCCTGCATACTCATTACCGATAATACGGCAGAGGACTGCGTCAGACGCATGAAGATAATGTCGTCTACCACAGACGGCTTCAGGATATCGGAGGAGGATCTGAAAATGCGCGGCCCCGGAGACTTCTTCGGCAATGCGCAGCATGGTCTGCCGCCGCTTAAGATAGCGGATATCGCCTGCAATATGGAGCTTATGAACCGGGCGCAGAACTGCGCAAGGGAGCTCCTTGCGGATGACCCGATGCTTGAGAAGCCTCAGAACCGCTGGCTGAAAATGGACGTATTGCGGCTTTTCAGCAAGGATATCATCGGCTAATCGTTTACTCCGTCGTCGATGAATTCCAGTATATCCCCCGGCTGACAGCCCAGCGCCTTACATATGGCGTTGAGGGTGGAAAAGCGTATGGCGCTGACCTTGCCTGTTTTGAGCTTTGAAAGATTGACATTGCTTACCCCAACACGTTCACTCAGCTCGTTAAGGCTCATTTTTCTGTCAGCCATTACTCGGTCAAGTCTTAAGATTATGGACATACGGGCTCACCTCACAGAGTTTCGTCGGACTCGGTCTGTAAAAGGTTGCCGTAGCGCATTATCTCCGCAAAGAAGAAGAAAAGCATTGCATTGAACAGCGAACCTGCTCCGATAATGCTCGTTTTCGCAAATCCCAGTGCCGTTCCCATTATGACCGACGGGAGAACCGCATTTATCAGGAACATTAACGCTATTAATCTTACCAGCTTGATATTTCCCTTTGTGAAAGGTCTGCCGCTCCTGAATATCCTGAAAAAGACAGCTGCTGCAATAATAAGTATAACAGATACTGTAATGTCGGAAATATAGCTTTTCAGCATCATTTTCTTTGAAAAAGCATCGGCAGCAGCTCCGACCTCATTCAATAATCCGTATATCCCCGCAGCTCCCGAAAAGAGCGAAGCTATCACGGATATGACCATTATAGCGATACTGCTTTCTTTTATTTTTTCTTCTACTGTTGATTTTATCATATTTATCTCTCCTTTGTTCTTTATAAGGTCTCGTCAGAAAGCTTCTGCAAGTCCTTGCCGTAGCGGAATACCAGCGAAAATGCGTAGAGCACAAGTCCAGCGAACCAGAAAAGGTCTACCCTTATCTCCCTTGCCGCAATGAATATGAATATAATCTTCCCTATTTCCGTTATTATCATGTAAATGCCTATATTCCGCAGCAAATTGCTTATTTTCCGAGTGAACGGAGTTCTTCTCCTGCCCAGCTCGTTCAGCAGCATAAAAGCCGTGACAAAGCCTGCAATAACGCAGAATATGACTGCTATGACAGCTATTCCGCCGATGATGTTCTCAAACAGGCTGTGCTCCTTTGTATTAATGATGTATGAGCGCTTTTCCGGGAGCATACCGAAGATATTCAGCGCTCCGTAAGCCACCATAGCTATGAGGCTTATGCGGCTTATACGCTGTATTTTACGCGTAAGCTGTTCTTTATCCATAGACTCACGTCCTTTCTGCTCAGAGAGTTTCATCGGACTCCCTCTGCAATACCGTTCCGTAGCGGAACACCAATGAGAATGCGTAAAGTACAAGTCCCGCCAGCCACAGCATACCTATTTCGACAGACTCATCGCAAATATAAACAAACAGCGCCCTTGTAAGCTCGAATACTATAAGGCTCACGCCCATATTCTTTATAGCCTTGCTGACCTTTTCCGTAAAGGGCGAAGCTCCGCGGCTCATGCCGAATAGAAGCTGCAAGCCGGCAACTATTGTAATAACAAGAGCCGTTATCATGGCGATACTGCACGGAAATGCAGTAAGTATCTTCCAAAGTGCAGGATTTTTTATGCCCTCAACGCCGTTTTCGTAATCATTCCAGCCGTCTATAAAGCCCTGCTTAGCTTCGGGAAACATGGCGTATGCTGCAATTCCGATATATGCTATCAGCCCGACAACGGATATCCTGCTGATATTTTTGATCTTTGATGTTAATTTTGTGTTCTCCATTTTGTTTCACCTCAGAATAATTCTTTTCGGAGATGTTCTCCGTCTGTGAGTATATAATACCATGACTGTTAATGTTTGTCAATATGTTTTTAATGTTTATCGTTAAATATTGTATGTTTAAACATAAATGCAGACAGTTTTCCAGTTGCAGACTGTGCATATTCCACGATAAAAATTTATCGTTTATCATTAAATGGCAAAAGGTAAATTGTGGATTTCAGTCATTTTTCACAGTTTTATTGTAGACAATGAAGCGAAAATATGCTATAATATATGCAGGGAACGGCGAAGGCGCCGTTCCATACAAAGTTGAATCAAAACCATGCGAAGCATGATCTTGATCTGAACAGGGAGGAAACCACATGAAAATAACTTTTATCGGCGCTACCCATGAGGTCACGGGCAGCTGCACATATATAGAAGCCTGCGGAAAGAAGTTCCTTGTGGACTTCGGCATGCAGCAGGGAGAGGACATATTCGAGAATGTTCAGATACCGGTTTCTCCGTCGAATATCGACTTCGTTCTGCTTACTCATGCTCATATAGACCATTCCGGTCTGCTGCCGCTGCTGTATTCGGGGGGATTTCAGGGCGAGATACACGCTACGGAAGCTACCTCGAACCTCTGCTCGGTAATGCTGCGTGACAGTGCGCACATACAGGAGTTTGAAGCGGAGTGGCGCAACCGCAAGGCTGCACGCCGCGGCGAGCCCGACTACGAGCCGCTTTATACAATGGAGGACGCTATGGGAGCTATAGAGCTCTTTGTTCCTCACCGCTACGAGCAGGAATTTGAGGTGAGCGAGGGCATAAAGGTGCTTTTCCGCGACGCAGGTCATCTTCTTGGCTCATCGAGCATACTCCTTACCCTCACAGAGGACGGAGTTACAAAAACTATTGCATTCTCGGGCGATATCGGCAATACCGAGCAGCCCCTTATCCGTAATCCACAGCATATCCTTTCGGCAGACTACGTGGTAATGGAGTCTACCTACGGAAACCGTATCCACGACCGTCCCACAGACTATACCGTCTCTCTTGCAAAGGTGCTTCAGGAGACATTCGACCGCGGAGGCAGCGTTATCATACCCTCCTTTGCAGTGGGAAGAACTCAGGAAATGCTGTATTTTATCCGCCATATCAAGTCCGAGGGGCTGGTGAAGAACCACGACGGCTTCCCCGTATATGTGGACAGTCCTCTTGCAAATGAGGCTACAGATATATTCATAAGCAACCGTGAAAGCTGCTACGACGAGGAGGCTCTCTCCTTTGTACGTCAGGGAATTAACCCCATCACCTTTGATGATCTTATCAGGACCGTAAGTAGCGATGATTCACGTGCTATCAACGAGGATACTCGTCCCAAGGTGATCATCTCCGCCAGCGGCATGTGCGAAGCGGGACGTATCAAGCACCACCTCAAGCACAATCTCTGGAAAAAGGAGAATACCATACTTTTCGTTGGCTATCAGGCAAGCAATACCCTCGGCAGAGCCCTTGTTGACGGGGCTAAGCGGGTAAAGCTCTTCGGCGAGACCGTTAGGGTCTTCGCAACTATCACCCAGCTCCCCGGTATCAGCGGCCATGCCGACCTTAACGGACTTCTTGACTGGGCAAAGGCAGTCTCGGGAGTTCAGCGCTTCTTTATCAATCACGGCGAGGCAAGTTCCTCAGAGAGCTTTGCACAGCGCCTCCGCGACGAGCTTGGAGCCGAGGTATATGCTCCGTACAGCGGTGCGGAGTTCGATATCGCCGAAAATGTGATCACCGTGGACGCAGCGCCCATACCGATACCGAAACGCAGGAATACCGCAAACTTCAATATCGCCTACAGCGACCTTGTTGCGGCTTCGGACCGCCTCGCTGCTCTTATCAGGGACTCCGACGGCAGGACGAATGCGGATATGCGTCAGCTCACAGAAGCTATACACAGGCTCTGTGACGATTGGAAGCTGTAATGCGCGTCTGCCCGAAATGCGGCAGCAGAATAGACGATAACGCAGCAAAATGTCCCGTTTGCGAGGAGATAAGCGAGCTCGACCGCCGCTCCTACAAGCGGAACAGCAATATCCTGTATTACACAGCTCTTATAATCACCTCTGTATATGCAATTGTTTGTGCATTCAAAGGAATGGATAACTTCACAAGACTTAAGTCGCAGATATTACACATGGATCACAGCATTCTGGGTATGGTCAGGAATGACCGTACCGTTACCGCAGTTTATTCTGTATTAGTGGATCTGTTGCCCCTCATGCTTATAATCTTCATTGTCGCCATGGCGGCAAAGGGAAGATGTGATCTGCTGCTACCGTTCCCTGTGGCGGGAATAGCGGCGGAAATTGCTCAGATAGTCAAGGGATACCCTAATTATTCCTATATACTCCGTGAAAAGGTATCCTTTTATTACGGTATCATGGCAATGGATATATTTTCGGCTTTGCTGGTCATAATATTCTTTGCCCTTATGATACGGATGATACTCAAGGACTACACCATATCACAGAGCCGGATGCTGGTGGCTTTCGGTTTTGTCCTTGTGGCTTCACGGGTTATACTTAAGCTTTGTATGGCAGGAGATGCGGAGATACTGAGGTTTGTATCGGATACAAAGTCGTATCTGCTCCTCTCGGCGATCCTGCTCAACGTGAAAAAGCGCTTTGTCAACAGTAAGAATATGTGAAAAAGTCCTTAAGCGGGATGAACCGCTTAAGGACTTTTCCTTTACTTTACGAATTCTTTTTTTAATATGGCATAAATATAGAAGTCATTGAATATACCGCTGTTTTCCTTGCTGGGGAAGAGCTCCCTGTGCTCGGCCTCGCGGCGCATGCCGAGTCTTTCCGCAAGCTTATAGGAGCGGGTGTTCCTTGTATCTATCTCCGCTATGATACGGCGTACTCCGGGGATCTCAAAGGCATATCCCATGAAGCCCGTGATACTCTCGCAGGCATAGCCCATGCCCTGATATGAGGCGTTGAAGGTATAGCCCAGTTCATATGTGCCTGCGCCTTTGCGGGAGAAGTATATCTTTCCTATGACCTTATCTCCGAGGATCACTGCAAAGAATTCATTGCTTTCCGAGAAGTTGACGGCTTCCTGCACGCAGGCTTCTCTTGTGAATGTCTGATAGGGCTCGAAGCAGGTGACTTCGGGGTCTGCGAGTATATCCGCAAGGTCGCTGCTGTCCTCGGGACGGAATTTCCTTACGGCAAGTCTTTCGGTAGTAAAAAGCGTTTCCATACAGGCTCCTTTTTATATGCCGGGCGCTTTCAGGCAACGACTTAAAACAGCAGCCGCTACCTGTAAAGCAAATGGCTTGATGATTATGCTGTGCAGAAATATTATACCGCTGAAAAGTTGAAATGTCAATATAAGCCGTAGCGTCCCCGACCATGAGGTCGGAGACGCTACGAATGACCATATTTGGGAGTGAGGTATAGCTGTTTACGATGCTTTGCCGAGAAGCTGCCGCTGGAGCATTACTGCGTCTGCAACTCCAGTCTCGCTGTCGCCGTTGACGTCAGCGTTTGAAAGTGACAGTCCCGAAAGCCTGATATCTTCTGTAAGAGCTTTTCTGTAGCGTATCATGTCGAATACATCGACCTTTCTGTCGCCGTTTACGTCGCCCTTTATTCCGTAGAAGCCGAAGTCCTCAACATTGAAGAGATAGCCGTCCTCGCCCTTGAATACGAGGTAAACGTCGTGTGCTCCCGTACACTGTTCAGTCCTGCAGCTCATGGGCTGATACTCGTCCCAGCCGTCGGTGCCCGGGATATCGCACTTGCCTATGAGGTCTCCGTCGGAGCCGTCTATGCGTATCTCTATAGTACCGCCCTCTGTAGCGCTTGCCGCACTTACGCGGAAGCCTTCTGCACCGCTCTCGAAGTCGAGATTGCGGAAAACTATGTACGAACCGTCGGTAATGTAGCCTATCGCACTGCCGCGCTCGTCGTCCTTGCGTATCTCGCCGTACATAAAGTTATAGCCGCTGCCGTTATACTTTTTATATGCAGAGCGGGGAACAGGAGGTTTGTCGTCCTTGCCCCATATCTCCAGCTCGCAGACTGTGGCTCCGCCGTCGTTTGTCTGAGTCGAGGTGAGCATTTCCAGCCTTACGTATCTTGCCGAAACTCCGCTGACATTCCGTCCGCATGAGCTCTTGGTATTGCCGTATACGACTGCGATATCCGCCCAGCTCCTGCCGTCTGTGCTGGCCTGCAGCTTAAAGTCGCGGGGATTGGATGCGATATCGCCGCTTATGCCTGCGAATACGGCGTTCCAGCGCTGTATATCGTAGTTTTCACCGAGGTCTATCTGTATCCATTCGCCGCTGAGCCCGTCATTGTGGCTCCATTTTGTATTGCTGCTGCCGTCTGTGACCATTGAAGCGTCTGCGCCCTTTTCAGAGCCCGAAGCCGTTGCTTCTTTGTTGAGAGCAACGTTCTGAAGTACGTTTGCAGAGCTGTCAAGCTGCAATTCGCCGCTGAGTTTGTATTCTTTTCCGGCCTCAGTGTCAAAGCTGACCATAGTGCCGCCGTATCTTACGGTGCATGTGCCGCCTGACTTTGAAAGTATGGAAACCTTTTCGAGTACGCCGTTTTTCCAGCTCATTTCCTTAACCTCGAAGTTTCCGCGTGCGCAGAGACCGTTGGCATGGCCTGTTGACCACTGTTTCGGAAGAGCGGGAAGAAGTGTTATAACGTCGTTGTGGCTTTGGAGCAGCATTTCCGCAATGCCCGATGTGAAGCCGAAGTTTCCGTCTATCTGGAAGGGAGGATGTGCGTCCCACAGATTGTCGTAAAGTCTGCCGTAGTTGTTTACGGGTGATATGAGAAGTTTAACAAGGCTGTATGCGTGAGCGCCGTCCTCAAGTCTTGCCCAGCAGTTGAGCTTCCATGCCTCGGACCAGCCTGTGCCGTCATCGCCTCTGCCGTTGAGTGAGGTGGCAGCTGCCTTTGCTGTGGTGGGGTTGTCCTCGGGAGTTATCTCGAATCCGGGGTAAAGCGCATACATATGGGATATATGACGATGTTTCTCGTTGGGATTGTCCCAGTCCTGAGCCCATTCCTGTATCTGTCCCCATTTGCCTATAGTTTCGGGACGTATAAGTGTGAGCTTTGAGTTGAGCTCTCCGCGGAGAGCAGAGTCCTTACCCAGTATCTCCGACGCCTCGGCAACGTCCTTGAACAGCTCGCGGGCAATGCCGTTGTCCATAGTTATGCTGTGGTCTATGCAAGCGTCGGGGTGAGCGGGAAGATTTATCTCGGGGGAGGTGCTCGGGCTTATGACCGCGTACTCCTGACCGTTTATCATTGCTGTTGTCATCAGTTCGCTGAGGAACTCTGCGCTGCCCTTGATAACGGGGTAGATATCCGCGAGGTATTCCTCGTCCTGAGTAAAGCGGTAAGCGTCGTAGAGCATATTTGATACCCATGCTCCGCCTGTGGGCCACTGACCCCATGCTCCGTCTATCGCTCCTGTTCTGTTCCATAGGTCGGTGTTATGGTGAAGCACCCAGCCCTTGTCTATGCCGTAGTTGACAACTGCGGTCTCATGGCCTGTTTCCGCCAGTCCCTTTGCCTTCTCTGCAAACGGAGCGAAGCATTCCGCAAGATTCGTGGTGAATGCAGGCCAGTAATTCATTTCGTAGTTTATATTCGTGGTTGCCTTGCTGCCCCATGCGGGGGATGAGTATTTATTCCATATGCCCTGTAGGTTCATCGGCTGTGCGTCGCGTGAGGCGCTTATCATAAGGTATCTGCCGTACTGGAAGAGGGTCTTGACCATTTTGGGGTCGTCAGAACGGTTAAAGCCTGCGATTCGCTGAGGAGTAGTCATTCTGCGGACAGCGTCCGTATCTCCGCCGAGATCGACGTCCACGCGCTTGAAGAGCTCCTGATAGTCAGCCTTGTGGTTTTCATAGAGGGTCTCGTATGAGAGCTTTGAGGCTCTCTCGATATCTGCTGCTGCGTCGCCCTTTTCATCGCCGTTGCAGGTCTTGTAGTCCACAAAATTCGTGCGGACCGATGTAAGTATGAGAAGCGAATCAGCGTCGGATACCGTTACCTTGCCGCTGCCGGCGCTTACCCTTCCGCCGTCGGGTATGAACTTGCTGCGTGATGAAAAGTAAACGGCTCCCTGTATCCACAGGTCCTCGCTGCCGTGGCCGTTAGCCACGAGGGTGTCGTTGCCGTCTGTGGTGACTCCGCCGTTGAGCACTCCGTCATAGCCTGCCGTTAGTGATACCGAGTTCGGACTGTCGCAGGTTATGCGGGTAACGATGACCTGATCCGGATGACTTACAAAGGATTCGCGGGTGTATTTTTTGCCGTTGAAGGTGTATTCTGTCCTTGATACAGCGTCGTTCATATCGAGCTGACGGGAATAATCTCCCACTCTCTCATGTCCGAAGCTGAGCTTTAAGGCACCCACTTTCTGATACTTGGCCTCGCCGCCGCCTATAAGATAGCGTCCGACGACGCCGTTTGCGTCGTTGTATCTGCCGTTTTTGATGAGGTCCTGTGCCTCCTTGATGTGGGAAGCGCCGCCCTCGCGGTTGTTCGAGCCCGGCCCCGAGCTCCATACGGTACATTCGTTGATGTCGATCAGTTCATCGGGGCAATTACCGTATACCATTGCTCCGATACGTCCGTTTCCTATCGGAAGCGCCTTGTAGAATGACTCGTCGTTGTTGAAGGCGTTGTCAGTGTTGACAAAGCCTGCCATGCTGTCATAGCGCAGAATGAGGTCATCGTCGTGCGGATATTCCGCAGCCGTTGCTGTGTAGGCGCTTTTCAGCTGTGCAGAGGGCATTCCGCCTGTAAAGAGCGGCATTGCCATGCAGGCTGACAGGAAAACGGAAATGAGCCTTTTTGTCTTTTTAAGTTTCATTCCTTACCAACTCCCTGATGGATGACCTTCCTGTATATCCCCTAACAGGACAGGTACTGTTGTATCTCTGTATATTAAATATTACCACTGTCGTAACAAAAAGTCAATAAAATATATATAATTTCTACAAAGTCAATACATTTAAGGTGATGATTTTGCGAAAACGATACATTTGACTGCAAAATTTAAGTGAATTTTAAGGGAGAGTGTAAGAAAGTAAACATCAGGCGGCAAATCCCGCCCGTTAAGTGATTGCCATTCACTGATTACTAACCAATAAAAAAGCGGCACTCTCAACGAGTACCGCCTGTGGATCACTGAATGCCGTTTTTCTTGTCGTTTGCGGGATTTGCTGTGAGGCCTGCCGAAACAGTGCTGCCCAGCTTGCTCTTTACTACTTTTATGCTCTGGAGATTCCTTGAATAGTAGCTCTCGGTATCATTGAGCATTTTTGCAACTGAGGCTGCTGCGTTCTGCTGGAGGTTCTTTGAGGCTGTCTGAGCCTTGTTGAGCATATCCAGCGCCTTTTTCTTAGCCTCTGTCACGATAGCCTCTCTTGAAACTATCTGTGCTGCACGCTCCTCTGCCTTTCTTATTATAGACTCGGCATTGAGCTTTGCTTCGTTGAGGATACGCTGGCAGTCGAATTCGATCTTCTTTGCCTCCTTGAGCTCGTGAGGCATGTTGAGGCGGACATCGTTAATGAGTTCTCTCATGCGCTCGCCGTCGATAACCTTTTTGTGCGATACGAAAGGCACCGAACCTGCTTTGTCGAGAAGTTCGTCCATTTCTTCTAAAATCTCATCAATACTCATAGTGATTACCTCTCCTTAATTAGTCTTTGTTTTATATCATCGAGAATTTCGGTGGGAACGAAGTGACTTATATCTCCGCCGAAGTAAGCGATCTGCTTTACAAGGCTCGAGCTGAGATACATATTTTCGGTAGCTGTCGTGAGGAAGACTGTTTCCGCTCCCGCATACAGCTTCTTGTTGGCAAGAGCCATCTGGAACTCATACTCAAAGTCGCTGACAGCACGCAGGCCCTTTACAATGGCGACTGCGCCGACTTCCCTTACGTAATCCGCAAGGAGACCGTCGAGTATGTCTATAACGACGTTGTCAAGGTCTCTTGTGACCTGCTCTATCATAAGCATACGTTCCGTAGCCGTGAAGCTTGGCTGTGCCTTGCCCGCATTTCTGGAAATAAGGACTATCACCTTATCGAAGAGCTTGGAGGCTCTTGTGATGATGTCGAGATGTCCGAGTGTTACGGGGTCGAAGCTTCCGGGGCAAACGGCTATCCTTCTCATTCCTCAGCCACCTCCTCGGACGGTTTGCAGAATATAGTAACATTGATCCTGCCGTAGTGGTAGGTCTTTTTCAGCGTCATACCCTCGGGAGCTGACGGTTCCTCCGCGTCGCTTTCGTACTCGCATATGATAAAGCCGCCGTCGCGCAGCTTTTTAGCTGCGAATGGCAGTATATTCGAGATATGGCTGTGGCGGTAGGGGGGGTCGAGGATAATGATATCGAAGGTCTGAGCGGTGAGCTCGATATAATCGTAGCTGTCACGGTTTATGACCTCAGACTGTCGTTCAAAGCCTGTATTGCGCAGGTTTTCGTTCACGCATCTTATTGAGCGCAGGGAGCTGTCTATAAAAACAGCGTGCTGAGCGCCTCTGCTGAGGGCTTCTATGCCCATCTGACCGCTTCCTGCGAAGAGGTCGAGGACTCTTGCTCCCTCGAGCTCGAACTGAACGGCTGAAAAGATGCCTTCCTTGACTTTATCGGCTGTAGGCCTTACATCGAGACCTTCGGGCGCGACAAGCTTGCGGCCTCTTGCAATGCCTGTGATAACTCTCATGTTTTAGTGCTCCGAAGCCGCAGAGTATACTGCGGTTTCCGCATTTACGGTATACGGATACCGAATTATATACACTATATTATATATTATTTTTGCGGACTTGTCTATATTATTTCTTTAAAATAGGCGATTTTGACTAAAAAAGGCTGTTTTTAATTGTCTATCATATACACATATTCAAAATTAACTGGTTTGCCGCTGAGCCTGAAAAGCTGAGAGTTCAGGCGGACGCTTTGCACACATTAGTTTGAATGCAACTTTCAACTCTCAAATCTCAATTTCTGAAAAAATGCTTGGGAAATAAAAAAAACACTTGACAAGCGTGTGTATAAATGCTATAATGTGTATAACGTATATATACATTATGAGGTGGACTATGGATATTATTATCAGCAACTCATCGGGTGAGCCTATCTATCAGCAGGTATCTTCTCAGATAAAGGCGCTTATCCTGAACGGCGCGCTGAAAGCAGGGGACGCTCTGCCTTCAATGCGCACACTTGCACAGCAGCTCCGCATAAGCGTTATCACTACCAAACGCGCTTATGAGGATCTGGAACGCGACGGCTTCATCGAGTCTTATACAGGCAAGGGCAGCTTTGTCAAGGGGCAGAACACCGAGCTTCTTCGCGAGGAGTACCTGCGTCAGACAGAGGCTCTCCTCGCTCAGGTCTGCGACAAGGCAAGACAGTGCGAGCTCAGTCTCGACGAGCTGAAAGAAATGCTTGATCTCATTTACGGAGGGGAAGAAAAATGAATGAATATGAAAATGCTATTGAAATTAAGGAACTGACCAAAAGGTATGATGGCTTTACTCTCGACAAAGTCAGCTTTAATGTGCCGAAGGGCAGTATTATGGGATTTATTGGTCAGAACGGCGCAGGAAAGACCACTACTATCAACGCCCTGCTCAATATCGTGAAAAAGGACGAGGGCGAGATCCGTCTCCTCGGTCTTGACAGCGAAAAGGACGAATACGAGGCAAAAAAGCAGATAGCTGCGGTATTTGACGAGCTGCCCTTTGACGACAGACTCAATGCCATAGCTTTAGACAAGATACTCCGCGAGATATTCGAGGAGTGGAGCACGGATACCTTTTTCGGCTATCTTGACCGCTTTGCACTGCCGAGGAAGAAGAAATTCGGCAAGTTCTCCAAGGGCATGAAGATGAAATTGCAGATAGCCTCCGCACTTTCACACAATGCGAAGCTTCTCATAATGGACGAGGCAACAACTGGTCTCGATCCCGTTGTGCGTAACGAGATACTGGATATATTCCTTGAGTATCTCCAAAACGAGGAGCATTCCATACTCATGTCCTCGCATATCACCTCTGACCTTGACAAAATTGCCGACTGCGTTACCTTTATCGATAAGGGAAAGGTGCTTGTAAGCGGCTTCAAGGACGATATCCTTGACAGCCACGGAATACTCAAATGCACTAAGGACGACTATAAGGACATAGATCCCGGGGATATCGTGAGCGCCCGCCTTTCCGACTTCGGCGCAGAGGTAATGGTGTCCGACAAGGCGGCTTGCAGCCGCAAATACTCTGGTGCGGTAATAGATAATGTGTCCCTTGAGGACATAATGCTTTACTATGTAAACCGCAGCAAAAGGGAGTGGAGATGAATGAAAGGTCTTATCTATCGTGAATTTTATCTTATCCGCAAAACCATAGTGCTTACGCTGCTTGTTTATTTCGTTTTTGTTGCCATGATGTCCCTTGTTTGCATAAGCACCTATGCAGGCAACCTCAGAGACGAGAAGGGGGTTATAGAAGCCTTCTATCCACAGGCATACTTCTATGCGGCGTGTATCGCCCTGGCCGGTATGGGCTACGGACATAACGATATAATCCAGAAGGACTATCAGTCCCGCTGGCAGCTCTATTCCTATACTTTTCCTGTAAGCGACAGGAAGATAATCGCTTCAAAGTTCACAGTGCGCGGAATACTGCTGCTTGCAGGTCTTGTGCTCGCCCTGATAGCAGAGGTGATAATAGCTGCTGCGGCGAAAATGCCCGTAAGTTCTTCACATATCAAGAATATCCTCATTCTCGGAGCTGTTATGACAGTAGGCTTTTCAGAGATACCTCTTATGCTCCGCTTTAAGAATCAGAACAAGGCAGTGACTATCACACTGCTCGCGTGTGCGCCGATTCTGGCGGCTGTATTTTATTTCGGCTGGAAATTCGTGAAGTTCTGCATGGCTGAAGCAACAAGACTTTACGGAGAGGCGACAGACGAGACTATGGCGAAGGTATTTGCGCCCTATTTTGAAAAGGCACGGAATATAGGATTTATCGTCGCTCCTTTCTTTGTGGTCGGCGCAGTGGCGCTGTTCTATGTGTGGTCGCTTAAGGAGTACAGAAGGAGGCGTTACTGATGACGGGATATCTTTATAAGGAATTCAAACTCAATATCCGCCTTGTGCTTATTTTTCTGCTGACATACCTGTTCTTTTCCGCATGCCCGATCTTTGCGGTATCTGAATCAAAAGACGATGATACTATAGGACAAGCATTGACAATGATACTGGGAGTGTTCTGCATTTTCACATTTATCTCTGCGGGATGCATACAGAGCGGAGTTTTCAACGGCGATGACAGAAAGAAGTGGGTTTACTTCGTTACTTCGACCCCATCGGGGATAAAGGGACAGATAGGCGCAAAGTACCTGTTCACTATGCTGTTTGTCATGTTTGTCGTAACCCTTGAAACGCTGAAATTGGCACTTGCCGAGGAGATCACCGGACAGACGAGCGGACTTTCCGTGCTTATTGCGGCGATGTTTTATGTGCAGCTGTTTATGAGAGCCGTGGAGTATCCGCTGATAGTGCGCTTCGGGGCGAAGATGGGAAGCATGGTGAAGATAACGGCGGTATGCGTTATCATACTTGGCGTCATAATCTATGCGCTTTTCGGCGATACATCCGTTTTTGCAAGCATGGATACCTTCTGGGAAAGAATGTTTGCCTTTGTGGGAAATCCTGACAAGCTGAAAAAACTGCTGCTGTGGACAGGCATAGGAGCGCTGGCAGTGCTGCCGCTGTACTACATTTCCTACAGGATATCCGTGATGCTGTACCTGAAAGGAGCTGAGAACTATGCCAAGTAAGAAGAAAACCATCCTTCGTATACTTATATACCTTGTACTGGCTTTCGCTCCTGCTTTTGCAATAGAGCTGATATTCCCGGACAAGCAGGGCGGCGTGACCAACGCATTCTGGGGAGCTACATTAATGTTCTATCCTGCCATAGCTTCGATCATAACGCGGCTTGTGACGAAAGAGGGATTCCGCGACGCAATGCTGGGCTTCGGTAGAAGAGGCAGCGCAAAGTACTATGCGGTGGCTGTTCTTTATCCGCTGGTGCTTCCTTTCGTGGGGGCAGCGATACTTCACCTGTTCATCGTGAAGAACGGAAGTGTCTCCGACAGCGCTTTCGGCAGCGATGTTGTAATGGGGGTCGCTTCACTGCTGATAGGCCTTGTCTCAGGCATTGCAACGCTGTTCCATGGTCTCGGCGAGGAGCTTGGCTGGAGAGGATATCTTACGCCGAAACTTGAACAGCTCATGCCAACACCTGCGGCTGTAGTTGTCACAGGTATCATCTGGGCGCTGTGGCACGGTCCTCTCCTTGCTTACGGCTACAACTTCGGCAGGGACTATGACTTTTTCCCCTACGGCGGCTTTATCGCCATGATAGTTATGTGCATATTCTGGTCGGCGCTTCTGACATGGCTCACAAAGCGGACGGGCTCGGTATATCCCGCGGCGCTGTGCCATATGCTGATTGATACTGTCGCGGTATTCCTGCTCTTTGCATATAATGCTGAAGGGGAGCTCTTTGAGTTCGCTGTTCCGGAGTTCTGGGCGAAGATACTTGCGCTGTTCCCGATGATAATCGTAAGCGGAAGCGTCTGCATGATCCTGCTTTGCAGGAAAAATAAACAGGAAAAAACGGTTTGATAATTAATGGGGTAAATATTTTTTGTTGTGATCAAATGCGCCGCCGATGACGGCGCATTTGAATTCGCTTCAAAAATTTTTGTGCTTATTTGCGGCTAATTTCTGCGGTTTCTTAGAAAAAGCAAAAAAATCTTGAAAAAAATTCAAAAAAACGCTTGACAAACCTGAGATACTGTGATATAATTATTTTCGTCGCCGAGGATACGGCGTCTGCGAAGTGGGGGTTTAGCTCAGCTGGGAGAGCATCTGCCTTACAAGCAGAGGGTCACAGGTTCGAGCCCTGTAGTCCCCACCACATGGCCTCGTAGTTCAGTTG